>ERZ827156.530-NODE-530-length-54421-cov-4.911746_pt1 | contig 54421 bp, 72 predicted proteins | sample MGYA00519919_ERZ827156 | MGnify/ENA primary metagenome ERZ827156 (study PRJEB31778, sample SAMEA3449269) | human gut metagenome | biome: human gut; feature: human-associated habitat; material: faeces | place: United Kingdom | collected 2010/2012 ... | reverse complement strand
CGTGCGGCAGGATACCCGGCTCGCGGACAACGATCTGGTCTGGAAGCTCGCTTCGCCCTGCCGGCTCGACGATATTTCGTGGATCGAACCCGGCAAGGCCGCGTGGGAGTGGTGGAACGACTGGGGGCTTTCCGGCGTGGACTTCACGGCGGGGATCAACCAGCCCACCTATGAATATTACATCGATTTCGCATCCCGCAACGGTCTGCGCTACCTCGTTCTGGACGACGGCTGGAGCCGCGATCACCATTCGCCGCTGGAGACGGCCCCCGGACTCGATCTGCCGGCGCTGGTGAAGTACGGCGAAGAGCGGGGCGTGGGACTGATCCTCTGGCTCGGCTACCTCCCGTTCGCCGAACAGATGGAGGAGCTTTGCGAGCACTATTCCGAAATGGGCATCAAGGGATTCAAGGTCGATTTCATGGACAGGGACGACCAGCAGATGGTCCGGTTCGTCTACGATGCCGCCCGTACGGCCGCACGGCACAAGCTGCTGCTCGACCTGCACGGCATATTCAAACCTGCGGGAATCCAGCGGACCTATCCCAACGTCATCAATTTCGAAGGCGTGCACGGGCTGGAGCAGGTCAAATGGTCGCCCGTCGAGATCGATCAGGTTACCTACGACGTGACGGTGCCCTTCATCCGGATGATGGCCGGACCGATGGATTATACGCAGGGAGCTATGCGCAATGCCTCGAAAGCGAATTTCCGGCCGGTGAATTCCGAGCCGATGAGTCAGGGAACCCGCTGCCGGCAGCTGGCCGAGTATGTCGTATTCGATGCTCCGCTCGCGATGCTGTGCGACTCCCCGTCGGCCTACGGACGGGAACCCGAATGCCTGCGCTTCATCTCCGGCGTGCCTACCGTCTGGGATGAGACCGAGGTGCTCGCCGGCGAGGTCGGCGACCATATCGTGACGGCGCGCCGTCACGGCGACGTGTGGTATGTAGGGGGACTTGCCGGCTGGGACGGCCGTACGGTGCGGGTCGATCTCTCGCTGCTGCCCGAAGGGACGTATGCGGTGGAGCTGTTCCGCGACGGCGAGAACGCGGCGCGCATCGCCCAAGACTATGTCCGGGAGGAGTTCCTGCTGGCTCCCGGTAAATCGTTCGATGTGAAAATGTTCCCCGGAGGCGGTTTCGCCGCCCGGATAACCAAGCGATAGCGTATGGGCATACGTCTTAGGGAAAAGATCGGTTACGGACTCGGCGATACGGCCTCTTCGATGCTGTGGAAGCTCTTCAGCGTCTACCTGATGTTCTTCTATACGGACATCTGCGGCATCGACGCATGGGTGGTCGGCGTCCTGTTTCTGGTGACGCGGATCTGGGATTCGCTGCTCGATCCCGTCGTCGGGCTTCTGTGCGACCGCACATCCAGCCGGTGGGGGACCTTCCGGCCGTGGCTGCTGTGGGGCGCCCTGCCCTTCGGGGCGTTGGGCGTCCTGACCTTCTACATGCCGGAGTGGGGAACGGGCGGAAAGGTGGTCTATGCGACCGTGACCTATTCGCTGATGATGATCGTCTATTCGTCGGTCAATGTGCCCTATGCCGCACTGCTCGGCGTCATGTCGGCCGATCCGCACGAACGCACGGTGCTCGCCGCGTTCAGGATGACCTTCGCCGCCGCAGGCAGCATGGCCCAGAACACCAGCTTCCCCGTCTCCCAGGGACTGGCGTTGGCGGGGCCCAGCGCCTCCGTCAGCGGGTTGGGGAACCGCAGGCGCAGGCAATACAGCAGCACCCCGCACACGGCGGCGGTGCCCAAAGCCAGAAGATGGCGCACACCGCGCATCTGCCTCACCTCCTATGGCGTAAGACTATGCGCCGCAGCGGCGGAATATTTCCCCTGCGCATTGACAGCGAACGGCGAAAAAGATATACTGAACAGAGACTATCTCTTAGACAAGGAGAACGTTATGGCGAAGAAAACAGGTCGTAAAGACCAGATATCTGCGGCCTCACTGCATCAGGAGCTGCGGCGTCCGTGGCTGGTGCCGGTGCTGGCTGTTTTTTACTTTCTCATCACCTGTCTGATGAAGCACGGAGCCAACAAGGGCATCACCCTGCTGCTGCTGGCTGCGGCGGTGGTGTGCGTCGTGGTGAAAACGGCGCAGCTGGGCCGCCGCATGAGCTGGCCCGCGCTGCTGTTGGGACTCTATATCTGCATGGACGGCATCTCCACGCTGTACGCTCCCTCCGGCAAGTTCGCCCTGTACGAATTTCTGAAGGTGGCGGGGGCGGCGTGTCTGGCCCTGCTGCTGACGGCGCTGGAGCCGGAGCGGCCGGGCCGCACGGGACGCTGCGCCGCCACGGTGCTGGAAACGGCGGGAGCGCTGGTGTCCCTGGTCAGCATCGACACCGTGTCCACCCAGCTTCTCTACAAGCTGATGGTGGCCTTCACCGCCCAGTTCGGCGCGTCCATGCAGCTGAACACCCTGCTGCAGGAGCAGCGTCTCAAGACCATTTTTGAAAACCCCAACGTGTTCGCCGGCGCCGCCGGCGCGGCCATCCTGCTGTCGCTGGGTCTGGCCGCCGGTGCGGAGGACCGGAAGGAGCGCTGCCTGCACCTTTCCTGCCTGCTGCTGAACAGCACGGCGTTTCTGCTGGCGGTGAGCCGCGGCGCCATGGCGGCCATCGCGGCGGCGTTCCTGCTGTACCTGCTGATGGAGCGGGGTCAGCGCCGCGCCGTGTCCTTCCTCCTGATGGTGGAGACGCTGGTGCTGGCGGCTGCGGCCTCGCTGGCCGTGCTGCCTGCCTACGCTGCGGCGGGGGAGAAGGTACAGATCCTGCCCCTGCTGGCCGTTGTGGCCGCAGCGGCGGCCCTGTGCGCACTGGACATCTTCGCGGGCCGTCCGCTGGCCCAGCGCATGGCCCGGCGGATGAAGACCGTGAACATCGTGCTGCTGGCGGCGCTGGCTCTGGTGGCCGCCGTCGTGGTACTGGCGGTGAACTGGACCGGCCCCATCGACATGGCCGCCGGCGACAGCATCACCCGCGGCGCGTACCTGAGCGAGGGTGCCTACACCCTGCACGTGGAGGCCGACGGCCCCGTGAACGTACAGGTCCAGACCCAAACCGGGGAGGACGCCGTTATGAACCGCAAGCAGACGGCCTATTCCGGCGCGGCGGACGGCGCGTCCTTCAACGCACCGGCGGATAATCGCTCCGTCACCTTCATCGTCACTGCCGACGCCTCGGTGCATATCGATGCCATCCGCTACGACGGCGCGGCGTCCGGCCAGCTGAGGCTGAACTACACGCTGCTGCCGGAGGCCATCGCAGGCCGCATCCAGACCCTGCGCTCCGAGGGCAACGTGGTGCAGCGCACCGTGTATATCCAGGACGCCATGAAGCTGTTCTCCCGCAGCCCCGTTGTGGGGCTGGGCATGGGCGCCTTTGAAAACGGCATCTACAACGTCCAGAGCTATCACTACGAGACCAAGTACGTCCACAACCACTATGTCCAGAGCATGGTGGACACCGGCATCATTGGCCTGCTCCTGTGGGTGGGCACGCTGGCGGCCAGCGCCATCGCCGTTTTCCGCCTGTGGCGGAAGGAGCGGGAGCAGCAGGCTTTTGCCATGTCCGCCGCACTGGGTGCCCTGCTGCTGTTCCTGATGATCCACGCCGCCGTGGAGGTGATCTTCTCCAGCGGCTACTTCCTGCCCTTCGGCTATGGCGCGCTGGCCGTTGTCAACCTGTGCTGCGGCGATCTGCTGCCCCTGACCTTCGCTAAGGAGAGCGCCCGCCGCTGGATGGCGCGGGTGGAGGGCCTGGGCCTGGCCGTGTTCGCGGTGCTGCTGTGCATGAACCTCTGGGCTGCCAGCCTTGTCCAGCAGGGCAGCTACGATGCGGCCCAGGAGGCCGCGGATCTGGACCCCTACGAGTGGGCGGATCACAAGCTGTCCTACGTATACAGCGCCTCGGCGGAGACCGACCTGCCTGCCGGTATGCAGGAGACGCTGGAGCGCTATATGGCGGATCTGGAGAAGCTGAACTCCAACTCCGTGCCCAAGTATCTGGCGGAGGCGGATTTCCGCCTGGGCCGCACGGAGCAGGGCTTCGCCATGCTGGACAAATACGTGGACTACACCCCCTCCGACCCCGACACCTGGGACGCCAGCTTCCGGCTGGTGATGCAGTATAACGACAACAGCGCCGCCTTCCTGGCGGGCGCATCCCAGCTGCGGGACAAGCTGACGGAGTGGAACGCCCAGAATCTGGGCGCCATCACCCTGAAGGACGACGTGGCGGCCTACCTCAGCGAGATGCTTGGCTGAGCCGCCCCGCTCCGGTGAAAGGAGGACGCCTATGCCGTCCGTGCTGTACACAGCCTCCACATTTTCCCATATCCTCAACTTCCACCTGCCCTACCTGCGCCGCTTCCGCGAGCTGGGCTGGCAGGTGGAGGTGGCCTGCGGCGGCCCCCTTCGCGACATCCCCTTTGCCGACGGGGCGGTGTCGCTGCCGCTGGAGAAGAAGATGTCCTCGCCTGCTAATTTTCAGGCGGCGTCCCAGCTGCGGGCCATGGTGATCCGGCAGCAGTACGACCTCATTATCACCCATACGTCACTGGCGGCGTTCTTCACCCGCTGGGCCCTTCGGGGCCTGAAGCACCGCCCGAAGCTCATCAACGTGGTCCACGGCTACCTCTTCGACGACGAGACCTCGGGGCTGAAGCGGGGCCTCCTGACCAGGGCGGAGACCATGACCGCGCCCCAGACGGACCTGCTCCTGACCATGAACGCCTGGGATACCCGCTGGGCCATGGCCCACCGTGCCGCGCCCCGTGTGGAGGAGATCCCCGGCATGGGTGTGGACCTCACCCGCTTCCGCACCGCGCCGGACGCACGGCGCACCATGCGGGACAGGCTGGGCCTGTCGGAGGGCGATGTGGCCCTGCTGTACGCGGCGGAATTCTCCGGCCGCAAGAGCCAGCATACCCTGCTGGAGGCCCTGCCCGGCCTGCCGGAAAACGTGAAGCTCCTGCTGCCCGGCAGCGGCGCCCTGCTGGACGACTGCCGCGCCCAGGCGGCTTCGCTGGGCGTCGCGGACCGCACGGTATTTCCCGGGCAAGTCCACGACATGCCCCGGTGGCTGGCGGCGGCGGATATCGCCGTATCCTCCAGTCGGTCGGAGGGACTGCCCTTCAACATCATGGAGGCCATGGCCTGCGGCCTGCCCGCGGTGGCCAGCGCCGTCAAGGGCCACACCGACCTGATCGGGCCGGAAAACGGCCTGCTGTACCCCTACGGCGACGCCAAAGCCTTTGCCGCCGCCGTGGAGCGTCTGGTGTCCGACGCCGCCCTGCGGGCGGAGCTGGGACAGGCCGGACGGGAGAAGATGCAGCGCTACGCGCTGGACGCGGTGCTGCCGCAGGTGATGGACCGCTATCTGTCTGTCATGGAGGGAAAAACGCGATGATGCGGGAAAATCAACGTCTGCTCAACCAGCTGCACGTCTTTACCGATGGACTGGCCGTATTTCTGGCCATGCTGGTGTCCTACTGGCTGCGCTTCAGCCTGTTCCGCGGCGTGAGGGGCATGCCCCTGAACTACTACATCTGGCTGGGCGTGGTGGCCGCGGCCCTGACGCTGGCGGTGTTCGCCGTGGCAGGGCTGTACGAGTCGTTTCGTACCGTGCGCTTCCACATGGAGGCCAGCCGCGTAGCGGCGCTGGAGCTGCTGGTGTCGCTGATCGTCATGGCTGCCATCTACGTGCTGCGCCTCGGCGAGACCTCCCGTTGGACGGTGGTGTTCTTCTACGCCGTCAGTACCCTGCTGCTCACCGGCAAACGCGCTGCCATGCGCCTGCTGCTGCGGCGCTGCCGCGCCATGGGCTACAACCAGAAGCGGGTGCTGCTGGTGGGTCACGGCGAGGGCGCGGAGGCGTACCTGACCCGCGTCGCCATGGATAAGAACCTGGGCTTTCGGGTCATCGGCTACGTGGCCGAGCGCGGCTGCTGGGATGCCCTGCCCTATTGCGGCAGCTACGAGGAGCTGGACGCCATCTTCGCCAGCGAGAAGCCGGACGAGGTGGTGGTGGCCCTGCCCACCGAGGAGGGCCGCTGGATGGGCCGCATCATCAACGCCTGCGAAAAGGACGGTACCAAGCTGTCCGTGGTGCCGTCCTACGTGCGCTACATGCCCGCAAACCCCCAGTTCGACAGCGTCAACGGCCTGCCGCTCATCAACCTGCGCCGTATTCCGCTGGACAATCTGGGCAACGCCTTCCTCAAGCGGGCGGCGGATATCATCTGCTCTCTGGTACTCATCATTCTGACCTCGCCGCTGATGCTGATCGCCGCCATCGGCGTGAAGCTGTCCTCCCCCGGTCCCATCATTTTCAGGCAGGAGCGTGTGGGCAAGGACAAAAAGAACTTTTACATGTACAAATTCCGCTCCATGCGGGTGAACAGCAGCGAAAACACCGGCTGGAGCAAAAACGTGGACGACCGCAAGACCTGGTTCGGCTCCCTGATCCGCAAGTGCTCTGTGGATGAGCTGCCCCAGTTCTTCAACGTCCTCAAGGGCGACATGAGCCTCATCGGCCCCCGGCCGGAGCTGCCCTTCTTCGTGGAGCAGTTCAAGGAGGAGATCCCCCGCTATATGGTAAAGCATCAGGTGCGGCCCGGCATCACCGGCTGGGCGCAGGTCAACGGCCTGCGGGGCGACACATCCATCAAAAAGCGTATCGAGTACGACCTGTACTATATCGAAAACTGGACGCCGGCCTTTGACCTGCGCATCCTCATCATGACGGCCTTCTGCATGTTCAACAAGGAGAAGGTCAACAAACGCGGCAAATAAAAAAGAGAGGGCGCAGCCCTCTCTTTTTATTCCTCTTTGGCCTGTTCCGCCGCCAGTACATCCTCCGTGTCCGCGCCGCACAGACGGATGAGCTTCTCCGCCAGAATTTTGGAAAAGCCCGCGATCAGGGCGCTCTCAATGACCAGCAGCTCCACGGCGTTGTCGCTGCTCTGCTCCGTGCTGCGGACGCCCTCTGCGGCGGACTGCACCTGCTGGTTGAAAAACAGCGCCAGCCGCCGGAACTTCTCCGAGTAGTCCTCATAGACAGACAGCACCTCATCCTCGCTGCTGTCCATCGGCGGGATGACCTTCTGCACGTCGCTGATGCTGAGACTCTGCTTCATGGTCAGGATCATCACCAGATAGGCGATGTGTACCCGATGATACTTCCGCTTCACCGGCGCGGGCATGATCTTCAGCCGCACGTAGTTGTTGATGGTGGCGGAGGTGACGATATGCTCCTTGGCCCCCGCCGGCGTGGGGATGAAGCTGAGATAGTGCTCCAGCAGCACGATGACCTGATCCATATACAGGCCGAAATCGGGGATGGAGTTCCACTCCGGCAGATGGTAATCGGTGATGAACTTGTCCCAGCGCAGCAGCTTATGGGCTACAAGACTCCTGTCGTATTGCATAAAGACGCCTCCTTGTCAGTAGACGTAATACACTATATCACAAGATGCCGCAGCTGACAAGAAAAACGTGTAGCGGATACCTTGACGCAGGAAATCTAATATGCTATATTATGTAAAAAGACGTCAAGGAGGGCAGATCATGGAGCGTGCCTATATTTATGGAGATTCGCTGCTGAAGGCCACGGTGCCGGACGCCGCCATGCGCTATCATTTTCATCTTTCGGAGGTCATGGCCCAGTACCCCACGGAGCGGCTGGAGGTGGTAAACCGCGCCAAGATGGGCTCCACCATCAGCAAGGGACTCTCGCTGGTGGAGCACGACGTGGCCCGTGGTATGGACGCCCGCTGGGCGCTGGTGGCCTACGGCGGCAACGACAGTGATTTCGACTGGGCCAGCATCGCCGCCGACCCAGAGGGGGACCACAGGCCCCGCACGGAGCTGCCGGAATTTCTGTCCAAATTGAAGCAGACGGTAACAGAATTGGCCCGCGTGGGGGTGCAGCCGGTGCTGATGACACTTCCGCCTATTGACGGCGCTCGTTATTTGGACTATATTTGTAGGGGCGGCCTCAGCCGAGACAGTATCATGCGCTGGCTGGGCGATGTGGGCTGCATCTATCGGCATCAGGAGCTGTATTCCGACACGGTGGCCTCCTTCGCCATGCGCGAGGGTCTGCCGCTGATCGACGTGCGCCGCCGTTTCCTGCCGCAGCGGGATCTGTCGGAGCTCATTTCGGCGGATGGCATCCACCTGACCATGCCGGGATACCGGCAGCTGTTTGACACACTGGCCCAGTGGGTCGTGCCGCAGCTGGCATAGTATGCGAAAGCAAAAAGGAGAACACTGTTATGGTACGTATTATGACCGACAACGCGGCGAACCTGCCCAAGCACCTGCTGGAGCAGTACGGCATCGGTGAGCTTTGCCTGACCTACACCATAGACGGTCAGCCGGCGGATATCAACGCGGAGTTCGATGGCCGCAGCTTTTACGAGGCCATGCGGCACGGCGCCGTGGTGCAGACCTCCATGGTCACGCCGGACGCCGCCCGGCGGGAAATGGAGCCGCATCTGAAAAACGGCGACGATGTGCTGTACATCGGCCTCTCCGGCGGCGTCAGCGGTACCTGCTGGGGCGTGGGGCTGGTGGCCAAGGAGCTGGCCGAGGAGTATCCGGACCGGAAGATCCGCGTGCTGAACAGCCGGGGCGCGTCCCTGGGCGAAGGTCTCATCGTGCTGGCGGCTGCCAAGCTGGCGGCGGAGGGCCGCGTCATCGAGGAGATCGAGGTCCGCTGTGAGGAGCTGTGCGGCAAGATGCGCCAGCACTTTATGGTGGACGAGCTGAAGTTCCTGCGCAAGGGCGGCCGCATCTCCGGCGGTGCGGCGCTGGCCGGTACGCTGCTGCAGATCAAACCCATCCTCGAGGGCGACGAGGAGGGCAAGATCGTGATGCTCTCCAAGGTCCGCGGCAAGAAGGCTGGCATCGAGGAGCTGGTGAAGCTGTACGACCAGATGGTGGAGGACCGCAGCGCCCCCGTGGGCATCTCCCACGCCGGTTCTCCGGCGGACGCGCTGGTGGTGGCCACCAAGCTGCGGCAGGTGGGCTGCACCGGAGAGATCCTCACCGTGTGTCATGAACCTGTCACCGGCGCACATGTGGGCCCGGGTATGCTGGCCGTTTACTTCTACAGCGAGATCTGGAGATGACCGTTTCGGCAAAAAAACGCAGAAAAGAGACTGGGAAAGTTCCCAGTCTCTTTTTTTCTTCATCATGCAGTTCTTTTTTACGAAAATCGGGGGTCAAAAGGGGCGCGCCGCTGTTACCTGACCAGGGTCTCCACCCATGCGGAGTATTTGACGAGGTTGGCGTCCCGCTCCGCCGCGTCCTTGCCGCGGGTGAGGATGTAGATCTTGATCTTGGGCTCTGTGCCGGAGGGGCGCACCAGAATGGTGGTGCCATCGGCCAGCTCGTAGCGCAGCACGTTGCTTCCTTGAAGCTCCATGGGGCTGGAAACCCCTGTGGCGCAATCGGTTGCGGTTCCGTCGGCATAGTCCTTGCGGACGGTGACGGCCACCCCGGCGATGTCAGCGGGAGGCGTCTGGCGCAGATGCTTCATCAGTGCGGCCATCTTCTCCAGCCCGTCCACACCGGGCATCACCAGATTGTGGGTCTTTTCGCCGTACCAGCCGTACTTGACGTACAGGGCCTGCAGCGCATCGTAGAGGGTCATGCCCTGGGCGGCGTACCAGCCCGCCATCTCGGTGATGATGAGAGACGCGGTGACGGCGTCCTTGTCGCGGACGTAGTCGCCCATCATATAGCCGTAGCTCTCCTCGTAGGACAGAATGACCTCACCCTGGCCGGAGGACTCCAGCTCCGCCTTTTTCTCGGCCATAAACTTAAAGCCGGTGAAGGTGTCGCAGCAGGTAACGCCGTTGGCCTCGGCCACGGTACGGGCCATGTTGGTGGTGACGATAGACTTCAGAAACACCGGCTTTTCCGGCATTTTCCCGGCGCGGCGCAGCGCACCGATCAGATAATCCAGCAGCAGCACGCCGGTCTGGTTGCCGGTGACGGCCACGAACTTTCCCGCATGGTCGCGGACCATGATGCCCACGCGGTCACTGTCGGGATCGGTGCCCAGAATAAAGTCGGCACCGACCTTGTCCGCCAGTTCGATGGCCAGATAAAAGCCCTCGGGATTCTCGGGATTGGGGGAGGCCACGGTGGGGAAGTTGCCGTCCAGCACCATCTGCTGCTCCACGCAGTACAGGTGCTTGACGCCCAGACCCCGCAGGGCTTCCGGCACCAGCTTCCAGCCGCAGCCGTGGAACGGGGTGTAGACCACCTTGAAGGTGTCGGCCACCTTGGACATGGACTCGCGGTCGTTGACCATGGCCATGACCTCCTTCATAAAGGCGCGGTCCGTCTCCTCGCCCATGATCTCGATGAGACCGGCCTGCACCGCCTCCTCGAAGTCCATGCGCTTCACGCCGGTGAAGATGTCGATCTTTTCCAGCTGGGCGGCGATGGCGTCGGCGTGCTGGGGCGGCAGCTGGGCGCCGTCGGACCAGTAGACCTTATAACCGTTGTACTCCTTGGGGTTGTGGCTGGCGGTGACGTTGATGCCCGCCTGACAGCCGTAGTAGCGGACGGCGAAGCTCAGCTCCGGCGTGGGCCGCAGGGACTCGAAAATGCGGACGTGGATGCCGTTGCCGGCACAGACCTCGGCGGCGGCGTGGGAGAACAGCATATTGTTGTTGCGGCAGTCCATGCAGATGGCCACGCCCTTCTTTTTGGCGGCCTCACCCTCGGCGGCGATGACGTTGGCGAAGCCCTGAGTGGCCCAGCGGATGACGTGGATGTTCATCTGGTGCAGGCCCACCTTCATGGTGCCCCGCAGACCGGCGGTGCCGAACTCCAACGGACCGTAGAAGCGGTTTTCGATCTCCTTTTCATCACCGGCGATGCCCTCCAGCTCCGCGTGCTCGGCGGGGGAGAGAGCGTCGCTGCGGAGCCAGCGCTCGTATTCCTGTTTGTAGTTCATATCGGTACTCCTTTCCGGATTTTTATGCACTTACTCGTCACTTTCCACGGGGGTGGCATTCAGAATGTCCCGGGCCTCCTCCAGACGGGAGGCGGGGACATACAGGCTGACGCCGAAGCCGGAAAAGCCGTTGATGACCTTACCGGCGCCGCCCTCGCGGTCGTAGTATTTGAAGCAGGGGACGCCGTAGGCCGACAGCAGGGAGATGACGGTGTCGGCGTCGGCGGGGGAGTCAAAGGTCTGCCTCAGCAGCGCGGCCTTTTCGTCGCGGCCGGACTCGTCCTTGGGCCACGCGGGCACATCGGGACGGCCGGTAAAGCTCCAGTTTTCCATGGGTGAGACCTCCTATTTGTGGTATTTTGCGCCGCCGGCGATCTGGTAGGCACGGTAGATCTGCTCCAGCAGCATGATGCGGGCCATGTGATGGGGGAACGTCATGGGCGACATGCTCAGCCGCCAGTCGGCCTGCTGCTTCAGGCTCTCGTCCAGTCCCACGCTGCCGCCGATGAGAAAGGTGATCTGGGTCTTGCCCTGCACCCCCAGCTCCGTCAGGCGGCGGCTCAGCTCCTCGCTGGAGCAGGGCTTGCCCTCGATGCACAGGGCCACCAGCGCGCCGCCCCTGGGCAGCTTTTCGCGGATGGCGGCGGCCTCCGTCTGCAAAGCGCGGCGGATCTCGGCGGGGGAGGGCTCGTCGGGCAGACGGCTCTCCGGCAGCTCAATGATTTCCAGACGGCACAGCCGCTGGAGACGCTTGGCGTACTCGGCGGCAGCCTCCAGATAGAACTTCTCCTTCAGCTTGCCGACGCAGAGGACGGTCACCTTCTGCACAGTGTCACCTCCGCTCCGTAGCAGGCGCTCAGCTCGCCGCGAGGGGCCACCTCTACGGTCACATCCAGACCGGACAGGGCCGTTTCCATGACGGCCAGCGCCCGCTGGGGCGTGTTGTTCTCGCGGCTCAGATGGGCCAGGACGATGCAGCGGGTGCCGCACTCCGCCATGCGGCGGGCAAAGGCAGCGGCGTCCTCATTGGACAGGTGGCCGCGTTGGCCCAAAATGCGCTGTTTCAGGGAAAAGGGGTAGGGGCCGGAGCGAAGCCACTCCACATCGTGGTTGCTCTCCAGCACCAGCAGATCCACGCCGGTAAGGGCGGCGGCCGCCGGTTCCGGTACGAAGCCGGTGTCGGTGAGGATGCCCACGGCGTCGCCGCCGCAGTCCACGCGGTAGTCCACGCTTTCCCCTGCGTCGTGGCTGGTGGCGAATACCGTCACCTGTGCGGGGCCCACGGAAAAGCTGCTGTCAGGGGATACGAGATGCAGGCAGCTGTCCAGCTGGGGCAGACGGGGACGGAGGTAGAAGGCCGTGCCGCCGGTGGCGTACAGCGGGATGGGGTGGTGCTTCAGGAGGGTGGCAAGGCCCGCCGTGTGGTCCGTGTGCTCATGGCTGATGAGAATGGCGGACAGGTCGTCCGGCGTCAGGCCCAGCAGGGCCAGAGACTGTTTGATGCGGCGGGCGGAGATGCCGGCGTCCACCAGCAGGTGGGTATCGTCGGCGGAGACCAGCAGGCTGTTGCCCTCGGAGCCGCTGGCCAGTGTATGTAGGGTGATCAAAGCGGTATGTACCTTTCCGGAAAAATAACAGCGTCTGCCGCAGCAGGCCGCAAAGGCTGCGGCCCCTCGCAGCAAACGCTGTCCTGGCTTCTGTCAGCTGATGTGGGATTCGGCCTCGCTCTCCTCGGGCACGTCCACCATGGCGATGTCCGCACCCACGGCACGGAGCTTGCCTGCCCACCAGATCCTCATAGCCGCGCTCGATATACTGGACACAGCTCAGCTCGGTGGTACCCTTGGCGGCCAGACCGGCGATGACCAGCGCCGCGCCGGCCCGCAGGTCGCAGGCCTGGATGGGAGCGCCCACCAGCTGGTCAACGCCCTCGATGACAGCCACCTTGCCGTCCACCTGAATGTGGGCGCCCAGGCGCTTCAGCTCGTCCACGTACTTGAAGCGGTTGGCGCCATAGACGCCCTCGGTGACAAGGCTGGTGCCCTGAGCCAGAGACAGCACGGCGGCGATCTGCGGCTGCATATCCGTGGGGAAGCCGGGGTAGGGCAGGGTCTTGACGTTGGCCTTCTGCAGCGGCTCACTGCGGCGGACCAGCAGCGTATCGTCATTTTCCTCCACGGCCACGCCCATCTCCATGAGCTTGGCGCTGATGCAGTCCATGTGCTTGGGGATGATGTTCTTCAGCAGCAGCTGGCCGCCGGCGGCGGCCACCGCGGCCATATAGGTGCCGGCCTCGATCTGGTCGGGAATGATGCAGTAGGTGCCGCCGGTGAGCTTCTTCACGCCGCGGATCTTGATGGAGTCGGTGCCCGCGCCCTTGATGTCCGCGCCCATGGAGTTCAGGAAGTTGGCCAGATCCACGATGTGCGGCTCCTTGGCGGCGTTTTCAATGGTGGTGGTACCCTCAGCCAGGGCGGCGGCCATCATGATGTTCATGGTGGCACCCACGGAGACAACATCCAGATACACCGGCGCGCCCACGAGACGGCCGTCTTTGGCGGCGGTGTGGATAAAGCCGCCCTCCACGGACACCTCGGCGCCCATGGTGGTGAAGCCCTTGATATGCTGGTCAATGGGGCGGACGCCGAAGTTGCAGCCGCCGGGCATGGCCACGGTGGCCTGACCGAAGCGGCCCAGCAAAGCGCCCAGCAGGTAATAGCTGGCGCGGATGCGGCGGGCCAGATCATAGGACGGGCGGGTGCTGTGGATGGCGTGACAGTCGATCTCCACCGCGTGGCGGTTCAGGACGCGGATGCGGGCGCCCAGCTCCTCCAGAATGGAGAAGAACAGGGTCACGTCGCTGATCTGGGGGATGTTCTCAATGCGGCAGGTGCCGTCCACCAGCAGGGCGGCGGGAATAATGGCGACGGCGGCGTTCTTTGCGCCGCTGATGGTCACTTCGCCAAACAGCGGATGGCCGCCATGGATCATGTATTTGTTCAAGGCAGTTCCCTCTTTTCAGATGGTCAATAAGCTCTGCTCACAGTTTGTCCAGAGTACGGTAACTTCATACCGCACAGGGCGGCGGAAGATGTGGTATCAGCACAGGTAAAAAGTTGTTATGTAAGCAAACACTGATAGTATACCATAATTTTTGGGAAAAGCAATAAAAGCGGAAAAATTTATTGAAAAAGTACAAAAAGAACGGGGAGGATACAAAAAACCGCATGGAAGCGCCGCGATGCAGGCGGCATAGCGGGAAAAAGGTTCCGGGGCGCGTTGCATGCCGGCGTGCGGCAAAGGGGCCCGGGGCGTGCAGAGACGAAACCAACGATAGGAGGGAAGCGACATGATCCAATTTAAGGAATGGCATCTCACGTGGGACGGCGCGCCGGTGGCCATGCAGTTCGACAGCGGCAGCGTCCCGCTGGAGATCCGGGGCGAGCTGCCGGAGGGGTATGACTGGGAGGTGCTGATGGAGGCGCCGGAGGGCGGGCTGAACATCCTGACGCTGGAGCAGGTCAGCGGCGGCGGACAGGTGCTGCTGCAGCGGGAGGACCTGCCCCAGAGCGGGGAGTACGCCATACAGCTGCGGGCCACGGCCAGAGCTGACGGCGCGGTGCAGCGGCACAGCACCGTGGTGCGGGTGTTCATCCCCCGGAGCCTGTCGGGGGACACGGCGTGGCCGGAGATCCCCGCCAAGTTTACGGAGCTGGAGCAGCGGCTGCAGCGGATGATGGACCATCCGCCCAAGGCGGGGGCGGAGGGCTACTGGCTGCTGTGGAACGAGGAGAGCGGCGGCTATCAGACCAGCCGGCTGCCGGTGGGGAGCGGCGGTCCCAAGGGCGACAAGGGCGACAAAGGCGACAAAGGCGATGTAGGCCCTGCGGGCCCGCAGGGAGAGCAGGGGCCTCAGGGCGTGCAGGGACTCCAGGGGCCGGCGGGGCCTGCCTACACGGCGGGAGAGGGCATCGCCATCAGCGGCAGCGCCATCTCCGCCAAGGCGAGGCCGTGGAACCGGAATCTGCTGGACAACTGGTATTTCGGTGCGCCGGTGAATCAGCGGGGCAAGACGGTGTACAGCGGTAAAGGACTCACCGTGGACCGGTGGCAGGCGCGGTCAGCACAGTGCTACGCCACGGTGGGAAACGGAGTGCTGAAGCTGGAGGAGTCCGGCACCGGCACCCGCGTGTACTACCAGCAGAAGCTGGAGTGGCCGGTGACGGAGGTGGCAACGCTGTCTGTGCTGACGGGGCCGGTGATGGGCGCGTGCAGCGCCTACGTCATGACGGCAGCGGGGACGGATCCGGGCATCGGCATGACGCTGAAGGCCAATACGCTGAACGTACTGACGGTGAGCAGCAAGGACATCGGCGCGGTGGGCTTCGGCGTGCCGGACGACGGACGTATCGACCTGAGAGCAGTGAAGCTGGAGCTGGGCGGCGTATCCACGCTGGCCCATCAGGAGCCGGACGGCAGCTGGGCGGTGAACGAGATACCGGACTGGGCGGAGATGCTGTGGAAGTGCCAGCGGTACTTGCAGCTGTACACCACGGCGGCGGCGCGGCCCGGCAAGGCGGCGGACTGCCGCCCCGTCATGAGCGGGGAGCCGGTGCAGAGCACGCTGAGCATCGATGGCGTGACGTACTATGCCAACAGCATGGGCATATGAAGGGGTGAGGTGAAGTGGAACCATGGATGCAGCTGACGGCGGCGGTGCTGGGCTCGGCACTGGCGTCCTCCGGCCTGTGGGCACTGGTAGGCAGGCGGGCAGACAAGGACGATGCGGAGCGGAAGATGCTGGTGGGTCTGGCCCACGACCGCATCGTCCATCTGGGCATGGCCTACGTGGAGCGGGGGTACATCACCCAGGACGAGTATGAGAACCTGCGGGTATACCTGTACGAGCCCTACGAAAAAATGGGGGGAAACGGCAGCGCCAGACGGGTAATGCTGGAAGTTGACAAGCTGCCGGTACATAAGATGTAACAGGCCGGAGGGCCGGAAAGGAAAGAAATATGAAACTGAGCGACAAGGTATATGATACCCTGAAATGGATCGTGACCATTGTGCTGCCGGCGCTGAGCGCCCTGTACTGGGGACTCAGCGGCATCTGGGGCTGGCTGTACGCCGAGCAGGTGGTGGGCACCGTGGCCGTGGTCACTACGTTTCTGGGCGCTCTGCTGGGCATCAGCACGGCACAGTATAAGCGGGACTGCCAGAGCTGCGAGGACGAGAGCGTATGAAGATCATCGAAAAGACCTACCGCTGGAGCGGAACGCTGGCCAGGCGCGGCGTCACCAGGCGTATCATCCTGCACCATGCGGCGGCGGTGACGTGCAGCGCTGACCAGATCCACGCATGGCATCTGGCCAACGGTTGGTCCGGCATCGGCTACCATTTCTTCGTGCGGAAGGACGGCACGGTGTACCGCGGCAGACCGGAGGACACCGTGGGCGCTCACGCCGGAGGCAGCAATTCCGACAGCATCGGCGTGTGCTTCGAGGGCAGCTTCGACAAGGAGGAGATGCCGGCGGTGCAGCGCAGGGCTGGTACGGAGCTGGTGGCGTATCTCAAGAAGAAGTACGGCGTCACCACGGTGCAGCGGCACAGCGATGTCAACGCCACGGGGTGTCCGGGGACCCATTTCCCGTTTGACGCCATCGCCTACGGCAGGGAGGCGGAACCATCGGCTCCGTCAGTTCCGGCGGCAGCGGCGTCGGACAGGAAGAGCGGTGCGGCGTCTTTGCTGCCGGTGCTGCGCAGAGGCAGCGCCGGCGGCCACGTCAGGGCCGTACAGGCCCTGCTCAACGGCTACGGCTGCGACAGCGGCGCGGTGGACGGTATCTTTGGCGGCGGTACCGCCGGGGCGGTGAAACGCTTCCAGCGGGCTGCCGGTCTGGCGGCGGACGGCATCGTAGGCCGCGATACCTGGGGCAAGCTGCTGGGTGAGTAGCAAAAAAAGAGGTCCCGCGTCTACGGACGCGGGACCTCTTTTTTGTCAGCGGTTCTTTTCGTACAGCACGGCAAGGCCGTAGAGCAGAAGATCCTCGTTGAGCAGGATCTCGTGGGTGCAGATGGGAACAATGCAGCGGGCCAGACCGCCGGTGGCCACCACCGTGGTCTTTTGGCCCAGCTCGGCCTCCATACGGTCGATCATGCCGTCCAGCAGCAGGGCGGCGCCCAGAATGCTGCCGCTTTTCATGCAGTCCACGGTGTTGGTGCCGATGGCGTGGGGCGGGGCATCCAGCGAGATGGCGGGCAGCAGCGACGTGTGGGACGCCAGCGCCGACAGGGACAGCTGCACGCCGGGGATGATGGCCCCGCCGCGGAACGCACCCTCGCCATCCAGTACGGTGACGGTGGTGGCGGTGCCCATGTCGATGAGGATCAGGGGCGGCTCATACACGTCCAGCGCGCCCACGGCGGCCACCAGCAGGTCGCTGGCCAGCGTGGCGGGGTCGTCCAGACGGACCGTCAGGTCGGAGCGGATGCCGGGACCTACCACCATGGGCTCCACACCGGTCAGCATTTTCACGGCTTCCGACAGGGAGCGGGTGACCTGGGGGACCACAGAGGAGATGATGGCACCGTCAAAGGCGTCAGGCGCGATATGACCGAACTCCAGCAGGCGGCTGATGGTGACGGCGTATTCCGCGCCGGTGGTGAGCCGGTTGGTGGCCATGCGGCACAGATAGCGGATGCGCCGGCCCTCCATGCAGCCCAGAACGATATGGGTGTTGCCAATATCCAGCGCGAGGATCATAGTGCTCTACCTCACTTTCCGTTCTGTACAGCGGTGCGGCGGGCAGCCAGCTTGCCGCTGCTGAACACCACAGCCTTGGCGATGACGGCGCCGGTGAAGAAGCACACGATGGCCTCCACCAGACCGTTGACACCCACAAAGGCGATGACGAACAGGAAGGCGTTGGCGCTGCCCATAGCCTGCACAAAGCCCTGAATGAAGTCGGTGTTGTAGAAGCACAGGCACAGGGTGGTCATGAAGAACAGCGTGTTGCACAGCGCACCGGACAGGCCGGCGGCGCCGAAGGACAACAGGCGGGTCTTATCCACCTTGCGCAGCGCCTGAAACACCAGACCGCAGATCCAGCCCGCCAGGATGCGGGTGGGTACGCAGACAAGGAAGGTGAGGAAGGGGTTGATGCCCATCAGCACCACGCCAAAGGCGCTCTTGCCAAAGCATTCCCAGAAGCTGATGAGGCCGAATACACCGCCCAGCAGGGCGCCGGCGGCGGGACCCATGACGATGGCTCCCACAATGACCGGTACCAGCATGATGGTGATCTCCAGGCCCGCGGTCTTGATCATACCCAGGCCCGTCAGCTCCAACAGCAGCATGATGGCGATCAGTACAGACAGCTGTACCAGATCGTGCACGGAAAGTTTCGTGCGCTTCGTTTCTTGATTCATTATGTTACCTCCTGCTGCCGCCTCCGTCCAGCAGAGTGCGGCGCGTGTCATAATGATACTATAATTTTTCACTTTTGCAAGTGAAAAAAAGTAACAATTTACCGTTTGCGCCCAAAGGCATTTCTTGACAGGGGACATGGACCACGGTATCATGGGAATATCGAAGAAAGGGGGATGTATGCGATGGCGATACTGCTGACCGGCGGGGCCGGTTACATCGGGTCGCACACGGCGGCGGCCTGCGCCGCTGCGGGGTACGACGTGGTGATCGCGGATGATTTCTCCAACAGCAGTCCGGACGTGCCGCGGCGGCTGGAGGAGATCACGGGACGGAAAATGGCGGTGTGCCGCGTGGACGCGGCGGATCGGGAGGCCATGCGGGCCGTGTTCGCGGCCCACAGTATTGACGCGGTCATCCATTTCGCGGGCTTCAAGGCGGTGGGGGAATCGGTGCGCAAGCCGGTGAAGTACTACCGCAACAATCTGGACACCACGCTGACACTGCTGGAGGTCATGGCGGAGTTCGGGTGCAGGAGGCTGGTGTTCAGCTCCTCCGCCACGGTGTACGGCGGGGAGAGCCCCTCACCGCTGACGGAGGACATGCCGGTGGGGCAGTGTACCAATCCCTACGGAAGGACGAAGTATTTTATTGAGGAGATCCTGCGGGACGCGGCTGCGGCGGAGCCGGAGCTGTCGGTGGTGCTGCTGCGGTACTTCAACCCCATCGGTGCTCATGAGAGCGGGCGCATCGGGGAGCGGCCCAACGGCGTGCCCAACAACCTGATGCCCTATGTCACCCAGGTGGCGGCGGGGATACGGGAAAAGCTCAGCGTGTTCGGCAGCGACTATCCCACGCCGGACGGTACCTGCATCCGGGACTATGTCCACGTGATGGATCTGGCGGAGGGGCACGCGGCGGCGCTGGCCTACGCGCAGGAGCACACCGGTGCGGAGGTGTTCAATCTGGGCACCGGCCGCGGCACCAGCGTGCTGGAACTCATCGACGCCTTCCAGCGGGCCACCGGCGTGACGGTGCCTTACGTGATGGCGGGGCGGCGGGCCGGCGATGCGGCGGTGTGCTACGCCGGAACGGAGAAGGCGGCGCAGGTGCTGCACTGGCGGGCGAGGCGGTCGCTGGAGGATATGTGCCGCGATGCCTGGCGCTGGCAGCAGTGCGGGGGAGAATGAATACCAGCCAGAAAATACGGGACACGCAGGGCGTGTCCCGTATTTTCTGGCTGGTTTGCCACTGGGCGAGGAGACTCGGGGGCGGAGACGGCCATCGAGGAGGTCACGGCCCATCACGGCGAAGGTGAGGCAAACATGGACGAAAGGCATTAGAAAAGACCGCCAATACCGGTTGGCCGTAAAACAGTAAAATCAAACTCGGCCAGTTCGAGAAGCTCCGGAGTTCTCTGGAGCCTTATTTCTTCCGGATGTCTGACGAGAACGTCGTCGGCCGTGACGAGCTCCAGCGGATGCTGCGAGACGCGGAGAATGGGCGCTTCGACTGCCTCCTGGTGTGGGAAATCGACCGCTTCGGCCGGGAGCGCCAGGACATTCCTACGGGAAAAATGACCTTGAAGCGGGCGGGTGTCAAGCCCCACATCGATCTTCTGCAATATCAGAGAAAAAGGACCGCACTCGCGTGTTCGAGTGCGGTCCAAATGGTGGAGCTGAGGGGAGTCGAACCCCTTGGAAGGGAGCTTATACGCGTTGTTGCTTCTGGGCTTCTTGAATTTCTGTTGACATTTTGTTGTCAAAATAGTCGTCCATCTGCCGACTGATCGCGGCCATCTGATCGTCCATGGTGTAAGAATAGACCTGCTTGTACATCCGGTCAGACGCCCAGCCGTTGCGCTCTTGCGCATACTTGGAATCGACGCCGAGCCGCACCATGATGGCGGCGTTGGCGTGACGAAGGTCGTGGAAACGGCAGCGCGGAAGTCCTGCCCGCTCCATTCCCCGCACAAAGCGCTTGTAAATGGCCGCGCCGGTAAAGGTGACAATCCTCCCGGAGTCCCTGCCGTCGGCGCGGATGAGAGCCATGATGTAGAGCGGAATATCGACCCACCGATCTCCGGCGTAGGTTTTGGCAGAGTCCTTTACCACGCTGTTGTTTTCCGCATCTATGACAACGGCGCGGCGGATGTGCAGCCGACCGCCATCGATGTCGCCGAACTCTGCGCCGAGGATCTCCGACATGCGCATCCCCATCCATAGCGCCATCAACACCGGCAGCTCCACGGGATCGCCCCGAAACGCTGCCAGGACACCGGCGATGTCCCCGTCCTCCAGTTTCTGCAGATCCGGCTTGCGCTTGGGCGGCAGGTGCAGGTCGTAACTGGCGCCCGGATTAAACTGTTTAAGGACGGAGGACAGCAGACCTTCGGCGTTGGCGATGTACTTTGGGGCCTTCCCGCCCTTGGCCATGGCGGAGATCTCCCGCTGAATCTGCTCGGAGGTGATATTCCCCAGTTTCATCGGCATGAGCCGCTGGAAGGTGTTTCGCCGCAGGCGCATGTATCCGGCCACGGTGGAAGGGGATAGGACACCGTCGCGGGACTTGATGTAGCTTTCGTATGCCTCCGCCAGCGTCATGGAGGTGCGGGTTCTTTCGGGCGCCTTCAGGCCGTGCTTGATGGCCATGGCCTCGGCAATGGCTTCCTCTTTGGTCTCGCGGGTGATGGACACGTCTTGCCCGTTGACGCGGACGCGGCAGGCCCACGAGCCGCTGGGCAGCTTCCGGGCGGTGGGCGTGTGGGCGGTGTTCTTGCTGCGCTGTTCCCGAACCTGCCGGGTGCCGCACCATTTGCAGTAGACGGAGTCGGCGTCTATCTCGCGGCCGCAGCCCTTATTCTTGCACTTCATAACATCCCCCCATCATCAAGAAGGGCGGTGTCCGATTCGGACACCGCCCCTGTCTATTTAACCAACCTTTTCCATGCGGATGGTCATAGTAGTGCCGAGAGCACCGGCCTCGTAGCTCAGCTGGCCATCAGAATAGGTGAACGTCTTCGTGTCGTCGCCGCTGGCCAGAAGTGCGAGGGATGTCTGATCCTTGTCGTTCTGAGAATCCCAGGAGTAAGGCTCGTCGGTCGTGGTGGGGGCAACGAATGTTCCCGCCCAGTACAGGCTCTTGGTGTCGCCGTTATCGGAAACCCAGTTGATGATGATCTCGCTGCCGGAGATCGTGGCCGCCTGCCAGGCATCCTCGGAGTTGCTGTTGACCTGCTTCCACTCGCCGGTCAGGTCGGGAGGAGAGGCGGGTTCTTTCGTCTGCTCGCCGCCATTGTTGGCGGGCGTGCTGCCGCAGGCGCAGATGGACAGTGCCAAAACGGCGGCCATCAGGAACACGGAAATCTTCTTCATTTTTGACCTCTTTCCGCGGCAAATCTGCCGCTTATATATATTTTTTGCAAAGAATTTGCATTTTACTGGATATATTTTGTCGAAGTGGTACAATAAAGGTACTATTTTGAGGAGGGCGCGACATGAGCGAGCGGGAGGAGGACTTGTTGGCGTTGTTCGACAGTCTGGACGAAGCGGCGCAGGCCGAGGCCCTGGCGGCTGCGCTGAAAATCATTGGCGGCGAGATCCTCTGAGAGACGGTGCCCGATTCGGGCACCGTTTTATTTTTCCCGCTCCCGTCTCAGGCGGAGCATGAAGGCAAACAGTTCGTTCCGCTGCTCGGCGGTCATGCTGTCCAGCAGGCGCATAAACTCCTGCCGCACCGGATCCGGCGGCGTCTCTTTCTCCCCCAGCAGGTCGGAGACGGTGCAGCCGAGATACTGCGCCAGCATCTGCACCTTAGACACAGAGGGAGTCGTGCCCTTATTTATGTCCGTAATGAAGCTGGTTCCAACGCCGCTTTCACGGCAAGCTACCGTGGGCTTAACTCCTTTTGCTCGACACCTTTCTTTGATATTTCTTACAAAAAGTTCTTTATCCATAGTGGCCTCGTCAAATGAGATTATAGGAGCTTCAAGAACTCCTGCTCGGATATCACGGCAATTGATGCGCCTTTCGCATTGAGCGCGGCTGCCTTTTCTTCCTTGTCACTCATGCCGTCGCATCCGACGATGATTTTGTCTTGTTCTCCGACCACCAGATAGTCGGTCTTCTTCGATACGGCGCTTTTTACGGTGGCGCCGGCAGCCTCTGCGAGGGATTTTGCTGCTGCGCGCGGAAAGCTTAATGCGCCAGTAAATACGACGGCTTTGCCATCCAATTCCCCGCCTCGGCATACATCGCCGACTAATATTGGACACGTTCCCGACGCAGACCTTTGAAGATAGGACCGTAGCGCAGCATTTCGTTCTCCTTTGCTGTGAAGTGCATGATCTAATCTATTTTCGCCGCAAAGCCAAGATAGGATTGCTCCACACGCGCGACAATCCTCGAGCGCATCGTGGAAGCGCGCCATGTAACCGATCTCATCGCATGCATCAGATAGTTTACTGTAAGGATGACCAGTGACTCGCCCGTAGAGCGTCATCACGTCAAAGCAACGGGCGAAGCATTCTCGAATAATCCCCTCCGCCGCCTTCAAGAAACTGGCATCAAAAGAAACATTCCACCCTGCGGTGTACGGGGAGGCGGATACAAATTCTGCAAAAGTGTCAATCACCTCGTCGATGGTTGGAGCAGCGGCGACCATATCTCCCGTGATCCCAGTCAACTCCGTCACTGTGGCCGGTATACGGCATCCTGGATTGACGTAGGTTTTGTAACTGTCGCTCTCTTGGTGCCCGATGTATCGCACTGCGGCGAGTTGGATAATTTTACAGGTTTGGGGGTCGATGCCCGTAGTTTCTAAATCTATGACCACGCAGTCAGAGAGATCATCCGGGTGACTAAAAGGCATGACGTAAGATGTGTCGTTGCTCATGATGCGCCTCCGCTGTAGATGATATATACAAAATATAAACTCAAAAATTGTGAATACAAACAACAAATGAGAAATTTCGCATTTTGTATTGACAATGAGAAATTTCTCATTTATGCTTATACCATCCCCCGAGAGGAACGGCGATGCCGGAAGGTGCGCCGGATCACTGAGATGCGCGTCGGATGGGTTTGCTTGCGCATTATGTCCTCCCTCTTTACGGAGAAATGGGTGCGTGTGAAGTTGCTGACATGACTATCATACCACCCTTTTCCCCGGGGGCGAATGTGAACTTTCACAGGGTGAAAGGGGGTGAAAGCGTGGGTCTCTTGAAGTGGCTTATTGCACTGGTGGTGCTTTTGGCGCTGACGCTGCTGCTGGGCTATCTGGCGTGGAAAGCGGAACAGCGTTGCGAGGATCGCGACTGCTGTTTCGCCTGCTATGCGTTCGGCATCAGCGCGGCGTTCACAGGCGTCCTCGCGCTGACGGCAGGTATTCGTCTGGTCGTCGGGATCTAACGCCTACCGGGCTATCGCGACAATAGAAACGATCAGAGCCGCCACTGAAATAGCCGTGGTGAGTGCCCAGCGGACAAACTCCCCGCGGTTATGCTTCAGCTCCCGCAGCCGGGCGTAGCCCTGCGGGCGCAGCATCAGCCGCTGGTGGTACACGGGATCCAGGGAGACGTAGTCCTGTTGCAGCATGGCGCGCAGCAGCTCCTCGTCGTTTTTGCCGAAGACGTCGTCTTTCGTGGCGGTGCTGCCGGCCGCGGAGATCTTCTCCAAGGTGCGGCGTTCTTTGCAGGCGTTCAATTCGGACACCCCCCCTATCGGTTGACGGCGGGGTTGTCCGTGCGGCCCAGCAGGTAGTCCACGGAGCAGTCCAGGCGGTCGGCAATCAGGGCGAGGGACGCATAGGAGAACTTTTTCCCCTTTGCCAGCTCGGAAATGGCGTTGACGTTTAGCCCGCAGTCAGCCAGCATCTGGCCGATAGGTGTTTTTGTGGCCTTTGCACGGTGCTTAATGCTCAATGCAAGCTTTTGTGCATCATACATAGAAATACCCCAGAAGTATTGTGCAGATTGTGAATTTTCAAGTTATTGCATGAAAATTCTTGACAATCAAGCGATTGCGTGATAATATGCAACCATAGCAAGGCCGACGCCGGAAGGCGAGCTTTGCAAAAAGGGTGCGTATGTGGTTACTGACATGGCTATCATACCACCCTTTTCCCCGCCACGCAAGGTGAAAGTTCACAAAATGGGAGGTGATATTGTGAAAATCAAGGAGTTCCGGGAAAAGACCGGCATGACGCAGGCGCAGCTGGCGGACAAGCTGAACGTGGACAGATCCATCGTCAGCTACTGGGAGCGCGGCAAGGCGACGCCCTGCAAGAAGCACCGTGCCATGCTGTGTGCGATCTTGCAGTGCACGGAAATGGAGCTGATGAGCGACGCTGCCCACTAAGGTCAGCATAGCGGAGAAAGGAGGAGTTGTCCATGGCAAAGGACGGTGGAAACATCTACCAGACCGCCCGGAAAGCGGCGGGTCTGACGCAGGAGGCCGCGGCGGAGCGGCTGGCGGTCAGTGACACCAGCATCCGCGCCTACGAGTCCGGAGAGCGGCTGCCGGGCGACGACATCGTGGCGCGGATGTGCGCGGTGTACAACGTGCAGTATCTGGGCTTGCAGCATTTGCAGCTCAAGTCGGCGCTGCTGCCGGACTGCGTGCAGGAGGCGCGGCCGGAGCCGCTGCCGGTGGCGGTGATCAAGCTGGTACGGCGGGTGATGCGCTTCGCGGAGGCGCACCGCAGCGACCAGCTGATGGAGATTGCAGAGGACGGTGTCATCAGCGACGGCGAGCGGGCGCTCTTTGAGGAGATCACCTGCGAGCTGGGGGATATCGTGCAGGCCGCGTTGGCCTTGCAGTACGCAGAGGAGGTGCAGTGATGCCCCGGACGATTTTGAGCGCGAAGACAGACGCCGCCAAGGACATGGCGGTCCGCATCAAGGCGCAGGCCTACGCCCTGCACGGCGGTCTGGACGGCATGGCACGGGCGGCGGGCATGAGCCGCAGCACCATCTATGCCCGGATCAAGGACCTGCCCAGCTGCTCCGGCAAGGAGATCGCGGCCATCGCCAGGGCGGCGCGCATCCCCAAGGACGAGCTGTTCGCCGCGTGGGCAAAGGCTTGCTGAGGAGGTGACGGGATGCCAATGTGGAACTATCTGGATCTCCGACACCCCGATATGCGGCCCCCTCTGGGCCAGGCGGTGGTGGTGCGCACGGGGTCGCTGAGTTTTGCCAAGGACGCCACCTACCGCGTGGGGCACTTCGCTACGGACCCTCGGGAGCCGGATGCCCGGAAGCTGTGGTTTTACCGGAGCGGCGGCGGCATCGAGGACCCCGCCCGCTGGAAGAAATATTACACCGATATCCGCTTCATGCCGCTGGATACGCCGGAGGGAGGTGTGATCTGTGGATAGCTGGGCAATGGCGGTGCAGTACATCTGCGCGGCAGCCGGTGCGGCGGCCGTCGTCCGCTGGGTGGACGGCTGCGGCAAGGCGCAAAAAAAGAACCGCCCTCTGGGTGGAGCCAGAAAGCGGTTCAGTGAGTCGAAGCGCACGCGCTTCTCACGAGCAAGATAATTATACCAGAGCCTGGAGGCTTATGCAAGGGGGTAAGGACTGCCATGAGCAAAAAAATTGAACAGCCCGCCTATTGGGGCGTCATCCCCGCTCCCGTGCGGTACGACGACCGCCTCCCTGCCAACGCGAAGCTGCTATACGGCGAGATCTCCGCGCTTTGCGACCGGAAGGGCTTCTGCTGGGCGAAGAACGACTACTTCGCGGAGCTGTACGGATGGTCGGTGGACACAGTGACGCGGCTGGTGCGAAAGCTCCGGGACGCGGGCTATCTGACGGTGGAGATGGTGCCTACGGCCACCGGCAGCGAACGCCGGATTTTCGCCGGTGTTTGCACAAGGGGTGTCGGCAAAAATGCCGAGACCCCTCTCGGCAAAAAAGTCGGGGGGGTGTCGGCAAAAAAGTCGACCCCCCACAATATAAGAACAGATAATTATAATATAACCCCCATACCCCCATTGGGGGAAGGTGTGCAAAAACGTGTGCACAAGGGTGTGGCGCGGGAGCAGCCGGACTGGAAGCCGGAGCGCTTCGCGGGGATGTGGAGCTACTATCCGGCCAAGGGGCGGCGGAACAAGCAGCGGGCCATGGACGCCTGGGACAAGCTGAAACCGGACGACGCACTGATCGCCCGGATCGGGCGGGCGCTGGAGAAGCTGCTGGCCACGGAGGAGTGGCAGCGCGGCATTGGCATCCCCCACGTGGCCACGTTTCTGAACGGCCAGCGGTGGAAGGACGCCGACGAGCTGGATGCGCCCTCCCCTGCCGTGCCGGCATCCACCCGTGTGCAGGAGAGGAAGGGTGACTACGAGATATGACAATTGACGCCCCGATCCAGTCCCAGAGGCTGGCGACGGCGCAGGCCGCCGTGCTGGGCGCGATGCTGATCGACGCGGACTGCATTGCCGATGTGCTGGCGGATACGTCGGAGACGATGTTTGTGTCGTCGGCCTACCGCACGGTGTACAGCTGCATCCGGCAGCTGTTTCAGGAGGCGCAGCCCGTCGACCCCGTGACGGTGGGTGCGGCGCTGAAGGAGCGCGCCGGGCAGGACTACGGTGAGCTGTTGGTGCAGCTGATGGACGTGACGCCCACCAGCGCCAATGTGGGCTCCTACGTGGAGATCCTCAAGCGGGAGGGTATCGTGTGGCGGCTGCGGAGCATCGGCGCGGCGCTGGCGGAGACGGAAGATCTTCCGGCGGCGGAAAAGCTGATGGAGAAGGCTAACGCCGCCATGAGCCTGAAGTCCGGCGTGGAGGTCTGGGACATGACCCGGATGTGGGAGAACTTTTCCGCCCGCCACGGGGAGGCGGAGAAGCCGGAGTACATCCGCTGGGGCTATGACTTTATCGACGAGCGGGTGTACACCACCCGGGGCGACTACTGCGTCATTGGCGGCTACCCCAGCGCCGGAAAGACGTGTCTGGCGCTGGGTATGGCCATGAAGATGGCGGAGCGCTATCGCGTGGGCTTTTTCTCCTTTGAGACGGACAAGGCCAAGCTGGCCGACCGCATCATGTCCGCCAAGGCCATGATTGACCTGCGGGACATTAAGCAAAACAAGCTGGGCGAGAAGGAGTGGGAGGAGCTGGCTTACGCGGCGTCCAGTCTGAGCAGGACGGGCCTGCAGATCATGCAGTGCAGCGGCTTTACCGTGGCGGATATCCAGTCCGTGGCGCTGTCCCGGCACTACGACGTGGTGTTCGTCGACTACCTGCAGCTCATCGAGGCGGACGGGCGTAAGGGCTGGAGCCGTCCGGAGGAGGTCAGCTCCATCAGCCGCGGCCTGCAGCGGATGAGCCATGAGCACAGCATCACGGCGGTGGTGCTGTCCCAGCTGACGCCGGACGCCGGGCGGAAGAAAACCGAGGCGCCGACCATGTACGACCTGCGCGAGAGCCGGCAGATCACCATGGACGCGGACGCCATCTTCCTGCTGTATCTGGAGGACCCGGAGGACCGCTCCGGGGCGCGCGTCCTGAAATGCGACAAGAACAAGGACGGACAGGCTGGCTGGTACAAGGTGATGCAGTTTCAGGGCCGCATCCAAAGTTTCCGCCCCATGCCGAAGCCGGTGGCCAAGGCGGCGCCGCTTCCGGCACAGGTCAGCTTCCACGAAATCAAAGACGACGGCGACGTGCCGTTTTGAGAGGAGGGCCTATGCAGAAAGGCGACAAGGTTACATACGTTTCCTTTGTGCTGCGATACGCCAAGGATACGGAACTGCGGGCGCCCAGCGTCGTGGTGCCGGTGGTCTGGGTGCATCCGGAGGGCCGCTTTGCGGTGGTGGAACGCAGCACAGGGCGGTATAGGTATCGGGAATGCATCCCGTGCAGAAAAACGAAAAAGTGAGGTACGAGCAACATGAAAACCATAGCGATCATGAACTTGAAGGGCGGCGTGGGAAAAACCGTCACGGCCATCAACCTGGCGGACGCCCTGCGGCGCGGCGGCAGACGGGTGGTGCTGGTGGACTGCGACGGGCAGATGAGCCTGACGCGGTTTTACTTCCCGGATCTCGACCCGGACAATGCCGCCACGGTGGCGGACGTGCTGGAGGGGCAGACGGAGCCCGTGTGGAGCGACAGCACCATCCCCGTGGACGCCGGTGGCCTTGTACAGCTGCTGCCGGCATCCAGCGCCCTGTACGGGCTGGACGTGCGGGCGCTGAAAAGCAGCATCCACAGCATCAATTCTCTGCGGGACTTCCGTGACGCGGCGGCGTCCGACGGCATGGACTACATGATTTTCGACTGCCCTCCCGGCTTCACGGCGGCGAGTTGTGCGGCGCTGATGGCGGCGGACGAGGTGGTCGTCCCCATGGTGGTGGATGGCTTCTCCGTCTGGGGCGTCAACGATATGGCGGCACAGATCGATAGCATGCGGGCTGCCAATCCCGCCATCAGGGTGGCCGGCGTCCTGATTTGCCAGTGGCACAACAGCGAAGTGGTGCGGCAGGGCGAGGCGCTGCTGCGTAGTCTGAGCCTGCCGGTGTTCGCGTCGGTGATCCGGCGGACGGAGAAGGTGCCGGAGAGCACGTTCTCTCGGCAGCCGGTCATGGACTACAGCCCCCGCAGCGCGGCGGCGGCCGACTACCGCGCATGGGTTTGGGAGTATCTGATGGAGGGAGGTGCGGACCGTGGCGAAGTTTGACATGGGAGAGTTTGCCAAGACGCTGGCGCAGCCGGTGTCCGAGTCGGGCACAGGGCGGGAGCAGATTGAGTACATCGATGTGGATCTGCTGGACAGTGACCCGGGAAACTTCTATGCGCTCCGCGATCTGGATGATCTGGCCGCCAACATTGCCACCATCGGCTTGCAGCAGCCCATCCGGGTGCGCGCCGGCGAAGGCAGCCATGTGGTGATCGTCTCCGGACACCGGCGCGCAGCGGCCATCCGAAAACTGGTGGCAGAGGGACGGACAGATCTCCGGGAGGTGCCGTGCATCCGGGAGTCGGACGACGCGTCTCCGGCGCTGCGGGAGCTGCGCTTGATCTACGCCAACAGCAGCACCCGCGATCTGACCGCGGCAGAGCTATCCCATCAGGCGGAGAAGGTGCGGGAGCTGCTTTACCAGCTGCAGGAGGAGGGGTTTGATTTCCCCGGCCGGATGCGGGATCATGTGGCCGAGGCCTGCAAAATCAGCAAGAGCAAGCTGGCGCGGCTGGAGAAGATCCAGAAGGGGCTGGCCTCGTGCTACCGCGACGCATGGGAGGCTGGGGCGCTGCCAGAAGACACGGCGGACGCGCTGTCCGGCTTGCCCGAGGAGGTTCAGGAACGTATCAAGAGGGTTTGCCCGAAGACTACACCGAGTGCCGGTCGTATACGTGACGTTGTTAAGCGCGGAGAATACCTTGCAGTTGCTTTTAAGTGCCCGGGCGGGTCGACTTGCACCCATATGGACAAGTTCTTTAGGCACGATCTTAAGGCGCAAAGCTGGGAAGCCTGCGGCGGTGAGAAATGCTGCCTAAAGTGCCGCGCCGGCGGAGCGCACGATCCGAGCGGCTACTACGGAGCTGCTTGTGCGGAAATGTGCAGCAAGGCTCGGGAAAAGTACGAGAAGGCAAAGGAAAAAAAGAAGGCGTCCGAGGCCGCAGCTGAAATTAAAGCGCAGAGTGAAGCTGCCCGCAGGGTTCAGGCCGAATCTCGGCGCGTTGTGCGGGCAGCAGATGCCGCAGGGTTGGGCGATGAGGTAAAACTGCACTATGACTATGGCGGCAGTTTAACCGTTGGGCTCTTGAGGTCGCTTAGTGATGGGACGGCACTCGACAGCGCAGTCAAATGCTACAGCAGTGGTATTCTGCCATGGCGAGCTGATGATGTCGCGAAGAACGCCAAAACGCTGCACTGCTCCGTGGATTATCTGCTGGGGCTGACGGACGAGATCAACCTCGCTGCCGCCGCTTCCGGCCAGGTCGCGCTTGCCGCGTGGATGCCCGGAGGCACGACGCCGGCAGAGCCGTGTGACGTGGTGGCGGAATTCGACCTGAGCGGCGACGGCGAGCTGACGTCTCGCTCGCTCTGCCGGTGGGATGGCGAGGCATTCCGGTTTGGGAAAAGCAGAGACAAGATCGAGGTGCGTGTCGTCCGGTGGCTGGCGCTGCCGGAGGTGGAAAAGGAGGATGGTAACGATGATTAACTGTGTGCGAGATGACAAGAAGACTGTCGTGAGCGCGTCCGGAGACGCCCCGCAAGTCGCGGCGGATTGCTGTGAGGTGATCCGCGCGATCTACTTTGAGATCCCGGTTGAAGTGCGCCCGCTGTTCAAGGAGTGTGTGCTGCTGGCTGTCAACCACAAGGATTCTCCCATGTGGCAGTCTCCGCCTCCCAGCTCGGAGCGCGTGGTGATCCGCTCCGAAGGCAAAGAGCTTTTGAAGCAGGCTAAAGACCTCTTTGGAGGCGAAAACCATCCTGAGGGGGCGGCAGCATGACGAGAGTTGACCCGACCAAGGCGCAGTGCGCCGAGTTGGCGAACTATCTGCGAGGCGTCCTGAATAACGGCATGGGCGCAGGCAGCTTTGACAAGATCGAGATGCTGGTGCTGGGCCGCCGCGCCTTGGCAGCTGCGGAGGAGTTGCCGGAGGCGTCCTCTGTTGCCGCTCACGCCCCGACCGCGCGGAAACCGCAGCCGGAAGACGCCTCGGCGGCCGGTTCTCCGGCCTCGGAGGCGGCGCAGCTGAAGCGCGACACGCTGGAGCGCCTGACAGCCTACCGGCAGAAGGATGGCCTGAACAGTCTGGCGCCGCTGGCAGCGGCCTGCGGCAAAGTGGATGGAAAGGCGATCAGCGCGGAGCTGTTGGCGCGGATGCTGAACCGGGAGCGCTTTCCGGTGACGATCTGGCGGGAGGTGGCCTCTGCGTTGGACAAGATGGAGCGGAAGAAAGGAGCGGATACGGATGGTAAGGACAACTGATCTGGTGGCTGATCTGAGGGTGTGTCTGCGTGGCGAATGTTCGGCCTGCGGTCACGAGTGCGGTAACGCTGATTGCTTGGATCGCATCATGGAGGACGCCGCCGACCGGCTGGAGGAGCTGGTGGAGCGCTGCGCCCGGTACGCCGAGGAGATCGCGGTGCTGCGGGAGACGGTGAATGCATGATCGTTGTGCGAGTATATTTGAAGTCTGGGCAGCACTTTGATGTCTGTGCAGAAGACTTCAAATGTAAGTATAACGGGTTGACGGGCGAGCTCACATCCTTCAGCTACACTGGTGCCGTATCGGGAATCCCGATATATCTCAACATCGGGGAGGTTGAAGCCGTTGTGCAGCTCAAGGCTTGCGGAGGTGGCGCAGGATGAGTAAGGCTGTACTTATCAGCATCCGGCCCAAGTGGTGCGAGAAGATCGTCAACGGCGAAAAGACCGTCGAGGTGCGAAAGACCAGCCCAAAGATGAAAACGCCGTTTAAGTGCTACATCTACTGCACACAGCCGAAGTACCCGCACGAGGACTTTATTGCAACGGATTATCCAAAGCCGCAGTTTTATGGCGGAGGTAAAGTCATTGGCGAGTTTACCTGCGACCGCATTTACGAGCTCGCACCGCTCAACCATGCACCAAACGATGTGGAGCAGCAAGCCTGTCTGACGCGGGAAGAGATCGTTCGGTATCTCAAGGGAGTCGGTTGCGGCTGGCATATCTCCGACCTGAAAATCTACGACGCGCCGCGCGAGCTGGGCGAGTTCCGACGGGTATGCGTCAACGACCTTTACTGCGAAAGCTGCGCTATGTATAGGGAAAACAAGGGCACCTGCGGCAACAAAAGCCTGCGGTTCAAGCGACCGCCGCTGAGCTGGTGCTATGTGGAGGAAATGTGATGAGAGCGAAGAAGTGTGACCGATGCGGAAAGTTCTACGACCATTATGACGGGATGTCACGATTTAGAGGTGGCTGCAAAGCGAATGCTTTGGTCCTGATCGATCGCGATCTGGATGGGAAGTATTGGTCGAGAAAGAGCTACGATTTGTGTCCTGCATGTATGGGGGAAGTCGAGACATTTATTTGCGGCAGTGCTGTTTCCGCCGCTGAAAAGGAGGAAGTGTGATGGAACGACTGACGCAGCGACTTAGGACTGGTGAGGTTCTTATGGCGTCGAATTACGAGAAGAAATACACGGAACAAGAGTGGATCTGTAGGCTGCAAGACCGCTTCGCCGCCTACGAGGATAGCGACTGCGAGTCGGAAGAAGTTTTGCCGAAGGATAAGGCGGACGAGATTGCGCTGAAGCTTATGCGGCTTGCTGATTTGGAAAGCCTTTGCAGCTATGACCGCCTGCGGGAGCTGGCCGAGGCCGACAAGGACGGGCGCGTGGCGGTGCTGCCGTGTAAGGTGGGCCAGCGGGTGTTCGCCTTGTTGGACACGGATAAGCATATAAGCGAGTGTGAGGTCAAGCAGATTGGTATGGGCAATAAAATTGGCTTTATTGGTCTTGAGCCAATAGGCGCCAGAGGGCGGGAGTATGGCGTAGCGCTAAACGGATTTGGCAAGACCGTATTCCTCACCCGCGAGGAGGCGGAGAAAGCATTGGAGGCGATGAAGGATGGCTGAATGCATTGAGAGGGCTGCTGCTGTAAGGGTAGTTTTGCGGCAACGACAACCAGCAAACAGCGTAGCGCAAAATCGCATGTTATCCATTATCCAGCGAGATCTATTGACAACGCCCGCCGCCGTGTTGCCCCGGTGGTTCACGGGCGGTGGGAATGGCTTGGGCCAAATGGATTAGTTGCAGATTGCATGTGTGGGACTTGTTCCGCTTGCAAGGTCAGAAGCGAATACATTGTGAACACGATGCTCTGCCCCCACTGCGGGGCGAAGATGGACGGAAAAGACGGGGACGATGCGTGACGAAGATCTGTTGGCCGCGCTGCGGCGGCTGAAGGTGGAGACCGGGAGCCTGGTGTGCGTGGGCTGCGGCTATGAACATAACTGCGGCATCCATGGTTGCGCCATTCTGCGGGAGATGATCGCATGGCTGGAGCGGACGCTGGCAGAGGGCAGGCCCAGCAGCGTCATGGAGTACCGTGATGAGCGCTAAGGTGAACCCGCGGCGGGTACCTCGGACAGAGGCTGACGTGGCGGCCGCCTACACGAAGGGCGTCACCGAGGGCCTGAATCGCGGCATCGAGCTGATGCTGTATGTGCTGATTGACAAGCACGACGCGCCGATGGAGGACGTGCAGCAGTTGGCCGCGGAGCTGAACCACGCCGCCGAGTGCGTGGCGGAGGGGTACGTTACCTGGGCCGGCGTGCGGCGCATGCTGAAAGAATACAACGTGGAGGTGGAGTTGATATGATGGGCATCGTGGAGTCGGCCGAAGTCCTGAGGATATATCTGGATGAGTCGGCTGGGTGCGTCCCGCCTAAGGTCTATGAGGCTGTATCTACCGCAGTAGTTTTGATGGATGCTTTCGGTAAAGCGCTGGATGCGGCGGTTTCCGCCGTGGTGTCCGCCGGCGCGCCAATCGTTTCCGAAATCCCTGCCCGTGAGGAGAGGTGCGATGGACGGTGAAGGACGCTGGATCTGTATCCGGCAGCGGGCAGGCCCGCTGGTGAAGGAGCAGCGCGCTATACGTCCGCGGCTCAGTCAGTACGACAGCCCGTATGAGCGGGCGGAGAAAAATAAAATCCTCCGCCCGCCGCGGGACTCCGGCGTCTGCCGGACGCGTATGGATCGCCTGGAGCTATTGCTGGCGCTTTTTGGCTTTGATGGATGGAGCTACACGCTGACTTTTGACGAGGCGCATCTGCCACCCAGCTTTGCCGAGGTTCGATTGTGCTGGCGCCGATTGCTTTACCAGATGAAAAAGTGGCATGACGGCGTGACGCCTGACTATGTCTATCTCATCGAGGGGCGCCATGGGGATCATCGGTACCACATGCACCTTACGGTGCGATACAATGACTTCCCTCCCATGACCATGGAAGATCTCTGGAAGCAGGGGTATATCATCTCGTCGCAGCCCCTGCTGCTGGGTGCATTTGACAGCTATCGGCGCACGGCCAGATACTACTGCAAGGAACGCAGCGACGGCATCGTCATTCCAATCGATGCCAGGACGTGGGTGGCGTCGCGCAGTCTTGCGCGGCAGTTGCCGCCGCCTGAACACTTCCGATCTGATTCGGGCCGCATTGAGATTCCGGATGATTGCCGGGTGTGCGGCCGGTATACGGTGGATAACGGGTTTGGCCACTACCAATATGGCTGGTACATTGAGCAGGATCCTCTCCATCCGACTGTGATAGACGGGAAGCGTATGCCGCATCAAGGCGGTTTTGGTATGTACTAAATAGTAAATGTAACTTGTGATATAGTTGAATAAATCACGAAAAGGAGGAAAACCCCTTGCGTATCACATCTGAATACGGTACAATATCCCCAAAGAGCGATGGGTGGTTGACCTGTCCCAGGTGTAACCGCAATCGACACTTTTTGCGGGTGCTGCCCGGCACATCCGCCACGGAGCTACCTGTGTACTGCCGGGACTGTAAAACGGAGATCATCCTGCATATCGAGCAAGAGGCCGGAGCGTTGAACGCCGGAGCCCATGATTAGACACCACACGTTGGTGCTGCGTCATGGTCTCCGGCGTTTTTGTTTTGCCGCGAGGTGATAGCCGCGAGCCGGAACGCCGGAGACGAAGACGGGAGGGGCGCATGGGAATTTCAGCAAGCAGGCTCGCGGAGCTGCGCGGGCTTCTCGAGGCGGGGTCGGAGCACGAGTTCTACTCCTGGCCAGAGTGGCGGCGGCTGCGCCGGGAGGTGCTCGCGGTTGATAACTGCGAGTGCCAGGAATGCAAGCGGCGCGGCGTGTACTCCAAGGCCAGCATCGTCCATCACGTCAGGCATCTGCGCGATCGTCCCGACCTGGCACTGTCCGTCTACGATGGCGATTCCCGGCAGCTGGAGGCCGTCTGCAAGCGTTGTCACGAGGAGCTGCATCCGGATAGCCAGCGGCAATACGCGCCGTCTGCGCCGCCTCTGACGCCGGAGCGGTGGGATTGACGCCCCCCCCTCGAAAAAACGCCCCTCGTGTCTTTGTTGCTACTCGTGGGGGTCCAAGACATTCCAGCGATTTCCGCGTCTGCGCGGTGCCGCGCTGCGCGTGGGCGCGAGAATCGCCGGGCAATTTCAGAAAAGCTGCGGTTTTGCGGGGCGGGCAGCTCCGAAAGTACTCTTTTCCTTTTTTCCTCGGTTCGGGCGGCTCGTCCGCCCGTCCCGCAAAGCCGCAGAAGAATGCCTCAGGCTGGTCAGCCGAAGGCCTGCGCTGGATGCGCGGGGTATTGAGGTAGGCTGGCTGGCCTGAGGCGGGCGCGGTGTCCGAATCGGGCACAGGAGGTGGTAAGCGTGGCAGAAGAAAAACGTCCGAATTATGAGCGGCGGAAGGACTATCGCGAACTCCGGCAGTCGATGCTGCAGAACCTGGTTGAAAGGGATCTCGACGGTGATGTGTACCGGGATAAGGTGCAGGAATATATGGACTTCTGGGTGAGGCGGCAGGAGCTGCGGGACGACATCGCCCGGCGCGGGCTGACCGTCACGGATGACCGGGGGCGGCTGATGGAAAACCGCAGCGTGTCGCTGGAGATCCAGGTCTCCCGCCAGATGCTGGCGATCTTCACCACGCTGGGCTTTAAGGAGGACGCTCTGGCGGCTGCCGCCCGGGGCGATGACGACGATGAGCTGTGAGATCCCCGCGGAGGTTCTGCGCTATATCGAGATTGTCGAGTCCAATAATCCCCGCGCCTGTCCTGAGCAGCACGCACTGGTGGCGATGATCCGCCGCGTGTTCGACACGGAGGACATCTACGTAGACACGGAGCAGTTGCGCCGGTACCTGAGCCTGCTGCGCTACTTCCCTTATGAGCGGCTATTCCCGTGGGAGGAGTTTCTCCTCGCGCTGTGGGACTGCACCTACCGAGTCGACGGGCGGCCACGGTGGAAAAAGCTGCTCTGCATGGTGGGGCGCGGCGCAGGAAAGGACGGCTTCATCGCCTTTGATGGCGCGTGCTCCATCTCCCCTTACAATCCCGTAAAGAACTACAACGTGGACGTGTGCGCCAACAACGAGGAGCAGGCGGTCACGCCGGTGAAGGATCTGTCCGAAGTCCTTGAATCCCCTAAGTGGGAGTCAAAGCTCAACCGGCACTACTACCACACCAAGGAGATGGTGCAGGGTCGGAAGAACAAGGGCGTGATGAAGGGGCGTACCAACAACCCGAAGGGGCGGGACGGTATGCGCTCCGGCAAGGTCGTCTTTAACGAAGTCCACGCCTTTGAGAACTACAACAACTACAAGGTTTTCGTCACCGGTCTGGGCAAGGTCGGACAGCCGCGCATCGGAATGTTCACATCGAACGGCGACGTGTCTGATGGCCCGCTGGATGACTTCATAGCTCAGGGGCGGCGGATCCTCTTTGAGAACGAAGCGGAGCCGGAGGGCGGCTATCTCCCGTTCATCTGCTGCCTGGAAAACCGGGAGCAGGTCAATGACCCGGAGAACTGGTTCATGGCGAACCCGTCGCTGTCCTATGTCCCGCACCTGCGTCAGGAGATCGAAGAGGAATACGCGGACTGGCTGGTCAACCCGGAGCAGAACGGAGACTTCTTGACAAAGCGGATGGGCATCCGCGCCGGCCAGCTGGAGATCAGCGTGACGGACTATGCCAAGGTCAAGGCGACCAACCGGCCGCTGCCGGATCTCCGCGGAAAGTCCTGCGTGGCCGGCATCGACTACGCGGAAATCAACGACTGGGCGAGCGTCAATCTGCACTTCCGTGTGGGCGCACAGCGGTTTGACATCAACCATTCGTGGGTCTGCCTGCAGAGCCGGTCGCTCTCCCGCATCGTCGCCCCGTGGCGAGCTTGGGCGGAGGCGGGAAAACTGACGGTGGTGGATGATGTGAGCATCGACCCCAACCTCCTGGCGGACTACCTAAAGGAAATGGGCTTAAAGTACAACATCGTCAAACTGGCAATGGACCACTTCCGCTGGACGCTGGTGAGCGACGCCATGCGGCGCATCGGCTTTGACGCCAGGGACAAGAACCGCGTGAAGCTGGTCCGACCCAGCGACATCATGCAAGTTGACCCGGTGATCCAGGAATGCTTTGACCGCGACCAGTTTACATGGGGCGACAACCCTCCCCTGCGCTGGTCGGTAAACAATACCAAGCGAGTACGCAGCGGCCAACGTGCCGGTACGAATACAGGAAATTTCTATTACGCCAAGATCGAACCGAAGAGCCGGAAGACGGACCCGTTCATGGCTCTGGTGGCATCTATGACTGAGGAGGCGGTGCTTGGCACCGGCGAGCCGGTAAAGCTGCCGCCCATCGGCGCGATCCGGCTATAGGAGGTGGGCAATGGCACTTAATTTTTGGAAGTGGCTCGCCGGAGGTAAGGCTCGTTCTCCCACCACGGTGGAGATCACGTGCCGCGATCTTCTGGCAGCGGCGCAGGAATTCCAGCTGCGGGACACCTGCTTCTGGATCTGCGCGAACATGATCGCCAACGCCGTCGGGCGCTGCGAATTCCGGACGTTCCGGGATGGCAAGGAAGTTCGAGAGCGCGAACACTATCTCTGGAACGTGGAACCGAACGTAAACCAGAACTCCACGGCGTTCCTGCACAAGCTGGTCGCGAAGCTGCTGGTGGACAATGAGGCGCTGGTCATCGGTACCCGGCAGCGGGAGGGTTATGACGCGTTGGTCGTAGCGGACAGCTATATGACCGGCGGCAGCTATCCCAGCAAGCAGAATGAGTACACAAGCGTGCAGGTAGGCGATGTGTCCTACGAGAAGACCTTCCGCGAGCGGGAAGTCCTGCATCTTACGCTGAACCACGTGAATATCAAGCCGGTGCTGGATGGCCTGTACGGCTCCTACGTGCGGCTCATCAATGCCGCCATGCGGCGGTATGCGTGGGACAAGGGGCAGCACTGGAAAGTTCACGTGAGTCAGCTGGCCTCCGGCGCGGATGACTTCACACAGAAGTTCTCGCAGATGATCGAAGAGCAGGTAAAAACCTTCCTCGACTCTGATGGCTCTATCCTGCCGGAGTTTGACGGCTACGCCTACACAAGCGAGGGCGGTAAGGCTGCTGTAGAACTGTCGGACATCCAGAGCCAGATGAAGGACATCTTCGCGTTCACGGCGAAGGCGTTCCAGATTCCGGCGGTACTGGTGGATGGCAGCATCCAAGGCACGGAGGACGCGCAGGGCAGATTCCTGACCGGCTGCATCGATCCCATCTGCGATCAGCTGCAGGAGGAAATCAACCGCAAGCGGTACGGCTACGACCGGATCCAGCGCGGCGACTATCTCCGCATTGATACCAGCAGCATCCGCCACTTCGATATGTTCGCCAACGCGGTGAACGTGGAGAAGCTGGTCGGCTCCGGCGTGTTCTCCATCAACGAGGTCTTGCGGGCGGCAGGTTTGCCCGCCATCTCGGAGGATTGGGCGGACAAGCACTATCTCACGAAAAATATTGCAACGCTGGGTTCGGAGACCTCTGTGCTCGGCGGTGCGGAAGGAGGAAACGCATGAGGAAACCCCTTTGGGAAATCAAGCAGGCTGCGGAGGGCACCCTGCAGCTCTACATCTACGGTGACGTAGAAGGCGAGGAATTCGATTGGGAGAGCTGGCGGTACGTCCAGAGCGACAACAGTGCGGAGCACTTCCGCGAAGAGCTGGCGAAGCATCCCGACGTGTCGCGCATCGAGATCTACATCAACAGCTACGGTGGCAGCGTCTTTGAAGGCACGGCGATCTACAACCAGCTGAAGCGTCATCCGGCGCGGAAGGTGGTGCACGTGGACGGCTTCGCCTGTTCCATCGCCTCCGTGATTGCCATGGCGGGCGACGAGGTGATCATGCCGCGTAACACCCTGATGATGATCCACAACATGTGGATGTGCGCCTGCGGCAATGCCACGGAGCTGCGGAAGGCGGCGGATGACCTGGACGTCATCAATGCTGCGGGGCGGCAGGCGTATCTGCAGAAGGCCGGCGACAAACTGACGGAGGAGCGTTTGTCGGAGATGATGGACGCGGAAACGTGGCTGACCGCTGAGCAGTGTGTTGAGCTCGGTCTCGCGGATCGCCTTGCCGACACCGACGCTGACATGAGCGGCGCGTCCACCATCCTGCAGAAGATGAACGCCGGCATGGAGCAGCATCTCCGGTATCAGAAATCGCTGGCGGCGCAGCTCCGCGACTTGGCAGCGGCACCCTGGGTGCCTGCGCCCAACAAGGAACCCCAGGGCGGCGGAAGCCCTGAAAAAATCAACAAAGTTCTCGGACTGTTTTCTTGAGAATCGAAAGGAGAAAAAGAATGAACAACAATGACATTCGCACCCGCGAGGAACTGCGGCAGGCTCTCCAGCAGGCGGCCGTCTCCGGCGACACCGGCGCATTCTCTTCCGTTCTGGACGAGATGATGCAGCGCATCGGTCTGGACATCCAGGCCGAGTACGAGCAGCGGTTTGATGACCTGCGGCAGGAAGTCGATTCCCGCATCCTTGCCCAGCGCGGCGCGCATCAGCTGACCACGGAGGAGCGTGCCTACTATCAGAAGCTGGGCGCGGCCATGAAGTCCTCCGACCCCCGGCAGGCCGTCACCGGCCTGGACGTCGCCCTGCCGAAGACCGTCATTGACTCCGTATTTGAGGAGCTGCAAACCGCTCATCCTCTGCTGAGCCGCATTAACTTCCGCGCTACCGGCGGTGCCGTGGAGATCATGGTGAATACCAATGGCTTCGAGGAGGCCGCCTGGGGCGATCTGTGCGACGACATCGTCAAGGAGCTGACGGCCGGTATTAAGAAGATCCCCACCACGCTGCTGAAGCTGTCCGCATTTCTGCCGGTCTGCAAGGCCATGCTGGAGCTCGGGCCCGAGTGGCTGGACAACTTCGTCCGCCAGACCCTGTACGAGGCGCTGAGCAACGGCATGGAGGGTGGTGCCGTGGCCGGCGACGGCAACAAGAAGCCCATCGGCATGACCCGTCAGGTGGGCGACGGCGTCACCGTGACCGGCGGCGCATACCCTGAGAAGGCTGCTATTAAGGTGGACGACCTGTCTCCTCACACCGTGGGCAACCTGCTGTCTATCATGGCGGCGGATCCCAATGGCAAGCCCCGCCAGGTGCGCGACGTGATCCTGCTGGTGAACCCCCAGGACTACCTGCAGAAGGTGATGCCTGCCACCACGCTGATGGCCCCGGACGGCACGTATCGCAACGACGTCCTGCCCTATCCCATGAGCGTGATCCAGACGGCCGCCCTGCCTCGCGGTAAGGCCGTGATGGGCCTCGGCTATCGTTACCTGGCCATGGCGGGCACCTCCCCCGAGGGCCGCATCGAGTACAGCGACCACTACCGCTTCCTGGAAGACGAGCGCGTCTACCTAATCAAGGCCTACGCCAATGGTATGCCTCTGGATAACAACGCCTTCCTGGTGCTGGACATCTCCGGCCTGACGCCTGCCACCTACAAGGTGACGCAGGTAGATCCTCCCGCAGCGTCTACCGATGCCACGCTGACCGCTCTGACCGTGGGCGACCTGGCTCTGACCCCCGCGTTCGCCTCCGGTACGCTGACCTACACCGCGACCACTACCAGCGCGTCTGATGTGGTGACCGCTGTGCCCGGCAACGCTGCGGCTGCCATGAAGCTGACCGTGAACGGCACCGAGATCGACAACGGCACCGCCGCCACGTGGAAGACCGGCAGCAACACCCTGCAGGTCGTTGTGACTGCCGCTGACGGCACCACCACCAAGACCTACAAGGTCACCGTCACCAAGTCTTAACGGTGGCGGGCGCGGTGAACGCCGCGCTGCTGTCGTCCGTCAAGCTCGCCTGTAACATCACCTGGAACGATGAGGCTACAGACGCTAAGGTGTCTGACCTCATCGCTTCCGGGGAGGCGTACATTGACGGTAAGCTCGGCGCGGCTGGTGACTATGAAAATCCCGGGGAGCCGTTGACGCTGCTGAAGGAGTACGTCCGGTACGGCTTAAGCGACGCGCTGGATGTGTTTGAGACAAACTATCTGAACCGGCTGCTGGCCATGCAGAACGACAGGCAGGTGAAAAGCTATGCGGAAGCTACCGTTTCGCCCTGAAGACCGGCAGATCACGCAGCCCTACCGGGACGGCGTGGTCAAGATCTACACCATAACGGATGCCGCCCAGCCTGGATACCAGCCCAAGCCTACGCCTACGCTGGTGGAAACGCTGTTTTACGCGGAGCGGCACGTCGGCCTGCAGCGGTATTACAGCGGCAAGCAGGCGCAGGTGCAGGTGGAGCGCGTGATCCGGACGCAAACGCGCCCGTCGGTGAACCCCCAGTGCATCGCCGTCACAGAGGACGGCACGCAGTACGGCATCGAACTGGTGCAGCAGCTGCAGGATGTTTACCCGCCGTCCATGGACTTGACGCTCGTCCGGATCGAGCAGAAGTACGAGGTGCCCCATGAGTAGAAGACGAAATGTGCCCGAATCGGACACCGACAGGACGCCCCTGTGGGCGCAGCGGATCATCGCGGCGCATCTCGCCGTGACCGATGCAGTCAGCCACGGCGGGCGTATCCAGTCTGACCGCTACTTCGTCTGGCAGGAGGATGGCGCGAACGACTTCGAAGCCGGCGGCGTCCACGCCGAGAAAGCGGTCACCGGCTCTACGGACCTGTTTACGAAGCAGGAGTTCGACCCTTGGCGGGATGAGCTGGAAGCCGCCTTCGACGCAGCGGAGGTCGTCTGGAGCCTGAACAACTGCCAGTTCGAGGAAGAGACCGGCTTCTGGCACTACGAATGGGACTGGGAGGTGTTCGCCTGATGGCGCGGTTCGAATTTCGGGGAATCGAAGAGTACATCAATAAACTGGACACCTTTCGCCTTGTTACGAAAGATTCGATAATTGCCAGAACTACATACGCCGGAGCGGCTGTGGTGGCGAACGCTGTGCGAAAATCCATAGAGGCTCTCCCAGTCGGTTCGGGAAAATCTGAGGACGGCGGTCTTATCGACACGGTGACTGCGGCGCAGAAGCGTGGGCTTCTGGACGGATTTGGCATTAGCCCAATGCGGGACGATAACGGCTTTATCAACGTCAAGCTGGGATTTGATGGGTACAACGCTACACGGACGAAGAAGTACCCTCGGGGGCAGCCCAATGTCTTGATCGCCAGATCTGTTAATAGCGGCACTACGTTCCGAAAAAAAACGAAGTTTGTGGACAAGGCCGTGAACTCCGCCAAGAAAGCGGCGGAAGCGGCAATGGACGCGGCGTGCAGCCGCGAAATTGAAAAAATCATGAAATAGGAGGTGCTGCTATGAGCGCAGCAGGAAAGGTCTGTACGGGCTTCAGCAAGCCCTACGTGGCCAAATATGCCAACGCTGGCGGCGCGGTCACCTACAGCGGCGTCATGCTGCTGGCGCGTGGCGTCAGCGTATCTCTGTCCCTGAAGACCACGGACGACAACACGTTCTACGCCGACAACATTTCCGCAGAGACCGCAGCGGCTGTCTTTGCGGACGGCACCGCCACACTGACCGTTGACGGGCTTCTGACGGCGGCGGAGAAGTTTGTCCTCGGTCTGCCTGAGGCCACCGAGATCCAAGCGGGCGGCGGCGCGGTGCAGGTTTCCCACTACGGCGACGGCATGGAGATCCCCTACGTGGGCATCGGCTTTGTCGTCCGCTATCAGAGTGGCGGCGTGGTGACCTACGCGCCCGTGGTGCTGACGAAGGCGCGGTTCCAGCAGCCCGGTCTGGATGCTGCTACGCAGGAAGAGTCCATCGACTGGCAAACGCAGGAGCTGACGGCCACGCTGATGCGCGATGACACCACCAATCACGACTGGAAACTGGTGGGCGCTGATCAGCCCACTGAGGCAGCCGCTGAGGCCGTCCTTAAGGCGATTTTGGGCGGCGCGGCGTAAAAGGAGGGGCCTATGCAGATCTACGGCAGAGAAGTGGGCTTCCGCTTCACGGTGGGCGCCTCCACCAAAATTTCCGACCTCTGCCCGGACGGCGATATCACCCGTCTGGGGGAGGTGCTGGAGGGCCAGTATGGGCAGGTCACCCGCGACACAGCAGCCATTATGGCGGCCTTGAGCGAAGGGTACGAGCAGGCGCGCTCTTTCGAGGTTCCTGGTCGCGAGCCTGACCCTCTGACTGTTGACGAGCTGTTTTCGCTGCGTCCCAGCGAGTTCAACGCTTTACAGCAGGCGGCGCTGGCGGCCTGGACGGAAGACAGCAAGCCCACGGTGGAGGTAGAGCCCGAAAAAAAAGAAAGCGGCAAGGCGCAGGCGTCCAGCTGAACCTTGCTTGGCTCCTGTTTTACGGGCGAAAGCTGAATATGGGGAGGCAGGAGATCATGGTCACGCGATACGGTGAAATGCTGGACATGATCGCCTGCCTCGCTATTTATAACGGGGCTACCCCAAAGAAGAAACAGAAACACTGGACATTTGACGAAGCTATGAAAGTGAGGTGAGCCTATGGCTGTGAACATTGGCCCCAAGATCGGCGTAGACGGCGAGGCGGAGTATCGCCGGCAGATCAGTCAGATTATCCAGCAGTCCAAGACACTGGAGAGCCAGATGAAGCTGGTGGCTTCGCAGTTTACCGCTGCCACAACGGCGGAGGAGCGAAATGCCAAGACCGCCTCCGTGCTGTCCAAGCAGATCGATGTGCAGCGTGATCGCGTGAAGCTTCTGGCGGAGCAGACAGGCAAGGCGGCCGCCAAGTATGGCCCGCTTAATGAGTATACGCTCAAGTATCAGGAAAGCCTGAATAAGGCCACGGCCACGCTGAACAAGATGCAGAGCGAGCTGCGCAACACCTCCAGCGGCGTAGAGGAGCTGGGCGATGATATGCGCGAGGGCAGCGAGAATGCCTTGTCCTTTGGCGATGTCCTGAAGGCCAACGTCGCCTCTGACTTTATTGTTTCCGGCATCAAAGCGATGGCGTCAGCTATCAAGGAGGCTACCGCAGCGCTTGTGGATCTCGGCAAGCAGTCCATTATGGGCTTTGCCGAGCAGGAGCAGCTTATCGGCGGCGTGGATACCCTGTTCAAGGAGTCCTCCGCGCAGGTGCAGCAGTATGCCAACGACGCCTACAAGACTGCCGGCCTGAGCGCGAACCAGTACATGGAGACCGTCACCAGCTTCTCCGCGTCTCTGCTGCAGTCTCTGGGCGGCGACACGGCTGCGGCAGCTCAAAAGGCCGACCAGGCTATTACGGACATGTCCGACAACGCCAATAAACTGGGCACGGACATGCAGAGCATACAGGATGCCTACCAGGGCTTTGCTAAGCAAAACTACACCATGCTGGACAACCTGAAGCTGGGTTATGGCGGCACGAAACAGGAGATGGAGCGGCTGCTCGCAGACGCCGAGAAGTTCTCCGGGATCAAGTACGACATCTCCAGCTATGCTGACATTGTGGACGCCATCCACGTAGTCCAGACGGAGATGGGCATCACGGGAACGACGGCAAAGGAGGCGTCGACCACCATCCAGGGCAGCGCCAACGCCATGAAGTCGGCGTGGAGTAACCTTATCACCGGTATGAGCAACGAGAATCTGGATCTGGACAAGCTGGTGCAGAATGTGATCGACAGCGTCAACACCTTCGCAGACAACCTGCTGCCGCGCCTGCAGGTCATGCTGCCGCGCTTCGCGGAGGGTGTGACGCAGCTTGTGAACGGTCTGGTGCCCTATGTAGGGCCTGCGCTGGAGCTGCTGTTGCCGTCCTTGGTGCAGGGGATAGGTAGTCTTGCCTCTGGCATCGTGCAGGCTCTGCCGGCGGCGGTGGAGGCAATCTCCGCCGTGGTCCCCATGCTGGTGGAGCAGATTGCCATCCTGCTGCCCCAGATCGTAGACGCAGGCATCGGGATCATCGTCGCGCTTGCTGACGGCATTGGCGAGAATCTGCCAGCGCTGGTCCCTGCTGCGGTGGATGCCATCATTACGGTGGCCGATGGCCTGCTGGACCATATTGACACACTTATCCTTGCGGCAGGGAAGCTTACCGTCGGCATGGCGCAAGGTCTGGTGGAGGCGCTGCCCCGTCTGGTGGTGCGGCTGCCGGAGATCATCGGTGCCATTGCAAAGGGTCTCCTTTCCGGAATGGCTGCTATTGGCGAAGTCGGGTCGCAGCTGGTTCGCGGCCTATTTGACGGAATCTCCAATGCGGCGTCGTGGCTTTACGACAAGCTTCGGGGCTGGGTAAGTGATGTCCTGGGCTGGGTCAAGGGTTTGTTCGGCATCAATTCCCCCTCCAAGGTTTTTGCTGATGAAGTGGGCAAGTTCATCCCGCCCGGCATCACGGTAGGCGTTGAGAAGGCAATGCCGAAGGCTATGCGCGACATGAGCGCAGAGCTGGGCGCGCTATCGAACATCCCGATGCCCGGCAGTAGCACCACCAATCTGGGCGGCGTCAACATCGTGGTATACGGAGCGCAGGGGCAGGACGTCAGCGAGCTGGCTGATATCGTCATGGCGCGGATGCAGAGTGCGGTGGAGCGCAGAGAGGCGGTGTTTGCATGATTTTCTGGGCTGGAAGATCCTCCGACGACGTCCACGTCGTGGTGGAGCGCTACCCCAGCGTAAAGCTGGCCGGGCGCAAGCTGGACACGCAGTCCGTGCCCGGGCGAAACGGCGACCTGCTGTTTCTCCAGGACGCCTACCAGAATTATGTGCAGGCGTACAGCATCTACATCAGCGCGGAGCGGATGCGGCTCCCCCGCGCTATGCGCGCGGTGGCTGATTGGCTCTGTGGCCCGCGTGGGTACCAGAAGCTGGAGGACAGCTACGACGTAGAAACCTACCGCAAGGCCTATTTCGCCGGCCCGCTGGACGTGGAGAGCGTCATGCACCGGTTTGGCCGCGCGACGATCGAGTTTAACTGCCAGCCGCAGAGGTTTCTCCGTATCGGAGATATGCCGGTGCAGGCCGTGCAGGGGGAGGTTTTGCGAAACCCCACCGCGTTCACGGCTCTGCCCACGATCACTGTCGCCGGAACGGGGGCCGGGACCCTGACGGTAGGCGATGTCACTGTCAGCATCAGCAGCATGCCTCGCGGCGCTGTTGTGCTCGATTCGGACACGCAAAACGCCTCCTACGGGGCCTTTAACCTGAACAATACTGTCTCCGCGCCGGAGTTTCCCACGCTGCCGGCCGGGGAAAGCGTCGTCCGCTGGACGGGCGGCATTACAAGCGTGGAGATCATCCCGAGGTGGTGGACACTATGAAACCGATCCTTTATGACGCCGACCGCACAAGCTTCCCGGCGAGCGTTGACAATGGGCTGGGCGTTCTCACAGACGCTATGTCCTGTAAGGTGACGCAGGAGCTGAACGGTCAGTACGAACTGGAGCTGCACTATCCGGTGGAGGGAATCCACTATGAAGAAATCGCGCTGCGCGCCATTCTCCGGGCTACCGTTGGCCCAGACGGCAAGCTGCAGCCTTTTAGGGTATATCGCATCGTGCCCGGCATGAACGGCACAGCGGCCATCTACGCGCGGCACATCGCCTATGACCTCAGCGGCTATGTAGTGTCTCCATTCACGGCAGCGGATGCGCCGTCTGCAGTGGCCGGCATCAAGAGCCACGCGCTGCCGGCAGGAATGCCGTTTACCTTGGGCACCGATAAGACCACCGTGGCTGCCTTGAGCGTCATGGTGCCCACCAGCGCATGGGGCCTGCTGGGCGGTCAGCGGGGCAGCCTGCTGGACGTATACGGCGGCGAATACGAGTTTGACGAGTGGATGGTGCGGCTGCTGACGCGCCGCGGAGCGGACCGGGGCGTATCGGTGCGATACGGGAAAAACCTTACCGATCTGACGCAGGACGCCAACTGCGCCAACTGCTACACGGGCGTGGTGCCTTACTGGCGCGGAAACGATGTCACGGTCACGGCTGCGCCAGTGTACGCAGAGGGCGACTACGGCTACGTCCGCCTCATGCCGCTGGATCTATCCTCCAGCTTCGAGCAGCGGCCCACGCAAGCGCAGCTGCAGGCCGCAGCTACATCCTACATCAAGCAGAACCGCCTCGGCGTTCCCGCGGTGAGCTGGGATGTGAAGCTGACACTACTGGCGCAGTCCTCCGGGTATGAAGATGTGGCGTTCCTGGAGCAAATCTATCTGGGCGATACCGTAGGCGTCCACTTCCACCGTCTGGGCGTGGATGCCAAGGCGCGGGTAAACAAGATCGTTTGGGACTGCCTGCTGGAGCGCTACGACAGCGTGGTGCTCGGCAGCGTCAAGGCCAACATCGCATCTACCATCGCCGGGCAGCAAAGGGAGATCGACGCCAAGCCGTCCGTCTCGCTGGTGGAGCAGATTTCATCCGGCCTGGCGGCCGCGCTCCTGGGGGCAAATGGCGGCTCCGTCAGGCTTTTGGATGCGAACGGAGACGGAGAGCCGGACGAGCTGTACATTGCTGACGATCCTGACCCCACCAAAGCCAAGAAGGTGTGGCGATTCAACTACGAGGGCTGGGCCGCCAGCAGCACTGGCTACAATGGTCCCTACACGATGGGCGCTACCATCGCCGGGGGCATCCAGGCGTGGATGATCACCGCCGCGAATCTGGTGGCCGGCACCATCGCCAGCGAACAGGGAAATTTCCTGATCAACCTGGACGGCGGCACCATCGACACCAGCGCCACCGGCGCGACCTACAAGAACGCCAACTACTCGCAGGCGGATCTTGACCGAATCAACCAAATCAACATCAAGGCTGTCACGCCAACGCTGGCCGACTATGAAAAGTTGGATGTCAATGGCGATGGTACGATCAGCATCACCGATACCGTGCAGATCCAGCAGATCATCAGCGGGGCGCGAACGGTAAACTTCACCACGCGGTGGCGCCTGCGCATCGACCCCGCCGACGGAAACAGCCTCCTGAAGATCTATCGTGTCTACCGCAACAACATCACCGGCGCGGACACCGAGAACATCGTGTTCTCGGTGGGATTTGGCCGCGCCGCGGCCAACACGATCGGCGCGCAGTACGGCGAGATCGAAAAGGATCTGTTCGTAGGTGGATCTGTCGATGCATCCAATTACAAACAGGACGGAAAGACTATCACATTCCCAACGCAGAAGGCCATCGGGTACGTCGTGTACTGCACGGGCGGCAGCGGGAATCAGGCGGGGTGTTTTATCCCCGCGGGGCAGTCAGGCAGCTACCAATGCGCTTCCAACGACTGGTACTGCGCCTTCAGCTTTGACGGTGCGGGAAGCGCCACGAAAACCGGGGGCACCGGAGATATTTCACGGGTGTCCACCGTCAACAACTTCTAAGGAGGTGCTGTTATGGCGAATAGTTTGACAGTCAAGCAGGCCGTGCAGCTAAGTATGACTTTGAACGGCGTGCCGCCCACGCTGCACATGGTGCAGGGCGATGCCAATTCCAGGACGATCGTGGCCACGCTGTGGGACGGTACGCAGCTTTACAGTATCCCGGCGGGGGCGGCCATTATGGTCCGTTTTAGGAAGCCGGACGGCACTGGCGGCCTGTATGACGCGACAGAAAGCGGCAACAAGGTCTCCTACGCTGGCAGCATTGTAACGGCCCCGGTGGCCACCCAGATGCTAACTGTGGCGGGTGACGTATTTGCAGAGATCGATATCTTCGGCAGCAGCTCAGGGGAAGCGGCTGAGCGGCTGGCCACATTCCACTTCGTCGTCGAGGTGGCGCCCTGCGTGCTCCCTGATGCGCAGATCATCTCCAGCGACTACTACAACATCCTTGCTGCTGACATCGCAGGCGCGAAGGCCGCAGCAGATCAGGCTAAGGATTACGCGGCGGCCGCAAAGGGTAGCGCGGATAGCGCCGCGACATCGGTCGAGGGCGCTGTCAAGTACAACGCCCAGCAAGCCCTGACGGAGGAACAGAAGCAGCAGGCACGGGAGAACATCGGCGCACCAGCACCGTATGCAGCGGGAGATGGTATCGCCATCAGCGGCAGCGTCATCGCCACCAAAGTGCAGCCCTGCAACAAGAATCTGATAATCAACTGGTACTTTGGCAATCCGGTGAACCAGCGGGACGTCAGCGGCACTATCAGCAGCGCAGGGTATTTTCTGGACCGCTGGAAGCTGGTGAGCGGCAGCGTGACGATCAACACGGACGGCATCACGCTGAACGGAACCATGCAGCAGGTGTTGGAGACCGCGCCGGTCGGCACGGTGACGGCATCCACCCTGACGCAGGACGGAGTGGGCGAGGTGGTGCCGACCTACGACAGCGCAAGCAAGACGGTCACAGTCACGGCGGATGGGAAAAAGCTCGTAGCCGTCAAGCTGGAGATGGGCTCCCAGCAGACGCTGGCACATCGGGAGGACGGCGCGTGGGTACTGAACGAGATCCCCGACTACGGCGAGGAGTTGACCAAGTGCATGAGATATCTCCAGATCATCTCCGCGCCCTACGACACCTCCGGCAACGGCGTGGCCATCGGGTACGCCAACAACACCGTCGACCTGTGGGTGCCCATCCCTCTGGCTGTGCCCATGCGCATATCGCCTACGCCCACCATCCCCACCGGCGGCGTATCGCTGTTCAAGGTGGGCAAAACCTCCGGCAGTCCAAAGGACGTCACCAAGGTCACAGGCGGCTGGGCGATGCAGACCGGCGGGGCCTGCACCATGCGGAGCCTGATCTTTGCGTCCAGCGACATGACGGCGGGCGAGACCTACGCCCTGTTCATGCGACAAGGGGCACAGATCGTGTTCAGCGCCGAACTGTAAGGGGGTGACCTGATGGAAACATGGACGAATGTCGGCGTGCCGCTGATCGTGGCGCTGCTGACCTCCACCGCGCTGTGGGGCGTGGTGAGCAAGGTGATCCTCAGGCGGATGGAGCTGACGGCCAAGCGAAGCAAGGCGGACGAGGCGCAGCGGAAGATGCTGGTGGGACTGGCGCACGACCGCATTATCCACCTCGGCATGGTGTACATCGAGCGGGGCTACGTCACACAGGACGAGTACGAGAACTTACAGGTGTACCTCTACGAGCCGTATGAGGAGATGGGCGGCAACGGCAGCGCGCGGCGCGTCATGGAAGAAGTGCGGAAGCTGCCCATTCGGTGAGGCAAAAATGGAACAGGCCGACAGGCCGGAAAGGAATTTGTTATGAAGCTGAACAACAAGGTATACGACATCCTGAAATGGCTGGTCATCATCGTGATGCCCGCCGTGGCCACGCTGTACGCGGCGCTGGCGGCGGTGTGGGCGTGGCCCTATGCTGACGAAGTGGTGACCACCATCACCGCCGTGGACACGTTCCTCGGCGCGGTGCTGTGCATCTCCACGGCACAGTATCACAAGGAGGCGAAGAACGATGCTTAAACGGGTGTATTTGTCCCCCAGCGACCAGCGGCGCAACACCTACGCGGTGGGCGACACCACCGAGGCCATTCAGTGCGGACGCATTGCCGAAGCCTGTAAGGCTGCTCTGGAGCGTTCCGGCGTGGAGGTGATGGTAGGGCAGTACGACACGATGGCAAACCGTGTGGCGGCGTCAAACCGCTTCAAGGCCGACCTGCACGTCCCCATCCACACCAACGCTTGCAACGGAAAGGCCAGCGGAACACATCTGTTCTGCTTCAGCGCTGACAAGTCCAGTTCTGGCTATAGGGCGTGTCGGGCGGTGCTGGATGCGCTGGGGCCTGTTACACCGGGGGCGCCGGACGTTATTCGCGCTTATCCGAGCCTGTACGAGGTCAAACACCCCGCCGCGCCAACGGTATACATCGAGGTGGATTTTCACGATGTGGTCCACATCGCGGAGTGGATTATTAACCATACGACGCTCATCGGCGAGACCATCGCCCAGGGCCTCTGCGCGGCGCTGGACGTGCCGTTTGTGGCGAGGGATGATGCGGAGCCAGCCCCGTCACCTGCACCTGCCGAAACGGTTTCTGTGGCTGTGCGCGTGCTGCGTCGCGGCATGGATGGCGCAGATGTCAAGACCTTGCAGGCGGCGCTGATCGCCTACGGTTTCTCCTGCGGTGCGTCCGGTGCGGACGGCGACTTTGGTACAGGAACGGAGTCCGCTTTGAAGAAGTTCCAGACTCGGTACGGCCTCGGCGCGGATGGCATCGCAGGCCGTGGAACCTGGGGCAAGCTGTTGGGGGAGTAAGTCAAAAATATATCCCGCACCGTTTCGGTGCGGGATATATTTTTGATTAAAATTACGATTTTCTCTTGACATACCACGCAATGCGTGGTAGTATATAGATAGATCAAGAAACCGTGCAGCCGCACAGCGGCAGAAAGGGAAATATCATGAAAAAGACTTTTTATTCCGTCACCTACGCAGTATGGGGATCTGACTTCTGCCGGGAGGCATGGTTTGACAGCAAGGCCGCAGCGGACGCCTTCGCGGCGCACGATTTCCGGGACGACCCGGTCGCCCACCACTACCGCAAGGCGGGCAGCATTCGCACAGCCGAGGAGCGCGTGGCCGCTACGGCAGCAGCGCTGATCGCCTGACCTCCCGCCATGCGGACTAAGAGATGCATCGCCTGCGGCAAGGTGTTCTGCACCAATCGCACAGCACAGACTAAGTGCGATAACTGCCTTGCCGCAGCCAAGGCCACCTCCCTGCGGCCCCGCACCTGCCGCACCTGCGGGGCCGCCTTCGTCGGCGGCCCCCGCGCCAGCTACTGTCCCACATGCCGTGCCGAGCGGCAGAAGGTCCGAGAGCAAAAGTACCGGTCAACCGGCTATTCCCGCCACTTGGGAGACATCGACAACTGCGCGATCTGCGGCTGCGAGTATATTATCCAATCCGGCAGGCAGAAGTACTGCCCCAAATGCGCCCCGGATGCCATCCGCGAAATCGACCGGGCGCAGTCAAACCGGTGGAACGCTGAGCACGATTACCGCGCCAAGCGCCGCGGAGCACCTCGCAGCGGAGTCAAAGTCTGCGTTGTCTGCGATCGGGATATGATCCCCGGTACTCCCACCGTCACCTGCTCCCCGGAGTGCGCCGCCGTCCACCGAAGAGAGGCCCAGCATCGCGCAGACGCCAAGCGCCGTGCCCAGAACAGGAAGAAATCGACGCCAACCGAAGTCAAAAAGGAGAAATTACCATGACCACCGACAAACTGTTCTACACCCTATTCGGCGACGCCATCACTTCGCCCGACCGAGACGCTTTTGTCTCCGACTGGTCGCTGTCCTCCGTCTGGGGCGATGCGCCGGACGCGGCCATCCCCGCAGACCGCATCGATACGCTGGCGCGTCTCTGGGACGCCGCCCACCTTACGATCCGCGACATCCGGCAGCACACCGGACTATCCCAGGTGGCCTTTGCCACCCGCTACTGTATCCCCACCCGCACGCTGGAGGACTGGGAGCGCGGCGCACGGAGCTGCCCCGACTACCTCCGCCTCCTGCTGGCGCAGGCGACCGGAGCATATCAGCGGCCACAGACATAAACCGTTGCCATTTCGTTGCCAAAAATTGTTTTTGTCAAGCACAAAACAGTCCGCAAGGCTGGACGGTTTTTGCGTTTGCTTAGACGCGCGACGAGCCGAAAAGCCTTATAAACAAAGGGAAAACCGCCTGATTGTTGCAATCAGGCGGTTTTCTATTTTGGTGGAGCTGAGGGGAGTCGAACCCCTGTCCGAAAGCACTTTGACAGGACTTTCTCCGGGCGCAGCCAGGTTTCAGCATTCCCTCCCTGTGCAGGCACCTGGCAGACTGCACAGTTCAGTAGAGTCATGATGCGTGGGCGGGGCAACTCTTACCCGCCTCACGGACGCCACCTTAACGACGCCTTCCCCGGCCGGTGGCCGCTCCGGTTCAGACGGTCACTGCTTAAGCAGCGACGGCAACAGTATTAGTGTTGTCAGTTAATTTTTAATTTGCCCGTTTTATGGCGGTCAGGCGCCGCCGCCCGCTTATCCTGCCTCCACACCCCCGTCGAAACCGGTGCAGCCCCATGTATCAGTATGGGGGCGGGGACTCTCCCCCATACGCAGAAAGCTTATCTTCCGAAGGGATCGGCCAGCTTGTCCGGCTCCGGGTACGTCTCGCCCTGGGTGTCCACGGTGACCTTGACCATGATCTGGTCCTTCTTGGGCTTGTTGGTCATCATGTTCCGGGGCTGGTTGACGATGCGGTCCACCACGTCCATGCCGTCCATCACGCAGCCGAAGGCGGCGTACTGGCCGTCAAGACTCTGCGAGACGTTTTCCGTCGTCGCAAGCGTGATGAAGAAGGTCGTCTTCGCGCTATTGTAGACGCCCGTGCGGGCCATGGCGACCGTCCCGCGCCTGAACTCGTCGGCAAGCGGGTTGTCGACATCGTTTTCGTAGAACTCGCCGATGATGGGCGGAAGCGTCGCATCGTTGCCCGCCGAGCTATTGCCCTTCGTGCCTCCCTGAAGGCAGAAGCCCTCGACGATGCGGTAGAACTTGAGACCGTCGTAGTAGCCGCTTTGCGCGAGGTCGCAGAAGTTCGCGACGGTCACGGGCGCGTAATCGGCGTAGAGTTCGATGGTGAACGGGTCGTACCCCTCGACCTTGACGACGGCATGATGCGTGCCGGTCGCGTACTCACCAGATGCCTTGGTCGTAACCGTGTTGGGGTCGGCGTTCTTGGAAGCGCCCGAAGATGCACCGCATGCGACAAGCGTGCAGCAGAGCAGGACGCAAAGGGCAGCCGGCGTGAGGACGCGGACGAACTTCTTCATGTCATACCTCAATCGATCATTGGCATCGTCTTGATGCGGAGACGATGCTTCGAGAACGTTTCTCGTTTTTGCAGGTCACGAACTAATCCTCGATGGTGATGTATTCAATGACGGGCATGTCATCGGGGTTTTCGATGGCACCCATATCACCGGTGGCGTACTTGAGGTGCGACCTGACGATGGAATTCACGATTCTCATGCCAGATTCATCGACCAGGCCGAAGGCGGCATACTG
>ERZ827156.524-NODE-524-length-54743-cov-7.240126_pt1 | contig 54743 bp, 51 predicted proteins | sample MGYA00519919_ERZ827156 | MGnify/ENA primary metagenome ERZ827156 (study PRJEB31778, sample SAMEA3449269) | human gut metagenome | biome: human gut; feature: human-associated habitat; material: faeces | place: United Kingdom | collected 2010/2012 ... | reverse complement strand
CAATAAAAAGCCTATGTCCTTACGAAAAGGTATAGGCTTTTGTCAACAATCTGAAGGATGTTTAAAAAACATCCTTTTTTTAACGTCTAACAGAAAAAATATTAAATGCGAATAAATCATATCTATGTCTTGAAATAGAATATTCAAATGGAATTCCATTATCTAAATAGGCAATCTGATCAATTTCCAGAACAGGTTCAATATCTTTTAGATTTAAATATCTATGATCTAATTCATTTGACACATCTGCTTTAGTAGTTTTATTGGCACTGGCAATCTTTAAACTTAATGTATTTTCAATGTAGTCATAAACAGAATGAGATAATACTTCTAAAGTAATGCCTGGAATCAAACTTGTAGGCATATAGGTTCTCTCAAGAACATAAGGTTTATTATTAACAAGTCGAAGTCGGAAAATGTTATAGATTGGATCATCAACATGGATGTTTAAATTGTTTGCGATTTCTTCATTCGCAAATTCCAATTTAAATTCTAAGATTTTAGAAGTGACATTTCCCTGACTTGATTTAGTGAAACCCTGTAGCTCTCTTTCAGGAATAACGATTTGTCCTTTTGAGTTGTTGCTTGACATGACAAAACTCCCTTGTCCTCTTTTACGATATAACAATCCTTCTTGCACTAGTAAATCTAGCGCTTTTTTCATTGTCATTCTCGAACAATTGTATTCTTTACATAATGAAATTTCATCAGGAATCTTTGAATTAGCAGAATATTCTTTGTTTAAAATTTTGTCTTTGATTGAATCATAAATAGTTTTATATTTAATGTCCATAAAAAAACGCCTCCTTAATATAGACAAAGTAAATATATGTCTATGATGTATTAATTATACATAAACATGATATATAAAGTAAATACTAAGTATTAATTATTTTTTTGCATTTTCTAATGACTATAGACAATATAAATAAATAAAATAAAAATATATATTTTATAATTTAAATGTCTAGACAAAAGAATAAAATGAATATATAATGCATTCAGAAAGAAGGAGAGGATACAACATGGAGTTTATTTCATTCCCTAAAGATTTTTGGTGGGGAGCAGCAACAAGCGGGCCTCAAAGTGAGGGTACCTTTGATAAAAAACATGAAAATATCATGGATCATTGGTTTCATACTCGACCTGAAGATTTTTTTCAAGGTGTTGGACCAGATGTTGCGAGTGATTTCTATCATCACTACAAAGAAGATTTTAGTTTGATGAAACAATGTGGCTTTAATTCATTTCGAACATCTATTCAATGGAGCCGTCTAATTTTAGATTTTGAAACATTCGAAGTGGATGAAAAAGCTGTTGAGTTTTATCACAATGTAATTCAAGAAGCTAAAAATAATGATATTGAATTAGTAATGAATCTACATCATTTCGACATGCCTAACGAATTATTAGAAAAGTATGGCGGTTGGGAAAGTAAGAAAGTTGTAGATTTATTTGTTGGATTTGCGAAAAGATGCTTTGAACTATTTGGTAAAGATATTCGTTACTGGACAACATTTAATGAGCCTATGGTTATTCCAGAAGCTGGATATCTTTATGGATTCCATTACCCAAACTACAAAGGTAAGGGTAAAGAAGCTATGCAGGTGATATATAATATTAACCTTGCGAGCGCAAAAGTTATTGAATTGTATCATTCAATGAATTTGGAAGGAAAAATTGGAATTATTTTAAATCTAACACCTGCATATCCAAGAAGTGAAAGTAAGGAAGATTTAGCTGCATCTGAATTTACTGACGATTTATTTAATCGAGCATTCTTAGATCCAGCTGTATATGGAAAGCTTCCAGAAAGATTAATTAAAGTTCTTGAAAAAGATGGCGTACTTTGGGAATATACAGATGAAGAATTAGAAGTCATTTCAAAAAATACGGTTGATTTTTTAGGAGTGAATTACTATCATCCGAAACGTGTTAAAGCACAGGATCATCCAGAAAATTTCAAGACACCATGGCAACCAGATCAATATTTTGAAGAGTGGTTCTGGCCAGAATGTCGTATGAATCCATATCGTGGATGGGAAATTTATCCAAAGGCAATTTATGATATTGCCAAAAACGTTCAAGATAACTATGGAAATATCCCATGGTTTATTAGTGAAAATGGTATGGGCGTCGAAGGAGAAGAAAAGTATTGGGATGAAGACGGTAATGTTCAAGATGATTATCGAATTGATTTTTATGAAGAACATTTAGCATGGTTAAACAAAGCAATGAAGGAAGGAAGCAATTGTTTTGGATTCCACGCATGGACAGCCTTTGACTGCTGGTCATGGAATAATGCTTACAAGAATCGTTATGGTTTTATCAAGGTTGATTTAGAAACGCAAGAACGTACAATTAAAAAATCAGGACATTGGTATAACGAATTGAGTAAACAAAATGGTTTTTATTATGATTTAAAAGAGGGAGAATAAAAAATGTCATTAGAAAATAATAAATTTGTAGATAAGTTTACAATGGTGGCAGTAAAATTAGGAAATCAAATTCATTTACGTTCATTACGTGATGCATTTGCGACAGTAATGCCATTGTATATTTTGGCTGGTTTAGCCGTTTTATTAAATAACACAGTATTTACTTGGATCTTTAGTGGAGATACATTAGCAAACGTTCAATACTGGGGAACATTGATCACAAACGCAACATTAAACATTTCAGGATTATTGATTGCAGCAATCATTGGTTATTGCTTGGCACGTAACCGCGATTTTGAAAATCCATTAGCAGCATCTATGATTTCAATGGCTTGCTTAATTGCGATGATGCCAAATACAGTGAGTGTCACTCCAAATGCTGCAAAAGCCGCAGTTGAAGTATCTGGTGTATTGCCTTTCTCAAATTTAGGAACAGGTTCTATGTTTGCCGGAGTTATCGTAGCATTAGTTGCAACAGAAGCATTTATCAAAGTATCAAACATTGAAAAACTTCAAGTTAACTTAGGCGATAATGTACCTCCTGCAGTAGGAAAATCATTTAACGTATTAATTCCTGTAATTATCGTTGTTTCATTATTTGGTTTAGTTTCTGCAACTCTATTCAATTTAACAGGAACAAACATCATCAACTTAATCACTACATTTATCCAAGAGCCATTACGTCACATTGGAACTGGATTATAGGGATGTATCATTCTTTACTCTTTAGGAAATATGTTATGGTTATTTGGTATTCACCAATCTGTTATTTACAGTTCAATCTTAGAACCACTATTAATCATCAATATTACAGAAAATATTGCAGCATATAGTGCTGGACAAGCTATTCCAAATATTATCAACGTTTCTCAAGTTACAACTTATGGTTTAATGGGTGGATCTGGATCAACAATTTGTCTATTGATTGCGACTTTCTTAGTTGGTAAAAACGCAATGACAAAAAATGTTGCCAAAATGTCAGTAGCACCTGGAATCTTCAATATCAATGAACCAGTTATTTTTGGATATCCAATCGTCTATAACATTACTATGGCTATTCCATTTGTCTTGGTTCCAGCTTTAGGTATCTTGATCTCTTATATCGCAACTGCAACTGGATTCATGAGCCCATGTGTTTCATTAGTTCCTTGGACAACACCACCTTTATTAAGTTCTTTCTTAGCAACAGCTGGAGATTTAAAAGCTGTATTAGTTCAAGCTATCGTATTGGTATTAGGTGTATTGATTTATATTCCATTTGTAAAAATTAACGACAGAGTATTAGAAAAGCAAGCTGCAATGGAGAATGAAGGAGAAGAATAATCATGAAAACAATCTTATTAGTATGTAATGCTGGTATGTCAACAAGTATGTTAGTAAAGAAAATGCAAGATGCGGCCAAAACTATGGGAGTCGAAGTTGAAATCAGTGCAAAATCTTTAACAGAAGCAAAGAAAAATCTAGGAACTCCAGATATGATTTTGTTAGGACCACAAATTCGTTATGAATTAAAGAATGTTCAGGCAATGGCACCAAATTTACCAGTAGAAGCTATCAACATGCAAGATTATGGAATGATGAATGGTAAAAAAGTATTAGAACATGCTTTGAAGGTATTAGGATAATGAACGAAGAATTTGAAATGATTTGTTTCCAGATTATTTCTAATAGCGGAGCTGCTAAATCAAATTATGTAGAAGCCATTCAAAAGGCTAAAGAAAAAGATTATGCAGCTGCTAAAGAATTAATGGAAGGTGCTGAAGATTTTTTCGTAGGTGCACATAAAGTACATGCAGATTTGATTCAAAAAGAAGCGCAAGGACAAAAATCAGAATTTTCTTTATTGTTCATGCATGCAGAAGATCAAATGGCAAGTTGTGAAATGGCTAAATTATTAGCTGAAGAAATCATCGAATTATATCAAAAAGTAGATGCTTAAATAAGAGATATGCTTATGAAGTATGCGGTCGCAATTGATATTGGAGGAACAAATACGCGTGTTGCTCTAGTTGATGAAAATTATGAAATTGAACAAAGAATTCAATTTCCAACAGATGCAGATGATCCTTATGTAACAATGAATAAAATAAAAAAAGCCATTGATGGATTTAATAAGGATATTGTAGGCGTAGGTATGTCTTGTCCTGGACCACTTGATTTGATGGTAGGAAAGATCTTAACAACACCCAACCTACATGGAAAATGGCATGGATTCTATGTGTCAAAAGAATTAGAAAACTTGATTCATAAACCAGTACAACTTGAAAATGATGCAAATCTAGCAGCTCTTGCAGAAGCAGTCATTGGCGAAGGTAAAGCTTCTAATATCGTTCAATATTTAACGGTATCAACAGGACTTGGAGCAGGACTTGTTATAAATAAAGAAGTATTTCAAGGAGCCCATGGCTTTGCGAATGAAGTCGCAAATACATGTCTTTGGAATAATGGACCCAGTCATGGAAGTATCTATCCAGGTGGAATTGAGGCTATTTGTAGTGGAACAGCCATTGAACAACGCGCAAAAAAAGCCGGTCTAGTAGTTGCTCATGCAGGTGAAGTGAATGATTTAGCACTCCAAGGAAACAAGGCGGCTAAAGAAATTATGGATGATGCCAAAGTATATCTAGCAAATTATATTGCAGGAGTTCAAGCTTTTGTGGATCCAGAAATTATAATTCTTGGTGGATCTGTCGCATTAAAGATTCCTGGCTTTGTAGAAGAAGTTGAAAAACTAGTAAAAGAAAAAGTGTATTCAGTCATGGTTCCTTTTGTAAAAGTAAGGAAATCTACTTTGAGTGAAGATAGTGGATTATTAGGTGCTGCATGTCTAGTATTCTCTAAAGTATAAAAAAAACCGAAATCATATCGGTTTTTTTGCTTATTTATTTTCAGTAATATATTTGTTGAAAGCCTTCGCAATAGCCTGGGCAACCTTCTTTTGATTTGTTGGATTTTTAAGCTTTTGTATTTCCTTGGTATTCGTACTAAAACCAGCTTCAAATAATATGGCTGGAATTTTTTGCTCATCAACCACATGTAGAGGATAAAATTCAGTTGTAAGAGTACCACGGTCATGTGTCCAATCTAAACCAGATAAGTTTTTACATATATATTCTGTGATCTGTTCACTTGCTTTATCGTCTTGACGAATATAAGAAACATATCCAGAACAAGTAGGATCTTCATTTGAATTGATATGGAATGAGAAGAAATAATCGGCTTTTTCTTTTTTTGCCATCTTAACTCTCGCTTTTAAATCCTCTGTTTCATCTTCTGGCCACGTTACTTTATCGCTTGTACGAGTATAGACAACTTTGATTTCTGGATTTAGTTTTTTTAGTTGTTTACCTGTTTCTAAAGCTAAAGCCAAAGTTAAATCTTTTTCGGTAGTACCATCTTCTGCAATGGTTCCCCCATCATAACCACCATGTCCAGCATCAATCATGACAGTCGCAATCGTTTCGTAATGTTTATTGACTGTTTTTGTTTTTTGGTCTGAATTTGAATGGTTTGATAACAAAACTGTGAAAGTACCTATAACCAAACATACACATGCCAAAACAACAAGTAGGTTTTGTGGTTTCAACTTTCTTTTCTTTGAATTTTGCATGGGATTAGTATAGCACTGTTTAAAAAATTATTCAAAAATTGCGCGTCCAATTCGAACTGTATTCGAACCATGCTTAATAGCTAATTTATAATCTTGAGACATACCCATGGATAAAGTGTCTATATCTGGATATTGCTCTTTTAGCTCTAAATAAAGGGTGTGCATCTGTTCAAATTCAGATTCTACTAATGCTTGATCCTCTGTTTTTGAAGCAACACACATAATTCCTTTGATTTGAATATGTTTAAATTCTTGCAATTGAGAAATAAAGTTTTTAGCATCCTTAAAAGGATATCCCGTTTTGTTTGGATCTTCCGAAATTTTTAGTTCTACCAATACCTTTTGAATGATGCCATGTTTATTCGCTTGCTTTTCAATTTCTTCAGCTAACTTTAATGAATCCAAACTTTCAATCACATCGACTTTTCCAATAATATACTTCACTTTGTTTGTTTGTAGATGACCAATAATGTGCCAAGTATATTTTGGATCATACTTATCTATAAATTCCTGTACACGATTTTCTCCAAAAGTAGTTAGACCCATTTTTGCGACTTCATCAATTTCTTCCTTTGTACGCGTTTTAGATACAGCCACTACATTAAAATCTTGTGCTTTTAGTTCTTCAATCAACTCTTTATTCATATTAAAACAGTCCTTTCAATATCAATCTAATTATAATCAAAGAAAAAAAAGAAGCAACATTTGCTTCTAATGAAATAATTTTCCAAAAATCCAACGAACGAATGGTCCACAATAACAAATTTGCCAAAAGAAAGCCATTGGAAAATTAAATAAAATAGTCATAAACCAAACTGAAATAATTTGGACACCTGGAGTTTTAAATAGAATGGTCGCAATCAAACTCATAATTGGACACATAATACAAATAATGTAGAAAGAAATCGCAAGTGTGATAAAGAAAGGTCGATCATTTGGTGTTACAACTTTAAAGGCAAAGTAATGAGCAAGTTTATCAACAAAGAAATATTCTAAAATAAAAGCAACCGGCCACATGATAACCAATTCATGAAAGGCTAATAAAAAGACTTGATTAGACATTCCACCCATATTAAGTGCGATGTTGTAACAAATCATGGCATAAACCATTAAAAAAGACATGAATAAAGTGAATACAATATTTTCGAATTTTGTTTTTGGCATATATTTTCTCCTCCTAAATGACTTTTTGTGTTGTTCAATCAAAGACGTTTCCAATATGTACCAAAAAGCGAACGCTAGTAATAATATCATAATTTTTTTGTTTTTGTAATAAAAAATCAGTAAGAATCACTCTTACTGATAAATAGGGAAAGTCAATATAATAGTAAATAAATCATTTGTTTCGTCTTGATAGAAAGTTCCATGATGGATTTCTATCATTTTTTTGACACTCTTTAAACCAATTCCATTACTTTCGACTTTATCCAAATGATGATTGATTGAATTTGTAAAACTCATTTTTAATTGATTTTCTTCAATCGTTGTTTGAATCACGATATCTTTCCAAGGATCACAATATTTTTGAATATTTGAGAATATATTGTTTAGTATTCTTTGCATCATCGCAAAATTCGCATCCATAGATAGAGAAGTTTGTAAAGGTTCATATAAAATATGAAGATCCATTTCTCTTAAATACTGAATATGATCAACCAATGTATCCATGACCTTTTGAACAGGAATACTCGATAAATCCGAATTATATTCTGTTGAAAAGACAAGAGAATACTCAAACATTTTATTGGAAAGATACGTGATTTCTTCAACCTTATCTAAACATTTTTGAAGATATTGATCACGAAATTTAATATCATCCCTTTTTAAATTCATGATTTCAAGGTACCCCTTTAATGTTGTTAGTGGAGTTCTTAAATCATGGGATAAAGAAGAAATTAATTCTTTATTCGCAACACGCGCCTGTTGTTCATTGTCCATTGTTTGTAGAAAGGCAATACGCATTTGATTCAAATCCTGAGCTAAACGTCCAATCTCATCTTTATCACTAACTGTAATTTCATGATTCCAATCACCAATCGCTAAAGTAAACACATCTTCCTGTAAATTTTGAATGGACTGAATTCGTTTACGGATAAAGCTTTGTAGGATAATCAAATAGAAAGAGAAGGAAACCAAAAGTGAAAGAATAATATAAGGAATTTGGAATGGAATCATTGGAAAAGAAGTGATATATAAATAAACGGATTGGTTTTTAAAATGTATTGGATAATCATAGTACAATGGGGCTTCCAAGACATCTAAATCATCAAAACTATATAACAACAATAAATTATTGCTGCTTAATGGAGATTTGTCCGTAAAATAGATTCCATCCTGATCATATAATTCCACATACGCATGATTGAGTGCATTTTCTTTTAATATATGATTGATGACTTTTTTGTTTTCTTTCGTTAAATCAAAATTTTGGAGTTGTTTTTCTAATTTCTTTACATAAGAAGAATAATCTTCCGATTGATAAAAAGTATCCATTAAAAACTCAAAGACAGCACTGCGATTTAAATATAGAAATGAAAAAGAAGTTAATACCAACAATGTTGCACAAAGAAAAGAGAACATCATACGACTGGATAAAGAATAGAAGACGTTTTTCTTTGAACGGAGTGGTTTAAGATTTTTTAAAAGTAAATAAAAAAGAATTGTTATAATAAGACTTAAAATACAGTCGAAAATACGATAAGAATGATAATAATTCGTGAAAGATGGATACCACTCAATACAACTCATTTTACTTGAACTCTTTATAAAAATATTATACTTTTGTGCATTTTTTAAAGGAGCCCGACCACAAAACGCAAGTATAGAATCGATGACTTTATCATCTGGCTTATTTGATTTTGTTTTATATAAAATGACTTGATAACTTCCCTTTTTTAATAATTGATTTAAATCTTTACGAATTTGAGTGTGGTTCATAAAATCCACTTGTTCTTGTTCATCTAAATAAGCCTTCGCCTCTTTTATTTTTTCTTTAGATAAAGTATCCGAATACTTATAATGAGTATTTAAATAATCGTATACGACAAATCTTTGAGAATATATTGCGAAAAAACTCAATAAAAAAACAAGAAGGGAAAGATACAGTCTCGTTATTTTTTTATTCAAAACGATACCCCTTTCCCCAAATTGTTTTTATGTATACTGGATTGGCGGGATCCTTCTCGATTTTCTTTCTAAGATTACGAATATGAACCATGATTGTATTATTTGCCGAATAATAATACGGCTCATTCCATGCTTTTTCATACAATTGTTCAGCTGAAAAAATCTGTTTAGGATTCTTCATTAACGTACTCAAAATATTAAATTCAATATCCGTTAATTCAACTTCCTTTCCGTTGACCTCTGCATTTTGTTGGGTATAACGCAAAGTAAGACCATCCATACTTAAATCCTTTTCTGTATCAAGTAATATTTCTTCTTTTTTACCCTTGTAAACTTGATAACGACGAAGTAAAGCTTTGACTCTTGCCGTTAATTCACTATACGAAAAAGGCTTTGCCAAATAATCATCGGCACCACTTGAAAAACCAAGCGTCTTATCGGAATCCAACCCTTTAGCTGTTAAAAATAAGATAGGGACATTGCTTGTTTCACGAAGCTTTAAACAAGTCTGGTAACCATTCATATTCGGCATCATAATATCAAGAACAATCAAATCGATGGAAGAATCAAACAATTGAAGGACCTCATTTCCATCTTTGGCTTCAATCACTTCATAGCCTTCGCCAGTTAATAAAATTCTTAATATTTCACGGATTTCGGCATTGTCATCCGCCACTAAAATACGCGTCTGCATGTTCACATCCCCTTTCTTTTATTCTATTTTACCCCAATTACTATAGGGTTTCCAATTTTCATGAGGCAACATATGATGTAAATGATCCATCACTTTCGATTGAGAAGAATACAATTGAATGATATCCAATTTCTTATCATAATCTTTTTTGGATAATTTCTTTTCATTCTCTAATTTAGCCTTGTTTTTCTTTGATGTATACTTACCAAAATATACAAGCTGATTTGTCTTATCTTCTTTTTTTAAAATCATGGTAACATACTTAGATATCTTTTTATGATGGATATGACCATATTCTCCATCTGGATTATGCGTTACAATTTTGTCCCAGTCTTTGGAATCGATTTCTTTTTTGATTTCTCTTTGGATATCCTTTTTACAAGATTTCCAGTTATCACGCTTACCCTTTGTCTTATCAGGAAAAGATAAAATAATACCTTTAGAATGTGTTTTCTCTATGACTTTCATAAATTCTTTTTTTCTTTTTTTATTGTTTCCATTCGTAATACATAAAACCGTGTAATTTCCATTGATTAAATGAGATCCACCCCAAATTGTTTCATCATCTGGATGGGCCACAATCATTAAAGATTCAGGCTCTTGGGCATGAATTACAGATGTATTTAGACAAAGTATTAAACTTAAGACGCATAATAATAACCTTTTCATTTTCATCACCAAAAAAATTCTATCAAACATTTCTTAACACTCTACTTATGCATTTCTTAAATCTTCTTAATATATTTAGGAAAGTTTAATATTTCCTTTTGTCGATACTTAAGATTTATTTTGTATAGTAAAACCATGAAAAAGAGAGATACGTTTTACATTACAATACTATTTATATTACCCATTTTATTTGTACTCTGTGTATCCACATATTCCATGTATGGATCAAAGTTAGACTGGTTATCCCAACATATATCTTTGGCAGACTATTTTCGACAGACCCAACAATTACTTCCAGATAGTTTTGCGAATCTTCAAGGACAAACCAATGCCTTTAGTTTTTCATATTATGGACTATTAAGGCCAGATGTTTTAGTTTCTTATTTATTTCCAAATATTCCAATACATTTCTTTATTATAGGTTATGCAACACTTCTATGGTCATCTACAGGAGGACTTTGTTATTACTGGCTAAGAAATAAAGGATACAAAGACACAGTAAGCTTCTTTTCAAGCATTTGTTGTATATGTGCCAATTGCTTCTTTCAGTCTCACCAACAAATCATGTTTGTAGAAATTTTACCCTTTTTATTTCTTTCATTCATTCTAATCGATAAAAATAAAAGACAATGGATTAGTCTATGTGTAGTTATGGCACTTTTCCATAACTATTTCTATACACCAGGCATGATATTGATTCTGCTTTTATATGATTATGATCAAAACCATATGATAAAAGATATTCTGATTCCGATTCTTATTGGTATTGGTATGGCTACGATTTTATGGCTGCCAACCGGATATTTGATTTTAAACAATCATAAATCTGTTGTACAAACCAACCTATTCAATTTATTAATCCCAAACGTTACTTTAAAAGGACTTGTCTATGATAGCTATGGATGTGGATTGACTGTGATTAGCTGGATTGCCCTATTTCAAGGAATTCAATTTGAAAAGACAAGGAAACTATCGATTCTGTTGATTTTAATGTTTGTTTTTCCAATGTTCTCTTATATATTGAATGGAACTTTATATGCACGCACAAAAATATTGGTGCTATGTTTACCACTCGTGCTTATGATCCTTTCCTATTGGTTACAAGAAAGAAAGTTGAATAAAGGTTTACTTGTTTTAGCTAGTTTATTTCTTTGTACAAAAACAACACTTCTTGGATTATTAATTTCACTTGTGTTTATTGGCTATTACTTTATGGATAAAAAAGAATGTCTAATGACGTATGCCCTTGTACCTATGATTGTCTTTACAGGATTCAACTACAATCAGTGTTTAGATTTAAAACTCTATAATTCAATGTATTCCAAGGATAAACAAAAATTGATGCAAAGAAATGATTTGAAACAAAGAACAGCCGATTTAGATCAGGTGGGTTATAGTGTCAATCACATATATGATTTAAAAGAAATGAAGGCATCAAGTTATACGTCAACAAGCAATTCTTTATATAACACTTTCATTTATGACATTATAAAAAGTCCGATTTCCCAATCCAATCGAACAATCATAACGGATAGTGAGAATTATTTATATTTGAGTATGATGGGGATTCAAAATGTATTGAGTAAAGACTCTAATTTATATGGATATAAAGAAGTAGATAGTAAAGGAAAATATAAATTATTGAAGAATAAAAATGTATTTCCAATGGTCTATGTCACAAGTGATACGTTGAGTGAATCTGAGTTTGATAAACTCTTTTATCCATATAATTTGGATACCATCTATAATCGTACGATTGTGAATGGTGAAACAAGTAATGATTATGCCTCAAAGATGAAACTTATAAAGAATTTAGATCAATCGATTTTGATTCAGAACAAAAAGAAAACGAAAAAAATAATACCCATTGATTTTGATGCTAAAAATAAACTGATCTGTATTGATTTTGATATAAAGAATTATACGAATAAAAAAGTTTTTATATCTATAAACGGAATAAAGAATACATTGTCAAAAAAACATTCTGTATATCCAAACGGAAATAAACATTTTACGTATATTCTTTCTAGAAAAGAATTAAAACAATTTGATGTTACTTTATCCAAAGGAAAATATAAGATATCCAATATTCGTGTATATACATGTGATATGGGTGCTTTTAAAAGAAGTGTAACGAAAGTAAATGAGATGAGATCAGATGCTGTGTTTAAAGGACAGGTAAACGTAAAGAAGGATGGCTATCTTGTAACTTCATATCCTTATGAAAAGGGATATGAAATATATATGGATGGAAAAAAACAGGATGTTGAAATTGTGAATAAGGCTTTTGTGGGATGCAAAATCAAAAAAGGAAGCCACACAATTACGATTCAATTTCATGCGCCATTAAAAAAACTAGGACTATGTATAAGTGTTCTTTCAATTATGATAGGAGGATTATGGATATGGAAAAAGTCAAAGAATTTATAAGCTATGGAATCGTTGGAGTTATGACAACTCTTGTGAATTATATGGTTTATTTTATAAGTTTAAAAATAGGAATCCATTGGCTAATTAGTAATAGTTTAGCTTGGATGGTAGCCGTTATTTTTGCGTATTTTTCAAACCGTAAAGTTGTATTTCATTCAAGTAATGATATGAAAAAAGAGTGTATTGAGTTTTTTGGACTTCGATTTATGACATTACTTGTTGAAAACCTACTATTGGCTATTTGTATTGATGGCTTACATATTTCAAATTTATTATCTAAGATTTTAGTCAGTGTGATTACTGTTTTGGCCAATTATTTCTTATGTAAATCCCATATATTTTCTAAGAAGGAGGAAATGTTGTATGAACAAAATTAGTGTTGTCGTTCCTTGTTTTAATGAAGAAGAAGTTCTTTCTGTGTTTTACAAAAAGACAAGCGAAGTATTGAATGAAATAGAAGGAATCACCTATGAATTGTTGTTTGTGGATGATGGATCCAAGGACCATACCAAAGATATATTAAGAGCATTAAGCTTAAAGGATGATCGTTGTGAATTTGTTTCTTTTTCTAGAAACTTCGGTAAAGAAGCTGCCATGTTTGCCGGATTAAAGAAATCAAGTGGCGATTATGTTGTGATCATGGATGCCGATTTGCAGCATCCTCCTGTATTATTAAAAGAAATGTATAAGGCGGTTAGTGAAGAAGGCTACGATTGTTGTGCAGGAAAAAGAGTGGATCGTACGGGTGAAGGTAAGATTCGTAACTTTTTATCGCATACCTTTTATAAAGTGATGCAGAAGATGTGCAAAATGGATATGAGCGATGGTTGTGGTGATTTTCGTATGATGTCAAGACAAATGGTGGATGCGATTCTAGAATTAAAAGAATACAATCGTTATATGAAAGGATTATTTTCTTTTGTAGGATTTGATACAAAATGGATTGAATTCCATAATGTACAACGAGCAGCAGGTAATTCTAAATGGAATTTCTCTAAACTATTCGCATATGCGATGGAAGGTATGTTTTCCTTTTCTATAGCACCGATTGTATGGATTGGAAATATAGGGACTGTTATTATGATTTCATCGATTTTAATGACTTTGTTTGGATTGTTAGTACATGTCACATCCATGTTTCATTTAGTATGTTTGATCCTGTTCTTGAGTGGACTTCAAATGTTATTTGTGGCCATTTTAGGTCAATATACGACAAAAGATTATATGGAAAGTAAACAAAGACCGATCTATATAGTAAAAGAAACCAGCAAGAATTTAAGCTAGTCTCTTAATGTGATTTCAATCACTGTGTCAATTGGATCTGGACAATGGTGTGAATTGGAATCAATATGGATAAATGTATAGTCAGGAAAACTTTCTGTGTTCCAAGGCGTTTGAATTTTGATTTGAGAATGATCAGACAATCTTCTTATGCCTTGGATTTTTTCTTTTCGAATTTTAATAGGTATATCAAAAATACTCTCATCTAAAATATGCGCATAAATTTTATTTCCCTTTTGTGTGTATCTTCCCCATTCGGGTTTATCTAATTCACATTTTGTGCATCCATAAATAGAAGCTTCATTTAATTTCATCCATTCCCTGATTTCATTCAATACTTGGATAGATTCTTTAGGAAATTGTCCTCTAGCATCCGGTCCCACATTTAAAATCATATTTCCTCCCTTGGATACACATTCAACTAGAGTACGGATGATTAGCTTAGCAGATTTATAATTCGTGTCCTTAGCGCAATATCCCCAATGTTCATTCATAGTGATGCAAGCTTCCCAAGGCACAGGTAAACCTTGAGGAGGAATCATTTGTTCAGGTGAAGTAAAATCACCGGCTGTAAAACTAGGATGTGCATCCATAATGGTTCCAGGATGTACACCATCTCCTTCTAGACGATTGTCGATGATCATGTCTGGCTGGTAAGTTCTTGCCATTGTTACGATTTTGTGGGCATCCCATACATCTTTTGTCATATTGTCATAAGAAAAGTCAAACCACATGATATCCAACTTTCCATAGTTTGTAAGTAATTCCTTGATTTGAGTATGCATATAATTCAAATAGTTTGAAAAACAAATCGGTTTATCATATTTTACATTGTTTCTTTCTGGATGATGTCGATCTTTATAGTGAGGATAGTCCGGATGATGCCAATCAAGCAGGGAATAATATAGACCGACTTTTAATCCTTCTTCTCTAAACGCATCTAAAAATTCTCTGACATAATCATGATTTGCCTTCCAATCTGTAGTCTTTGTATCAAACATACAATATCCATCGTGGTGTTTGGCAGTCATTACGGCATATTTCATACCGGCTTTTTTGGCCAATTTAGCCCATTGGTGTGGATCAAATAGATCTGGGTCAAATTCATTCGCAAAAGGAATATAATCTTCTTCTTTCATTTCTTCGTTGCTTCTGACCCATTCACCTCGTGCTGGAATGGAATAGATTCCCCAATGGATAAAAAGTCCGAATCTAGATTTTTGAAACTCTGTAATATTCATAAGATCTCCTTTAGAAAAGTGGTTCTTGTAGCTGCTTTCTTTGAAGTGCAATGCCTGGTTTGGATAAGATTTCCTGGGTTCTAGAAATATCTTTTAACCAAGGATCTATATCTTCTTTTTCAAGTATGACTGGCATTCGATAATGCACAGGTTTTACATATGCATTGGCATCCGTGGTAACAATGACAAGGTGATCATCAATAAGAATTCCTGCAAAATAGAGAATGTGATCGCAATAAAATTCCACTTTATTTTTACCTAAATCCCACTCGTAGAAACTTCCAGCAGGCACAATACAATGCATGGAATCTTTAAATAAAGGCTTTTCTAAGAGCGTTTCTTGTCTAGCATTTAAAATTAAATTGTTAGTTTTATACCCAAATGGCACCATTTTCTTTTGGCTTCGAGTAAGTACAAGACATTTATCACTTGGATGAATGTCTTTTTCTTCTAAACCAAAGGCCTTGGCTACTTTAGGTGTATATCGAAAGCTTGTACACATACCAAAAGTATATCATAAGAAAGAGGTTGTAAGAACTTGTGAAAAACAGATAAAAAAGGGTGTATTAATGATCAATACATCACGTGGTGAAATTATTGATACCAATGCATTGATTGAAGGTCTTGAAAATGGCATTATTGGTGGAGCAGGCATTGATTCTTTTGAAAATGAACAGGAAGTTATCCACATTGACCATAATTATAATGTTATTAAGAATCGAGACTTATTGATATTAAAGGCTTATCCTAATGTGATCGTAACACCGCATGCAGCCTTCTATACAGATCAAGTATCTTATGATATGGTGCATTGTTCATTGGAAAGTCTAAAGAATTTAGTCAATAATCAAGAATGTAGATATCAATTAAATTAAGGACAAGAGAAATCTTGTTCTTTTTTTCTTCGACAGCAAACATAGATTTATGCTTTATATAAAGTGAATATGAAAAATATAATGTTGTATGTGTATATTTAATGTCTATTTCACATTGGCACTGTGATTCAGCTTCTTATTGAATTAATCAAAAAGAAATGAATAAACAATATAAAAACTACCTACGCCAACTCTCACAAAGTTTGTAGGTAGTTTTTACTGCAAAATTCTCCAGAACTTACATATTTGTATGTTCTTTTTTGTATCCTTATCTTAGCATGAAAGAAAAGATTAAACAACTTTTTAATCGCTATTAGCGTAATTTATTCTTGAGGAACACTTTAAGTTAGAGTATACTAACTATAAAGTTAGATATAAATAACAGGAGAACGATTATGAAGAAATGTATAGAATTTAATGGGGTATCAAAAAAGTATGAAGTAGGAGAAAAAGCATTTTATGCATTGGATGATGTTTCTTTTTCGATTGATCAACATGAAATGGTTGTGATTTTAGGACCAAGTGGAGCGGGTAAGTCGACACTTTTAAATATTATGGGTGGAATGGATCATGTGACTGATGGAAAAGTATATATGGATGGGCTCGATATTAGTGGGTATAGTGAAAAAGAATTAACGGATTATCGTGCTGAAAATATTGGGTTTATTTTTCAGTTTTATAATATTTTGCCGACACTGACGGTGAAGGAAAATGTGGATTTGATTCATGATGTAGTAAAAAACGCAAAGGATTCCATTGAAATATTGAATAAAGTTGGTTTAGGTGGACAAGAAAACAAATTTCCGAATCAATTAAGTGGAGGGGAGCAGCAGCGTGTATCGATTGCGCGTGCCATTGCGAAAAATCCAAAACTTCTTCTTTGCGATGAACCTACTGGGGCTTTAGATTCAAATACGGGAGTAGAGATTTTAAAGTTATTACGCGAATGTACAAAAGACAATACAGTTGTGATTGTAACGCACAATGCGTTGATTGCAGATGTGGCGGATCGTGTAATTCGTTTAAAGAATGGAAAAATTATTGAGAATGTTGTGAATAAACAACCAAAGAACATAGATGAGGTGAACTGGTAATGTTGAGAAGAAAACTATATCGTGATCTTTGGCATTATAAGGGACAATTCTTTACAATTTTTCTGATGGTGTTTATTGGAATGTTGGCATTTAGTGGTATCCATGGCTATATGGATGGTATGGATGAAAGTGCTAAAGAGTATTATAAAGAATATAATTTACAGGATCTATGGATTACAAATACGAATGTTGCAGATTCGGATTTAGAGAAATTAAAGTCTATGGATCATGTTCGTGATGTAAATCGTGCACTTGTCTTGAATGCGAAATTAAAGGGATATAAGGATGTTACTTTAGAAACCAATGTATTAGAAGAGAATACCATTTCTAAAATGTATGTTGTCAAAGGTGAAAAATATGCATCGGATAAAAAAGGATTGTGGCTGGATAGTTATTTGGCGAATAATCTAAATATTCATGTGGGAGACACTTTAAAGTTGGATGTTTCTGGACAGATTTTGAAGTTAAAAGTTAAGGGGTTAGTAAACACACCGGATCATGTTTATTTTGTGAAGGATTCAACAGAAATTTTTCCTACACATCAAAACTATGGCTTTATATATATGTCGGCTCAAACTTTTCAAGACGCAATGCATGTGGATGTTACATATAATAAGGCTTATGTGGATGTAGATAAGAAAAATAATGTGTCATCAGTAAAAAAAGAGATTCAAAAGGATTTTAATTTTTTATCTGTAACAGATCGTGACAATTCTTTTTCATATGCAGGTTACCAAGCGGAAGTAGAAGAAGGTCAAACTTATGCACCTGTATTTACGGGATTGTTCTTGATGATTGCGATTTTAAGTGTAATGAGTACAATGAATCGTTTTGTTCGCCAACAAAGAGTGCAGATTGGTACTTTAAAAGCACTTGGATTTAAAAATCGAAAAATCTATATCCATTATATTGGATTTGGCTTTATGATTAGCTTGATTGCGGCTGTATTAGGTGTTCTGGTTGGATATCTAACAATTGGTCAATTCTTTATTGATATGGAAGCTAGTTATTTTGAAATGCCAAATATCCATACTGTATTGTTGCCGGTTGTGATTCAAACAGCAGTCTTGGTTGTAGCTTTGATTTCTTTAGTCACATATCTTTCTTCAAGAAAGATTTTAAAGGAAACGGCAAGTGAGGCTTTGCGTCTAGAAGTGCCAAAGGTAAAAAAGAATAGTTTGGATTGGTCTGTAAAATTTAATAAATGTAAATTATCGACAAGATGGAATATTCGAGATATAGCTCGCAATAAAGGAAGAAGTATTGCAGCATGTGTTGGAATTATTGGATGTACAATGTTGCTTGTATGTTCGTTTGGTTTGTGGGATACGATTGAATCTTATATGGATTGGGAATATAAAATAATCAATACATATCAATATAAAATTAGTTTAAATAGTGATTATACAAAAGAACAATATGATCATTTAACTCACTTGTATGGAGATGCCACAAGTAAAAGTGTTGCGATTGAATTTAAAAATAAGGGGAAAACCGAAACAAGATCGATGCTTGTATTGGATGGAAAAGATAAATTAAATATCACAGATCATAATGAGAAGGTTATGTCTGTTCAATCAAATGGAATCTATTTAACAGAAAAACTAGCTGAAAAGTATGGGATTCAAGTAGGGGACAAAGTTACTTGGCATTTGGCTGGAGATTCTTCTTGGCATACAAGTAAGGTTATTGGCTTGAATCGGGATCCTCAAACACAACAATTCACAATGTCAGAAAAGTATTATGAAAAGTTAGGATATACATATCGTGCAGATTCGATCTATACAAATAAACAGCCTAAAAAAATAGATGGTGTTTCTAAAATTAGCAGTATTGAATCGATTCAAGAAGGTGTAGAGAGTATGCTTGAAGCGATGAAATCGATGATGGTCTTGTTGATTGTATTTGCAGTCTTATTAGGTTGTGTCATCTTATATAACTTAGGTGTGCTGTCCTTTACTGAAAAACAATATCAATTTGCGACATTAAAGGTATTAGGCTTTAAGGATAAACAAATTAAAGAAATCTTTATCAAACAAAACACATGGATCATGTTGGTGGGAATGATTATTGGCTTACCACTAGGTTATTATATGCTGTCATATATTTATACAAACGCATTAAATGATACGTATGATTTTCCGGCTGTAGTTGAATGGATATCTTATGTGTACGCAATTATAGGAACCGTTTTAGTTTCATATGTGATGAATAAGTTATTGGCAAGAAAAATTAAAACAATTGATATGGTTTCAAGCTTAAAAGCCAATGAATAATTCGAATTTATTCGACAGTTGTTTATAATATTTACTTTAAATAAAGCATAAATCAAAAATGAAATGTTGTATGTAAAAAGAGATTTCAAGCTAGAAATCTCTTTTTTGTACATAACTTATTTTGAAAATTCTGATTTTAAAGATTCTTTCAAAATCTTTATAAAATTGTCATAGGTAGGATCTTGAATAATCTTGTTGATTTTCGATTCATTTTGAACGATACATGAGATATAATGCCAAAATTGGAAAGCACGAGGATTATTTTTCTCGATTGAGATCAACATGATAACTTGAGCATCGTGCGTGCTGTTCCATCTTATAGGTTTTTCCGTAATCAATACAGAAACGAAAGTTTCATCAGAGATTGGAGATAAAGGGTGAGGCATTGCAATTAGATTGTTAAAGTATGTGGCAGAAAAATTTTCTCGAGTTTCTATGCTGCTTTGAAAATCCTCTGGAAGTGAATATATTTTCTTAGCTTGTTGGCATAAAATGTTTAAGGCTTCTTTTTTATTATTGACTTTTCCGTAATGAAAAAGTTGGGGACTGAATTTTTTTAATATAGATTGTTCATCTGTATACCCGTTAATAGATAAATTAATTCTATTAAAATCTTTTTCGTCAGGAAATACATTGATCTTAGTTACACCGCCTTTAAATTTATCAACATCATCATCCGTGCTAAAAATTGCATCGTATTCGCTTAAATCAACGTTTGAATCATTGGAATCTAGAAAAGTAATTTCAGATATTTGATTTGGAAACCAATTAAGGATTTTATGTTTTAAAAGTATAGTTTCTGATTTCCTTAAATTTGTAAAGATTAAAATTCTTCTGGATTTTCCACCTAAATTTAAGTTCTCGATACCATAATTAAAATATAAAGTTAAATAAGAAAGTTCATCCTCTGAAATTTGAATGTCAAAAATTTTGGATAATTTGGTTGAGAAATCTAAAGCAATATCATATCCAATTGGGAATGATTGACGAATTTCTGAAGACATTTCGTTAACTAATGTTGTATGTGATTTGATTCGATATATCATTGGAACAACGTGCAAAGCTAAGAAAAGCTTTAGATTTTCATTTGTACAAAAGTTAACACTGAATTTAGATTGAGTTTCGATAAAGAAAGAGTTGATTATGTCGTTGACTTGATCTTGTAAGGAATCATTAACGTAATATTCTGTTTTTCCTAAGATGGTTTGTGTTAATAATAGTGTTTCGTTTTGTAAGTTTTCGTGGTCAATGTTGTACATCATTAATAAATGGCTCAAAATGTTTTCGCTTATTTGATATTCTATCGTTTCTGTTAATGAAGAAGTGTTTTTCATGCGTACATAATTTCCTTCTTTAACTCTTTGTATAGTTAATGCCACGTGCATTGTGATGTTTTGCAGATTTTTTTCGTTGATTTGATATTTGTTGTCGACGAATGCGTTGGCAATAATATTATAGATTCGTGCAACCTCTTCGTTAATAACGATGGAATTATTTAAACATCGATTGTTTACCATGATATAACGGCGTTTATCTACTTCATCTCCTTCAATGAAGTAACCATGATTTGTTTTATAAGAGATATTTAAATTAAATTTTTGTAGTTTTTGTTTGGCTTCATTTACTGTTTGATACAATGTTGACTCACTAATATAAAGCGATTCCATCATAGAGTATTTTGATATATATGTATTTGAAAATACTAATTTTTTTATAAATTCATTTGTGCGATCTATATTATCTTTGTTTGTGTAATCCCCTTTACGAGTTAATTTGTTTAATGATGCAAGTAAAGCTTCTCTATTGTGAACAATCAATTTTGTCCCTTTGGATGGTAATGAATCCATTTCAAAACTTTTATTTGTTTCACTAAAGCTTTTTATTTGTTTTAAATCTGATTTTATAGTGCGAATGCTTACATTAAATTGTTGAGCCAGCTGATTTGATGTGTGGTAGTCATTGTTGTTATTGATCAATGATTCTAAAATTTTGATTTGTCTTTTAGTTAACACAGTTATTCCTCCTTCTTTATCACTCTTACTTGATTTATATAATAATCTAAAGTTTTTATCAATTATTTTTCATACTTAGTAAGTATTTACATTGCTTATATGATTGTATTATTAATTATACGAATCCAGGGATTATTATTTTTTAATAAAATTGCACTAATTATGGTGTAATTAGTGTGTAAAATATTTTTGGGACATTGCACTATCAATGGTGCAATAAGAAAATCATTTATTTTATAGATTGCACCAAAGAAAGTGCATTTTTTTTATGAATAAGTTTGATGTTGTTAAGGTAAATTATAGATGTAAATTCAAAGCGCGATGAATAATTTTGGAAGAAAGGAGCGTTTTATGGAAGCATATGTATACATCTTAAACCATGGAAGATTTGGTGAGGAATTAATTAAGAGTGCAGAGTTAATTACGGGGAAGATTGATAGAATTAAAGCATTTTCCTTGTTGCCTGGAATGTCAATTGAGGAATTTTTAGGTAATGTACAATCTAAAATTGAAGAAGATTCTCCAAAAATCGTTTTATGTGATTTATATGGAGGAACACCAAGTAATGTTGCGATGATGTTATCGAAACATTATGGTTTTAGAATTGTTTGTGGAGTTAATCTACCGATGCTAATTGATTTAGTTATTTCTAGGGCAAATGGAATGGGCGTTGATGAGCTGGTTGATAAAGCATTTAATACAGGAAAGGAATCTGTTTATCTGCCAGAAAAAATTAAGGAGGGTGAATAAATATGACAAATATTAAATTAGCGCGTGTCGATTTTCGTTTAATGCACGGTCAAGTTGTTACCAATTGGATTAAGCAAGTAAGTGCTGATGCAATATTGATTGTTGATGATAAATTAGCATCAGATAAATTTTTAGCTCAAGTATTTTTGATGGCGGCTCCTCCAGGAATTAAAATCTCTATTAAATCAATTAAAAAGGCAGTTCAGGGAGCAAAAGAAGATCGATATGACGGTTTAAAGTTATTGGTTTTATTTAGATCTATTGAAAATGCAAAGAAAGCTTATGACAGTGGTTTTCCGTTAAATGAATTACAAATCGGTGGTTTAGGAAATGGATCAAATAAGGTGATGATTTCTAATGAAATTTTCTTAAGCAAAGAAGAAGCAGACATGCTTGAGGAAATGAATAATGAAGGGTTAAAGATTAATTTACAGGTAACACCAAAGGATCCACTTGTTGATCTAGATGATGCACTTAAAAAAGTTAGAAAAGGGTAAGAGGTGAAAGATATGGGGTTTGGATTAGCTTTAACGTTTGGAATTCTATATTGGTTTGCAACAAATAAATTGTGGTATGGCTGGTTACATTTAACTAGACAACCATTGGTGTTGGCAATTCCAATTGGATTGATTATGGGCAACTTAGAAGGTGCGATGAAAATTGCAGCATCTTTACAATTAATTTATTTGGGAGCCATTGCTCCTGGAGGAACACTTCCTTCTGATGAAGCATTGGCATCGTGTATCGCAATTCCTTTAGCATTGGCTGCTAACTTGGATCCTGAAGTGGCGACTACATTAGCTGTTCCAGTAGGTTTGCTTGGTGTTTTGATTGATAACATTAAAAGAACATATCAGTCTTATTTTGTTCATAAAGCAGATTTGGCTGCAGAAAAAGGTGATATCAAAGCAATGGGTAAAAATGAATTTTGGTATCCATTATTCTGCTCTATGCCATTGAGAATTATCCCTACTACATTAGCATTACTGTTTGGTACTGATGCAGTATCTGCTTTCTTGGCAGCTATTCCTGGATGGGCTACAAATGGTTTAACTGTTGCAGGTGGTTTATTACCAGCACTTGGATTTGCAGTTACAATCATGGTTATTGGAAAAAAGGAACTTATTCCATATTTCATTATTGGTTTTGCATTATGTGCATTTAGCGGAATCAATACTATAGGATTAGCTGTATTTGGTGTATGTGTAGCATTCTTACAAGGTAACTTTGTTTCTAGAAATGAAGTTGGAGTAGCTATGGCAACAAACGATGGCGATGACGATGATGATGACGGAGAGGATGGTGACTTCTAGTATGGCAAAGGAATTAATCACAAAAAAAGATGTTGTTCGAGGCTGGACAAAGTATTACACTTGTGCAGAAGTAAGTTCAGGTTTCGAAAGATTAACTGCACCAGCTTTCTCATTTGGTATGAGTGACGTTTTGAAAAAATTGTATGGAAATAATGAGGAAGAATATATTAAAGCATTGAAACGCCACTTGATGTTTTATAACTCTGAAGCAACATGGGGATCTATCATCTTTGGTATTGCATGCGCTATGGAAGAAGAAAGAGCAACCATGTTAGATGAGGGTGCTACAAGTGAAGAGCTTGAGGCTTCAGCAGAAATGATTTCCAATCTTAAGGTTGGTTTGATGGGGCCTTTGGCAGGTATTGGTGATACAGTCAATCATGGTATGTTACGACCTTTACTTTTATCGATGTTCATTCCATTGGCTACAGCAGGTTCTTGGTTGGCAGGAGCAGCTCCATTATTGATTTGGACATTGGGTATCTCGGCGTTAGCTTATATGTTAGTTACTAAAGGGTATAGTCAAGGTAGAAAGTCTGTAACGGCTATCTTAAAATCAGGAAAATTGAATCAATATATTCAAATGGCAAGTGTGCTTGGATTGTTTATGATGGGTGTGTTATCTAGTACTTATGTAAAATTAACAACAGCTATCCAATGGTCAACTGCAACAGGAGAAGCCAAGACATTACAATCAGTAATTGATGGTATTTTCCCTAAATTATTACCATTATTAGTGGTATTTGGAGTTTATTTCTACATTAAAAAACGTGGGCCAAAATATGTACGTATTTTAATTTTTATCTTAGTTATTTCAGTTGTATTATCATTCTTCGGAATTGTGTAAAGAGAGGTGCTTAAAATGAATAATGAAAAATGGATTGATTTAAATGGTAAAGTGGTTATTGTAACAGGTGGTGCTATGGGAATTGGTGAAGCTACTGTTAAAGATTTATATAATTGTGGTGCTAAAGTAGCAATCTTTGATATGGCAGAACCTAAAGAAGAAAGTTTGAATGAAGATATTAAATTCTATAAATTAGATATTCGTTCTAAAGCAGAAGTTGAAAATGCAGTACAGGGTGTATTAAAAGATTTTGGACACATTGATGCATTAGTAAATGATGCAGGTGTTACTAGACCACGAATTTTAGTAGATTATTATGGAAAAGAACCTAAATACGAACTTGATGAAGAAATGTTTGATTTTATGGTTAGTGTAAATCAAAAAGGTACATTTATTGTTACTCAGGCTGTAACACGTGTATTCTTTAAACAAAAATCAGGAGTAATTATCAACTTATCTTCTTGTGCAGGATTAATGGGTTCAAAAGGCCACAGTTGCTATTCAGGTACTAAAGCAGCAATCCATGCTTATACTATTTCTTGGGCAAAAGAGTTGGGTCCATACAATATCCGAGTTGTAGGTGTTGCTCCAGATATTTTGGATAGAACTCCAGCAAACAATGATGAAAAATATCGTGCTCAAGCTTATGGTAGAGGATGGAGTCTTGATACAAAACCAGAAGAATTCTTCAAGAACTATAAAACTTCAATTCCATTAGGACGTCCAGGTCATTTATCTGAAGTAGCAGATGTAATTTGTTATTTAATTTCAGATCATGCAAGTTACATTACAGGAGTTACAATTCCAGTTTCTGGTGGAAAGAGCAAAGGGTAATATTTAGAAATGCTCGTATTACGAGCATTTCTTTTTAAGATAAGGAGAAAAAAAGTGAAAAAAGCAGTTGTTATTGGTGCTGGACAAACAGGGAGAGGATTTGTTGCACCTATTTTAAAAGAGAATAATTATTCAATTACGTTTTTGGATGAAAATACTTCATTGATTGATAAATTAAAAAAGGAAGAAAAATACACAATTCATTATTTTGGAAATGTTAAGCCAGATGAGGAAATTTCAAATTTCGATGCTTTACAAATGAGTGATGAAGATGCTATTCAGCGATTAGTTGATTCAGATGTTGTAATTACAAGTGTATTTTCTGGGCACCTTGTGGAACTTGTACCTTATCTAAAAAAAGCGGGTAGCCAAAGACAAAAACCTCTTACAATTATTTGTTGTGAAAATGGAGTTAATGTCAAAAAACCTTTAGTAGATGCTCATTTGAATGCGGTTATAACTGAAGGCGTAATATTTTGTACAACATTAAAGCCACATAAAGATTCTTTAGATTTGATGAGTGAAGCAATTGATGATATTCCTATTGACGGGAATGTATCAGGGCTTGATGTAAAAATCAATCGAATGCCTTTAGATCACAATTTTGCTCAATTGATTCAAAGAAAAATTTATACTTATAACTTTATGAGTGCTGTTATTGCTTATTTGGGTTGGTATAAACATTATGAGGTTTATGCAGAAGCTGCAGCTGATGAAGAAATCAGTTCTGTTATTGAGAATGTAAAACCGATTGTAAGTTCTGTGATTGCCAAGGAATATGAAATATCTTATGAGGAACAATTAGCGTTTACACAAAGAGCAATTAATAAATTTAAAAACAAAGAAATCTTTGACACAATCTATAGAAATGCAAGACAGGCAAAAAGAAAACTCGGTGAGAATGAAAGACTGTTATCTCCATTAAAGTTTGCACAAAAATATGACTCTGATACAACATATTTCGATTTAATTATTGCTGCTGCTTCATTATATGCGGTAAAAGAGGAATCGGAAAATATCGAAATGCTATGGGTAGAGTTAAATGCTGGAGAAGACATTGATTTAATTAAAAAAGCTTATAACGCATTGGAAAATGGTTGTTCTATAACTAGCACTCTAAAAGAATTAGCGTAGACAATTCGTTGAATGAATCTATAATCATATAAAAAGATTAACCTTATTGATGAATGCAGTTCGGTTAATCTTTTTTTGTTTTCATAAGGGATATTCACTAGTAAATGGGATAAGAATTTAATAACTAAGATGCAACATTTGTGATTGAGGTCGGAAAAAGTGTTGACTTTGACTGATTTTAGGTCGGAAAAAATGTATGATTTTACTAAATTGAGGCCAGAAAAAATGTAAAAGATCTTTATATAAAGGAAAAAAGCCTATATCTTCATAAAAGGTATAAGCTTATCTTATAGTAGCTACTATTAATTAATGTGTTTATCTTTAAATTGTAGACGAGCTAAGGCTCTTGCCATACTAGCTTGTGACATATAATATTCACGAATGGATTGTTTCTGACGCATTCTTTCTTTGGCACGTTCTAAAGATTCTTTGGCTCTTCTTGCATCCAATTCTTCTTGTGTTTCACATGTATCGACCAAGACTTCAGCTTGGTTGTTTGAAAAGATCATGGATCCTAATCCACTAACAACTTCAATCTCAGAATTATCTTCTTTTCGGATTTTTAAAAGTCCAGGCGTTATCGCATAGATTGTCTTGGCATGATGTGCAAGAAATTGTTTACTTCCATTGGGTGTGTGTATCGTTAATACTTGTGCTTTACCATTATAAAACACGTGATCACTGGCCATGATTTTTAAATCAAAAAGTTCCATGATTATACTTCTTTCGCTTTTTCTTTGACTTCTTCAATGGTTCCTACATTGAAAAAAGCACTTTCAGGATATTCGTCCATTTCTCCATCTAAGATTGCTTTAAAGCCTTTAATTGTATCTTGTAGAGGAACATATTTTCCCGAGATTGAAGTAAATTGTTCAGCTACATGGAATGGTTGAGCCATAAAGTTACGTAAACGACGGGCTCTGGCTACAACGGTTTTATCTTCATCACTTAATTCATCCATTCCTAGAATGGCGATAATATCTTGTAGTTCTTTATATTTTTGAAGGTATTGTAAAACACGTTGAGCTGTTTCATAGTGTTCTTCACCTACAATATCGGGTTGAAGAATTCTTGAACTTGATTCAAGTGGATCTACAGCAGGATAAATACCTTGTTCAACAACTTTACGAGATAAGACGGTTGTCGCATCCAAATGTTCGAATGTTGTTGCAGGAGCAGGGTCAGTTAAATCATCTGCAGGAACGTATACAGCTTGTACACTCGTAACAGATCCATTTTTTGTGGAAGAAATACGTTCTTGAAGTTGTCCCATTTCATTCGCTAAAGTAGGTTGATATCCAACGGCAGATGGCATACGGCCAAGTAAAGAAGAAACTTCAGATCCAGCTTGTACAAAACGGAAGATGTTGTCGATAAATAATAATACGTCTTTATGTTCAACATCACGGAAATATTCTGCCATAGTCAGTCCGGTTTCGGCAACACGCATTCTGGCTCCTGGACTTTCGTTCATTTGTCCAAAGACAAGTGCAGTGTTCTTGATTACACCAGATTCACTCATTTCTGTATATAAATCGTTTCCTTCACGACTTCTTTCTCCAACACCTGTAAAGATGGAATAGCCTCCATGTTCACTGGCAATATTTCGAATCAATTCTTGGATCAGTACGGTTTTTCCTACACCGGCACCTCCAAACAATCCAATCTTTCCACCTTTGGCATAGGGCGCTAATAAGTCGATAACTTTGATTCCTGTTTCAAGAACTTCTGTAACAGGAGATTGATCTTCAAATTTTGGTGGTTTTCTGTGAATAGGCCAATATGTATCTGTATCAATCGCTTCTTTTCCATCAATGGTATCTCCTAAAACATTAAACAAACGACCTAAATTTTGTGTTCCAACGGGGATTTCAATGCCCATTCCTGTAGACAAGACAGGCATATCTTTTTGTAGGCCTTCACTAGGCGATAACATGATACAACGAACGGTATCGGTTCCAATGTGCTGCATAACTTCCATTACAACTTTTTTACCATGGTTATCAACCTGCAAAGCGGTTTGAATATATGGAAGTGGCGTTTCATCAAAATGTACGTCAACAACAGGACCCATAACTTGTGTGATTTTTCCTATTTGCATGTGGATTGACTCCTTTTCTTCTTTTGTAGCTGTTGCCTTCTAGCTTTGGCACCAGCTGCAACTTCTGTTATTTCTTGTGTGATTTTTGCTTGTCTTTGACGATTGTATTGTAAAGATAAACTGTTTAATAATTCTTCACCGTTTTTATTCGCTGAATCCATTGCCTGCATACGCGCAAAGTTTTCGGATGCATAAGATTCAACAAGGGCACTATAAATAAATCCAGATAAATAATCAGGGATGACAATGTTTAATAATTCAGCAGGGCTTGGCTCTAACTGAATGGAGTGAATGGTTTGTCCACCAACTTCAACTTCCTGATTTAAACGATACAAAGGAAGTAACTGTTCAACATCGACCGTAAATTGATTGTGTTGATCCATACGTGTATAGATAATTAATACTTCATCGATTGTTTTTTCAGCATACAGTTCAAGCATTTTACTCGAAATGGATCTTGCACGACTCAAAGTTGGATTTTGCGCTGTATATAGAAAACTTTCTTCAATTGGAATGTGTCGTCTTAAAAAGTATTGTCTTCCAACTTCTCCAATCATATAGAGCTTATAGTTTGGGTGAGCCTTAATGATTTGTTCAGTTAGCTTTAAAACATTAAGGTTGTAGGCACCGGCCAACCCTTTATCTCCAGTAACACATATGATGGCCTTATTTTGATGTTTCTCGTCAATATATTCTCGACTATCTAAGTAAGGATGTTCAAAGTGATCAGGGAGATTTTGAAGAATTGTTAAAATTTGTTTTCGTAATGAGTAAAAATAAGGATCGGTATTTGCGGCTTTTTGTTTGGCCGTATTCATTTTGGTTGAAGAAATCATATACATGGCTTTTGTGATCTTCATAGTCGATTGAATACCATTCATTCGATCTTTGATTTCTCGGATTTGTGACATTATTCTTGTCCTCTATATTGTTTGGCTAATGTAATGATTCTTGTCTTTAAATTGTCATCCAGTTTTTTAGTTGTGTTGATCTCACGACTGATTTCACTGTGATTTTCATTAAACCAATCTAATAATTTTGTTTCTTCTTTTTTGACTTGTTTTGAATTCAAATCATCTAGAATTCCTGCGTCTGCAACTACTAGAATAATAACCATGTCTGCATGTGACATAGGGTGGTTTAAAGGTTGTTTCAAAAGCTCCATAAGTACTTGTCCGTGTTGAAGTTGTCGTTTTGTCACATCATCTAAATCGGAGGCAAATTGTGTAAACTCCTTCATTTCACGGTATTGAGCTAAATTGATACGTAAAGATCCAGATGCTTTCTTCATGGCTTTAGTTTGAGCGGCACCACCGACACGACTAACAGATAATCCAACATTAACAGCAGGTCTTTGTCCTTCAAAGAATAAATCACTTTCCAAGAAGATTTGACCATCGGTAATTGAAATAACGTTGGTTGGAATATATGCACTTACATCTCCATCTTGGGTTTCGATGATTGGAAGAGCTGTGATGGATCCTCCTGAATTTAATCTAGAAGAACGTTCTAGTAGTCTAGAATGTAAATAGAATACATCACCTGGATAGGCTTCACGTCCTGGAGATCTTCCTAGTAATAAGGAAATCGTACGATAGGCAACAGCATGCTTGCTTAAATCATCGTAGACAATAAGTACGTCTTTGCCTTGATGCATAAAGTATTCAGCTAGAGAAGTCGCAGAATAAGGGGCAATATATTGTAGACTGGCTGAATCGGCAGCTGTAGAGTTTACAATAACGGTATATCCCATCGCATCATTTTTCTTTAATGTATTGACTAGGTTAGCCACTGTACTTGCCTTTTGGGCAATAGAGACATAAATACAAATACAGTCTTTTCCTTTTTGATTTAGTATAGTATCTAATGCGATGGAAGTTTTACCCGTTTGACGATCCCCAATGATTAATTCACGCTGTCCTCTTCCAATAGGAAACATAGAATCGATGGATAGAATACCGGTTTCCATAGGAGTTGTGACAGGTTTACGGTCAATAATGCTTGGGGCGGGTTCTTCGATAGGACGCATTTCAGCGGCTTCAATAGGACCAAGTCCATCAATTGGATTTCCAAGTGGATCCACGACACGTCCTAGAAAATTAGAGCTGACTGGCATACCTGCTTGTTTTTTTGTTCGAGAAACCTTTGTACCTTGACCAATAGTACCTTCTGTATCAAATAGAATAACACCGATGTTTTCGGTTGTGATATCGAGTACCATTCCTTTTGTACCATTCTCAAAAACAACAACTTCTCCATACATCGCATGATCTAGTCCCGAAATGGTTGCGATACCATCTCCAATTGTTTCGACATAGCCAACTTCATTTTCTTGGGAAGTGGCTTCAAATTGTTCGATAGCCTCTTTTAAAATGGACATAAGTGTTCCATCTTTTTTCATTTGAATAGCTTTATCTCGAGCCGCCTGAATTTGTTCTTGAAGCTGTTGTTGGCGAGAACGCGTAGACCAATCGTATTCATCGTTGTTTGCGCTTAGAATAAAGCCTCCACGTACACTTGGATCAATAGAGATAGTTAGTGTGATATTTTCGGCCTGGTATTTATTTTTAAGGAATGTCTTTATTTTTTCTTCTTGCGCTGCACTAGGCCTTGTTACACAGCGTAAGGTTGCGTTTAAATTTTCGTTGTTCATTTATTTCATTTCCTTTAAAAAATCATCATATAGTTTTTCATCGCTCTTTGTATTTGTGATTTTATCAGCCGCTTTATTGATCAAATCCGCAATTTCAGATTTAGCTTTTGCCTTTTCCTCATTGGCAGCTTCAATCGTTTTGGTGCGTGCTTGTTCAATCATTTCATCGGATTTCTTGTTTGCATCCGCAATAATTTGTTCGTATTCAAGGCTGGCTTTTTCTTTTGCATCCGCTAGCATGCCATCACAAATTGTTTGCATATTTTCAAGCTGTTGATCTGCTTTATTTTTTGATTCAAGAGCTTCTTGTTTCTTTTGATTTGCCAAGGCAAAATCAGATTCTATTTCTTGTTTTCTCTTTTCAAGAATGTCATGTACTGGTTGAAATAGAAAATGTTTCATCAGTGCATATAAAATAAGTAGATTGATGATTGTCCAAAGAATATTGGAATCAATTCTTAACATAGATTATCCCACCTATTTCACCATTAATATGATTAAAATACCTAATACAAATCCGTAGATGGCTGTTGCTTCGGCTAATGCGGCACCAATTAATAAAGTACTACGAATTTTCCCGTGAGCTTCTGGCTGCTGGGCGATGGCTTTTACGGCACTGCTTGTCGCAAAACCAATACCTAATCCTCCACCAATAACGGCAAGTGCTGCCATTCCAACTCCGATTGCTGTTAAGCTCATTTTTATTTCCTCCTAATTTTATTCTGTTTCTGTCGCTTCTGCGATAAATAGTGATGTTAAAAAGACGAATACATAAGCTTGAATGAATCCATCAAAGAAATCAAAGTACAAGCTAAATACAGTAGGTATAAAGACAGGAACGACCATTTTGATCATTTCCATAATGACGAAGGCACCAATGACATTACCAAATAGACGCATACACAGTGATAAAGGACGTGTAAACACTTCAAGAATATTGATGGGTGTAACAACGGCGACGGGTTGAGTAAAGCTTTTGATCCAGCCTTTCATGCCTTTAGCTCGTATTCCACTGATTTCAATCAATACAATGCTCATAAGTGCTAGTGCGATAGTGACATTCATATCTTTGGTCGGGGGTTTCATACCAAAGATACCAATGATATTCGCAAGACCTATATATAATAGGATGGTTGAAATGTAGGTACTGTATTCTTTGGCATTTTCACCAAGCATGGAGATTGTGAATTTATCTAGCCATATGACAATACTTTCCGCTACAATTTGTTTCTTGCCTGGATTATGAACTTTGAGTCCTCGTGTTAACCAAGCAGAAAGTAAAACAAGTATAGCCATGACAACCCATGTGATGACAACAGATTCACTAATCGCAAAGGGACCGATAGTAAACGCGGTGTCAACGTTTAACTGGTCGAGTAGTTCTTTTGTGAACTCTTCCATAGCTCCTCCTTTCGAAACAACAAAAAAGCGATTGGAAATAATTTGTGAATTAAGACGCAATTCGTTTTTTGCTAGCATGTATTCTAATTCTCTAAACTTCAGATTTCAAGCATTTTTACCAATGTAAACGTTATCTGTTTTATATGACAATACTTTTATATATTGTGTACATATGATACATATGTCTGAATTGCATAATTCACATAATTTTGTTTTAGAATTCCATATCTGATTTCATTGAACAAAAAGGTCCAAACCGGAAAAAATATTCAATGAATATTGCACGTAAAGTAAGAAATGATATAATTTCATTGAATAAAAAGGTCGAAAACGGAAAAAATGTTCAATGAGGTGAATTATGGAGATTAAAAGAGATCAATATTTGAATGCTTTAATAAACAGAATGCATAATGGAATGATTAAAGTGATTACGGGTATTCGTCGTGCGGGGAAAAGCTATATTTTATTTAACATATTTCAAAACTACTTATTGTCCATTGGGGTAAATCCGTCACAAATTATTACGATTGAATTTGATCGCTATGAAAATAGAAAGTATAGAAATGCAGATTTTGTGTTGGAATATATTCATTCTTGTCTAAGAAAAGGAGAACAATATTATTTATTGATGGATGAAGTGCAATTATTACCTGATTTTGAAGAGGTGTTAAATTCTTTGTTGCATTATCAAAATTTAGATGTCTATGTTACGGGCAGTAATTCAAAATTCTTGTCAAAGGATATAATTACACAGTTTCGAGGAAGAGGCGATGAAATTCATGTCTGGCCATTAACATTCAAGGAGTTTATGCAGGTGTATGAAGGAGATGTATATAATGGATGGGCTGAATATGTTGTATATGGTGGACTTCCTTTAATTGTGAGTATGAAAACAGAGGAGCAAAAAGTTCAATATTTAACGAATTTGTTTAAAGAAACCTATTTGAAAGATATTATAGAGCGATATCATATTGATAAAGTTCAAGAAATGGATGATTTATTGAATATTTTAGCTTCATCTATAGGTTCTTTAACGAATCCACCTCGCATAGAAGCAACGTTTAAAAGTCTGATTCATTCAAATATTAGTATGAATACAATTAGACAGTATATTGAGTATTTGGAGGATGCGTTCATTATTAATAAAACTTATCGATATAATGTAAAGGGACGAAAGTATATAGGGACACCTTTAAAATATTATTTTGAAGATGTGGGATTAAGAAATGCAAGATTGGGATTTAGACAAGTGGAACAAACGCATTTGATGGAAAATATCATATATAATGAATTGAAAAGTCGGGGGTATTCTGTAGATGTTGGGGTTGTTGAAAAACGAGAAGTGGATTCAAATGGAAAAGAAAAGAAAAAACAACTGGAAATAGATTTTATTGCGAATTTGGGAAGTAAACGCTACTATATACAATCCGCATATAGTATGCCGACGGAAGAGAAAAGAAAACAGGAAAAGGCTTCTTTAATCAGTGTAAAGGATTCTTTTAAAAAAATAATTTTAGTAAAAGATGTTGTTAAGGTTTCTAGAGATGAAGATGGCATAATGATGATGAATATATATGATTTCTTATTAAATAAAGATAGTTTAGATTATTAATATTGAACAAAATGGTCCAAACCGGAAAAAATATGCAATGAAAAAAAAGGAAGATTCGATCTTCCTCTTAATGTTCCTTTGTATGATCAAAAGCCATGCCTAGAATGGTTTCAATATGTTCATCATCTAATGAATAGTAGACTGTCTTTCCTTCTTTTCTAGATTTGATGAGTTTAGAAAGGCGTAGTGCCTTTAATTGATGTGATACGGCAGATTTCGTCATATCGAGTACGTTGGCTAAATCCGATACGCACATTTCGCTTTGTTGAAGGGATAATAAAAGCTGAAGGCGTGTACTATCTCCCATGACTTTAAAGAAATCTGATAGGTTCATGATTTCATCAAAGGCCGGCATGTTTTCTTTTACTTCTTGTACTAATTCTGTATTTTTAGGCTTGCAGTCACAATGTGTACCAATCATATGTTCTCCTTTTTTCTTTATTATAGTTGAATGATTGAACAATTGTCAAAAAGTTATTGACATCATGTATGAATCCTATATAATGAAAGTGTAAAAAGTTGAATATATGTTCAACTATTCAAATGTGGAGGAAAATAATATGAAAAAGAGTTATAAGATTGATGTAGATTGTGCAAACTGTGCAAATAAAATGGAAGTAGCTGCTAATAATACAGAAGGTGTTAAGAGTGCAGTTGTAAACTTCATGATGTTAAAGATGAATGTTGAATTTGAAGATGGAGTTCAACCTAAAGAAGTCATGGCTCGTGTTTTAGAAAATTGTAAAAAAGTTGAAGATGATTGCGAAATTTTCTTTTAATGAAAAGTAAGATGCGAAAGCATCTCTATTTTTCAATTATTATAGTTGAATGATTGAACAATTAAAGTTTTTGGAGAGGTAGAGATAAGTATGAACAAGAAACAGAAGAAGATGTTAAAGCGAATTATTGTTGCGAGTATTCTTTTTATTATAATTAAGGTCGCAAAACTACCCGAATATATTGAAATTCCTTTGTTTCTAGTGGCCTATCTAGAAATTGGGTATGATATTCTTCTTAAGGCTTTTAAAGGAATCAAAAACCGTCAGGTATTTGATGAAAATTTTTTGATGGCTGTCGCGACAGTAGGTGCTATTGGTTTGAAATCTTTTGATGAAGCAACAGCTGTTATGTTGTTCTATCAGATTGGGGAATGGTTCCAGAGTTATGCGGTAGGTAAGAGTCGCAAAAACATCACGGAATTAATGGATATTCGTCCGGATTATGCCAATGTTGAAGATGAGAATGGAAATCTTGAACAAGTAGATCCAGATGAAGTTGAGATTGGTACAATTATTGTGGTTAAACCTGGTGAAAAAGTGGCTATCGATGGAATTGTGGTTGAAGGAAGTTCTACTTTAAATACAGCGGCTTTAACAGGGGAAAGCTTGCCTAGAGAAGTGAGTGAAAATGATGAAGTAATCAGTGGCTGCATCAATATGACTGGCTTATTAAAAATTAAGACAACAAAAGAATTTGGGGAATCCACTGTATCAAAAATTTTGGATTTGGTTGAAAATGCGTCAAGTAAGAAATCTCGTTCAGAAGCGTTTATTTCCCGTTTTGCGAGAATTTATACGCCAGCCGTATGTTATAGTGCTTTGGCATTGTTCTTACTTCCACCAGTATTCAATTTGATTATGGGAAATCCTGCTGACTTTGGCACATGGCTATATCGTGCCTTAACATTCCTAGTTATTTCTTGTCCATGTGCATTGGTGATCAGTATTCCTTTGAGTTTCTTTGCCGGAATTGGTGGCGCCAGCAATCAGGGTGTTTTGGTAAAAGGATCGAACTATTTAGAAGCTTTGGCATCCTGTAAATATGTTGTATTTGATAAAACAGGTACAATGACACAAGGTGTATTTGAGGTGGCAGGCATTCATCATGCGACTATTCCAGAAGAGAAATTATTAGAGTATGCTGCAATGGCTGAAAGTTATTCGACGCATCCTATTTCTAAAAGTTTATTAAAGGCCTATGGAAATACCATTGATAAAGCACGTATCGAAAATGTAGAAGAAATAAGTGGTCATGGTGTTAAAGCTGTAATTGATGGAGTGCAAGTGCTTGTGGGTAATGATAAATTAATGAAGATGTATAATATTCCTTATCAAGAATGTCATAGTGTTGGTACGATTGTTCATGTGGCTATTGATGGAAAATATGCAGGTCACATTGTGATTTCGGATATGTTGAAGCCTCATGCCAAAGAGGCCATTGAAGCATTGAAGAAGGCTGGCATTAAACAAACAGTCATGTTGACTGGGGATGTAAAAAGTGTGGCAGATAAAGTTGCTTCTGAATTACATATTGATAAAGTGTATTCGGAATTATTGCCTCAAGACAAGGTGAATAAAGTTGAAGAATTATTATCTTTAAAACAACCGAAAGAAAATCTTGCCTTTGTCGGAGATGGAATCAATGATGCTCCTGTATTGTCAAGAGCTGATATTGGTATTGCGATGGGTGCTTTAGGCAGTGATGCAGCCATTGAGGCAGCTGATATTGTTTTGATGGATGATGATCCATTAAAGATTTCTAAAGCCATTAAGATCGCAAAGAAATGCATTCATATTGTATATGAGAATATTTATTTTGCGATTGGCATTAAACTCGTTTGTTTGATTTTAGGTGCCATTGGTATTGCGAATATGTGGGTTGCGATTTTTGCGGACGTTGGCGTTATGATTATTGCCGTATTAAATGCGATTCGTGCATTAAATGTTAAAAATTTGTAAGGAAATCTTAGGATTTCCTTATTTTCGTATTGTGTTAAATTTGTTTTAGTTGTATCTTTGTCTTGTACGCAGAAAAGGAGATTCGAGATGCAGGAATTAAAACCAATTAAAGAAGGAAAAGTACGTGAGATTTACGACAATGGGGACAACCTTATTATGGTTGCGACTGATCGTATCAGTTGTTTTGATGTAATTCTAAACAATGAGGTTACAAAAAAAGGAACTGTTTTAACACAGATGTCAAAATTCTGGTTTGACTACACAAGAGATATCTTACCTAATCACATGATTAGTGTGGATACAAAAGATATGCCAGAATATTTCCAACAAGAAAAATTTGAAGGAAAATCAATGTTATGCCGTAAATTGAATATGCTTCCAATCGAATGTATTGTTCGTGGTTACATCACAGGTAGTGGATGGGCTAGCTACAAAGAAACAGGAAAGGTTTGTGGTATTGAACTTCCAGAAGGGTTACAAGAATCACAACAACTTCCAGAACCAATTTATACACCTAGTACAAAGGCTGAAATTGGTGATCACGATGAAAACATTTCTTTTGAACAAAGTATTGCGCACTTAGAAAAATACTTCCCAGGACATGGTGAAGAATATGCGACTAAGATCAAAGATTGCACAATCGCTTTATATAAAAAATGTGCTGAGTATGCTTTAAGCAAAGGAATTATTATTGCGGATACAAAATTTGAATTTGGTTTAGACGAAAATGGTAATATCGTTATTGGCGATGAAATGTTAACTCCTGATAGTTCTCGTTTCTGGCCTGCAGATGGATATGAAGCTGGTCATTCGCAACCATCATTTGACAAACAATTTGCGCGTGACTGGCTAAAGGCAAATCCAGGTAATGACTGGACACTTCCTCAAGATATTGTGGATAAGACAATTGAAAAATATCTTCAAGCTTACACAATGTTGACGGGAAAAACATTATAATCTATTGATACCCATAAGTTGAATGCTTATGGGTATTTTTTTGAAAACTGTATTTTTTGATACCTGAATATATTTGAAAACCGTAAAATATGATGCCAAAATTTACTTGAAAACCGTAGAAAGACATATTTAAAAGAATAAATGAAATTTCTTCGGAAAACTTTTATTCCTAGTAAAAGTCATGTATGATTCATTTAGTGAGGATACATATATGAATGATTTAGAAGATAATAGATTAGATGTACTTTTTGAAATGTTGGCGGAAAGCTTAAAACAAGAACAGAATGAAAAATCATATGATGTGATGCTTCCAAAAGTATTTAAAAAGTATTTTGATATTCACAATGATGAAATAAATTATGATTATTATTATAATTTGATGACGTCAATCATTGATGAAATAAGAAGTCGAAGAAAAAATGGGAAAATTAGTTTTAGAGATTACGCTAAATGTTTATTGATTAGCGATATTATGTGGTTAGCCAAAAGAGATGGGCAGCCAGTTGATTATTTAGAATCGATATTTGCGTTAGATTTTATGTATATCTTGTCTTATGGATTATATCATGATGACAAATATGAAGATAAAATTATACAGGGCTTTAAAGAAATATTAGATACAAGTAAAATTTGTCAAGAAAGCTATTTATCTTTTTGTCACCAACAAACACAAGATTTCTTTCCCAAGTCATTTACATCCGACTCCTACTATAATATTCCTATTGTTATGTCTGTAGTAGACCATTTAGATGATACGATCATTTCAAAACGAGTAAAGAAACTATTATTAGATAATACAGATATAAATTATTCGGATTTACCAAGCATTAATAAGAAACAAATTGAATGGTATATAGATGATGTGTATTCAGACTCCTATGTATTTTCGAATATACATGAATTTGCGGTAGTCTTTATATTAGATTATATTAAGGATAAAGAGTTTATTGCACCATTCTCAGGATTTGTACAAGTGTTTAGTTGCTGGACGAATGATTTATTTCTGATAAACAATAATGAACTTAGAACAGAAATGGATACACTGCGTTTTCTAGATATGTCTAAGGAAGAAAAACAAGAGATCATACGCAAAAACAATGAATGTATAGATGAAGCTATGGATATTGACAATCATGGCGATTATATTCCAGGAAGTCGTTACTTTTTGTTTGAACAGGCAAAAATTTTTGATGCTCTTTACTTTGGATTTAAAGAAACGGAAGAATTAATTAAAAAACATAGAGATAAGATTTCGATATATATAAACTCAATAACGAATGAAAAGATTCAATTTTATGAATATCCAATTGATTTAAGAAGAGCAATTGTTTACAGTGCTGCCTGGATTTATGAAATGGTGGATAAAGAAAGAAATATGGTAAATCATGTTTATCATATTGAATATAATGATAAGGAAAATGAAATAAAGAATTTAAAGTGTGAGATTGAAAGCTTAAAAGAAAAAAATGAGACGCTACGTATTGAAAATAAAGAACTAGAGAATAGAATTCAAATTGTTGAATCAAAGAGTAAAGAGATATTGAATAAAGAGTTGTATAAGAATACGAAAGCCTATAAACAGGAGATTTCAAAAATCAACAAAGAATTAGAGAAACAAAAAGAACATATTATTTCTTTGCAGAATGAAAAAGCTGAATTAAACAAATTGCGTGAACTATTATTTTCACTACAAGAAAATGAAGAAGAATGCATTGTTGAGGATACAGATGTTTCTTTAAATCAGCTAATTATGAATAAGACGATTTTATTTGTTGGGGGACATATAAATCTAGTAAATAAACTTAAAAAGAAGTTTCCTCAAATACGATATATTTCTACGGATGATTCCATTAAGGACAATAAAATCAAAGGTGCAGATTATGTTTTCTTTTATTTTGAATATTTGAATCATGGATTATATTACCAAGTCATGAATGCATGTATACGATATAATATTCCTTGGGATTATATAAAAGGAACAAATATCGATTATTTGGAAAACTTCATGATTTCTAAATTAAAATAGGTTCTCTTCGGAGAACTTTTTTCTAGTGTTTCATTGAAAAGTGAAGCCTGCTATGTTTAAATGAGGAATAGATATTAGAAAAGTAATAATTATTAAATATATATGGTGAGGAAAATATGAAACAAGGTGTATTTATAACATTTGAAGGAAATGATGGATCAGGAAAAACAACCGTATGTAAAGCGGTACAAGAAGAATTGATTAAAATGGGATACGACTGCATTTATACTCGTGAGCCAGGCGGAAGCAAAATTGCAGAATCCATTCGTAATATATTACTAGATGTAAACAATACAGAAATGGATGATCGTACAGAAGCATTATTATATGCGGCAAGTCGTAGACAACATTTAAAAGAAGTTGTTCTTCCAGCATTGGAAAATAAGAAGATCGTATTGTGTGATCGCTTCATTGATTCAAGTTTGGCATACCAAGGAATTGCACGAGGCATAGGTTTAAAAGAAGTATGGGATATCAATCAGTTTGCGATTGATGGATGTATGCCTGAAAAGACTCTATTTTTATCCGTTAGTGTAGAAACGGGTAAAAAACGTATGAATCTTCGTGGCGACTTGAATCGTTTGGACCAAGAAGAAAGTTCATTCCATAAAGCTGTGCGTCAAGGCTATGAAACATTAGTATCCATGTATCCAGAGCGTATTGAAGTGATTGATGCCGAGCCTTGTAAGGAAGAGGTTTTAAAAAGTGCTATGGAATGTGTCTTAAAGGTAATCAAAGAATATGAATAAAGAGTATCTAAAAAAAGCACAGCCAATCGTTTATCAGACATTGTCAAATGCTCTAAAAAATAAAAGAGTTGCGAATGCTTATTTATTTCACGGACCAAAAGGTTCAAGTAAATTAGAAACAGCCATCTTATTTGCACAAAGTATTGTGTGCGAACATACAGATTTTGATGGTTTTGCGTGTCAAGAATGCGAAAGTTGTAAGCGGATAGAGAATGAAGACTCTTTAGATTACATGATTGTATCGAATGATCGTATTAAAAAGAAAGATATAGTGGATTTACAGGCATTTTTTGAATCAACGAGTGCAGGAAAACAAAATGCCAGAATCTATATTCTAGATCATTATGATAAGGCTACGCCAGATGCTTCAAATAGCTTGTTGAAGTTTTTAGAGGAGCCAAGTGAAGGGATTTATGGTATATTAATTGCGGATGAAAAATCCAATGTATTACCGACTATCCAATCTAGATGTCAGGCTATTCATTTTAAGCCGGAAAGCTGTGAGCACGTATTGCTTGAAAATACAAGTGAAGAAAACGCAAAGATGTTGGCTGAATCTGGATATACGTATGATAAGGCCATTGAATTGTTGTCTTTGCCTGATTTTGAAGAGTTAAAACAAGTTGCACTTGAATATATTGAGCATGCATCTTCTTTTGCACAAATTGAAAAGATGCAGACAAGTGTATTTGTGAATAAGTCTGAACGCATGAATAAGGATTGGATACAATTGTGGATTCAATGGGTTTTATTCTATGTAAAAAATGATAGGGTAAATTTACCTTTAGAAAAAAAAGTAAAACTATATTCGATTTTGGTTGAAAATATGGATATGTTGTATCGACCAGTCGATTTAGGTTTATTTATGGATAAGCTTTATTATGATATTAGGAAGGCTGTGATTTAGTGAATACAGAAGGAAAAGTAACATATAAATATATTGTTTATATACAGTTTGAAGAATCAAAAAAAGCCTACACTTTTGGATCAAATGTAAAATACTATACAAATGATATCGTTGTTGTAGAAACAGTACGTGGACAAGAATTAGGAAAGGTTTGTGTCCCTACCGTTGATTTTGATGCTTCCAAAGTAAAAGGTGATATTAAGCCGGTATTGCGTAAGGCAACACCCGAAGATATTAAGTGTAAAGAGGAAAATGTAGAAAGAGCTAAAGAAGCTATGAAGATTTGTCACGAGTGTGTCGCAAATTTGAAGTTGGATATGCATTTAATTAGTTCTGAATATACATTGGATCGTACCAAAGTTATTTTTACATATGTATCTGATGATCGTGTAGATTTTAGACAACTATTGAAAGATTTAGCACAACACTTACATTGTCGTATAGAATTAAGACAAGTGGGTCCAAGAAACAAAGCTAAAATTGTCGGTGGAATTGGAAACTGCGGTATGGAATGCTGCTGCTCAAGATTCATGTCAGATTTTGATACTGTATCAATCAATATGGCTAAAAACCAGTTGTTGGCATTGAATATTCAAAAGTTGAGTGGACAGTGTGGAAAACTAATGTGTTGTTTACGTTTTGAAAATGAAGAATATACAAGAATGCGTAAGGATTTGCCAAAAATCAATTCAACTGTGACATATAAAGACAAGAAGTATCGTATTTCAAGTATGAACGTTCTTCAAAAACAGGCTAAGTTAGAGAACAAAGAAGAAGTCTTGTTTGTGGATTTCAAAGAATTGTGGCCAGACAAGGAATTAAATAATGATTAGACAGAAGAGTTTTGAATCGAATGTTTCCACATTGTATTTGGTTCCTACACCTATTGGAAACTTGCAGGAAATGACACCTAGAGCTTTGGATATTTTAAAAGAAGTGAGTGTCATTGCAGCTGAGGATACGCGTAACACAAAAAAACTTTTAATGGCATATGGAATTGATACGATGTTGATGTCGCACCATGAACATAATCAACAGGTCAGTATTCCTAAAATCATTGAACGATTAGAAAATGGCGAAAATGTTGCGGTAGTATCCGATGCAGGCTACCCTTTGGTTTCAGATCCAGGACAGAAATTAGTTCAAGAAACCATTTCGCATGGATTTAATGTGGTTTCTGTTTCAGGTGCCAACGCAGCTATGAATGCATTGGTTGCGAGTGGATTGAGTTGTTATCACTATTTGTTCTATGGCTTTTTAGACAATAAGAGTTCAAAAAGAAAGAAACAGCTCGAAGAAATCAAAACAATTCCTTATACAACTATTTTCTATGAAGCACCCCATCGTATTGAAGACACTTTACAAGACATGTTAGAGGTATTAGGAAATCGCCAAATGTGTTTAGCTAGAGAACTTACAAAAGTGCATGAAGAATATATTCGTGGAACCATTGAAGAAGTGTTAGAGGTAGCGGCTACTTGTAAAGGTGAAATGGTTATTGTCATGGATGGATTTAAACAAGATGACGTTGTATTTGATATGTATACAGCCATTACGAAAGTGGATGAATATATTGAATCTGGAATGCGTACAAAAGAAGCTATTGGTTTAGTTGCCAAAGAAATGGCTTGCAAAAAGAATGAATTATATGAAGCTTATCATAAAAGATAGGCTTTTTTCTTTTATATAAAGTAAATTATGTTGTTACAGAAATTAAATGAAAAAGTAATTGAAATAGTTACAGAAAATATTATAATAAGTTACTGAAAAGAGAAGAGGAAGAGTTATGAATAAGAGAAAAGTATGTGCCCTAGGTATGGCATTCATGCTTGCAGGATGTTCTGCAGGCGGATCGGGTTCTGGTAAAGAACAAACATTAACAGTTGGATTGTTTACAGAAATGAATGGAGATTTTTCTCCTATGTATTATCAGACCGTTAACGATCACAATGTAGTTAACTTGGTATATCAAGGCTTATTGGCATATGACAAAGATTCCAATCTAGTTCCAGAATTGGCAAAAGAATTACCAACTATCAGTGATGATGGAACCACAATGACATTTAAATTGAAGAAAGGTGTTAAATTCAGTGATGGATCTAAATTTACTTCAAAAGATGTAAAGGCAACGTTTAGCGTTATGGCTGACCCAAGCTATACAGGACGTTTTTCAAGTAATGTAGATTTTTTAAATGGATATAGCGAATATCATGATGGAGATGCCAAAGATGTCTCAGGTATTGAAACACCGGACGATTATACCGTTGTATTCCATATGTCAAAACCAAAAATCGATGCAGAATCAACTTTGGGAACACAAAAGATTTGTAGTGTTAAAACATTGAAGTACAAGAAGGGGAAAACTTCAAATGTTGAAAAGAACAATAGTAATCCTATTGGAACAGGTCCTTATAAATTAAAATCATTCTCTAAAACAGAGGGAGCTTCATTGGATCGAAATGAAAATTTTGAAGCTAAGGATGGAGAATACCAAATTTCTAAGATTATGATCAAGAAAACAGAGACTTCGACTGAAATCAAAGAATTGGAAAATGGAACTGTCGATTATATTCCAGATGTAGTAGATTCGAATAAAATCAACACAGTTGCCAAAGACAAAGATAAAGGTTTGACAATGGACTCTTATCCAAGTGATCGTGAAGACTTCTTGTTTATGAATACAGCTGCAGGTGCATGTCAAGATCAAGCAGTACGTCAAGCTTTGGCTTATGGATTTGATCGTGAAGCCTATATCGCAAGCTATTATAAATTAGATGATAAAGATGCTAAATTGGCATATGTACCAGGCTTGTTTGGTAACCCAGTATCTGGCGAAAATAGTGCATATGTTCGTGGTGAAGAAAAAGTTGATGGGGCTACTTATTATGATTATGATGTAGAAAAGGCAAAACAAATCTTAGACGATGCGGGATGGACTGTTGGTAGTGATGGTATTCGTGAAAAAGATGGTCAAAAATTAAGCATTAAGTTCTTGGCTGTAAAAGAAAAAGATGCGATGGATACAATGATTCCTATGTTACAAAAACAATGGGGCGAACTTGGTGTCGACTTCAAGGCAAATACAATGGAATTTAATACAGTTATTTCAACTGTAGGTGATGATTCAGCTATTGGTGATTGGGATGTATCTTATTTAGGAAACTCTTTTACAAGCCCTGAAGATACAGGCGTTGATTACTTTATTCAATCACAAGGCGTAAATAACTTTGCTCGTTTAAAAGATGATGAATTAGATTCATACTTAGCTGCAGGTGCTTATACAGCTGATAAAGATGCTTCAGCAGCTGCTTACTTAAAGGCTTATGTTCGTCAAGCAGAACTATGTGCATACTTACCAACAGATGGTGTACAAACATATTGTTTACGTAATAAGAAAGTAAAAGGTTTGAAGACTTCTTCTACATTTATTTGGTCACAATCAATGGCTACAGCTTATATTGATGATTAATAGTAAAAGGAGCTATAACAGATAAAAACGTTTTAGTTTAAAAAAAGGACCGAATATTCAAGACTTAAAAGATCTGAATATCGGTCTTTCTTTTATTTGTGCAAAAATAGCTAGTTAATTGTAATGCATATCAGATATCGTTCCAATTCCTTTTGTGTTTACCTTATGACGATGTTTCAAAAACTGTGAAGGAAGTCGTAGAAGATGGTTAAATACACCATATATTTTGGTATTGCAGGATATAAAATATAGTGGGATGCGAAAACAAGCTAAAAAAAGATAGCCAAGAATCAATTCGCATTGATAGACATGTGAATAGAAAGATGAGGCGTGTATGACACAACGAAGTATCTGGTGTAAAACTGGAGATACTACTCGTATGTATCGGTCATAATCTAAGAGGATATCACACTCGAAAACTAGAATTTCAGAACAACAACAAATTAAACTAAGGTTCTAGGAGTTAAAAAAATAATAAGATAAAAAGAAAGGAGCTAAACTCCATAAGTAATAAAAATTACTTATTCGTTATGGCTCCTTTTTAAATCGTTACGACTTGAATGTTTTGATTGTTTAGTTCTTGAACATAAGAAGAATCAATAGAATGATCAGTTATAACAGTTTTTATTTTATCTTTTAAATTTAATGGTACAACACCACGCTTAGAAAATTTATCGCTTTCTGTTAGCACGATTATTTGTTCGGCTTGATGCGACATATCACGTACGGCTTGTGCTCGCATTTGATCACGATTTGAAAAGCCAATCCTAGAATCATATCCATCTGTACCGATGAAAAAATAATCGACAAAAAAGTTGGATACACATTCTTGAACCATAGGACCTACCATAACTTGTGAATCTTGTTGATAAATTCCACCTAAAAGAATAATTTGAAAATTTGATTTTCCACGAATATATTCTGCGATAAAAGCACTGTTAGTGATAATTGTTAAGTCTTTATGAAGTTGTGTTAACGTATCCGCTAAAAGTGCACAACAACTACCACTTTCAATCATAATTGTATCGCCTTCATTAACAAGTTCAGTAGCTTTTAAAGCTATTTTTTTCTTTTCTTCATAATGATACGCGATTCTACCATTGATATCATCTGTGCTACATAACACAGCATGCCCATGTTCACGCTTGATGATTCCTTTAGCTTCCAATGCATCCAAATCTTTGCGGATAGTTACTTGTGAAACACCTAGGTGTTCAGCGAGTTGAGAAACCTCGATTCTCTTTTCAGATGTCAGTAATTCTAATATTTTATTTGTTCTATTTTTCATTTACGTTGATTCCTATCGTTTTGTTTATATAATAAGTGTTTTTGATTTCAAATGAAAGTTAAATTTAGAAAAAAGCGTTAATGTTATTTTCTTTAAGTATATTTAAATACTCTTTTAAATCTTCTGGATGATATGAAGGAACATTTTCATAATCGTATTTTATATTTAAAAGATGATATTTATTTTCTCCAAATTGATGGAACGGTAGAAGTTGACACTTGTTTATTCCAATGTTGTGAAGTGTTTTTGAAAATTCTTTTGCGTCATCCAAAGAATCGTTGAAACCAGGTATAACAGGGATTCGCACAAGAACTGTTTTGCCATTGGCGATGGCATGTTTCATGTTCAGCAATGGTAACTTATTAGAAACACCTGTACCTTCTATATGTTTATCTGTGTTCCAGTGTTTCATATCAAAAAGAATGTAATCTACATATTCCATGACGTGATCAAATGTGTCCTCTGTCGCAAAACCGGTTGTTTCACAACACGTATGAATTCCTTCTTCTTTAGCGGCTAAGAGAAGTTCTCTTGAAAACTCAGGTTGAAGTAAAAGCTCACCTCCAGAAAGTGTTAGACCACCACCACTTTCTTCATAGAAGGCTTGATCTTGTAAAACAATTTTAAGTACTTCTTCCACGGATTTTTGTTCGCCTTGTGCACTTAATGCGTTTCTTGGACATTCATATACACATTTCTTACATCCACTACACTGACTATGGTTGATTTTGATAGATTTATCAATTATTTTCATAGCGTTTTTTGGACAGGTTTCAATGCAATGATGACAATTTATACATTTATTTTGATCCCAAAGAATTTGTGCTTGTATAAGCTGACTTTCTGGATTTGCACACCACTTACAACGAAGAGGACATCCCTTTAGAAAAACGGTAGTACGAATTCCCGGACCGTCATTTACACTGAATTTTTGAATGTTAAAAATAATTCCTGTTGTATTTCGATTTGTTGTTGTCATTTTAGTTTCCTCATATAGAGTATATACATTTCAAAGAAGAAAAGCAATGGCTATAGTTACAAATGAAAGTATAAAACATTTTAAATGAAATTAAAGTTGACATGAAATGCGTGTAATGCTATTTTTAAATTGCGAATAAAAGAATCTAAAATTACGAATGAAATGTAATGGGAGGACGGATATGGAAAATGTAGAACATTTTGGAACATTGACAGAACGAATGAAAGAATTTCGAGAAGAAGTTTTAGATGAAAAACCTTATATCGATGCACAACGTGCAATTCTAGCAACGCTTGCTTACAAAGAAAATTTAAATCAACCACGAGTGATGGTTCGAGCTAAAATGCTAGAAAAAGTTCTTGATCATATGAGTATATATATTGAAGACAAATCTCTTTTAGCAGGAAATCAGGCAACTAAGAACCGTAACGCTCCTATTTTTCCTGAGTATACTATGGAATTTGTTATGAATGAATTGAATCAGTTTGAGAAAAGGGATGGGGACGTATTCTATATCACTGAAAAGACCAAGGAACAACTTAGAGAAATAGCGCCATTCTGGCAGAATAACAATTTGCGTGCAAGAGGAGAAGCTCTTCTTCCTGAAGAAGTTCGTGTCTTTATGGAAACAGGTGTATTTGGAATGGAAGGTAAGTTAAATGCAGGAGATGCGCATTTGGCGGTGAACTATGAGCGTATTTTGAAGGATGGATTAAGAGGATACGAAAAGCGTGTAAAAGAATATAAAGCTACTCTTGATTTGACGGATCCTGAAAGTATAGATAAGTATTGTTTCTATAATGCAGTTCTTATAGTACTGGAAGCGGTGCGTAATTTTGCGAATCGTTACAGCGTTCTTGCAAAGGATTTAGCAGAAAAAGAATTGAATCAAGAAAGAAAGATTGAATTATTAGAGATCAGTAGAATTTGTTCAAAAGTTCCATATGAACCAGCAGAAACATTTCAAGAAGCGGTACAATCCGTATGGTTTATTCAATTGATTTTACAAATTGAATCCAACGGACACTCTTTGAGTTATGGCAGATTCGATCAATATATGTATCCATATTATGATCGAGATATTAAAAATGGTACTATTAAAGAATCTGAAGCCTTGGAATTGTTGACATGCTTGTGGATAAAGACACTTACAATCAATAAAGTTCGTTCTCAAGCACATACGTTGAGTTCGGCAGGGTCTCCTATGTATCAAAATGTAACGATTGCAGGCCAAACAATAGATAAAAAGGATGCAGTCAATGATTTGAGCTTTTTAGTTTTGAAATCTGTTGCACAGACAAGATTGACACAACCAAATTTAACTGTGCGCTATCACAAGAATATCAATAAACATTTTTTGGATGAATGTGTAGAGGTTATGCGTTTAGGATTTGGAATGCCAGCATTAAACAATGACGAAATTATAATTCCTTCATTTATGGACTGGCAAGTTAAAGAAGAGGATGCCTATAATTATAGTGCCATAGGTTGTGTAGAAACAGCAGTTCCAGGTAAATGGGGTTACCGTTGTACGGGAATGTCTTATATCAATTTTCCAAGAATGCTTTTGTGTACGATGAATAACGGTGTGGATCTTACAAGTAATAAACGTTTTACAAAAGGATATGGCTATTTTACGGAAATGGAAAGTTATGAAGAACTTTTAAAAGCATGGGATAAAACAATAAGGGAAATTACTCGATATAGTGTTATTGTAGAAAATGTAATTGATAAAGCATCTGAAAGGGATGTGCCAGACATTCTTTGTTCGGCTTTGACAGATGATTGTATTGCCAGAGGCAAAACCATCAAAGAAGGTGGAGCGGTCTATGATTTTATTTCAGGACTTCAAGTAGGAATTGCGAACATGGCAGATTGTTTGGCAGCTATAAAGAAGTTAGTGTATGAAGAAAAGAAAATCACAAGACAAGAGCTTTGGAATGCGATCTTAGATGATTTTTCATCACCTGAAAACAAAAAAATTCAGGAAATGTTGATTCGTGAAGCCCCAAAATATGGAAATGATGATGATTATGTCGATCAGTTAATTGTGGAAGCTTATGATTCTTATATTGAAGAAATCGAAAAATATCCGAATACACGCTATAATAGAGGACCAATTGGCGGAATTCGTTATGCAGGAACTTCTTCAATTAGTGCGAATGTTGGACAAGGTATGTCAACGATGGCTACGCCGGATGGACGAAATGCATTCGAACCTTTGGCAGAAGGTTGCAGTCCAGCGCATAATAGCGATAAAAATGGACCTACAGCTGTGTTTAAAAGTGTGTCAAAGCTTCGTACAAATAAAATTACGGGTGGAGTTTTGCTAAATCAAAAAATGACACCTCAAATGTTGTCGACTGAAGAAAATCGACAAAAATTAGAATTGTTGATTAAAACCTTCTTTAATCGTTTACATGGATATCATGTGCAATATAACATTGTTTCTAAGGAAACTTTGATTGATGCACAGAAGCATCCTGAAAAACATAAGGATTTAATTGTTCGTGTAGCCGGATATAGTGCTTTCTTCAATGTGCTTTCTAAAAAGACGCAAGATGATATTATTGGTAGAACAGAACAATCTTTAATGTAAGAAAATGTAAATAATTTGAAAAAGCTATTGAAAACGGATTTTGTTAGGTGTATCCTATAGGCAACCGATGCGAAAGAGATCAAACTAAGAACCGGATACAAAGAGATTCTAGTCAGGGTGGAAGCTAGATTATTACGACTTAGCAAATGGACTTTCAAGGGCAAGGTGAAAAGTGTTTCTGAGTAGCTGCGACGTGTTCCGTGCGTTAAATGGATCGAATGTGATGGCATTCTAGAGGTGGGTATAACTATACCAATTCAGGTGGTACCGCAGATTATTTTGATATTCTGTCCTGTGTCAAATTTTTAATTTGATGCAGGATTTTTTATTTATAAGGAGAGTGATGAAAAGTGTTAGCTGACTGGTGGTGGTACAAAGAATAAATAATTAGGAGGTAAAAGAGAATGTATAAAAAATTATTAGCATGTGGAATGGCTTTATTGATGTGTGGATGTAGTGCAAAAGCTGCAGGTAATGATCAAGTGTTGACAGTTGGGTTGAGTTCAGAAATGAACGGAACTTTTTCGCCCATGTATTACCAAACGACAAATGATTCTTATGTCGTTGATTTGGTTTATCAAGGGTTGTTGAAATACAACAAAAAAGGAGAGTTAGTTGCAGATTTGGCTAAGTCCTTACCTGAAATCAGTGAAGATGGCAAGACAATGACTTTTAAATTAAAGAAAGGCATCCAGTTTAGTGATGGATCCAAGTTTACTTCAAAAGATGTGCAGACAACATTTACTGTTATGGCCGATCCAAGCTATACAGGTCGTTTTGCGAACAACGTTGATTTTTTAGATGGTTATAGTGAATATCATGATGCAGATGCATTTAGCTTTACTGGAGTTGAAACACCAGATAACTATACAGTTGTTTTCCATTTGGATAAGCCTAGAATTGATGCGGTTTCTACACTTGGAACACAGAAGATTTGTAGTTCAGAATATTTAAATTATAAAAAAGGAAAAACAGAAAGTATTGAAAAGAAGAATAGTAAGCCAATTGGAACGGGTGCTTATGTATTAAAGAAGTTTGAGAAGACAAGTGGGGCTAGTTTAGTTTCAAATTCAAAGTTTAAGGCGAAAAAAGGACAGTATCAAATTTCTAAGATCATGATCAAAAAGACAGATACTTCAACAGAAGTCAAAGAATTAGAAAATGGAACAGTGGATTATATTCCAGATGTGATTGAGGCAAATAAAATTAAATCTGTACAAAAGAATAAGAGTTTATCTGTTGATTCTTATCCGAGTGATCGTGAAAGCTTTATTATCTTTAACTCTTATGAGGGAGCTTGTAGTGATGTTGTGGTAAGAAAAGCAATCGGATATGGATTTAATGCGCAAGAATATATTGATAATTACTATCAAATTGATGGTATGGCTTATAAGCCTGGTACTTTTGGAAATCCTGTTTCTTTAAATAATGGAAAAATGATTCGTAATGAAGAAAAAGTGGATGGTGTCACTTATTATGATTATGATGTTGAAAAGGCCAATCAAATCTTAGAGGATGCAGGATATACATTGGCAGAGGATGGGTATCGTTATAAAGATGGTGAAAAATTAACCATTCGGTTCTTGGCAAATAAAGATAAGGATTCTTTGGATTCTTTGATTCCAGTTTTACAGAAGTGTTTAAATGCGATTGGTATTGATTTTAAAGCCAATACAGTTGAATTTAATACAGTCATCAATACTGTGCAGGATGATGCTCAAACAGATAGCTGGGATGCAACATATCTAGGTTTCTCTTATGGCTCACCAGACGATACAGGCATTAACTTTATTTTAAGAACGGGAGCCACAAATAACTTTGGTCGTTTGAGTGATGAACAACTAGATGCTTATCTAGATGCCGGTATGTATACTTCCGATAATGAAGTGTCTAAAGAGAATTATCATAATGCTTTAGTTCGACAAAGTGAACTATGTGGTTATTTACCTGTGGATTCAACTAAAACATATTGTTTAAGAAATAAGAATGTCAAAGGAATGCATACAACATCTATTTATAATTGGGCTCAATCTATAGCGACAGCTTATATTGTAAATAAATAACGTATGATGTATCCTAATGGATATTAGGGCAAAATATAGTCCTGTACTAACTTAATGTTGGTACAGGCTTTTCTTGTATGGGGAGAGTTTTTATTTCTTAGGTGGTTTCTCTTTATTTTTATTTATATCTTTCTTTAACCAAAATTCAGAAGTAATTGCGATTGGAGTAGATCGTGCTAAAATTTGTGCCTTCTTCTATGTTCTTTTAGGCTTTTCACATGTGGTTTCTAGCCTTTTAAGAGGATTGGGACGTCCTGTGATGCCAATGGTGGTCATGCTTGTATGTTGGTGTGCTGTTCGTGTGGTTGTTTTAATGACGATAGGACAGAGCGTACACAGCTTGTATTTAACACATTGGTTGTATCCGATTACTTGGGGATTGAGTTCAATTGTTTATGTATTTGATTTAAGAAAATATAAATTGTTAACACCTAGAGTATGACTTTCATGAAATATAGGTTGTCATTTGAGTTGATTTTAGGTATTATACCTGACTTTAGAGGTTGAATAGTAAAAAATGGTGCAACACTCGATATTTGATTATCGAGTATGCATCATTTTTATTTGTTTATCTGTTAGATAATAATTTGTTATTGGTTGATTTAATTTTTTGGATAGATCTGTTACGAATTCTTTGCTGGTTAATAGATTTATGAATCTTGTTGAGTTGATTCTTACAACTCGGAATTTTCTCATGAAATCGTATATTGTACTTGCTGAATATTTATTTTCCAGAATCTTGAATTGAAGAATTCGTGATAATAACACGGCTGTGTAACAGATGAAGAAATGACCTTTGATCCGATTTTCTTTTTGTAGATAGACCGGACGTGTATCAAGTTCGGTCTTCATGATGCGAAAGGATTCTTCAATTTGCCAAAGCTGATGATAAGCATTGTATACGTCTTTTGATGACATATTGATTTCAGATGTTACGAGCATATTATATCCGGCTAGTTCTTTGTCTTTGTCTATAGCTTTTTGATTTAGCTGGGGTTTTATACTTTTCCCCTGATCATCTAGAAACTGCATATATTTTGATGATTCACCATATTCTTCTTTTTTGGCCTGGCATGCACGGTGTGCCTTGGCTTTTTCAATCATTCTATTGATTTCCATCAGTTTCTTCTTCGCGAGACTGAAGTTATAGGTAACTGTTCTTTTTTCTTTTATATTACGAGTTATGACATTCCCGTAATCATTCTTGTATGAATAGGTAAACGTATCGATGCATTCCTTGATTTTATAAACGGGTTCTCCGTTCTGATCCAACACTGTTTCGAATCCGTCATCAAGAAGAACCCATTGTCTTTCTCTTTCAGGAAGGGTTTTTACAGATTTCGAAAACAGATAGCCATCTCCATTATCAATAGCTTCAATAATATTTTTAGCACAGTTAAGGCCTTTATCAGCAATTTGGATGGTACGGCCCTTGATATTGTTTCTTGATTTCAAATCGTGGATTAGATCACGCATGACCGGCTTTTCAGATTCATTGCCTGGGAATATCTTCATGCCGACTGGTAACATCTGTGCGTCTAAAAGAAGGCCCATTCCCACAATAGGGTCCTTTCGATTTTCTTTGGAAGGACCTCTTTTTTGAAGAGTAGATTCCTTATCGATTTCAAAGTAATAGTTTGTACAATCAAAATAAGAACGGCTGGAATCCAGAATAAAATTGTCATCAGTCGCAACGGTCAGTATTTCAACAAGTTTCTCATATTCTTCGCCCATGAATTCCAAGCCCTCTAGGAGTTGATCATAACTGAAGTTTTTTTGAACATATAGCTTTGGAAGAATATCATGAAAAGTCTGATGTTTAGATAAAGGCGCAACAACACGAGCATATACAAGAGCGGAAAAGACATCATATACATCGAACTCGAATTTCCTTGAAGAGCTTAAATACCCAAAATGTTCTTTTACATCCAGCATGTTCAAGATTTTCGCAATTGGTACATAACCCAGACATAGTTCTGGTGAAATGTCGGAAATCTGTTGAAAGTTGATGCGACACTTTTCTGTCTCCCGTTTAGAATTCAGTTCATTGACTTCTTTCTGAAAATGAGAGATTGGATCATCTATACCCTGTTCGATAAGAGCATCAACGAAACCGATTTTACGAAAACTTTTATGTCGAGTGTTCTTAGTTTCCGGAGAATAAAAACTCTCATAGATGGAAAGATAAAGTCTGTCATTTCGTTTTGTTTTTTTAAGAAAATAGGCCATAGAAAGTGTCCTCCAAACATTACACATTTACACCATCATTATACAAAATAAATAAAAAAAATAAAATAAATTTAAAGCACAAAAAACAACGATAAATACTGGAGAATCTCAACTTTTTCTCAGAATAGCCTCTAAACATTTATGGTGCAAACCTCTAAAGACGGGTAAAAAATAAAAATTTGACGAAAAAAAAGACGTACATAAACGACATTTGGCTATTTTGGCTATGAGCAAGTGTTAAACTCCCGTATGTATTGTTATGTTTCTGAATTTTTATTCCAAAACCAGAAAAAGCTCAATTGTAAAACTAAATCCCATTGAGAAATAGTAAATACTACGAGGTTGAAT
>ERZ827156.522-NODE-522-length-54768-cov-5.648438_pt1 | contig 54768 bp, 54 predicted proteins | sample MGYA00519919_ERZ827156 | MGnify/ENA primary metagenome ERZ827156 (study PRJEB31778, sample SAMEA3449269) | human gut metagenome | biome: human gut; feature: human-associated habitat; material: faeces | place: United Kingdom | collected 2010/2012 ... | reverse complement strand
GAAGTGCTTGAATATACCTTATATAAGGCGTATCAAGCACTTTTCACTTTTTTAACTGTCAAACTTGGGATACTTTTAATACGCATTATACAATACAAAAAGTGGCTTTCATCTCCACAGCAAGCTATGGAGTTTTCGCCACTTATATATAACGCGATTTTTACGTTGGCAGTCATCTAAAGTGAACTTTAATAGCTTCTTAGATTTTTCTACTGCTTCACAAGCTAAAATCTTAACAGCTCGGAAATCTGATTTTGAGAATGTTTCAAAATCTACCATATCTGTGAAGATTGGTTCAATTTTTACATTCGAAAAATCAACCTTTACAGGTGCAGCTTCCACTGGTTTTTTAGCTTATGCTTTCTTGTTTGAATCCCCTAAGTTCTTCATGTGAGGGAACTCTATACCACGCATTTTATATATCTACATAACTATTCAAGTCTTAATTTTCCGTAATTTTATGAAATTTCGAATTTCATAACTATACATATCTATTTATATGTTTTCTTCTTTTGGGTGTAAATCGGGTGTAGAGTGGGTGTATTGTGCTACTATGCTATTTTGCGCTTTTAGGTAATCATCAAATCTTGCAAATTCGCTATCTTTCAATTCCTTTGTAGCATCTGCATAAATGTTCATTGTTGTTTTTATATCTGCATGACCTAATGTATCTTGTATAACCTTTATATTCACTCCTGCCTCACATAAGCGTGTAGCAAATGTATGGCGTAATGAATGACAACTAAATCTAGGAAGTAAAACAACATTCTCACAGTCTTTAGCATTATCTAATACCATTTCATTACATTCACGCACAATATAACGTAATGCTTTATTAAGCATACCTTGATTTTGCACATTTCCATAACGATTGATAAATATAAAGTTCGTATATCCATCTATCGTTATATTTTGGGGAACTCCGCTTTCTTCTTGATATTTCTTTTCATTCAAAAAAGCCTCTTTCACAACTTCAAGCATAGGAATTGTTCTAAACCCTGCTTTTGTTTTAGGTGTATTGATATTGAAGTAGCAACCATTTGTTTTATGATTGTAATATACAAGCGTATGGTTCACGCTAATTGTATTATTCTCGAAATCAATATCATTCCATCTTAACCCTGTTAATTCTCCAACACGTAACCCTGTGTTAATCATTACCGTAAAGATGTTTCTCCAACGCTCACAAGCCTCACTTGTATTTAAGAAATTTATGAATAATTCATGTTCTTTCATTGTGAGTGCTCTTCTTCTTTCAGTTTCAAAGTTATGCGTTTGTTTTAATTCTTTCATAGCATTATGTGCTGGGTTTACTCGTAAGTAATCTTCTTCAACACATAGTTCTAATACTTGAAATAAGACTGTATGTATATTTTCAATTGTGCGTACTTTTACGTGTCTTTGCTCAACAAGTAAGTTATAAAAACGTCTTACATCAGAACGCTTTAAGGTGGTAACACGCAATTTACCGAAATTATCATATACAAATTGATTATACATATATTGATAATTTTGAAATGTGTTATCTTTGACACCTCTTTTTATTTGTACCCATAAATCAAACATATCATTAACAGTAATCCGTTTTTCCTCTACTTTGATACCATCACTTTTATCACGTAGTATTTTTTCCTCTTTATCACGTAATATATCAAGTGTTTTAGCATATACATAATGCCTCTTACCAACTCTATCTCTCCACCTGTATTGATATGAGCCATCTTTACGTTGTGCCTCATTCTCTTTTAAAACTCTACCCTTATTGTCTTTTCTTTTTTCTGCCATTTTAATTTTCTCCTTTCATAATGACAGAAACCAAAGGTACTACTATTTTTACATGACTTCTCTAGTTTATCAATAGCGTTAAATTGAATATGCCTTATTGATATATTTATCTAGTTCTTGCCTCTTTATCAGCCTTTTAGAGCCATTCCACAAGACGAATGGACAATCCTCTGTTTCGGATAACTGACGTAGTTTATTTATGCCTATACCCGAATATTGAGCCGCTTCTTGCAATGTTAAATTAGACTTTTTCCAAATCGGCACTTTTTGTTTCACCATTATCACCTCGCCTTTTATTGCCTATTAACCTTTTGTTATTACCCCAATATCTTGATTTTAAAAATTGAACAATAGGCAATGTTCCACTATCGCACAATACCCTAAACCATGATTTATTATTTTCTCTTGCATATATGATAAGGTCTGCATAGCTAACAATATCCTCTTGTTCACAAAAATCTATCATTTCACCAATTGAAGAATATTTATCACTAGCACTTTCTATCAATGCTTCATAATCAGCACCAGCATAACATATTACATCATAAATATTATATTGTGCTTTCTCTGGATTATCTAAATGACAAAGGTATCTTGTATAGGCTCTTAAACATTTGATTGGTTCTGTGCCAACACCCCCAATAAGTTGAAACACTTCTTTTGCTTGTTCTTTTGTTTTCACTCCCTCAAACATCAATATAATGTGATGGTGCTCTTTTTTTAACTCTCCTGTACCGTTATAATCTCTATCATGTAATGGTGATATAAAAGTAGGTATTAATTGCTCTTGAAGAACTTCTTTCCAATTCGTCGGTGTGTTATCAGAGGAAGGATATAAAACAGTTGCCCAATTCCTTGTTCTTCTATTTTCCATTTATTTGATTGTTCATTGATTACTGAACACATGGTGTGTGTCGTAGTGCACACACCATAATACCAGTGGCAGTCGCTCCGCTTTTTTCTACAAAAACTGCCACTGTGTTCTACTGTTCCCCTTTCATCATATAAGGAACGAGTAGTTCCTTTACTCTTTTATCTACACCTACTCGAAAAATCAACCCACTTCCCTTTTCAGTTCGATAATTCTTCACATGAGCGAAATCTGTACCAAATATCATTTTATATGTAGTTTCACTTGCTTGTCCCATGCAGATACGAATACAGAAGTTTTCTCTTATAGCACCATCTATAAAGTCCGTATCAGGTCTTTGCATAATAGCTCCAACATATACTCTCTTTTGTCTGCCTTGAACAACAATAGAGGATACCCTTTTTGATACTTCTTCATAGGTTTTCTTGCTTGCAATTTTAGAATATGCTATTAGTTCATCAAAGAATAAATAAACAGGGTTAAAATCTGCCTCTTCTAATTCCATATTATTTAAATCTTGCTCACGTAAACGCATTTCTTCTTCTGCTTCTCGGACTACTTTTGCAATATCATTAATATCTGAATCGTATTTAATACCATTTTGCTTGCAAAACCATTTCATTTCAGTATCGTTCTTTGGATCGCAGTACATAACCCTTACTCCTTGATTTCTTAAAATATACATGAGATATTGAACAAGCACTGTTTTTCCACTACCTGTTAAACCCACGATTAGCATATGAGGGGACTTTTTCCAATCAATTAGCATATTAGAGAGAAGTATTTTCCCTTCTTCCAATATAGGTAATTCCTCCAAAGAGTGTATTATACTTTGCTTGGGTATTGATACCTCAAATATGTATGTTATATACCCACGTTCCTCTTCTACATCTACACATATAGCACATAAACAATCTGCTAATGCTTGTTCTATACCACGCAGTTTTTGAGAAATCAACGTTCCATCAAGTCGGAATTTCAGATAAAGTAGATTATCCTTAACTGCATATTCCACGTTTGGATAGTATCCTATTTTCTCTTTGCCAAGTTTATTATAATAAACTTGCAATAGGTTGTTACTTCTGATAAAATTTTCCATGAGACAAGAATACTTTCTTATCTTAACATTTCTAAAGGCAATTATAATCATCGACAGTACGCCAATACTAGTGATTATGATTGCTTTTTTCATTTCAATAAATCTATCAAGTTCCATAAAACAAAATAATAGTAGTATTAATGATACTAAGCAAAACTTTATATGCTTAAATTGATTAGGCTTTAATTTCACATATTCCATATCAATTTACGTCCTTATTAATCTTTAGAGTGGTCTTTGTATCTGCACGCAATATTGCAGAAGCAGATAATGAAAGCTTTATTTCTCCTCCATGTCTAAAATCTTGATATGCTTTTCCCTCTAAGCCTTCAAAAATAACTTTAATCGGGGTTCCTTCATATTGGATAGATGGCTTTGTTTCTCCTCTTACCTTAACTGATACTTTTTCGTAATTCATACCAGTGTTTACGCATTCGTAGGTTACTCCACCAATATCATCTGTCTTTACTCCATCTACATATTTTTGGAATGGGTGTCCCTCGCCAATAAGAAGAACATCATCTTTAAACATGCTATGAATGTCAATTTGTAAGTCTTGCAATTTTATAGCCATATTATTATTCCTCCTTTTTTTCATTTATAATAAAATCAATGTTAGCACTATAAATTTTTTTTCCATCTTCTTCATGTAGCAATAGCAAGTTCATATCATATAGTTTTCTGAATGTTGCACTTACTCCTGCTATCTTCCATCCTCTCCTTTCCCATAAATCTTTTTGGGAGGTTGCGCCGTAAAGCAGTATATCAATTAATACTCGGTAAGAATTAGCACTTAACTCTGTCTTTTCTATTATTGTGTTCCATACATTAGAAAACGTTTGAATATCAATAACTACACTTTTGTTTTCCTTACGTTTATCTTCAAAAAGTTCTTCATTAAGTTCGTATATAATTTTCCTACCTTCCAATTTACAAATCAAAAATTTTTCATCATATAATCTTTTAAAAGTATTTGATACGCTTGATTGTTTCCAACATCTCCTTTCTAAAAACTGCTTTTGTGTTGTGCAATAACCATATAAAGCCATATCAACAAGTACACGATAGCCATTAGCATTTAATCTTGTTTTATCTGCTATAGTATTCCAAAACACTTCAAAATTTTTTATATCATTCATAAGCAACCCTCCAATGATATTTTTATGTTGTACATTCGATTTATAGAATGCAGCGATATAATAATATATAATATTACTAATGTCAATACGCTATTTAATTTTTCTGATTAAAAAAACAAGGTACTTTACTCTTAACTTAAATCACCTTGTTTTCATGTTTTTATATAATTATTATATTTTATTTGTTTGTCTAATTGCCTCAGATTGATAATCTGCAACTTGAGTTGCTAACACTGTTGAAGACCATGCTGAAATTTTAGTGTTTTCGGCAATTTCTAAACTAATTGTTTCAATATTTTTTGTAGTTGCGCATATATTTTTTATATCTTTTTTCATATCTTCGATACTTTCAGACATTTTCATTGCAATTATTTCTAATCTGTTTTGATTTGAGATAATAATATCTAAACGCATTTTTATACCTTGTAGGTTAGAAATAGATTGTTTTCTATAAGACTCTGTATCAAATTTATTATAGGCACCATAAGGTCCTTCTAATCTATCACATCTTCCTGACTCCAAATATTCTAAAAAGGCTGTGCACGCTTCTAACGTTTGATATTTAGCATATATCACTCCACATGAGTAAATTCTATCTAGTTCATCATTCAAGTGTTTATATACATCTTTTAATTTATTCTGATTAACATTTACTATGTAAATTGCATTTTTACTTTGTTTTTTTAAATCAATTTCCTTTTGCTTATTCTTTTCAAATTCTTTCTTCAGCATTCTGATTTCTTTAATTTCTGAATAAACAGGTACGATAATAGGGGCTATAAACAATGAAACAACCATTAGAATAAAAGCAATAATACTTAATAATAAATTTGAAATCTTATCAATAAATAAACCTGCAACTAACCAAAAAACAAATGATATTCCAAAAATTTTTAATGCCGTATATATCATATAAACTAATGATATATTTGATTTACGCTTAATTGCCTTATAATGAGATTTATGAATCCATTCTTCTTTTTCTGTTGCTAATTCTTCATATAAAGTTTCAGTCATAATTTTCTCAGATTCTAATTCTATTACACCTTTTAAATATTTAATTATTTCCTCTTTAGTCATTGTTTTCATTCTCCTAAATACAATTTTAAATATCCCATATCTTGTTAAAAGTAACAAAATGTTTTAATTATAAAGCTATATAATTATTTTAAATTAATTGTTGCACCATGTGAGAAAAAACCCGCTCCAGCTTCAGTCATGAATACAGCAAAGTTATTTGAAGTATAGCCTACAATTGTGCATTCAGAAGAAATTAACTTACCATTTTGAGGTAATCCATATGTAGCATCAACAACATATATTTCAGCGCCTCCACCCGAAGGTGCCATTATGTTATTATCTCCTTTATAACTAAAGATATATTTAAAACCATCAGGAGAATGATCTTCTTCTGTGACTGACCAGCTTCCTATCCAATCACTTGGTACATCTACAGAAAAAAATTCATTTTCATAATGAGCCTTTGCTTTTTCCTCTTTTTCTTTTTGCTCAATAGCAGCTTTTTCCTTTTCTTCTATCTTTTTAAGTCTTTCTGTATATGAAGAAATCTCTTCAGACAATCTGTTAACATATGTTTCTGATTCTTTTTTTGAACAGACAATACCTGTTTCTTTTTTTATAGTTTCTAACAAAGAAACCAAGTTATTTTTTGCGACAGTTATTTTATTTTTATCTTCCTCTTTATCACTATTTTCTAATGTATTTTCACCAATGATTTTATTATATTCATCTGTGAAATACTTTTTCATTTTAGTCAAATTATCTTCATAACAGATAACAACCTCTTTTACTGATTTATCAGTTTTTTTATATTCATCAAATTCTTGATTTAATAATTTTAATTCTTTTAATTTATCATTTCTATTTTCAGTCTTTTCAAAATCATCATAAACTGATGTGATACGAGCGGTTAACTGTTTAATTTCTTTTTCATTAACATTTGATTTGTATATGTATATTCCACCAATTGTAGCAAGTGTAATAATTACAATCAAAATACAAGTAATAAGTTTTCTTTTTTCCTCTAATATTTTCTTCATTGATAATTTCTCCTTTTCATTCTCATAAAATATTATATCAATGTATTTGTTGCATTGCAATTTGCAATGCATATTTCCAGTTTGATTAGCAATACAATTAATGTGAATAGGAGGTATTACAATGGCATTTCAATTAAAGCCTAATAAAAAAGAAACAGAAAATAAGACAATAAGATTTCCTATATCTTTAGTTAACGAAATTGAAAAGGCAATTGTAAATCAAGATGTAACGTTTTCAAGATTTGTTATACAAGCCTGTGAATATGCATTAGAGAATATGGAAACAAATTAGATTACTTAAAGTAGGACAATTTTTCAAATTGTCCTTTTAATTATAAAAAAAGAAGAAAATGATAATTTCATTTCTTCTTTCATACTTTGGTTTCTGTCTTTTTAATATTTGGGTGTAAATTGGGTGTAAACACCTTTAATATTTCTATATTTTACATTCATAAAGTCTTTATTTATCGTGTTTTTTGAATAATTTACTTATCCAAGTTCTTCATGTGAGGGAATAATAATACTTCACGAATTGTTCTTTGATCTGTCAATAACATTACGAAACGATCAATTCCAAGTCCTACACCACCAGTTGGAGGAAGACCATATTCCAATGCTTCTACATAATCTGTATCCACTTCGTTGGCTTCATCATCCCCTAATTCACGAAGTTCTAATTGTTTTTCGAAACGTTCTCTTTGATCAATTGGATCATTTAATTCAGAGAATGCGTTCGCATATTCGTGTCCACAAATGAACAATTCATAACGATCCGCAAATCTAGGATCCTTCTTATTCTTTTTAGCTAATGGAGAAATGGATGTTGGGTGACCATATACAAATGTTGGTTGTACAATTGTTTCTTCAACATATTTTTCGAAGAACAAGTTAATAATGTGTCCAACTGTATTATGGATCTTTTCAACTTCAATATCATGTTCCTCAGCCAATTTCACAGCTTCTTCATAACTCATATCTTGCCAGAAATCTACACCACAAGCTTCTTTGATCGCATCCACCATGTGAATACGTTTAAAAGGAGCTTTTAATGATAATTTTGTTCCTTGATAAGTAATATCTGTAGTACCCAATACTTCATTAGCTACTGAATCAAACAATCCTTCAATCAAGTCCATCATTCCGTGTAAATCACTATAGGCAACATAAGCTTCAACTGTAGTAAATTCAGGGTTATGCATCGCATCCATACCTTCATTACGGAATAAACGACCAATTTCATAAACACCTTCTAAACCACCAACGATCAAACGCTTTAATGGTAATTCAGTCGCAATACGCAAATAGAAATCCATATTTAATGTGTTGTGGTGCGTTACGAAAGGTCTAGCACTTGCACCACCTAAGATTGGTTGCATAACTGGAGTTTCAACTTCCACTAAACCTTGACCATCCAAATAGTGTTGGATTGCACGAATAATTTTTGGTCTTGTTAGTGCAATATGCTTAGCTTCTGGATTCATGATCAAGTCTACATAACGACGACGGAAACGCTCTTCAACATCTGTCAAACCATGGAATTTTTCTGGTAATGGACGAAGTGATTTTGAAAGGTGTGTATAATTTTTAGCACGAACAGACAATTGTCCATGATCTGTCTTCATGACAGTACCTTCAATACCTACAATATCTCCAATATCATTTTTCTTGAAGATTTCATATTGATCATCACCAATTTCATCTTTACGAACATAAATCTGAATTTGACCTTCACGATCCTGGATGTTCATAAAACCAGCCTTACCCTGACGACGCTTCGTCATGATACGACCTGCAATTTTAACAGTTACTTGTAACTCATCTAATTCTTCTTTTGTCTTGTCTTCATAAGATGATTTGATAATACCTGAATTTGAAGTACGATCATAACGAGATCCAAATGGATCAATACCCATGTCGATCAAATCTTGCATCTTTTGACGACGAACTTGTTCTTGTTGCGTTAACTTTTCCATTGTTTTCTCCTTTTTCTTTTATCCATAAAAAAAGGCACTTGCCACAAAGGGACGAAGTGCTCGTGTTACCACCCTAATTTACCAGACAAATCACTTTGTCTAGCCTTAGTCACTGTCTATAAACAGCGCTTCCTTTAATGCAGGAAATACAAATAGCTCCAAGTCTTTATTCCCAATTAGTCCTACGCTTTTTTTCACCAACCAAAAGCTCTCTAAAGTATTTCTAAAAGGTACTCGCCCTCTTCATTGCCTTTTTATACGCTTTTATCCTACTAGACAATACGCATTTTGTCAATTTAGATTTAGTCCTTATATCGAATATTTAATTCTTTTATACTATTCCTAAATAAAACCTCGATCTTACTATAATAAGTCTCAACATCCGGCTCAAAATTATGCGCAATCCAATACTTTAAAAAGTATAATAAATCATTCGCATAATAATCCACTAAAAAATCCACTGTGAACCTTGAATCCAACCTACTCACATCTAAATAAGAAAATACATTTCTAAATATTTCTTTAAACACATTACTCATTAAATCTTCAAAACCATTCTGTCCTGTGATTCTGTAACAAGACTTAAAGAAATCACGATCATTACTTACAGTCTGAAAGATGTGTTTTATAATTTGAGGATTTGATTCATGCTCAATCCCTTTATAAAACATACGATGAATCAAGTATTCTAAAGCCTCATACTTATCCATAAAATGATTATAGAAAGTTCCACGAATAACACCTGTTTTATCGCAAATCTGTTTGATTGTGATCTTTTCGAAAGGCTTTTGTTGCATCAAAATATACAATCCCTCACTCAGAAGATCTTTCATTGTCACCTTTTCATTTAATGTCATGAAATCACCTCTACAATCGTATTAATTTAAAAATTAATGATAAGCTCATAAATAAGTATACGACACCGCAAAGAAAATAATAAGCCTTTTGATATCCGGCCCCATTATAATATCCAATATAGAAGTGAATCATATAGCCAGCAAGTACAATTAAAAATAAGACTAAAGACTCCATCAAATAAGGAAGATTCATATAATAACAGCCAACTCCAACAAAGAAACAGTCCAGTCCTCCAATAAGAGCCAATTTAATAATTTGTTTTGTATCAAACTCTTGTAGCCTTTCCGCAAACTTTCCACGCTTAAAACTATAAATGATCATTCCATTTCCAAGAATCAAAAAGACAAATATCGCAACATATTTATTCAATGTTGCCAACGGACGTCCAAAAATATATGTGGACATTCCATGTCCTAATAAAAACATACCCGAACTGCATAGCGCAAAAATCAATCCATAAACCAATGCTTTTGAAAAGCGAATATTACGAATTGAAGCTCCCTGTTCTAGTGCACATACAAATACGTCTAAACTAAGACAAATACTCAAAATTCCAAATATCAACATAGCAATCCACCTTCATTAACTTTATTGTATACGAACTAGGATTATTTTAAAATTATCGATGAACATATTTTAATAATTGTATTTTTAAACTAAAATATACATATGAAAAACATCATTGACTACATCAAAGAATACGGAAATTTAACCCTTGAAGAATACCCATTTAATAATGTGGACTCTTTGATTCTCTCACAAATCTCCTATATTAAATTTGAAAACTCAAGCATTGACATAGAATCCGAAGTCCATTTATTAACTGAATTTGAAAATGAAATTGATACTTTATGCATCGATACCCGAGTACCTGAATTAAACGAAGAATTATTTCTTCAATGCATACACTCCCTTCGTTATGAATCCATTACCATTTCTCATCTACAAACTAATTTTGACAAAGATAATGAAAAACAATTCTGTGCTATGACTTTTCATTTACCCAACCAAATTGACTACATTGCCTTTCGCGGTACAGACGCAAGTTTTGTAGGATGGAAAGAAGATTTTAATCTATGTTTTCAAGAAAATATTCCAAGTCAAATTTCTGCATTAAACTATGTAAACAACTATAAGACAAAACACAAACTCATCTTAGGCGGACACTCCAAAGGAGCTAATTTAGCACTTTACGCAGGTATATATACGCATAATCCAATTTTTTGTATATACAACCATGATGGGCCTGGATTTCTTACACCTTATCAAACCGATAAGAAAGTATTTAAAACCATACCACAATCGAGTGTTATTGGACTCTTACTTGAAGAAACAAATAATTATCAAATCATTCAAAGTGATGCCATATCTATACTTCAACATGATCCATTTACGTGGTGCGTAGAAAACGGAGACTTTATCTATCTCAAACAAAATGATCAACTATCCAAACATACACAATCCACACTATCCAATTGGCTTAAATCCATTGATGTCAATACCCGTAAACAAGTCATTGATACCATTTACTCTATCTTTTCAGATTACGAAAGCCCAAAAGATTTAAGAAAGAATATCGATATAGTTGAAATGATCAAATCCATTCAGAATATGGATAGTCAAACGAAGAAAATGATTAGTGAAACCATTCAAGTCTTATTCAAATGCATCCAAAATGAAATCAAGCGAGGAAACTAAACTCCTCGCTTAAATAATATATAACTATAGATACACGGAATAATAGTCGCTACAAGAATCACAACAATTCCCATTGTCATATAGCCAAGTAATCCAAGTACTATATATAAGATTCCAGCTATCACCATACAATAGCCACCCACACGATTTGACAACACCCAGTTTTCATCACTATTTAATGCCCACGAAGTTTTAATTCCAACCGCATAATTCCGTTTTACTTTCGGTAAATAATTACCTAATACAATTAATAATATACCAACAAGAATATTCATCACAAAACCAACATCAAACGAGTAGCCCAAACCAAAATAAATGATTGTCATATTTGTCACAATGCAAACGACAGGACAAATCATAAATAAAATATTCATCATAAAATCTGGAATATTATTTCGCTTTGGATCTTTTACACTCACAAAACAAGTAAATACATGAATTGCCAAGCACAAGAATAACATACCAAATAAACCCATAAACTTAGGCATTGTACCATTGACTTGTCCATTCACATCAAAATGGGTTGGTACAACATCCGGTAGTTGATTATAGAAAACCAGATTCAAAGCGAATGGAATCACAAACAAAGCTAAACTAAACATAAACCATTTATTTTTCAACATCTTCATTCCCTCCAATAAAAGATTTAAAATAACACAACATCTCCTCAAAAACAGATGCGTTAATTTGATAAAAGATAAAATTTTTATCCTTCTCTTCACAAATCAAACCTGCATCCTTTAATAAGGATAAGTGATAAGAAACAGTTGCCTGAGACATATCAAAATGACTTGCGATATCTCCAGCTGACATTTTGCCTTTTTTTAATAAATTCAATATGTCTCTTCGTACTGGAGCACCTAAAGCTTTAAATGTTTTTTCAAACAAAATACCACCACCTATTTAGAAATATTTCTAAATAGATTATACATCGTTTTCATAATATTGCAATCCTATTTAGAATTTTTTCTAAATAGATAATAAAAAGAATCAGGAAGATTATTCTCCCTGATATGTTGTATATTTTTGATATTCCTTTGTCGTTTCTTCGTCAAAACAATACAAACTGATTTTCATTGTATAATCACTATTCGCATCCAACCAATCCGCAATTGTCTTTAATACAAGTGGCACTGCCTTTTCTACAGGATAGCCATAAACTCCACATGAAATAGCTGGAAATGCGATCGTATGAATATCATACTTACGAGCTAACGTTAAGCTATTCCAATAACAATCCCTCAACATATGCTCATCTTCATGTTGTCCTGAATAAATGGGTCCCACAGTATGAATTACATACTTTGCCTTTAAATCATACCCCTTAGTAATCTTGGCCTGACCTGTATGACAACCATTTAATAATTTACACTCTTCAAGTAATTTAGGACCTGCCGCTCTATGAATAGCGCCATCTACACCGCCGCCACCTAAAAGCGATTCATTCGCTGCATTGACAATACAATCTCCATCAAAAGTAGTAATATCTCCTTTTACTACTTTGATTTCACTCTCTAGATTCTTATTGTCTAAAATCATTTCAATTAAAACCTTTGGTAAAAAATATGAATCTTTCCAAGGATTTAATACAACTCCACTTACACCTTGTGTATCATGCACCATATTTAATACATCCATCACACTTTGATTTAATGTTTCTGTAGCCTGACCCAAATCCACTTGAGCCTGTGTAGTAAAAGCTACAAATACATCTTGACCATCATCTAAAGATAATCTTCGATAGACCTTTTCACCATTTGCATCACCGACAGGAATAAGAAATTGTTTTTCTTCTTTTGCCAGTTTACGAATATGCGAAAGAACCTCCATATTCTTTTCACGAGTCCCCTCTTGATATAATTCTTGAATCAATGTTTCTAATCTTTCCATACCTATTTCCTAACTACAAATGTCAAACTAAAAGGAAAAGCTCCAATCACATCTTGATAGATTGAGTCATCAATAAAGAATCCCTCTTTCATTGCACTTTCCTTTAATAGTGAATCTAACGAAATAAATTCTTCTTCGCTAATTTTAAAATCATTAAAACAATACCCATCATTAAAGCGTTGATAGTTAAATACTTCATCCATTAAATCCCAAGTGCTGACTTCACTACCATCTTCTAATGTATCCATATAGTTTAATAATTCATTTACGATTTCTTGTTGTCTTTCTTGTACCATAAAAATCACCTACACTTATTCTAACACAAAATGAAAAAGAGGCATGGCCTCTTAATCAATTTCTAAATATTCTTTTATTCTTTGAATCTGATTCAAGCCATCCAAATATCCCATGTAGTAGAGATCGGCGAGTTTATCCACATCCCCCTCTACACGCGATACATTCACAGGCTTGCTTGGGGCAATCGTAAAGATTCTTCCCTCATTTTCAAGCCTTACTAATTCATCACACTGTCTATTGTAGTCACTATTCATCAATTCCAACTTCTGTTCTAAAGCGGGATAGCCTGCATACAATCTTTTTGTCATTTTTTGAACCAAAGGATTTGTTTCACTCTTTCGATACTCTTTTTGACGTGTACGAACCACAATGATTTTCTCATAATCATGATCCAACGCCCATTGATACGCTATCTTATCGCTGCAGCCACCATCCAAGTATAAGCCATCCTCAATTTCAACCATCTTTGAAACATAAGGCATGGTTGCACTGGCTTGTACAGCTTTAAAAATATCCTGCGTTTTATTTTTACTAAAATATTCGGGCCTTCCCGTTTTACAATTTGTACATACCGCAATAAAATCACGCGTTGGATTCATAAAACGAGGTGTATTTAATGGATCAAAATATTGAGTTCCTTTCATCAAAAAATCAAAGCCAATGATTCCCTTGTTGTTTTTAAAAGCTTCTAAACCAACATATCGAGAATCGTGGCGATACCCTAAATTAATTCTAGCACTACGACCAATTTGACCAGCCACATAGTTAAATCCGTTTAGTGCCCCTGCACTTGTACCTACTGTACACTGCATATTGATTTCAAACTGCATTAAAGCATCTAATACCCCTGATGTATAGAGTCCTCGAAAAGCTCCGCCTTCGAGGACAATACATCCTGGTACAATTTTATTTGAAGTATTTCCATTTGGAAGTTTGGATATTCCCGAAAAACGCTTATTATTTTTCTTCATTTTATCCCTCCTTCTTAGCTGAAAATTTTATACTCATTTTTTTAATTTGTCTACTTTTTTTGTTCATCCCAAAGCTTGTCAGCCATTGGCTTCCAGTTTTTTGCATATGAAATCGTCTTTTCCAATAAGTGATCCACATCTTCTGGGGATTCATAATCTGTATTGACTGCTTTACTTTGTTTCACCAATTCTTGAATACGACCAGCGTTTTCTAACATTGGACAAGGTCTTAACATATTTTCATTAAATGGTTGATTATCATGATAAGCCTGGAATAAAGGAGATCTAAGTGCATCGAGTAATGTTGTATTGTGAATGTTACAGTTCGAATAATGAATGAATACACATGGTTCTACATCGCCCTTGGCATTGATATGAAGATATCTTCTTCCTCCAGCAATACATCCACCCACATATTGCGCATCATTTTGGAAATCCATAGTGAAAATTGGTTTTTCACTTCTGAATTTACGAATTTGATGATAAACATACGCCCTTTGTTCTGGTGTTGGAAGCAATTCTTTTACAGCCCCATTTCCTACTGGCATATAGTGGAAGAACCAGCAGAATAAAGCACCTGCATCTATCATTAAATCAAAGAATTCATCACTTGCGATATCTTTATAATTTACACTTGTATAACAAGTACTAATTCCAAAAGGCAATTTGTGTTTCTTTAATAATTCCATGGCACGTTTTACAGAATTGTAACAACCATCACCACGTCTAGAATCATTCGCTGTTTCAAAGCCTTCCAAACTAATGGCTGGCACAAAATTTTTAACTCGCAACATATCCTGGCAGAACTCTTCATCAATCAATGTACCATTCGTAAAAGACAAGAAAGCACAATCTGGATGCATTTCACAAATCTTAATCACATCCTTTTTACGTGTTAAAGGTTCTCCACCCGTATAAATATACATGTAAGTACCTAATTCTTTTCCTTGACGAATAATCGAATCAATATCATCTAAAGATAAATTTAATTGATGTCCATATTCAGCAGCCCAACAACCTGTACAATGCAAATTACATGCAGATGTTGGATCTAATAATACGGCCCATGGAATATTACAATTATATTTTTCTGACAATTCCTCTTGTTTTGTACTACCATTTAGTGATGCATTAAAAATAAAGTTTTTAAATACAGTCTGCCGAACATCTGCATCCAAATCATACAACTTTAAAATGTAGTCATACCAAACACCTTTTTCATCAATTTGTTCACGAATCAATTTACGCTGCGAACCATACCAACCTTCAGGCATAACCTTATCTACTAAATTCATTAATTTAGGAATGTTTGTTTCTGGATCCTTCTCCAAATACTTCAAAGCTTGATTCATACCAAACTTTTGAACACTACTCTGTAAAGAACTAAAATTCATAACTCTTCCTCCCTTTTCATTTATAATTTCATTCTAGTTCTTTAAAAATATATTTTTAATAGACAAATTTTCAAATATGTAAAAATTTATGAGCTATGGTCATTATTTTTATACCGTTTTGAGATATATATTATATATGATTTATATATTTATGAACCACAGTCATTTTTATGTCAAAAAAAGAAGGTGTTTTCACACCCTCTTAGATTTCATTAGCAGCCTTATATCCTGTACGAATTGCACTTGCGATATCTGCTGTTCTTTCACCGCTGCAGTCTCCTACATAAGTAAATGGAACACTTAACTTACTATCGTCAAATACATTCTTTTTAGAACCTAATGCATTTACAATTGTATCTGCTGCAATTTCAACATTTGTTTCATCTTTTGTATTCACTGCATAGATTACATTATCTTTAATTTCACTAACACGTGTATTCACAAATTTTTGAACATTGTGTTCTTTAAAATCAGCTTCCATCAAAGGTAATACAGTTTCAGATTCTTGTGCTGCAATTTTATCCATCATTTCTACAATTGAAACTTCTAGACCTTTATTTGCCAAATATTCAGCGGTTTCAGCACCTACTAAACCTCCACCTAAAACAACACATTTACCAGATACTTCTTGACCATTCAAGATATCCCAGCTGGATACAACATTTGAATTTTCTACCGACATAGGAAGATCCATATTGTGAGCACCAATTGCCAAGATCACATGATCAAATCCATTCAATTCATCCATTGTTGGTTCATGTTTTAATTGAATATCTACTTTATCGGACAAGTATTTTTCATAGTATTGAACAGAACGTAAGATTTCATCTTTTCTTGGTGGAACTGAAGCAATATTGATTTGTCCACCTAAGCGATCTGATTTTTCAAATACAGTCACTGTATGTCCTCGTTTATAAGCTACACGAGCTGCTTCTAAACCAGCAAGACCTGCACCAACTACGGCAACATTCTTAGTTTCTGTACATGGTTTAATGAAGATTGTTTCTTCATCTCCATTTTCAGCATTTAAAACACAGCTTAAGTAACGACGAGATTGGATGGCATCTACACAACCTTTATTACAGTTCAAGCATTCACGAATGCATTCACCTTTTTCCACTTTATTGGCAATATCTGGATCTGTTAATAAACTTCTTCCATAACCAATCATGTCAGCTGTACCATCTTCTAGAATCTTTTCACCAGCTTCAACACTGACTACACGACCCACTGTTGCCACAGGACAATGTACAACGGCTTTCACTTTTTCACAAGCACCTAAAGTCCAGTTATAAGGAACAGCACCCATAGGAGGAATTGTATCGCCCATGTTTCCTGTGTGGTTAGCTTGAGCCACTTGAATCATATCAATTCCTGCTGCATCTAACATTTTTGCGAATTCAACCGCTTCATCTTCCAATAAACCACCTTTACCACGTAAAGATCCATCTGGATTGACTGTAATAATTGGAAGTTTATATTCAACCATCATGGATGGAGCCGCTTCTTTGATGGCTTGTAAAACTTCTAATGCATAACGCGTACGATTTTCTAAGCTACCACCATAGTTATCCGTACGATGATTTAATACTGTTGAACATAATGAACCAAGTAAACGATCACCATGAATTTCAATCGCATCAATACCTGCTTTTTGCGCTTTTCTAGCACATTCAGCAATACTATTTTTAATAGCTGTTAATTGTTCAACACTCGCTTCCGTCACAAAGTGCTGCATATCATGATGTAATTTTGCGTATGCACCCTTTGTCAATTCGTCACAGATCTTTTGTTGCTTTTCAGCCTCTTCTACATCATTTGCCGCCTTCGCTTTTGCCGCCAATTGACCAGCAATACCAGCTTCCATGATCATTTTTCCAACACCTTGAACATCATATTCTGGATGGAACAATTGTAAAGCTACTTTACAATCGTGTTCATGTAAGGCATCAGCTAATTTTTTATACATTTCAATTTGCGATTCATCATATAGTTTTGGTGTAGGACTTGCCGTACGAACAGGAGCCACATCACCAATAACGATATAAGAACATCCACCTTGTGCAAGTCTTGTATAGAAAGCTAATGAACGAGGACCAATCGATCCGTCTCTTTCTTCATATCCTGTTGTCAAAGGGGGAAACATAATTCTATTTTTAAAAGTTAAGTTACCAACTTGAATTGGTTGTAACAATTTACTTGTCATATTTTCTCCTAGATATTTTTTGCGATTTCATGCGCATTTGTGATCGCATCTTTTAAAGTTCCTACTTTTTCACAATCCCCAATATAGTGTACGTTTTCAGCTTCCACTTCCACTTTCTTAGGCGCATATCCGACAGCGAAAATTAAAGTATCCGCTTCTGTAATTTTGTGTTCAACACCCTCTTTTACGTAAGTAATAGATTCTTCATCCACATTTGTTACTTGTGCATTCAATTCAATACGAACACCTTTCTGCATCAATCTTTGAGTCAATCTAGATTTTGCAGCTCCACCTTCACCAGGCATTAAGTTGTTTGTCATTTCTAATAATGTAATCTTACGATTCATTGGGAATAGGTCATTGATTAATGGTGCTAAATAATCGGCTGTTTCACATCCAACACTTCCACCACCTAATACAACAATATTACGTCCTGGATATTTCTTTCCAGATAATACATCGTCTGCAGTCATCCAATTTTTGAATACTTTGAATGGTGGAATTTCTTTTGGTGTAGCTCCACTTGAACATACGATTTCGTAATCTTTAAATTCATTTTCAAGCATTTCTTTTGTGACTTCTGTATTTAAACGAACTTCAATACCTTCATGATCTAATCGACGAATCATAAACTTAATAACTTTACACAATTCTTGTTTTGCGATTGGAACAGCCGCAAGCCTTAATTGTCCACCAAGTTCTTTCGATTTTTCACAAAGAACAACTTCGTGTCCACGTTTTTTGGCAACATAAGCAGCTTCCATACCAGCAGGTCCACCACCGATTACTAATACTTTTTTCTTCGTTTCAGCTGGAGCAATCGTATCATCTTCCACGCTTGGATTTACTGTACATCCAATACGTTTACCCATCATGATTCCTGTTAAACAACGTCCACATCCAATACATGGGCGAATGTCGTCTACTTTTCCTTCAAATGCTTTATTTGCGAATTCACTATCACATAAGTTTGGACGTCCAATCATACACATGTCACATTTTTCATTTGCGATTAATTCTTCGGCAATCCATGGTTCATTGATACGAGCTACAGTCGCAACTGGAATATTTACATGCTTTTTAATTTCTTCACTTGAGTGAGCGTGAGGTGCTGGACTTGTACCTGGAGCAGGCATACTTGATCCACGTTTGATTGTGTTACCACCAGATACGTGAATAAAGTCAACTCCGACTTTTTCTAATTGTTTACAAACATAGATTTGATCATTTAATGTCAATCCACCTTCACTATATTCATCACCACTAATACGAACATCAATAATGAAGTCATCTCCACAATATTTACGAACAGATGCGATAACTTCTAAGCATAGACGTAAACGTCCGTCTAGGCTTCCTCCGTATTCATCCGTACGTTTATTATATAGTGGTGTTAAGAATCCACCTAATAATCCGTGGGCATGTGCACATTGAATTTCAACACCATCACCACCGGCAATTTGTACACGGTGAGCCGCTTGACCAAATTGGTCAACGATTGTGTGTAATTCTTCAATTGTTGCAGGCCTTGGTGCACTTTGTGCATAGTAAGGACCCACACAACTTGGTGCAATCAATTGAGGTGTTCCTGGAACTGGGAATGCCATATAAGCGGGGTGGAACAATTGTGCTAAGATTTTAGTTCCATATTGGTGTACGCCATCCACCAATTTTTTCCATCCTGGAATAAAACTATCATCATAAATTGACATATCTCCTGGAAGATATACATAAGTTGGTTCTACAGTTACAACTTCAGTAACGATAAGTCCAACTCCACCTTTTGCTCGTGCAGAATAGTGTGCCACTAAATCATCTGTAACATACCCTTTATCGGCCATGTTTGTTGAAATAGGTGGCATAAAAATACGATTTTTTACTGTTGTTTTTCCAATCTCAATTGGTTCAAATAAATGTGGAAAATTATTCATTTTCTAAACTCCTCCTCATAGATTCTTGTTATTTTACTCACAAATAGACGCAAAAAGCCTATCTCTTTTTTTGTATATTATTATGAATTAAAAAATAAAAAGAATACGCTATCACTATTATAACGCATTTGTTAACATAAAACTATCTATTTAGTTAATTTGTGAACTTTTTTAGTTAGGCATCCTTAACAATGATTTAGTACAACATTTTATCATTGATTGTCACAATAGGTTCTAATTCACTGCCATCCCCATTTGAAACTCTCATCATTGAAGTGCCAAGATTCTCGGAAACAAATTTCTAATAAATAAGAAAAGGACTTCAGTTTCATTTTCCTGAAATCCTTACATGTTTTATTTACCATATCTTCGATTTGGTTTGTCATCTGTAAAACGTTTTGATCTACGATCATCATCAAATCTACGTCTAGGCTTATAGTCGCCATCTTTTTTATCGTCAAAGCGACGTCTTGGTTTGTCATCATCGAATCTACGTCTTGGTTTAAAGTCACCATCTCTTCTTCTTGGCTTATCATCCTCAAAACGGCGTCTTGGCTTGAAGTCTCCATCTTTTTTATCATCAAAACGACGTCTAGGTTTGAAATCTCCATCTCTTCTTGGTTTATAGTCACGATTTTTTCGATCATCAAAACGACGTCTAGGTTTATAGTCATCATTACGAACAAGCAGCGTAACACTTTCTACATGTGGAGTTTGACTAAACATATCGACTGGTTGAATCTTGACAATACGATACTCTTTCTTTAATACGCCTAAATCTTTAGCCAAAGTAGCTGGGTTACAAGATACATAGATCATCGTTTTGATCTTTGATTTTAAAATAGTTTCCTTCATTGTATCATCCAAACCAGAACGAGGCGGATCCACAATCAATGTATCCACTTCTTTTTCTTGCACTAAATGCGCTAAGGCACTACCCGCATCTTCACAAATAAAAGATACGTTGTCTGCATGATTTAATATCGCATTTTCATTGGCATTATCAACCGCATCCTGAATGGATTCAACACCAATGATTTCTTCAGCTTTATCTTTCACAAATAAACTGATGGCACCAATACCACTATAGGCTTCAACCGTAGTCTTTGATCTTGGCATCCAATCCTTAACTACATTATAAAGATTCACGGATTGTTTCGTGTTTAACTGGAAGAAAGATCTTGGAAGTAAAGATAATTGAATATCTTCTAATTGAAGATGCATCTTTTCTTCTCCCCAAATAAAACGCATATCTCCAAATACTTCACGCTTTGTTTCTGTTTTTACACTTTGCCAGATCGAAACAACACCCTCTAATTGAGTTACGTCACGAATAAATTCTTCACTGATACCTTCTTTTCCCGTCACAAATATAATTTGAATCTTAGAATCAAATTCTTTCATCACCAATGTACGATAACCCGTTTTCTTTTTATCATCATACATCTTTAAATGATGCTCATTCATAATTTTTAAAACTTCCTGACGCGTTTGTTCCAACAATTTTGAATGCACATAACATCTTTCCATCTTTTGGAAATGGTTTGTATCACGCTCATACATTCCTGTATATAACTCCCCATATTCTTCACCAAAAGGAAGTTTGCAGCTATTACGATATGACAATGGCTCTGGATTCTTTAAAATTGGTAAAATGCGACCATTATAATCTGCATACTTAATCAGCGTCTCTTTTAAATTACCCTCTTTCATCTTGCATTGAGCTGGATACTTTACATGCATCAAAGCACATCCACCACACTCTTTCCAAATTGGACAAAGTGGGTAGCGACGCTTTGAACTCTGTTCAACTAAACGAGTTAATTCTCCAACTAAATAAGTACCTTCATCACTTTTAATATCAAATTCAATGACTTCATCTGGAATGGCATTTTCAATAAATACTGGCTTTCCTTCATGGAACGCAATTCCCTCACCATTAATTCCCCATTTTTTTACTGTTGTTTTCATATTTTTTATACACAGTTACGACAAACTCAAACGTAACCTCTAACCTTTCTAATTGTTTTACACGATCAAGCCCAGCTTGACTCGTTTTATATCGATATGGTGTCATTTCCAGTAAAGACCATACATCATCTACCATCTTTTTTTCCTGAATAATTTCCTGGTTTACCAATTCATATTGTTCTAGTATTTCAGGCATTTCATTTTCGTATGGTGTGTCATACAATACTTCTTTTAATTCAAAACAATGCTTAGGACCCGGACCTACTACGATCCAATATCCATTTTCTTTTAGTATACGATAGATTTCATCTTGACCTAAAGGCACAAAAATACTTGTAACACAATCTATGCTCTCATCTAAAAAAGGCATATCAAATAAACTACACACAATATATTGCGTATGTTTATCTTGTTTAGACGCATGAAGAATTGCTTCCTTACTCAAATCAATCCCAAAACTATGTTCAAAGTTCGCCCCTATCTCTTTTGTATAGTAACCCTGACCACAACCAGCATCCAAATAAATAGATCCATTAGCCTTTCCCTTTACATATTGACGCATAAAATCATAATAATCTTTTTCTAAAAAATCCGTACGCGCTTTGACCATTAAAGCATTGTCCCCATGATTCTTTGTCTGTTTACGTGATAAGTTCACATAACCTTGTTTGGCACAATCAAAAGAATGATTATTTTCGCATCGAAATGTTTTATTTTCTTTTATTAGTTTCTTTTTACACACCGGACATATCAACATAAAAAGATTATAACATAAAAGAAAAAGAGAAGTGCTATATTTCACTTCTCTTAGAATAAATCTTCTTCAACCTTAACTGGATGTACCCAAATATCTTCTGTATTATCTATACAATCTTGTACCATCTTGTCAAAATCCCATTTTGCCTCATATTTTTCACACTTATCCACACGAGGTTTAGTGACCGGATTTTTTGGTGTAAAAATCGTACAACAATCTTCATAAGGAAGAATACTTGTTTCATATGTTCCAATCTTTTTAGAAAGATCAATAATTTCAACTTTATCCATACAAACCACTGGACGAATAATCGGCATATTTGTGACATCATTGATTGCGAGCATACTCTCTAAAGTTTGACTTGCGACCTGTCCAATCGATTCACCTGTTGCGATAGCTTGCGCATGTCTTTTCTTAGCTAGGCCTGTCGCAATACGCATCATCATACGACGCATCAATGTGATCGCATAACTTTCATCCGCATTTTGATAGATTGCCAATTGAAGATCTGTAAATGGAACAACATGAACTAAAACATCACCTTGATAACCAGATACAAGTCTAGCTAGTTCCATTACTTTTTCTTGTGCATTTTGTGAAGTATATGGAGGTGAAGCATAGTGAATACATTCTATGTGTACACCACGCTTCATCATTAAATAGCAGGCAACTGGAGAATCAATTCCACCACTTAATAAAACCATGGCCTTTCCACCGACACCCACTGGATATCCACCAGCACCTTGAATACGATCTGTCATAATGTAGGCTGCATCTTGATGAACTTCAACAACAATTTTTACATCCGGATTATGAACATCAACTTTCCAGTCACTGTTCTTTAAAATCTTAGTTGCAACCCTACGATTAATATCGTCTGAAATATATGGGAATAATTTATCACTACGACGTGCAGCTACCTTAAATGTTTTTGGTGTTGTTAAATCTAAAGATTCATAACAAGCATCAATGATTTGATCTAAATCTGGTTCCACTTTAATAGCTAATGAGAAGGAAGAGATTCCAAAAACTTTAGCTAAAATATCACTAACCTGTTTAGAATCTTCATCATGAAGATAAATATACATACGGTCGTGCTGTTTTTCAAATTCTAATGTTGGGAATGCTTTTAAAGCTTTACGAACATTGTCATAAAGCGCCTTAATAAAGTTGTTACGGTTTTTTCCTTTTAAACTCAATTCGCCATAACGAATTAAGATATGATTATAACGATAAGCCATAATTCTCTATAATCTCCTTACATGTTTCTATAAAATATTTTGCCTCTTCCAAAGTATTCTCATAAGAAAAAGATAAACGAATTCCATGTATCGCATCAAATTCTGACTTGTGCATAGCCAATAACACTTCAGAAGCATTCGTGTTTTGTGATGAACAAGTACTTTTTGCGGATACACAAATCCCCTTTTGATCCAAAGCGTTCAATAAGACTTCACTTGTGATTTGATCAAATGAAATATTAAGAATATAAGGAATCGCATCTTTTGGCGAATGTACGTGCGCACCATTGATTTTAGCTAATTCTTCACGCAAATATTGATTGATTTTTAAAACATGATCATAAGCCTTTGATTGTTCCTCTAAAGCTAAACGAATTGTCTTTGCCAAAACAATATTCGCCGGTGCATTCTCTGTTCCACCACGAAGTCCTTGTTCCTGTTGTCCACCTTGAATGATTGGAACAAGTTGAATCTTCTTTTTCTTCATTAAAATGGCACTACCCTTTAGACCATGAATCTTATGTGCAGAGATCGTAGCCATATCTAGTTTTTCAAAAGGAATATCAATTTTTGAAAAACTCTGTACACAATCCACATGAAATACACACGTTGGATTTTGGTGTACAATTTTTTCTAGTTCTAAAATAGGATTGATAGCTCCCATTTCATTATTCACATGCATAACCGATACTAAAATTGTATCTTTACGCATATGAGATTTTAAGCATTCTGGTGTAACAATTCCCTCTTCATTAATCGGAAGAAATTCAACTTCAAATCCAAAACGCTTCAAAAACTCCATCGCATGACGAACACTCGAATGCTCAACATTGCTTGTGAGTACATGATGACCTCGATGTTCATTGGCCAAGGCATATCCTACAATAGCTAAAGTATTTGATTCACTTGCAGCTGATGTAAAGATAATTTCACTTGGATCTACATGAAGCATAGAAGCAATATTTGATCGACTTTTTTCCATGAGCGAACTTGCCTGGCGACCAGCCGCATGCAAACTATCTGGGTTGCCATAACAAGTTTCTAACATTTGCCCATAAACACGACGAACCTCTGTACGTACAGAGGTTGTCGAAGCATTATCAAAATAAATCATTACTGCACCTGGTTCATGACAGCAGGATCTTTTTGAGCTACTAACTTCTCATAAATTCCTGGGTGCATGTTTTCGATTGCTTGAATCGCAATCTTAAGTGCACGAGTATATTCTCCATTTTGGAAACATAACTCAGCACGAGTTAAATCCGAATCCATTTGTGCATGCGTACTACGGAAACGGTTACCAAACACAATCGCATTTTCTACCATAACGGCAACACCGACTAAATTGTTTGCGTTATTGTATAACTTATATACAAAGTCGATGGCATCCTGCAAATCTGCATTTAATGTTTGTACATCTAATGGTGAGTGATCCAACACTACACGAACACGTTGAATCAAGCGTTCGCCTTCTTTTAAATCTGCAGAAAATTGAGATGAGATACTAGGTAAATGACGTGTTACTGTATTTAAACGTACTTCATTTAAAATCAATTGTAATTTTGTCAATTGTTTTTTAGCACGTGATTCATCACTGCTTGCTCCCACTAACATCTCTTTCATATCCTTGACTTGATCGTGGAATTCATTAACATCTTCTGAAAATTTACGATAACCATGAACTACATCTACGCTAGGACGTTGATTTTGCTTCAATTCTTTTTGAATTTCATCACGACGATTTGATAAATCTTCCATTTGGATTTGTGCCAAAGAGAAGCGGTGTGTCCAATCTTCTAGACCAAAACGATCTTTAATATTGGCATAAAGCGCCATAATTTCCTCAAGTTCCTGACCAATGACATTAACTAAATCTAAATTAGATTGAAGACTTACATGGATTTCATCATAAGCTTCTTTTTCATTCGTTACATCATCTTGTAATGCTAGAATGTGATCTCCAATGATTTCCAAGTTTTCTTGTGCCATTTCAAATTCACCTGCATCCAATTGATCAATTGAACTAGACAAAGCACTTTGAATGGTTGTTAATTTTTCTTCTGGTTCTAAATAAGATAAGTCGATATCTTTTTCCTGTAATTCCTTAATGTGCAAACGAACTTCGTTAATTGCACGAGGCAATACATTTTTGGCCTTTTCATAGAGTCCAGGGAAGGCTGCAATTTTAGAGCTAATCTCATCCACCATTTTTGAGATTTTTTCTTGTTCTTCCTTTGCCTTGTTAAATTCTGAAGCAAACATCCACTCTTCAAAATTAGAGAATTCATTTTCAATTTCCTCTAAGCATGAATCTACATAATTAACAGATCCATAAAATGAAGAACGATTATCTTGGTAAACGGTTTTCACATTGCGGAAACGCTCTTTTAAAGCATTTGCCGATTCACGAACCTCTGTTTCACGAGCCAAGATGTGATCTAATGACTGAGTAACAATACGAATTCTTTCTTTTGTCTCATCCATCATTGTTTCTAAATCGTCCATAGCTCGCATAGATTTACGAAGACGATGTCTAGAAACATAATCATCTGCTTCATTAAACAAATCATCACAAGCACTTAAGTTTTTTTGACAAGTATCATATTTTGGAGTCAAGCTTTTCACTTTATCCATGATATCATCATTCACTCTTGCGAATGCCGATGCTTTGTTGAATTTGTAGGCCAAGGAATTGTTACGAATTTCATTCATTTCGATTTCAAGATCTGAAAGTCGTTTCGACGCCTTTTTACGTTTGATCATACGCATAATGATCCAAATCAAAATCAAGACTAGAATTGCTATACAAAGATAGATAATTACAGTCACAGAAAGTTGATTTCGAATGAACGCGTATACTGATCGAAAGAAATTCAAAACACTATCCATAGTGGTACCTCCTTGCAAACCATTCTTATTATAGCAAAACTTCAAAATCATTGCATCATTTTCTTGATTTTATTAATGTTCTTTGATATGATACATAGGCATAAATTGATAGCAGCATACAAAGTTAAGGGATATGCGTTGCGGCCTTATTAAGCGATATGAGTAAGCTAATAGCTGATAGCGGAAAGTATCATTGTCAACACAACCTTTAAAGATTTGTACTGTTATTGTTTTGTGGATGATATAAAACAATAGGAGGAAAAATTATGTCAAGAAACACAGGAAGCGTTTGGAAGAAGTCACGCCGTCTTGGATTCTCAGTATTAGAAACTGGTGAAGAATTAACTCGTCGTAACACAATTCCAGGACAACACGGAAATGCTCGTCGTCCAAAATTAACAAACTACGGTATCCAATTACAGGAAAAGCAAAGAATTCGTCACACTTACCAATTAAGTGAAAAACAATTCTACAACACTTACTTAAAAGCAAGTAAAAAAGCTGGTTCTGCTGGTGAAAACTTCTTAGTAATGTTGGAATCTCGTTTAGATAACATCGTTTATCGTATGGGATTTGCACGTACTCGTCGTGCTAGCCGTCAGTTAGTAAACCACGGACACGTATTAGTAGATGGTAAGAAAGTAGATATCCCTAGTTTCCAAGTAAAACCAGGACAAGTTATCGAAATTCGTGAACGCGCTAAAAACTTAAGCGTAATCAACGAAGCTTTAGAAGCTGCAACAGCAACTGTTGATTTTGTTGAAGTAAACAAAGATGCTAAGAAAGGTACTTATGTTCGTTACCCAGAACGTAAAGAACTATTCACAGCTCAAGAAATCAACGAATTGTTAGTAGTAGAATTCTACAACCGTTAATCTTAGGCATAGAACAAGAAAGAAGCGAATTGATCGCTTCTTTTTTTTGTGGATGTGTTTTCTTAATTCATGTATTTTATCTGTTGATCAACGTAGAAAATCAACTTTTTCAGCTACAAAGCCATAGTTTAGATATACCCTGTCATCCTTCTGGTATTTACGAGAATGAATACGACCATTAATTCCTACATAATCTCCAATCTTACACGAAGCACTTACAGTTTCTGCAAGACCTCGCCATACTTCAACGACCACATCATCACTTTCATAAACACCTTCTGAATTTGGAAAATTACGCTGCACTCGAATTGGAAGCTCACAAGTCTTTAATCCATTGCTAGTCTCCTTTAATACGGGCATATCCGTAATTCTTCCCACGATACTAAACGCATTCATAATTGATTATCCTCCTTCAATTCTGACCACCATATTTATCACCATCCTTCTTCAATGGTATTCTACAAATATGTAACATATAAAACAAACGACCTATCTTATCTATAGGTCGTCTTTTTTTACGTTTTACATGCGTTTTTCCCCTCTAATTCGTTTAAAAAAACACAAATTAGATCAGATAGAGTCATTCGGAAGAATTTTTGTCACACAAGAATGTGAGAAATCCAAATCCTTAATATAGGCATGTACCTGCTCAATTTTCATATTTTGAATGCTATTTAAATTTTCAATATAGTCATACTCCTCAAAGTGACTTCGAAGTAAATCATTGGCCAAGCCATCAAAATGATCTAAGCCACGCAAATTATTCGCGATTGCCTGCGCATGCAACGACTGATAGTCTTCATCAGAAATTGTCATATTCTCTACAAGTTTGTTTACAAGTTCAATAAAGGCATTTGGATTTACTGTTTGAGCATAAAACAAGATATAACTATGATCCAAAGTAAAGTCCGCTTCTGCGCCTACAAACTGTGTAAAGATTCTTTGATCTAGCCATTCCTGAAATTTAGGATTTAAAGGACCCATAATAGAATCTAACCACATATTCACTGCAAAATCTTTTTCGAATGCTTCTGCCTTTGTCTTGCAAGCATCCATCTTATAGCCAACACATACAAATGGCTGATGAATATCCATATGATCGACATACTCTTTGCGATTTACATCCTTTGGTTCTTCTTTAAAGACACGCTCAATCTTTTTATTTAACTTACTCAATACATCTTTTTGACATTCCTTGATCCAATCCATGATTTCATTTGTATCTTTTCCAGTTACACCCACAAGACACAATTTACTAGGATCATAATTTAATGCATAAAATTGTTTTAAATCGTCCATGCTCATATCTTGAATATCTTCTTTTGAGCCGAGTACATCCACTTTCATTGGATGATATTGAAATAAAGAAATCAAAGTTTCTTTAAAAAGACGTTGTTCAGGCGATTGTTGATACATATCATATTCACTAAGAATAATCCCCTTTTCTTTTTCAATCGTTTCATTTGTCACATCTAAATTTTCGACAAAATCTAATAAAAGTTTTAATGGCTTTTTCACATCCGCCGTAGTCGAAAAATAAAATGCCGTTTCTGTATAAGACGTATATGCATTTGTAGAACACTGTAAGTTCGCAAATAAATCACTTACATCTTCTCCATCCAAATAAAACATTTGATGCTCTAAATAATGTGCAATTCCACTCTTATGTCTAATCACTTGCCCATCTACTCTTTGATCAATATCAAATCCACCTACTTTAGCTCCTAAAAGAAATAGTGATTTTTGATAATCTGGTTTATGAACAAGAATCACCTGTAAACCATTTGACAATGTTTCTTTTTTAATATCCAAATTATAATTCATTTTCTTTCTCCGCAACAATGGCCACTGAAGCCAAATTCAATCGTAAGGCAACACGTGAAATATCTTCCTTTGTCACCTTCATAATTCTCTCAATTCTTTGCTCAGGCATGAGCTGGCGATGTAAAAGATCATCTAAAAAAGCTTGCGCAATCAAAGATTGAGCATGATCTAATCCACTAATAATACGGTCCTTATAGTCCATCTTTGCGATTTCTAAATATCGATCATCATAATCCATATTCAATAATCGATCTATTTGTGTTTCTATCAAATTTAATACTTTTGTGACATCCTTACGATTCACACCCGTATGAATTAATAAAGCTCCATCAAAGCGAATAATAGAAGAGCTTATAGAATAACAAAGACTATTCTTTTCACGAATTTCATCAAACATTAAATTCTTCTGGCTTTGCCCCAAAATACTATTTAAAATTAGTTCAGCCTCATAATCCGAACTTGAAATATCAACACCTGTCGAATAGACTTGCGAAATACAAGTTTGCGCAATATCCTTTTCAAACGTTTTATAGCTTGTTTCTACTACAGGAAGCAATGTTCTTTCTGATATAAAAGCACAATGTGAATCTAAACTATCAATATAATCATACAATTCATCCGTTACATAACCACAGATATAGAAGTGTTTTGCCATATCCATATATAGCGTATAGACTTTTTTCACATCGTCTAAAGTAAGTGTCTCTAAATCTTTTAAACTTCCCTGCACTGGAATTGAAATGGAATGTTTATCATGTGCCATCTCAAAGGCATACATACATGATAAATTAGCAGGATCATCCATTTGTGCCAATAATCTATTTTTTAATAAGTACACAGACTCCTTAAAGTTATCCTCATCCAATACAGAATGAAATAGAACTTCATCCATAATCTCTTTAATTTTATCTATATAGCTTTTATCTTCAATCCAGTCGGGACGAACAAACTGAAAACGAACATCGAGTTGAACAAGATCTCCATAAGATGTTAAACCATAAGACACCTTTGTTCCATAAGCACGATTTAAGGTAGAAGCTAATTTTTGTTTCGAATTCATTTTCTGCGTTTTCGCCTTCATCATATACACAAGCACGTTTAAAGCACTGATTGTATTTCGATGAAAAGGCATCATGGTTTTACAAGAAACATAAACATCACTAAATTTTTGCGTTTGTATATAGTTCATAAGTAAACCTCCTTGAAAATATATTAATAATTCTACCACAAAAACAAAAAAAAAGGCTAGAATTCAATCTAGCCTACGTGAACGTATCCAATTAATGCCTTGTCACAAGAAACGCTTGCTACAACAGTCTGGCTTCCGTACCATCCACCATGAACTGCTTGTCCGTTTCCAATGTAAATAGCGACATGTCCTGAATAAACAATAATGTCACCTGCAACTGGACTTGATGTAATTGTACCAAGACTCAAATAATCTTCTGGCCAACCGTGGAAATTAATTCCTACAGCTCTCAAAGCGTTTGTTACTAACATTGTACAATCTTGTGTAGCTCCTACTTGTGCTAATGCAGCAGCAGCGATTGCTGAACTATTCACACTTGGGGTTGGGGCTACATAATTATTAGCTGGAGCACTAGGAGTCGATGTCTGTGCTGGCGCTTGTGTTGTAGTTGTTGTACTTTGAGCTGGAGCACTTTGAGTAGTTGTTTGTGCTGGAGCGCTTTGAGTAGTTGTTTGTGCTGGATCCTGAGTCTGAGATTGAGTCGTTGTATCTTGAGTTGGAGTTGTTTCCTCAGAAGGGGTTACTTCAGTCGCAACACCATTTTCATCAATCTTATATCCATCTTTTTCGGCATTTTTAATCAAATTACCATTTTCATCGAACGCATATTTAGTACCTTCGATTTCAACGATTTGATTCTTAGTTACTTCACCATTTTCTGCATAATACAATTTTTGACCGTTGATCTCTTGCCATCCTGTACGGAAAGTACCGTCTTCTTGAGTGAAATATGTTTTTCCGTCTACATCAAATTGACCTGTAGCCATCTTTCCATCTTCACCAAAGAAATACTTCTGGCCATCGATTTCCTGCCATCCTGTTACACAATTTCCATCGGCATCAAAATAATATTTTGAACCATTTTCTTCAACCCAGTTTGTTGAAGTTTTGTTTCCCTTTTCATCGTAGTATGATTTACCATCATTACTCCAACCATGAAGAAGGACACCTTCTTTTTGGAAATTATACTCACTACCCTGAATAGTTACAGAACCTGTTGCAGCAGTTCCGTCTTGTTGGAAATAGTAAGTTTCATCTGAAACAGTCTGCCATCCAAACTGCATTTCTCCATTATTATTAAAATAATAAAGTTCCTTATCGATTTTTGTTAAACCAGTAGCTGTCTGACGATTTGATTTTAAAACATAATAACGATCTGCGCCTTCACCATGCCATCCTGGTTGAACTTCTTTAGCATACATTGTCGAAACAATGGGTCCAGAAGTCAATAGACATAGGCTTACGGCTAAAATTTTACTGTGCTTTTCGATAAAATTCATCATATCACCTCTTCGTTACAACACTTGCAGTTTAACAAGATTTAATTTTTGTTGCAAATTTTCGCAAAAAAATCATTTGCATTTTTTAGTAATTAATTTCTTAAATATTTCTTAATAACCTTTATATAAAGCATCTCAATATAAATTGTGGTAAATTGTGTGATTTTGTAAAAAATTGTACATAATTTATAAAATGTATAACGTTGTCTACAAATTGTGAACAAATCTATCGTGTTCTAAGATTATTCGTACCAAGCCAAAAAGCCATTGAAGAATCACTATACCAACAAGGATCAAACCGCCTATTGAAAGCCATTTTAAACAATTTATTACCAAATATACACTTGCAGAATTCATACCTTTTACAATCCAAAGGGTACACCAAATGTATTTAAATACATTTAAAATCATAATAATTCGATATTTTTGAGCCAAAATCAACAATCCTACAATCCCCATTATGTCTATCAATTTTATACAACTAACAAGACCAGCCATGTTCAATGATGGATTTGAAATCACATAATATATAATACGAATCAAAACACTCGATTCATAATTGGATAGATGCGCCTGCAAATTGAACAAGCTTTCATAATCAGTTATAAAATATACTTTATAAAATAATAATAACTGCCAAATATTCTGCCACAACCAATACATTGTTATAAATATAATAAAAATAAAGATTCGCTTTTCAAACGAATCTACATAACGATCAATCAATCTTAAGATTTTCAAGCCAATCCTCTCCCTTAAGTTCTTCATGTGTACTTAGTCCAGGATAATCAAGTTGGCGTAATACTTCATAAACGATAATGGCAGCACAATTGGACAAATTCAAACTTCTCGCATTTGCGACCATAGGCAAACGCATACATGTATCTAAATGATGTTGAAGAATTTTTTTATCAACACCCGTACTTTCTTTTCCAAGAACCAAATAAACATCGCCTTCTTCTTTAGTAAAATCAAATTCACTAGGTGCTTTTTTACCATAACGAGTCATAAAATAATAGTGTTCACTTGGATTTTCAGCCACAAACGCATCCCAATTTTTATGAATGTGAATATCCGCATCCTTAATATAATCCATTCCTGAACGACGCAAATGCTTTTCATCCAAGGAAAAACCCAGTGGTTCAATTAAATGTAAACGCGAACCCGTAGCCATACAAGTTCGAATGATATTTCCTGTATTCTGAGGAATCTCAGGTTCATACAATACTACATGCAACATATTATTTACTCCAATCCTTTAAAAATTTCTCAAGTGCAACCCCTCTATGAGATACACTATTTTTCTTTTCTTCACTCACATTGGCAAGTGTTGTATTAAATTCAGGATAATAGAAAATTGGATCATATCCAAAACCATTTGTTCCAACCATTTCATCATGAATCAAACCTTCACACTCTCCACGATATACATGTTCTTTTCCATTTTCATCAATATAGGCAATGACACACACATAACGAGCCGTACGCGTTTTTCCCTTTACCTGATCTATAATATATTGATTCTTGATATCATAGCTTGTGTCTTCCCCTAAAAAGCGAGCTGAATACACACCTGGCTTCTTATCCATCGCATCTACTTCCAAACCAGAATCATCACTGATTACAGGTTCATGAAGTTCATTAAATAAAGTACGAGCTTTAATTAGCGCATTCTCTTCAAATGTTGTACCATCTTCTACAATATCAATCTTATGACCTAGATCTTTTAAGCATTTAACTTGGCAATCCTTCAACATCGTCTGAAACTCTTCGACTTTATGAGCATTGCTCGTTGCTATCCAAATTGTTTTTTTCATTTTATCACCGATATATATTATAGAAAGAAAAAATGGGGTTTTCAACAAGAGTTGTGCTAAAATAAAAGACGTTTTTGAAAGGATGATTAATTATGAATAAGAAACAATGGATGCCACTTATCGGTATGACGATAGCCGCATTTATTTTTAACACGTCTGAGTTTATGCCCATCGGACTTTTGACAGATATTGCCCATACCTTTTCTATCACACAAACACAAGCCGGTATTATGATTACCATCTATTCCTGGGCTGTTATGTTACTTTCTTTACCATTAATGATTTTAGCTTCTAAATACAACTATAAGAAAATACTACTAGTTACACTTTTCTTATTTGGACTAGGACAAGCCATCAGTGCAACCTCAACGAACTTTCTCATATTAATTATAGGAAGATTAATTGTAGCTTGTGCTCACGCTATATTCTGGTCTATCGCAAGCGTCATAGCCGTAAGACTTGTTAATGAAGATAAACGTGAATTTGCGATGAGTATGATTGTGACAGGTACAAGCGTTGCCATGATTGCCGGTTTACCACTCGGAAGAATGATTGGTCTATGGATTGGATGGAGAATCACATTTCTAATTGTAGGTATCATCAGTATCGTTCTACTACTTTTTCAAATACACTACTTCCCTAATCTTGAAACAACTTCTGCCTTTTCTTTAAACAAATTACCCACACTATTAAGAAATAGACAACTGATCACCATTTATGGTATTTCCCTATTATTTGCGAGTGCCTACTATACAGCCTATAGCTATATTGAGCCCTTCTTATCGCAAGTCGCAAATTTATCCAATACAACAATTACACTCGTACTCTCCTTATTTGGTGTTGCCGGAATTGGTGGAAGTATTTTATTCTCTAATTTCTACAACAAGAATAGAAAAAGATTCATCTTAGCTTCACTATTCTCTCTTACACTTGTTTTATTCTTATTAAAACCAAGTGCAGCATCCATGATCACACTATTGTTGATATGTATTGTATGGGGTACAAGTTCTACTGCATTTAATGTGGCTTGCCAATCAGAAACAATGTTGGCAACCAATGAAAATACAAATTCTGTTGCGATGTCGATTTTCTCAGGTATTTTTAATCTAGGTATTGGATTAGGATCTTTTATTGGAGGACAAACCATTAATCTTCTTAATATTCAATCCATTGGATACATTGCCGGTATTATCGCTATACTCAGCATAATCTTCTATATAAGACGCCGATAATATGTGATAAAATAAGTAAGTTGGAGGAATTTATGGAATACAAGAACGACAATAAATTTTATTTTGAAATTGAAAAAAGAATTCCTGGTCATTTAGGAAGAGCCGGAATTATACATACACCTCATGGAGACATTAAAACGCCGGCATTCATGTGTGTAGGAACACATGGTGAAGTTCGCTTTGTTTCTATGGAAGAATTAAAAAGCATTAATGCTCAAGCCATGTTGAGTAATGGATATCATTTACGAAACATTTCCCCAGAAATTGCTGAAAATGGAGGTTTATCCGCATGGTCAAAATGGAACGGTCCAACCTTAACGGATTCCGGTGGATTTCAAGTGATGTCTTTAGGTTCAGGATGTGGAAAAGTTGTCAGCATGAAACGTGAAGACAACATGAAAAATACCGAAGAAGAAAAACGTTTGGCCCACGTAACAGAAGATGGCGTACACTTTCACGATCCATTTACAGGTCAAGAAGATTTTATTGGTCCCGAAGAAAGTATGCAAATTCAATGTCGCATTGGAGCCGACATTCATATGGCCTATGATGAATTAACTTCTTTAGCCGATACATACGAATATAACGTTGAATCCTTGGCAAGAACGGAGCGTTGGGCAAAGAGAAGTCTTGATGAACATAAGAAACATTGTGATGATTTAGGCTATCACCAATCTTTATATGGTGTCATTCAAGGTGGGCGTTGGGAAGATCTAAGAAGATCAACTTGTAAAAAGTACGCTCAGATGGATTTTGATGGCTACGGCTTAGGTGGTGCTTTCCTTAAAGAAACACTAGGTGATATCTTAACTTGGTGTAACGAAGAACTCCCTGAAAATAAACCAAGACACTTATTAGGGTTGTCTCATCCAGATGATATCTTGATTGGTACAGAAAATGGTGCTGACACATTCGATTGTGTAGCTCCTACAAGAGAGGCAAGACATGGAAGATTGTATACAATGCATGGCCCTATCAATCTATCAAAATATAGAGATAGCGATGAAATCATTGATGAAGGTTGTGATTGTCCTACATGTCAAAGTAGAATCACATTAGGTGAATTAAGAAGACTTTGGAAATCTCAAGACCGCACGGAATCCGCAAAATATTTCGAACTTGCTTCTATACATAATCTTCGCTTTATCATTCGTTTAACCGAACAAGCTCGACAAGCTATTTTAGATGGTACATTTAAAGAATTCAAAGAATCTTTTTTAAATTCATATTACGGGAACAAATAATTGTTCCTTTTTTTCATAAGAAAAAAGAGAAATCAAACGATTCCTCTTAAATAAAGTCTTGGCAAGATACCAATAAATCAATTTTCTTCCATTGTGTTTCCTCATCAATGCAGTTACCTTCTTCAACAGAGGCAAATCCACATTGTGGAGAAAGTGCAATATTATCACCGACTACAGCTTTAGCTTGTTCATAACGTGCCTTAATCGCATCATGCTCTTCTAATTCTGGACGCTTTGTAGAAATCAAACCAGCCACAAATGTACGGCCAGTACCTTTTAAAACAGCCCAAGGATCAAACGTTCCGCTACGAGCATCATCATATTCTACAAAATATCCGTCGTATGGAATGCTCGCAACAGACTTGGCAATCGTATCATAGAATCCGTGGAACAATGGATTTCCTTTGAAGTTTCCTTTACAGAAGTGTGTCGCAATCTGCATATCTTCTGGACGATTTTCTAAAGCCTTAGTACTAACACGCACAAACCAATCTAATACTTGTGCCTTTGTATATCCCAATCCTTCTACTTTTGATACAAATGTATCATCAATCATATAGGTCCATGAAGTATCATCAATTTGAATATAGCGACATCCATGATTGTAGAAATCACGAATGGCTGCCTGATATGCCAATCCAATATCTTCAATGACTGCTTCAATATCTGTTCCATAGTATGGCGTATCTTTGATACCTAACTGTAAAAAATGATCAATCAAAATCATGTTTGGTCCAGAAATACACTTCTTGGCTTCTACACCATATTTACTTGCCTCATTCTTCAAAAAATCCCATGCGTACATTTCTTTATGTGCCTTATTTGGATCATAAGAAATCTTACCTTCAATCATACCTAATTCAATATGATTGTTTCTTCCATTAATAAATTTATCCAAATGTTTTGTCGTAAAACCATCAAATTCTTTTAACCAATCTAAATGCCACCAGCGACGACGGAATTCTCCATCTGTCACAAACTTCAATCCATGTTGTACTTCCTTCGCAACTAATTTTGCGATTTGTTCATCCTCTACATCACGCAATTGTTCATATGTGATTTCATTATTATTAAATTTAGCACGTGCCTCTTTAATTTCCTGTGGTCTTAAAAAAGATCCCACAATATCGTATTTAATATTCAACATTAGTAAATTTCCTCCAACGTCATCATTTTATCATTTCTAGTTAATTATTGATAATATTTAATAATATGCATCCGTTATAACTTTTATCTATAATAGAAAATTAAAGAATGTGATAAAATAATTTCTATGAACACAAAATCATATATACTCAACCAATTTCAAACATACCCACAACTAGAACTACAGGATTTAATGAAATTTTTATACCAAAGCAGTTTTGGGTGTGAACACTTACTTTCAAATCCTGACACAGTTAAAAAACAGATCCAGCAAGAACTCGACACAAAACTGGATACATGTAATTCCATTGAATATCTAGATGGGGATTATGTTCGTCTTCATTTAAATTATGGATTGAGCGTAAATACACTGAGTACTTTATTTATTTTATCAAGTCAACAAGAAAAAAACGGCAAAGAACAGCTCGAAGAAAAGCTTCAAATCCTTATCGATATGATTTCCAATAAGGAACTTCCATTTTCTTTAAACAACGCTAAGCTAACTCTTTTAAAATGGAAAGAAGATGGATATCCTGCCATTCATCATTCCAATACATTCAATGAATTGTACCATCCATCTTATCGCTTAATACATAAAAAGTACGTTCCCTTCTTAAAACTATTTAAGCATATCGACAACAAGCATCCTTCTATTATTTCAATCGACGGGCGTTGTGCTTCGGGTAAGACTACACTTTCAAATCTTTTAAAACAAATATATGACTGTAACGTATTTAAAATGGATGACTTTTTCTTACAACCCCATCAAAGGACAAAGGAAAGGCTTGAAAGTCCTGGAGAAAATGTAGATCATGAGCGATTTGAACAAGAGGTCTTGATTCCATTATCAAAACATGAAGATATAAAGCTGCGTAAATTCAATTGTTCAACTTTGTCAATACAATCTGCTCACTTAATTCCATATAAATCATTTAATGTCATTGAAGGTTCTTATTCGATGCACTCAGATCTTCAAAGATATTATTCATATTCTGTTTTCTTAACCGTGAGTAAAGAAGAACAACTTTCAAGACTTGAAAAAAGGAACCCAAATATGTTGAACAATTTTATTCAACGATGGATTCCTTTAGAAGAACTTTATTTTAAGACTTTTTCAATCCAAGACATATGTGACATAAAAATAGATACATCAAAGGCCTGAATCATCAGGCCTTATTTACATTATTCAACTTGTTCATCTTCCATACTAACAATACGACCTTCTCTTTGTCCAAGATCATATTTTTCGCGGTACTCAGCCAATGTTGTTTTATAATCATCACCTTCAATCGCGTATACTTTGGAATCGTGAATATGAATATCTGTATCTTTTTCACGAATCTTAATCAAAGCCACCATACTACTTGCACAGTGTGTGGCGATACGGTTTAAACTATTTAATAAATCATTGAATACTGTACCTTCTTCAAGGCCACAGTTTCCTTGTGATAAACGTTCAACGTGACGCAATTTCATTTCATCACAAAGTCCACGAATGACAATTCCTAATGGAGATACGCGTCGAGCCAAAGCTAAATCATCTTCTAAATAAGCATGATATGTCATATTCATAGATTCACGAACGGCCTCCATAACAAGGTTTAACTCATTCATAGCGGCTTCTGACATTTCCATACGATTCTCATTGATACTCTTTGACATCTCGGCAATATCTGCAGCGTGATCCCCAATTCTTTCAAAGTCACTAATTGTATGAAGATATAAAGAAGCTTGTCGAGTTTGTTCTGTATTTAATGCTTGTTTTGTCAGCTGCATTAAATAAGAACCTAAACGTGCTTCATATTTATCAATCAAATTTTCTTTACGATGTACTTTATCATATTTTTCTGGCTTAAACTCATTAATCAAGTTCATTGAACGATTCACGTTATTACGCACCTTTTTAGCCATACCATTCATGACACGATGACATTGTGCAATCGCCAAAGCAGGATACGGAATCAAACGTTCTTCTAGTAAATCAAAGTCAGCTTGTTCTTCTAGATCTTCTGGACTGTCTTTGACAATACGCATCAATAATTTTTCAATTTGAGGAATGAACCAGAATAATACTAATACATTTCCACAACGAATAGCTGTATTCATTAATGCGATATTTACTGGAGACATAACTTTATTCACAAAGCTATACTGCATAAATACATTTGAACCATAGAATAGAATTGACCAGATAATCATACCAAATAAGTCGTTGATCAAATATTCTAATGCGGTACGTTTACCATTTTTATTTGCACTTAAGGCAGAAATCAACACAGGACATGCAGCACCAATACCAATTCCTAAGTTAATTGGAAAGGCTGCCGCAAATGTCAATGAGCCTGTCATAGATAGTGCCTGCAAAATACCAATCGCAGCACTTGCACTTTGTAGAACGGCAGTAAACAAAATACCAACAAGAATACCCATGATTGGATTTGAGAACATTGTAAGCATACTAATGAATGTTTCGTTTGTTCTTAAAGGCGAAACGGCTCCACTCATTTGTTGCATACCTGTCATTAAAATCGCAAATCCAAGCATGATATTTCCAACATTTTTATGTGTTGTACGTTTTCCAAATGTTTTTAAACAAATACCAATAAACGCAAACAATGTTGTGATCGTAGCTGTTGAAAATAAGCTTGCGATTCCACTAGAACCACCAACATAAGATAAACACAATATCCAACCGGTAATACTTGTACCAATATTGGCACCCATGATAATACCGATAGCTTGTCTTAGTTTCATCATACCTGAGTTAACAAAACCAATGACCATTACTGTCGTAGCACTACTAGATTGAATAACAGAAGTAACACCTGCACCTAAGGCAACACCTTTTAAGCTTGTGTTTGTCATCTTGTACAAGAATGCTTCTAACTTGTTACCGGCTACGCTTTTTAGTCCATCGCCCATTAATGACATACCGAACAAAAATAACGCAATGCCTCCTAATAGGGATAAGACCATTGTAACTATTTCCATCTTGAACTCCTTTATAAAATGAATATTTAATTTTCAATTTTTACGCATATCGCGACGTCTTTATTATGCAATAAAAACAATGTCAAAACAATATTAAATTTATGTTAATTTTCTGTAAAATGAAGTTTTTTTCTGAAAACGCTTTAAAAAAGATGACTTTAGAAACCTAAAATCATCTTTGCGATCATCTCAAAAAATTGAATCATATTTGAACGTAACATACCCAACGGATAATCTAATAAACCTGAAAAAATCAATAAGATAAATAATAGATTCATCCATGGTGCACCATCAATAAATTTATAGTATTTATCGTCGGGTAAAAACGAAAACAATACTTTTGAGCCATCTAATGGTGGTACTGGAATCAAGTTAAAAATGCCAAAACCTGTTGAAATCAATCCTGTATATGTCAATGTATTCGATATAAAATATCCTACACTAGACATCATAAAATATGGAGCAAATTTATAGAGTGCATAAAATAAGAATACACAAATAAAGCTTAATAGAAAGTTTGCGATTGGACCCGCAAAACTTGTCCATATGATTCCTGTCTTCGCATCTTTGTAGTAACGTGCATCCACGGGTACTGGTTTTGCCCAGCCAAATCCACATACTAATAGACAGACAAGTCCAATCCAGTCAACATGTTTAAAAGGATTTAAGCTCAATCGACCTTCCATCTTAGCCGTAGGATCTCCCATCCAATAGGACACAAGTCCATGTGCCGTTTCATGAATCGACATGGAAAGAACAACGGCAATGACGAGATAAATAATATTTGATAAATTAAACATTAAATCTAAAGTGCATTACATCGCCATCTTGCACGACATAATCCTTTCCTTCTAGGCGCAAGCGTCCTGCTTCTTTAATAGCTAATTCGCTACCCAATTCATCGATATCTTCAAAACGATATACTTCAGCACGAATAAATCCCTTCTTGAAATCTGTGTGGATAACACCTGCACAATCCGGTGCTTTCATGCCTTTTTTAAATGTCCATGCACGACATTCATCTTCTCCAGCCGTTAAGAATGTACATAGATCCAATACGGCATAAGCCTTTTGAATCAATTGATCCAAACCAGATGTTTCAACACCTAATTCTTCTAAGAATGCATCTTTTTCTTCTTTATCTAAACCAGACAATTCTTCTTCCATTTGCGCACATAAGGCAACAACCTGGTTATTCTGGCTTTGTGCATACTCTTTCACTTGATTATAGTAAGCACATGAATCTGGATCCATGATCCCTTCATCATCTAAGTTGGCAACATAGATCATAGGTTTAGCTGTCAATAAGTTATAGCCTTTCATCAAGATTTGTTCATCTTCATTCAACTCTAATGAACGAGCTGGTTTTCCTTCTTCTAAGATTGGTTGTAAACGATCTAATAAAGCCAATTCATCCAATGATTCTTTATCCTTGTTTGTCTTAGCCTTACGTTCGATCTTACTTCTACGATTTTCAATTGTCTGAAGATCCGCTAAAGTTAATTCTAGATTAATAATTTCAATATCACGAATTGGATCTACACTATTTTCAACGTGTGTGATATCTGGATTGTCAAAACAACGAACTACGTGACAAATCGCATCTGTTAAACGAATGTTTGATAAGAATTGGTTACCAAGTCCTTCACCTTGACTTGCTCCCTTAACTAATCCCGCAATATCTGTAAATTCAAATGTTGTATAGATTGTTTTTTTCGGATTGAAGATTTCAACTAAGCGATCAATACGATAGTCTGGTACTTCTACAACACCTACATTGGGCTGAATTGTCGCAAATGGATAGTTTGCGGCTTCTACCTGTGATTTCGTGATAGCGTTAAATAAAGTTGACTTCCCTACGTTTGGAAGACCAACGATTCCTGCAGTTAATGGCATAAATTCAATACATCCTCTCTATTCTTCTTCATGTCGAATTACTTTTTTTAATTTCTTTTCAAATTTTTGTCTAGGCATTAAAACACTGGCTCCACAACCTAAACATTTAATTCGAATATCAGCACCCATACGAATAATTTTCCATTCATTGGACTTATGACAAGGATGCTCTTTTTTCATTTCTACAATATCATTTAATCCATATTCCATAATTATTCTCCTTGCATATGCATATGATATGCATCCAGCGTATTCGATAATAACATACAAACCGTCATTGGACCAACACCTTTTGGCACTGGACTTACATAACTTGCCTTTTTCGCAACCGATTCAAAGTCACAATCCCCTACAAGTTTTCCATTGACACGATTGATACCTACATCAATAACAACAGCCCCTTCTTTCACCCAATTTTCATTGACCATTTGAGCGACACCCATCGCAACAATTAAAATGTCGGCTTGTGAAGCAATTTTTTCAATATCCGGTGTCTTTGAATGAACGATTGTCACTGTCGCATTCCGGTTTTGAAGCAACAAGGCAACTGGTTTGCCTACAAGGTTACTTCTTCCACAGACCACAGCACGTTTACCAGATAAATCTTTACATCCAATGGAATCTAACATAGCCATAACACCTTGTGGCGTACAAGGAATAGAGCCTGGGCGATTCGTAAGTAAACAACCAGCGTTCATGGGGTGTAAGCCATCTACATCCTTTTGTGGATCAATCAACTCTAAGGCTGCTGTCTCATCTAAATGCGAAGGTAAAGGCATTTGCACTAAAATACCATCAACTTCAGAATCTAGGTTCAAACTCATAATCACATCATTTAATTCTTTTTGCGATACATTTTCATCTAGACGAATTGTTCTTTGAAGCATCCCAATAGAAGAACAAGCCTTTTCTTTACCACGAACATAAGACATACTTGCGGGATCATTTCCAACAAGTACAACACTTAATAATGGTAGCCTTGCCCCTTCTGCACGGATATCATCAATTTTTTGTTTCATATCCGCCTTGATTCGATCCGCAAGTGTATTTCCATATATAATTTCCATTAAAATAACTCCTTTGAATCCAATACAATTGTTACTGGACCATCATTCAATAATTCAATCTTCATATCAGCACCAAAAATACCTGTTTCAACATGCACACCTTGTTCTTGTAGTTTCTGATTGAATTGATCATACAATGTTGTAGCTAAATCTGGTTTACCTGCATTTGTAAAACTTGGGCGATTCCCCTTTTTACAATCCGCATATAAGGTAAATTGAGAAATAGAAAGAATACTTCCTTCTACATCTTGTATGGATTTATTCATCTTCCCATTTTCATCTTCAAAAATTCGCAAGAATAAAATCTTATGAATCATTTTATCAATAATTTCATTTGTATCTTCATTATTGAATCCTACAAAAATACAATATCCATAATCAATTTGACCTGTTATTTGACCATCTACCGTACATTTTGCGTTCTTTGCCCTTTGAATTACTACTCTCATCCTTTTTTCTCCAATATACAAACACTAAGGCTTACAATGCCCTCTTCATTTCCTACAAAGCCAAGTTTTTCTCCACGCGTAGCCTTAATTGAAACATCTTCTATATCACAATGCAATACATTTGAAATATTCGTTCGCATAGAAATAATGTGTGGTGCCATTTTAGGTCTTTCGGTCAAAATAGTCGCATCTATATTACCAATCTGATATCCCATTTCATCCATCATATCATAGATATGTCCTAATAAGACAAGACTGTTCGCACCTTTATATTTAGGATCAGTATCCGGAAAATGTTTTCCTAAATCACCTAGTGCAAGAGCGCCTAAAATACTTTCGCCGATCGCATGTGTTAAAACATCGGCATCCGAATGACCTAAAAGTCCTTTAGAATGTTCAATTTCAACACCGCCCAAAATAAGTTTGCGACCCTCTACAAGCTGATGAATATCTACGGCTTGTCCAATACGTATATTATGCATAAACCACCTTAGACGTTCTTTCAGCGCGTTTTCCAAGTTCTTCGTCTCTATAGCCTAAAATACAATGTCCAATGCCTTCATAAGATTCTGGTATTCCCCATTTGTTCTTTAATTCTTTACCATATTCTGTTTCAAACACTTCTTTAGCACGGTGAATCCAACATGAATCAACACCTAAAGCATTTGCAGCATTCATTAGATTCCCCATAGCCAAAGCTCCATCGTATAAATATGTAGGTGCATGGGTATCCGCGAAGACAATAATCAAACTTTTTGCACCATAAAATGGGTCTGCCGATGAATCCATAACCTTTGCATTCTTTTTAGATAATTCTTTTACTAATTCTTCATTCTCAACAGCGACAAAGGCAAAGATTTGACGATTCATGCCACTAGGTGCACATTGCCCGGCATAAATGATTTTTTCAACCAAATCATGACTCACCTTTTTGTTATTATATTTTCTTACACTTCTTCTCTCTACAAGATTTTTATATGCTTCATTCATAATATTTTGCCTCCCAAACTACATCATATTATACAATACAAAACCTTAATATACAAAAAAAGCCTGGCTAAAAAAGCCAAGCTAAAATTTAAAATTATCTAACAACACGAATGAATTGTGGAGATGCTGCTGTGCTTAAATATGCACTAGCAATTACAGTCTTACCTTCGTAGTTTCCATGAACAGCTTGTCCATTTCCAATATAGATAGCGATGTGGTCAACACCACGTCCACCATTGTTATAGTACAATAAGTCACCTTCTTGAGGATCGTTAGTGTAGTATCCATATTGACCTGCGTATTGATCTGGCCATAATTGATAAGCATCACTTACACCGGCATTTGCCAAAGCTTGTTGTACAACTTGTGTACACCATAATCCATCAGTTACACCTACTAATTTCTGTGCTTCAGCAGAAATTCTTTGTCCTAAAGTACTAGCTGCAGGTGTTACAGTCTGTTCAGGAGCTGGTGTCTCAGTCTGTTCTGGAGCAGGTGTTTCTGCTGGAGTTTCAGTTGTATCTGTTGCTTCAGTTGTAGTTACTGGAGTTTCAACTACTTCTTCGGCTTTCTGTTCTGTTTCTTCTTTTACAGCTTCTTGACTAGCTGTTGCTACTGTTTCTTTCACTTCCCCTGTAATGTTACTTGAAACGCTAGCTGTTGTTGCTTCTTCAGTCTTTGAAGAATTTACTGTTCCATCTTCTGAGAAATAGTAAGATTTTCCTTCGATTTCTTGCCATCCTTTTGCTACAGTTTTATCTTCATTGACATAGCGATCACCATGCCATCCTGGTTCTTCCTTAGCTGCAACTACTGTTGCCACAACAGGGAAAGCAGATGCTACACATAAAATCGCTGCAACTTTTTTACCATTATTTTCTACAAAGTTCATTTTATTCTACCCCCTATTTAAAATAGTTCATGACTAGTTTACCACGAAACCACCTCACAAACAACCCTAAAATTTATTTTTGGTTAGAAATAACTAAAAATAAAAGGCCTCAAAGAGGCCTAGATAATCATCAATTATTTTGTTTTTTCAATGATTTCTGTGAAGCTATCTTCTTTCAAACTAGCACCACCAATTAATGCACCATCGATATCTGGTTGAGCCATATATTCAACGATGTTGTTAGGTTTAACACTTCCACCATATTGGATACGTACTTTTTCAGCAGCTTCTTCACCATACATAGCCTTAACTTGGTCACGTACGATCTTACAGCAGTTTTCAGCAATTTCAACTGAAGCAGATTTTCCAGTTCCGATAGCCCAGATTGGTTCGTAAGCAATTACCATTTCACCAACACATTTTGGACATAAGTCAGCTAAAGAACCAGCTAATTCTTCACGAATTACTTTTTCTGAGTTTCCAGCATCGTAATCAGCTTCTGTTTCACCAACACATAAGATTGGAGTGATTCCAGCTTTAATTAAACGTTTTGCTTTTTTGTTTACTGTTTCATCCGTATCACCGAACATTTCACGACGTTCTGAGTGACCAATAATGCAGTATTTAACTCCCATTTCTTCTAACATAGGAACACTAACTTCACCAGTGAAAGCTCCACTATCTTCAAAGTGGCAGTTTTCAGCAGCTACAACTAAGTTTTTAGCGTGATCCAATGCAGTTCTTAAATCAGTAAATGGACATCCAATTCCATAAGTAGCATTTTCGCTAGCAGCAACACCATCAACAGCTTCGAAGAAAGCTTTTGTTTCAGCGTTGTTTTTGTTCATTTTCCAGTTTCCAACGATAATAGGTTTTCTCATCTTAAGTACATCTCCTTATTACTTTTCGCTGATAATAGCGATACCAGGTAATGTTTTACCTTCCATATATTCCAAACTAGCTCCACCACCAGTTGAAACGTGAGAGAATTTGTCTGCATATCCTAATTGTTTTGCAGCAGCAGCAGAGTCTCCACCACCGATTACTGTAATAGCTTCTGGTAATTCAGAGATAGCTTTACATACTTCTTCAGTACCTTTAGCAAATTTAGGCATTTCGAATACACCCATAGGTCCATTCCATACTACAGTTTTAGCACCAGCTAAAGTTTTTCTGAACAATTCAACAGATTTAGGACCAATATCTAATCCCATCCATCCATCAGGAATTTGTCCAGCATCAGCAACACTAGTGTTAGCATCTTCACTGAATGCATCAGCGATTACGTTATCTACAGGAAGAACTAATTTGTCTCCAGCTTTTTCTAAATATTCTTTTGCTAAATCCAATTTGTCATCTTCAACTAATGAAGTACCGATTGAACCACCAACAGCTTTAGAGAATGTATAAGCCATTCCACCACCGATGATAACTTTGTCAGCTTTTTTCAATAAGTTGTCAACAACATCGATCTTACTAGATACTTTAGATCCACCAATGATAGCTACGAATGGGTGAGCTGGTTCATCAACAGCTTTTCCTAACATTGTAACTTCTTTTTCAACTAAGAATCCTAATCCATTTTCTTTAATATTTGTAGGGATACCTACAGTAGAAGCGTGAGCACGGTGAACAGATCCGAATGCATCTTCAACGAATACTTCACCTAAGCTAGCCCAATATGCACCTAATTCAGGATCGTTTTTACTTTCGCCTTTTTCGTAACGAGTATTTTGCATTAATACGATTTCACCATCAGCTAATGCATTTACAGCGTTTTCTAATTCTTCACCACGAGTTACTGGGCAGAAAGTTACTTTTACATCTGGTAACAATTCTTGTAAACGTACGGCTACGCATTCCAAGTTGTTTTTAGCTTTGTCTTCTTCAGTCTTAACTTTTCCTAAGTGAGACATCAAAATAACTTTAGCTTTGTTTTCTACTAAATATTTAATTGTAGGTAAAGCCATTACGATACGGTTATCATCTGTGATAACACCATCTTTTCTTGGCACGTTAAAATCACAACGTACGATGACCTTTTTTCCAGCTACATCAAGGTCTTTAACAGTTCTCTTTGTCATGTATATTCCTCCTACTGTCATTTTTTTGCACATCCATTATATCACTACATAAATTGATTGACTAGTTTTTCACAAGTAAAATATTTCACAAAAAGCGCTTACATCACTTACTTGTGGTAATTACGACCATTATTGATCATAAAACCACGATAAATCTGTTCCAACATCAAGACACGGGTCATTAAATGAGTAAAAGTTAGATCCGATAATTTCCAACGATAATTCGCTCTAGAAACTAATTTTTCACTTGGTCCTAGACTTCCCGCAATCACAAAAACAATATTTGAATGCTTCATTTGCCACATATCCAAATTTTTCGCAAACGTCTCAGAATCAATCATCTTGCCATGAAGATCAAGCAATACCACAAAATCTTGATCTGATAATTTTTCTAGAACACGATTTCCCTCTTTTTCTTTCACCAATAAAACCTCGGCTTCTCTAGAAATATGCTCATTTGCTTCATCCTTGACCTCGATTTCGCTAAACTTACAAAAAGCTGACAATCGCTTCATATATTCTTTCTCTAAAGACTGTAACGCCTTATCTTTATTCTTTCCAATCGCAATTAATTTAATCACAATATGCCTCCTTCATTATTCTCTTGAATATCTTTCACAAAATAATCATACCGATCCAAAAATAGTTTCATTGTTTGATAGCTAGACGTTGATTTATAATCCACTTCTTCTACCTTACCATCATCAAACGATAAGATTTGTGCATCCGGAAATCCTAATAATATAGGTGAGTGTGTCGCAATGATAAATTGACAATTCTGTTTCACACATTCCTCAATCAAATAGAGTAAAGCCAATTGATTCTGACAAGATAAAGCTGCTTCCGGTTCATCTAGAAAGTATAATCCATTTTTATTTGTTTGTTTCATCAATACAGAAAAGAAACTTTGGCCATGTGATTGATCATGATATCTTTCAGAAAAAATTCCTCGATATTCCATTTCTTTTGTCGCAACATTGTAGAAGCTTTCTGCACGCAAAAAATACATCCAATCCGGTTTTCTAGAACGCCACAAACGCATATGTTCATGTAAGCTAGAATATGAATCATACGTAGAAAAATGATAGTTTTTTGTTCCACCTTCTGGATTCAATCCATTTTTAATCGCAAGAGCCTCTAATAAGGTCGATTTACCACTTCCATTTTCTCCGCAAAAGAAAGTTACGGGCTTAGTAAAGGTGAATTGATCGATACTTCGAATACTTTTAATATCGGCCACATAATCATCAATTTCATCCCACAAGATGTCAAATCCATTTATAAACATAAGTATCACCTAAGAAAAATAGTACTCTATTCGAGTACTATTTTCCATGATGATTTACATTATATATATATATATATAGATACATAACCCAATCTAGATAAATCCTAATATCCAATTAAGCATTTCTCTTTACAATTCCATAATAAACTTTTGAAGTTAATACATAAATCACAATATAGACTAGTGCAAAGGCCACAAAACACATCATTGTTGTTCGAATATAAAGCCATGAATCGTTCACAAACAACAAGTGTAATAACTTTTCAATCATTGGATACGCAAAACTTATATGAATACCCGCTACAAGTAAAGGCATAAAGAATACCGTCAATACTTGCGAATGAATGGCCTTCTTTACATCACTTTGTTCTAGACCTACTTTTTGCATAATTTCAAAACGATCCTTATCTTCATAACCTTCTGTAATTTGTTTGTAGTACATAATTAGAATGGTTGCCATGATAAATAAGAAGCTTAAGAAGATTCCAATAAATAAGAAGCCTGCATATAATTCAATCAAACCTTGTTTCACATCCGATTTACTTAACCAAATAAAATCATTTATATTCTCATTCTGGCCTAACTTTTTAATAACTTCACGCTCATTCACATCACAATCAAACGAATATTTCGCATATATTGCACTCGCATTGTCGCCATACACATTTATCTGATCTTGTTGCATCTTCTCTAAAGTCTTTTCTGAATCCACAATAATATAATAATGTTCTGTCACATTGGGATTGCTCTCATCCATCTTCAAGTGGTCCAATTGTTTCTTCACAACATATTCTTTTCCAAATAAAGATAAAGTCTTCTCCTTAGCCTTATCTACATTAGAATATACATAAATTTCATTTGGTTTTAAAGAACCCTTAATATTTTCATAGTCCTGAATATCTTTTAGTGGAAGACAATAAAATTCTTGAATTTCATTTACGGCATTCATGCCCTCTTTACTATAATCCGTAATCAAAGTGCCATTCTTTAAATAGCCAGCATAATCCAATCTCTTATACGCAAGAAGATTCTTTGGAACAATGCCCATACGAATCAATTCTTCATTCATTTCATCAAAATCAATATTGGAGGCATCCCCATATCCATTTCCCATTACACTTCGAGGATATTGTGAATCCACAATATTATCAATACTTGTCCACATACTTAGTGTTGTCGACAACATAACTAAGACCATCGTTGAAAGAATACAGATATTAGCTAGTCCTACGGCATTTTGTTTCATACGATACATCATGCCAGAAACACTAATAAAGTGATTCGTCTTATAATAATAATTCTTGTTTTTCTTCATTAATTTTAAGAAAGTCACTGATATGGATGTAAATAATAAATATGTTCCAATAATAACGAGAACAACAGCCACAAAAAAGACATAGAGTGCGCTTAAAGGATTTTTTGTGCTGATCGACAAATAGTATCCAATACCTAGACAAAGAATTCCAATAATAGAAAGAACCCATTTGGCCTTAGGCTCTTTTTCACCCATATGACTCGAATGAAGCAATTCAATTGGACTTGAAATATGAATACGAATCATAGAATAGAAATAGATCAATACATAGATCAATCCAATCACAAGAACACATTGTCTCATACCTATAAATGAGAAATAGAAACCAAGTATAATATCTGCACCAATCATTTTTGCGATGATTAAAAACATCGCTTTATCAAACAAGATACCTAAACCAATACCTAAAGCTAATGATACAAATAAAGTAATCGCAGTTTCATAAAACAAGACGCGAGCTAAATGCTTCTTTTCCATTCCTAATATAGAGAATAACGCAAACTCTTTTTGTCTTCTTTTAATTAAAAAACTATATGTATAGAACAAGTAGATAAACGCAAAGATTTCAATAATCACAACTCCAAAGCCTAACATCTGCGTTAGTGTCATTGCCCCTAACATCTCATTTAAGTTTGGATTGTTTGCCAAAGAAACAACCATATACAATATCATTGTCGTTAAGACACTCGTTAATATATAAGGAATGATGGTACGCGTATTCTTCTTCAAATTATCTACAGCTAAATTTAAATAGAAAGCTCTACTCATGATGCACACCACCTGTAGCTAATAATGTCAACGTATCACTAATACATTGGTACATCTGATCTAAATTTTTATTTCCCTTATAAATTTCATGGAAAATCTTTCCATCCTTAATAAATAGAACGCGAGAAGCATGGCTTGCTGCCTTTGTCGAATGGGTTACCATTACGATCGTCTGTTGATTTTCATTGATGGTTCCAAATAAATGTAAAAGTTCCTCTGTACTCTTTGAATCCAAAGCCCCCGTTGGCTCATCGGCTAGAATTAGATCTGGATTTGTGATGATGGCACGAGCTACAGCCACACGCTGCTTTTGTCCACCACTGATTTCATATGGAAACTTATCCAAAATACCTTCAATTCCTAATTGTTTTGCGATTGGAGTCAATCTTTCTTTCATTTCTGGATATTTCTTCTTACTTAAAACCAAAGGCAAGAAAATATTATCGCGATTATTAAAATTATCTAATAAACTAAAGTCTTGAAATACAAAACCTAAATGTTCTCTTCGAAAGTTCGCAATTTCCTTTTCTGAAATATGCGTAATATCTTTACCATGTAGTAAGACTTGTCCACTTGTTGGTTTATCTAAAGCGGCCAAGATATTTAATAGTGTTGTCTTACCCGAACCAGACTCACCCATGATAGCTACATATTCGCCTTTATTCACACTAAAATTCACATTACTCAATGCCTGTACTTGATTCTGTGTAAATCTTGTTGTATATACTTTTTTTAAATTTTTTACTTCTAATAATGCCATATTCATTACCTCCATGTACACCAAAATTCTACAAAGAATCCAAAAATGCAGCCATCGATTCAGCTAACACTCATCTTACAAGATTGTAAGATTACTCAATTCTTCCTTCAAAATGCGTAAGATCTAATATCACTCGAGTGCCTTTACCAACATTTGATTCAATCGTTATTTTATGATTCAACATATCCAAAATATTTTTACATAAATATAGACCTAGACCACTTGCCGTTTTATCACTACGCCCATTTATGCCTGTATATCCCTTTTCAAATACACGATTTAAATCACTTGCACTAATACCCATACCAGTATCTTCAATCACTAAAATATGTTTAGACTTCATATATATAGATATCAAACCATTTTCATTGGTATATTTAAGACTATTTGAAAGGATTTGTTCCAACACAAACACAAGCCACTTTTCATCACTCAAAATAACATCCCCGGTTTCTTTAAAACTCAACTGAATGTGTTTACGAATAAATTCTGTAGAAAAGCGACGAATCGATTGTCGAATTAAATCATCCAATTCTAATTCTTTAAATAAGAAATCAGTGTGCGTACTATGTAAGCGTAAATAGGCTAAAACCATATCTGTATATTGATCCATACGTAAGAGTTGTAACTTAATTTCATTACGACTCAATTTCTCATCTTCAAGTAGTAACTTCATAGCAGCAATGGGTAGCTTAGCCTGATGTACCCACATCGTAAAATAATCTTCTAGATCATGCATTTTACTTTCTGAAGATTCAACATACTCATCATGATACTCTTTCATAGCCACTAAGATTTTATGATAGTCTTCTCCCATCAATGAAGAATCTTGAAGATCACAAGACAAAGAAACATTACTATTGGATTGAAGTGTTAATAAAGTTTGGTGTTTCTTATAATATTTGTAGTAATCAAACAAGAAACAAACCACCAACAATACACATAAAAGCATAAAAGCATATATAAAGGCTTCTAGTTCTAAATTATATAATTTAAATACAACATAGCATGTCAAAAGACTAAAAGTATATATAACTATAAACAAACGTCGATCTTTTAAATAATGGATAAACAACTTCATATCTTATATCCCAATCCTTTTTTTGTCTGAATAAAATCCACAATGCCAATGCTCTCTAATTTCTTACGCAAACGATTCACATTTACACTCAGTGCATTTTCATCCACATAAAAGTCCGTCTTCCACAAATATTCCATTAAACTATCTCGAGATACAATCGTCCCCTTCTTTTCCATAAGTAAACGTAGGATCTTCGCCTCATTCTTACTCAATTCCATTTGAGAAGATTGAAAACATACCGTATTATCATCTAAATTAAAGCGTACACCTTGATATTCAAGGATATTATGATTGGATACAAAGTCATAACTACGACGTAAGATAGCTGTTATTTTAGCAGCTAGAACATTTAAATCAAATGGTTTGCATACAAAGTCATCCGCACCCTTAGAGATAGCCATCACAATACTCATATTGTCTGTAGCACTCGAAATAAAGATAATTGGAACTTTGGATTCTTCACGAATCTTTTCCGTCCACAAATATCCATTTAAATATGGCAGTGTTATATCCATTAACACTAAATCTGGATTAAAAGATTGAAATGTATCCATCACATTATAAAAATCTGTAACTCTTTCAACACTATAGTTCCAAGATTTCAGAAAAGATTCTAATTTTTTTGAGATGAGTTCATCATCTTCTACAATCATTATTTTATACATAAGTAAATTTATCTCCTTCACTAAATAAACAGTAGGAGATAAACTCCTCTAAGAACCGTACGTGCAGTTTTCCCGCATACGGCTCCCCACTGTTACTTTAAACATTCTTGTTATAGATGACTTTGTCACCGCTCCAAATATCAACATGGATATATGGGTGAATGATTCGGTCATTCCATATCTCGCAGAACCTTTCCAATTTAAAACTTCTTCTTTGACTCCTTCGATTCATCCATTTGAACGTAAGAAGTAGTGAATGATGCCATAGGTTTCTAACCTCTTTTATCATTCCGCTCAAACTATAGTAGTTAAAACTACCGGTAAGTTTCTTGTTCAATGTCTTCATGAATTCGTCAAATTGAGTGGTTCTATTCTCTTTGACCCATTTCTTTAAGTTTGACTTGAATTGCTTCTTCTTTTTACGACTAATTTTGTGTCCTACAGAATAGTAACCTTTTCTTGTCTTACTGTTGAAATGTGTAAAGCCTAGAAAATCAAAAGTTTCTCTAGTTCCACAATTTCTTCCAAATGGAAGTATCCGTGTCTTTTCTTTGGATAGTTCCAATCCAAAAAGTTCCATTCTTCTAATAATGGCTTCATATACTCTTTGTGCATCTCTTTCATATTGAAACATAATCAGAAAATCGTCGGCAAACCTTACCAGGTATGCTTTTCCACATAACTGTTTCTTAATACACTTTTCAAACCATAAATCCAACACATAATGTAGATACACATTGGCAAGTATTGGACTAATCAGTCCACCTTGGGGTGTTCCTACACTAGTATCCTCATACTTTCCTTCTATCATGACACCTGATTTGA
>ERZ827156.515-NODE-515-length-55035-cov-13.976501_pt1 | contig 55035 bp, 46 predicted proteins | sample MGYA00519919_ERZ827156 | MGnify/ENA primary metagenome ERZ827156 (study PRJEB31778, sample SAMEA3449269) | human gut metagenome | biome: human gut; feature: human-associated habitat; material: faeces | place: United Kingdom | collected 2010/2012 ... | reverse complement strand
TAGCATTTCCGGATCGCCCATTTGCACCATTTTGCGAAGCTTCCTTTGTTTCCTTTTAAGGTCTGGCGGTAGGTGCGGAATGCATTCATCCGCTGGCTTTCCAGAAACAGTAGCTTTTTCCAGTGACGGTCGTACTCCGGTGTATCTTTTTCCGGCAGTCCGTCAAACGGGAAAATGTCGACGAAAAGACCGGTATCCACAGCTCCTGCCACGTGCTCCACAAGACTCGTTCCGGTGTGTACCAGCTTTCCGTATGCCAGTGTGAAACCCTTTGTATTATGAAAATTCATGACGCGGTACGGTGTATCCGTTTCGCTGTTTACAATCTGTTCCAGTTTTTCATAATCCGCTCTCGGCATCCAGACATCCACATCATCATCCCACGGAATGAACCCCTGATGCCGGATCAGCCCGAGCAGAGTTCCATCTGCTGCAAAATAGATCAGGTGATGTTTCCGGCAGACTTCATCCAGATACAGTAATATTCCAAGCGCAATCTCCTGTTTTTCTTTTAATTCTGTAATTTTACGCATAACAGCATTGCCTTTCTGTTTTGTTTTTCCCATCCATTATAAACACTCTGCCGGATTTTTTCAATTTAAAGTTCCTGCCGCTCCGGCGCCCGTCTGAAGATTCCGCACTGTTTTTATCAGTACCTTCATATCCACCGGTTTTACTATGTGTGCGTTCATGCCCGCATTGAAGGCATTCTGCACATCTTCTGAAAATGCGTTGGCTGTCATCGCAAGAATCGGGATTTTCTTTGCCAGCGGGTGGCTGCTGTTCCGGAATTCTTTGCTCATACCGATTCCATTATCCGCTACCCGCAGGCACATCTGCGCATAATGATCCGATGTCGGCACCAGCATCAGCATCGACCAGTCGTATCCGTCCAGCTTCTTTAAAACCATGTAATACGTATTTTCTTCGATCACAACATCCGTACACATAATGGTCTTTTTTTCTGTTCTTTGACCAGACTGTCATCCAGCGTACCGGATGAAACTTCTTTTACGTTCTTCAGATATTCTTTTGCTGCATCAAGACCGACGATTCCGGTATCCTGCTGATTCAGCTCGTCTTCCATTCCTTTTAAGAAACCACAGATCACAACGGTGTACTCTTTTTCGTCCTCCAGATCGGTTCCATCTTTGGTCAGAAGCACATATGGATAAGGATATCCGTTTCCATTGAGATCACAGCCTTCTTTTGCCATTTCTTTGATCTTTGCACCCGTCAGGGTTGATGTCTGCAGCGTTCCATTGCCAAATCCAAATAAGCAGATACAATACGCTCTAATGAACGCATTTCCTTCTCTGAAAGATAATTCTTCGCAACACTCACATCACTTTTTACAATCTTGCCTTCCGGCGCTGCTGCCCAAGTAGTTAATCCCATGTGTGGCTTATCTGCATCAGCCCGCTCATAAATCAACTCTGCTGCTGTATGTCCGTGAACTGCATAATGCATCTTGTTTTGAACCTTTGCAAAGAACTGCTTTGTTGTTTTTGCTGTTCGGTCATAATCAAGAGCTGTAGCATAGATGTCCGTTATTTTCTGATAAAATCTCCGCTCAGAGAGACGGATCTCACGAATCTGCTCAAGCAGGCGGTCAAAGTATTCTACTGTAAGCACAGAGCCACCATTTTTCAGACGTTCGTCATCCATGACCCAGCCTTTAATAGTGTAGTCTTTCACGATACCATTGGCCCACTTGCGGAACTGCACCGCTCGCTCATTATTAACCTTGAATCCGACCGCAATAATCATTTGAAGATTATAATGCTTTGTATCACGAGTCACCTGACGGGAACCTTCCGTTTGAACTATCCGGAAATTCCGGATAGTTGAATCTTCCTCAAGCTCTGAGTCGGAATAAATCTTCTTAATATGCTCATTGATTGTACGAACATCCACATCATACAGTGTCGCCATCATCTTCTGTGTCAGCCATATATTCTCATCTTCATAGCGCATCTCAATGCTGTCCTGTTCGTTACCAACAGAGGCAACATAGGTTAAATATTCCGCTGCGCTAGAGCGGATTGTTACTTCATCTTTCTTCTTTTTCAAATTGAATTTCCTCTCTATTCTTTTTCATATCTTCGTGAAAAAACCTTAATTTTGTTGGCTCTGTTAAACAGTTGATGGGTTACTTTTATATGCTTTCTTTTGAATATTATTTTAATATAATATCATTTTCATGTCCACCAATTTATGCCACCAGCATCTATACTAGCAAAACTGTCACCTTTGGGGTAATGATTCATATCTCGCTTAGGTAAATAGCACTTATCCCACCATTTTAAAAGTCAATACCAGTATGCTTATTTTTCAGCTTGTAAAATACAATTATTACGCTAGTATAATATTGCATCATCCAATCGTACCATATTTCCTTGCTATAATCACTCTTTTGATCCGCACGATTATGGCGAACATTATAGCCGTTAACTATACCAAAAATCAACTTATCATGTTCATTTTTAGGAACTTCATACTCAGCATTTAAAATATCTTTTATTTCTTCACGTTCACTTTCCAAAATATCAGCAAGAATGTTAATAGCCTTCTTTTTTTGTTCCAAATTGGCATCAAAACGATAATACATTTCTGTAGCTGTTGCTAATTGCTCATATACCGAATCAGGCAAATCAGAACCATCATATTCTAACTGCTCACGCAATGCACCGTTAGGCATTTGCATTATAAATCCATTTGTTGGCTCAAGATAATACCCCTCTTTATACGCACGTAAGATATTATTAATCTGTTCTGCAAATTCTGCCTTTTGTGCTGCATTTTCAAATTCAGCTGTTTCATAGTTATAAACACCAATATGGTCGTATAAAATCTCAATCACCGAAAATAATGTCTGTTCATCATATTCTTCGAGATATTGCCAAATTGGCCAAATCTCTTTGTTTTGTAAGCGCGTTGCAAAATACACTTCCGGCGAGGGCAACAGACTTGGCGGTAAAACCTGCTCCGAATCCTGCGTATATGGAATTTGTCTCCACACTCCTCTTGTAGCCACTTCAAAATACTCTTTATCATAAAAATATTTATGTACTTGTCTGAAATATTGTAATAACTCATCAAAATCTATCTGTAGTTGCTGTGTAAGTAAACCATGTCTTTCTGCATAATATTTTTTCATATTTTTCTGTTCTCCTTATGTCAACTAAAAATTACCTTGTTCATCTTGAATACTATTTTCCATTAATCTAATCAAATCATCAATATCAAATAAATCTATCATTGTTTTCTGTTGTTCTACAAATCTCTGAGCATCTTCTGTAAAATAAGAAGACGTCACGATAATTGCCTTATTTGCCCTTTCTGCTGTTTGCACACCATATAAAGCTCGAACAATATCAACACCTATTTTATTCATCTCATTATACCTTTTACATTCAATCAAAAACATGACAGGTCTACCTAAAATGCTTTTTGTTACGATGATGTCTTTCCCTCCATCTCGTGTTTGAGGTGTTAAACGAGTTTGAAAACCTTGTCTTTTAAACACTTCTTCCACGACCTCTTCAAACTCCCCGGGAGTAAACTGATATACAAATCTCTTATCATTCAATATCCTATATATATTTTCCTCTACCTGTGGTCGCTTTTTAATTTCACCTTTAATGTTCCATTAACTTAATTATTTCAATTATCTCTTCTGCAATATCATCAACATAACCGTTATCTGTCTGAATCCATATTGCATCCGGATAACTATCTTTTAAAAATTGTATATTAGCCTCAAGTTCATCTAATGCCAGTTCTTTCATTCTGTCTTTATCCTGTTTAATTCGTTCTCGAAGAATTTTCTCATGAGCTGTCAAAATAAAATGCACTATATTCTTTCCTTCCATTCGCAACAAATCGAAAAGATTCTCTTTACACTCAATCTCTGTCAAAGCCATATCAACAATCAATCTTTTATTTTTAACTTCATATTTTTCTTCTATTATTTTCTTAAAATCTTTTAAAAACCTCATATTATTCTGTGGTATATTTCCACCAATATTTGGCGTTGTATGAGACGCTTTTGCTTCTTCAACAATCTTTTTTATTGTTTCGTTAATATATTCATCTGCCTCCAACAGTTCGGTCTCACTCCCCCATTTTTTCTTCAATTGCTTTGCTACTGTTGTTTTTCCTACACCATATGTTCCATCTATCCAAATAATCATATTTAATTCCTTATCTAATTTTTAAAAAAAGTATTCAAATCAATAACTTCATAATCTGATGAGAACTGTACTGGATAACTTTTTCCAATATCTATTATCTCATTTGGCAATACAATCCTATATTCCTGTTCTTTCTTAAAAAATATATCCTTGCAAAATAACACTCTATACGCATAATCAGCATGCAAAACATATTTTGTTGCTCCGTCAACTTTTACTGGTTGCACATCCTGCATCAAATATTTCATGTATTCCATATCCATAGCTATTCTTCCATCTTTAGTTTCGAGCCCTTTATCAATATGAAAATAATTTACTTTCTCTGCCTTAATCTCAGTGCCGATACTTTTTCTTACATCTTCAATAAACACTTCTGGATTTGGTATGATGACAACTGCATCAGCTTTTGGAAAGTGCTCCTTAATCGTTTGCTTTTTATCCTCCGAAAGATTAATAATTACATTTTCATATTCGTTAACTTTACAGTCTTCCTCCAAAACAGCAAACATACAAAATACTGGTATCTTTTCTGCCGGCTCAATTCTAACTAGCCCACTTGCTTTTCCACATTTTGCAATCACTTCTTTAGTATCCGGATCCTGTATCATCATTTTTTGAGCAAACATTCTTGTTCCAGCTTCAAGAATATCACCTTGTCCTTTTATTTTTAGTTTATCCTCAATTTTCCAGAAAGTGATGGCATTAGAGCAATAGATACTGCCCTTTACTAAACTCTCCAAATCTTCTCTCTTTCCAAACTTCAATAAAAATTTTATTTCAGCCATTCCCACTTCTCCTTCCATAACATCTAATCTATATCCTAACCATCTGCCCATTTTTACAGTGGCTATGTTTTTCTAAAAAAAATCAAGTTTTTCTGGAAAATTCTACTACACAAAACAGCTCGGAAACATGCCATTTTCTTGCACTCATTTATCTTTCCTCATCATCAACACCACACTCTCCACATGGCTGGACACGACTGCATGAATGTCATATCAAACCGGTCGTTTGCGGAAACACATCTACATACAATTTAACGTTATTAACGTTAAAAAGTGAACCCACTTAACAAACTAAAATGGTAGCATTGTTCTTTTCAAGAATTCTTCATCGTTAGAAACAGACTCCACATCGAAGTAAGGGTTACTGTGATAAAATACCTTATTCTTTTCTTGACTAAGATATGCCATACACACCCCTCCAACTACTGTCTTGTCTTTAACATATTTACGATAATGCAACAGACAATCATCACCAATAATTTGATCTGCACAATATCTTCCTAACACATTAATATTATCTTCACCAGCGACAAGAATTGTATCAAACGGGCATTCATGAACATATACACTTTCTTCTCGATCGCTAACTAAGAGGATATAGATTTCATCTGGCATGGAATCAAAATCCTTTTCAGTCGATATATACGCATAAGACAAATCTTGGTCTGGTTCTTCTTTTAATTTCTGTTGACGAACACCAGATATACTATGTCTACGATTTTCTGTATATACATCTCTAACATACTCTTCTTTAAATAAAACTAAAAAATCGCTCCATGTTTTATTCAAAAAATCCAATGTTGCTTGAAGTTGATCTGATAATTCCATCTTTTCGTGTTGTACATCTTTACGGAAAAATGGTCCTATTTCTGTTTTATTTGAACTTCCTAAAATACCCATTGAAAGCTTGTTGGCAATATCCGCAGTGTGCTTAGTTCGATTGTTTATTGCCTCAATATATTTAAACTCATCAGATTGAGATATATTATTGAGCCACGTCTGCATCTTTGGAAAAGCGGCACTATATGTCTGTTGATTAAATGTTCTAGTCATTATCTGGATATCCACTGAATCTACAGCTTTTCCCTTATTTGCTAACAAACCAGCATTTATTATCTGGCTCATAGAATCCAGCGCATTCATTGTGTACTGAAAAAAATCTCTAAGTAACTTATCAAATAAGAACCATGGATCTACTTTTTCACCGGCAACTCGTAACTCATAAGCGGGAGAATTCTCAGTTGTTATAGCTAATTTTTTTACTTTCTTACCATCTTCCGTTACGCAGTCTACGAAGTCGGCTGCAATGTCCTGCTGCCAACGTATGGTCTTCATTGTCATTTTACCAATTATATTATTCAATGTATCTGCGCAATACTGTACTGTAGATATATTTTTTTCAGTGTATTCAATAAATTGCCACGCGGAATATATCTTATGCGCAATTAAATCTTTTCTAAGCAAATCATCTGCCACTATTAATCACCTCTTAATACTTTTAATTCTATATAGAATTTTAATTTGTCTATCCAATACCATTCTTCATCGATTCAATAGCAGTATTCACTTTTTCAAGTTCTACCGGCACATATTCTCCACTAATTCGAATACCACCACCAAGCAAACCAAATAGTTGTTTGGAAGTATTAACGTCTAACATCAACGTATCATCAGATAGTAATTTGTTGATATTATTAGACACCTTTTCTGCCAATAATCTTTCTGCTTCTTTCTTCTTTTCTATCTGGGTTGTCTCATCTTCAATATGCTCAACTATTCGCGCATTGCTAAGAATCTTTATTTCATAAGCTGTTCCTAGCATATGATAGATGAGTTTCATCATATGTTTCTTTGCTTCATCAGGAGTCATATTTAATTGAACACTCTCAAATTCAGCGTCTAACATTTCATCTATCTGTGTATCACCGCTTAACTGTATTCCAGTCTCATTTTTTTCTTTTTTCTCGATAATTGCTTGTACTTTTGTCTTACCTGAGACAAAGTTCTTTGCATCTACCCACTTACCTTTAATCCACGGTTTTGCTTTTGAATACCACCAAGGACTAACCACATGTTCATGTAATTGAACCATGCCATATATTGCTGCTGCAGCAATTGCTTCTCCAACTGCTTGCGCAAGTTGCTGTTGTTCAGGAGTTAATTCGACACGCTCTTGCTCGTATTGTTCTATCGGATATTCATATTGAGGTTCATCAATCGCAACTTCCTCCCATTCAACGATATCAGTCGTTTTATTGTTCTCATCTTGACTTACACCTCGAACTCTACCTTCATTATCCTTGGACCTAACAAGATGATCACCCTCTTTCAGAATTGGTCTATATACCTTTTCGCCCATAAAAAATCATCTCCTCAATCAGGTTTTCTTTTTACATATGTTAGTTCTATGTCGTAACTCAGCGCTTCCATCATGCTAATAAAGGTCTTATTCACCACCCCATCGGGCTTTTTAATAACACGATTGACATATTGGCCAGTAGTACCAATTTTCTCTCCCAACTGGGCCTGTGTATTTCCCGCTTCGATGCATTTAATTTTCACATCAACTTCGATATTTTTTATCATTTTACATTCTCCTAAGTGTTATTCAATAACACAAATCAGATAATTTATAATGATAATGTACACCTTTTCTTTTGTTTTTTCAATCTATCCCCCTAAACTCACACTGAAAATCACTCTTGAAATTTAAAAATATATTTCCACCTAACCCTGAAGTATTTTAATTACCTTTTGGGAAATCGATAAATTTATAAAATCATTTTTTCTATGTTTCGTCAACTCAAAATTGTCCTTCCATTTTTCAGACACTTTTGATTTTTCTATAACCCTTTCAATAGAATAGTCTTGAAACCATTCTATCTTTTTGTCTGTGTAATACTTGTGAGCATATTTCTCAAATGCATCTGTAATAGTCTTTTCGGCTTCTTCTGGATAAACTGCAAACTCCATTTTAGAAACCATGTCATTTACATATTCTGCAAGATGATAAAAATCAGGGGGATAATCATATGCTACCGTTTCTCCTTCATCATCAGTAATAAGACAGGTTTTAGGATTAATACCAATCTCACCCAATTTAAAGTCAAAATACGATAATATACAATCTGTATCCGCCCTTGACTTACTATATTGGAAAACTATATTATACTGTTCTATTAACAGCATAAGTATTCTTCTTTCCTTTTTGCCTAAATATCTTATTGCATAGTTAGATTTTATCACTAATAGCTCATCATAGTTTTTCTTCGAATAACTCCTATTCAGAAGTTGCACCACAGGAAATATAATATTCATCAACAGTTCATCTCTATTTCCCTTTCGGTAATACAGCATTGATATTAACAATGATGTTGATGATGAAATAATTATAGCTGCTGCATTTTGATAAAGCCATTTCGATATCATGTCTATCATCTAAATCTCCTTATTCCATATTAAAGTGTTTAAATACTGGTTAGTTTGTACCTTGGCAAAGAACTGCTTAGTTGTTTTCGCGGTTCGGTCATAATCAAGTGCTGTCGCATAAATGTCTGTTATCTTCTGGTAAAATCTTCGCTTAGATAAACGGATTTCTCGAATCTGCTCAAGCAAACGGTCGAAGTATTCTACTGTAAGCACAGAGCCACCATTTTTCAGACGCTCATCATCCATGACCCAACCTTTAATTGTGTAGTCCTTCACGATACCATTGGCCCACTTGCGAAACTGCACTGCTCGCTCATTATCCACTTTAAAGCCAACTGCGATAATCATTTGAAGATTATGGTGCTTTGTATCACGAGTCACTTGACGAGAACCTTCAGTTTGAACTATCCGGAAATTCCGGATAGTTGAATCTTCCTCAAGTTCCAAATCTGAATAAATTTTTTTATATGCTCATTGATTGTACGAACATCCACATCATACAAGGTTGCCATCATCTTCTGCGTCAGCCATATATTCTCATCTTCATAGCACATCTCAATGCTGTCCTGTTCGTTACCAACAGAGGCAGTATAGGTTAAATATTCCGCTGCGCTGGAACGGATGGTTACTTCGGCTTTTTTCTTTTTCAAATAGAAGGCCTCCTTTTTGTTATTTCTCGTTTCAACAATTCAATTGAAAAGCACTCTATAAATTCATAGCTTCAATATGCCTTTGTTAATCCAGAAAAATGTGTCTCCACAATTCTATCCATTTGACTGGCAATCTCTGCAAACGGTAAATTCAAATCAAGCGTCTTTACACTTATCTGACTACCATGCATCTGGTACACATTATCTGGCTGAATTTCTTCTTCTGTCTTCGCATAAAGAAGCATACCCGAAACTGTATTCTCCTCTTTTCCAAATTGATAGCTTCGATTTTTTACATAGGTAAAAATCTGATACAAGTTATTCGAATGAATAGTATGTTTATCAAACTGGACCTGCGTAGTGTGGCTGTAGTATTTTGCATCAATGATTAGTACCGTATTTCCACGTTGCAGGTGAATATCACTTTGCATAACCGGAAGCATGGTCCCAACGCCATCATCCAGCGACCACGGTATTTGCGATGCACTGACTGACAATGCAGGATAATGTCTGGTATAGTATTCCAGAATAAATTTTTCATACAACCTGCACATACGCTGCTCATCTACAAAGGACGCCAATCTATAGTCTCCTGCATCTGTCGTGATAAGCATTCCTTCGATAATCAACTGACAGATACTAACCAGCATTCTATAAGTTTGATTGTTACGTTGAAAACGAATGGATGACCATTTTATACCTGTCGGTTCAATAATATCCACATTGGAGAAGTACAGCATTTTTTTCTTCAAGTCATCCTTGTATTTTGCCTGCACTTTTCCATTCCTCAAAAGGAGCATCACTGTCGTTTTCAGGATTTGATTTAATGTGTTGTTTTCTGACAGCTCATCAAAATCACAGGTAAGCACTCTTTCATGTGCTAGCTTGTTTTTTATTGTCCCCGGCATGTTTATTTTACCACGCATAACAGGCAACTCTTCCTGACGACTTATGTATTCTCTGTAGAGTCCCTGCTTCAGCTGCAACCCTATGCCTTTTGCTAGAATTGCAGCCAGCAGATTATACATCTCATCAAAAGACTCCACTGCAACATCATCATATGTCTCTTGATTCAACGTCTGAAAGGCGTAAGAAAGCATGTGATAAATATTATTGATTAGAATGCTTTTATCCTTTGTCATTGAAATACACCGTGCAAAATATTCTCCCAACGCTGCAGTTTATCGGTATCATCAAACCAATACTCTGCTAGCATTGGCAACACATCAAAATCTACTACATCTTGCATCCACTCATCAGTACATTCATGTGTGTTGCAGAAATAGCTATGACCAATACAGAATCCTTTGCCTAGAGATTTGTCGTTTGCAATTTCTCTGTTCAATTCCTTAATGCGGTCAATCAGAGTATTGAATGTGTCGTTTGCGAATCCTTCCTGATACTTAATAAAGCCTTCCGAATCAAATCCTGGTTCCATATCAAAGAAGCTAAAGCGACGACGAAGCGCATAATCAATCATCGCTAAACTTCTATCAGCAGTGTTCATCATACCAATGATGTGCAGACGCTTTGGAACTGAGAAACTGAGACCGTTATAGGCTAGTGTGGCTTTTGTCTCTCTATAGTCAGCCTCAATCAACATCAGTAACTCACCGAAGATTTTACTCATATTTCCTCGGTTAATCTCATCAATGATAAAGAAGTAATCTTTATCTGGATGGTTAGCTGCTTTCTGACAAAATCTATAGAAAATACCATATTTCAGCTCGAATCCATCCTCAACCGGCTTATAACCCATCATGAAATCTTCATAGGAATAGTTCTGATGGAACTGCACAAACTCGATACGGTCATCATCTTTTTCACCCATAATAGAATAAGCCAAGCGTTTAGCTGCATAAGTTTTTCCAACTCCAGGAGCCCCCTGCAGGATAATATTTTTCTTCTTTGTGAGAACGGCTACGAGACGGTCATATTTTGCCTCTGTCATGTATACCTGTTCCAAGAATTTTTCTTTCGAATACTCATCTTTAGTCTTCTCAGCTGTAGGAGCTGGGTTTTCTTCGCGAATCAAGTCAATGATAAATTCGTATTCACCTTTTGTTAATTTGAACAAGCTACCTTGAGTAATGCTGAAATACTCCATCTTTTCCAGTTCAGGGCAAGATTTTAATGTTGCAAAATCGATTGGTGATGAAAGGCCTTCTAACTTTTCAAAATATATTCTCTGTCCATCCTGCTCTGCACTTACACGAAATACCGCTACAATCTGCTTCACTGGAGTAGACTCATATCCAATAACCATATCTCCGGCTTTTGCATTGACGAAATTCTGGAAGATTCTACGTTTATTTCCATTGTCATTAAACAAGGTATAATCCTGAACTTCTCCAACGGGCATGCTGGACATGCTCCACATTTTCGGATTTGCATTTAGGAACCAATATTGCTGCCCGTCTTCTCCTTCAGAAAGCTGTGCATACAGTGGAACACTCGTTAAATCAACCTGTTCCAGCGCTTCTAACAACTCATTACGAAGTTTCCACACATAACCCCCTTCCTCATCCTTGTTAGCGTTTTTTCCAACATAAAGAACTGGCCAAAAACGAGCATTTTCTTCATCTCTCGCCATAACAGGGCATCCTGTTTTCGTAACGACTCTTCTTGCAAGTGAAACAGAACCACTATTGTAGAAATTCTTCGTCTCACCATATTTTACAGCAAGTTGAGTGCATGTTGCCTTGCCTCCGTAGTCTTTTATCCTTTTCATGATTTCCAGACTACTCTCATTGAACACTTCCGAATCGCCCAGAAGACCAACCCAATCTTCAACAGTTAATGCCGGAGTATAATCTGTCGGCCACCACTCATCAGCTTTAGGACCTTCGGCCTCCTTATTCCAATAGCGAGAAATAAAGAATCCTACATCTATCGTAAGCGTGCGTAACTCAGGGTCAGCATAGCAAGTAGATGTAATCTGAGAATTAAGCAAATTTCTAAGCTCATCGTCCTGTTGCAGTTCAGCACATATCTCATCATAGAATGCCACGAAGTTCCTGATGTTATCAGCATAGGCTCCCTTCTTAAAACGATAATCGCTTTCAAGTTCTGATGAGACAGCTTTCACTTCGCTTAATTTATAGATGTAATACTTATCCGGATAGCGCAACCACAAATATGTCATTATCGCATTTTCATACTGATAATGCTGTGCTGCTCCATTTCCGTAGCGTTCTAATAATGTATTGGATTTGTTTTTAAAGTTAGCAATTCTTTCGTATAAATCCTTACTCTCGTCATATAGTTCAATATACATCGAGCGTACTTCTTCCGGAGCAATCTCCGCAAACTTAGTAATCATTCTTGCTGGGAAATTATTAACAGACGCAAGTAAATTAGCAGTCTTCGCAAGTGCCTTTGTAAGCATCTGCGCAAAGTCATCTGAATTAACATCCCAATTCAACTGAAAGCATTGTACCGCTTCCCATTTGTATTTTTCATTAGGCCACTGCTGCTGCACAAAACGCTTTTTGTACTCTACCAGTACCTCTTTTAGTCGAAATTTGTCAAACACTGTTTTTCACCGCCTTTACAATGATTCTCTGAGACTCTTATAAATCTCTCCAGAAAAAATACCCAGCACCTGACGCTTGATTTCATCATTCGACAATAGCATCGAGAAGAAGTCTTGATTCTGCGATAATCCCTCGATGAGTGCATCGTCGATATCATCAAAATAAGAGAACTCAAAGTCTTGCTGTGTATTATTTTTAGCACTGGTCTTGAGTTTGTCTGATTTCATCAGGATATCTTTAATCTGCAGCATAGCCTTTACAACAACATCATTATCATAGTTCTTGCCGGTTCTGCTGTTTATCTCATCAATAATTTCAGACAGTCTCTTTTCCTTATCCTCGGTGAGGCCAAAATGCTCCGCTGTTGGCAGTTTCATTACCGGCTTTGCAACGAGGTCAGAAGAAACATGTTCTTCACCTTTTTTCTGAACAAACTGAGATGCCTTTATTTTGCCATCCAGATTGAATCCGCCACCCGGATGCTTGATATTGATATAAGCTAACAGGTAAGAGATAAAGTTATACTTCTTATGCAATTCAGTATCTTCGAAGCTGGAAACCTGAAGAAGGAACTCATAGTAGCGAACAAATCCACGCATATCCGCAACAGCCTGACGCTGCGTTTCATATTCATAATGTTCCAGTAACTTCTTGCTTTTTTGAAGGAAGAATGTCAATCTCTGCTTCTGCTTTCCAGTCACTTTCTGTGAATAGAGAATATCGTTTGCAGCTTCAATATCCGCTGGGTCAAACAAAGCATAGGCATCGATAATGGCTTCCAAATCATATATAGCATTTGGTGTTACTGAATTTGCCAGCAATGTAGTTGTGTAGTATGGAGCAAACGCTGCTTTGATATCTTCATATGTATTTACGAAGTCAAGCACAAAGGTCTTCTTATCATACGGAGCACAGATACGATTCAATCTGGAAAGAGTCTGAACAGCATTTACACCCTTCAGCTTTTTCAGCACGTACATTGCACAAAGCTTTGGCTGGTCAAAACCTGTCTGATATTTGTTTGCTACCAAAAGAACCTGATAGTTATCTGTATCAAATTCCTTTGTAAGTCTATCCTCTGGGAAACCATTGATGAATGCTTCCGTATACTCTTTGTCATCATCTGGAAATTTAACCTTTCCGGAAAACGCAACGAGTGCATGGATTCCATCGTAGCCTTTCCTGGTGATGTACTCCTCAAATGCCTGACGATATTTTACAGCACCTTGTCTGGAGGCTGTGATAACCATCGCCTTAGCCTGTCCGCCAAGTTCCTGCATTACCGTTGTACGGAAATGCTCAACGATCACCTCAACACGCTGTGCGATATTGGTTTCGTGCAGTTCTATGAAACGAGCAATCTGTCTTTTAGCCGCATTCGTTTTGCAACGAGGGTCGTCTTCGATTTCCTTGTTAAGCCGATAAAAGGTCGAATATTCTGTGTAGTTTTGGAGAACATCAAGAATAAATCCCTCTTCAATAGCCTGCTTCATCGAATAAACATGGAATGCTTCTCTCTGACCATGCTTGTTCAGACGACCAAACAGTTGAATTGTCGTCGGCTTTGGTGTAGCTGTAAATGCAAATATCGATACATTGGCCTGCTTACCGTTTCTCTTGATTTCACTGGAAATCATATCTTCAACATCAGCTTCTGTCTGGTCACCAGAGCCAAGAGACATTGTAACTGCAGCCATATCTTTACCAGCAGTAGACGAATGCGCCTCATCAATAATGACAGCAAAGTTCTTATTTTTAAGTCCCTTTACGCTGTCGACGATATAAGGGAACTTTTGAATTGTCGTTGCAATAATCTTTGTATTACCGTTCAGTGCGATCGCAAGGTCAGCAGAATTGCACTTATCATCCATTACGCGAATCAGGCCAGCCTTATGCTCCATTCCCATGATTGCTTTCTGAAGCTGACGATCAACAACAACTCGGTCAGTTACAATGATAATGTTATCAAAAATAATCTTGTTTTCTGCGTCATGAAGAGAGGTCAAGCGGTGTGCCAGCCATGCAATTGAATTTGTTTTACCAGAGCCAGCGCTATGCTGAATCAGATAATTTTGTGCCGTGCGATTTTCGCTAACATCTGCAAGTAATTTTCGAATCACATCAAGCTGATGGTAACGAGGGAATATCAAATTCTCAGAGCGTTTGATTTTTCCAGTCTTATCATCCACCTTCTCTTTTATTTCAACAAAGATAAACTTACTGATTAAATCCAGAATCGTATCCTTTGTCAAAATATCTTCCCACATATAAGACACACTATATTTGTCTTCAAATACCGGATTTCCAGCACCTGCAGTAACACCCTCTCCGTTACCCATATTGAATGGAAGAAAAAACGTTGCGTTGCCTGCAAGTTTCGTCGTCATATACACTTCTTCCAAATCCATTGCAAAATTCACCAAAGTACCTGCCTTAAACATAAAAAGACGAGTCTTAGGACTACGGTCAGTTCTAAACTGGTAAATTGCATCCTGATAAGACTGACCTGCTGCATTGCACTTCAATTCAAATGCAATAATGGCTAATCCATTCAGGAAGATGACAACGTCGATTCGTTCCTTATCGCTGGCCCACACTTCTTCCATTGCAGAGAAAATATTCTGGCCATACTTTCTGGTCAAATCAGGATTGAATGTTGTAGCTGGTTTTGTATACATCAGCTCCAGCTTCTGATTTGAAATCTCAATTCCATGCTTCAACACATCCAGAAGGCTACCACGAGCCTTTGTTGCTTCTGCATTGATAAAGCTGACAATGGTATCCTCTAAATCAGCCTTATATATTTTTCTCAAGTATTCCATTGTTTCGTGCTGTGTATCCTCAAGAAATTTGAAAAGCATCTCTCGGTCAACTGCAAAATAGCGGTCAAAGTTACTAGCCTTACGAATGATGTAACCATTGTCCTTTTCCAATCTTTCAAGGAGGAATTTCTGATATTCTTTTTCTGACACAATGGATGCTTGATGAATAAGCATATCACTATATACCTTGGCTCGCTTAGTCATATCTTCTGCATGCTTTTCCGCATCAAATCCAGTAATTTCAACGGTCATTTTATCATCCATTGGTTATCCCTCCTTCCTGATTCGGTTCTTCTCACGAATTGTTTTATTCGAAAAGTTAATCTTAAACTCACTGCCATCATTACTCGTGATAACAGGAATGATATCCCCTTCGGTTACAGCATACAATTCACACCAATTTACCATTCCATCCGATTTTGTTGCTACCACAATCGTTCCAGTCTTTTTGATATGACGGTACGCTTCTTCTAAATCTCTACTTCGATATATTTTTGTACTTTCGTTTGCGATGGCATACGCTTTCACAGCAAACAGCATATTGGAACGGTCGCTAAATCCAGCCTCACTGTTGACCCGTTTATATTCAGCGGCAGATATGTGCAACTCTGTTCCTATGCCAAGACTGGAAGCGACATATTCTATTTTCACGATTCTAGCACCTCCTTTTTTCCTGTTACATATTCATAAATAGTCGCCTTTTTATATTGTTCGAGCATTTCAAGTTGCTCTCTTTTATTATTGATTGCTGTTTCTATTTCTTTGCAAACCCAATCTAGATAGTCACAAATCCTTGTTTGATCTTCTCTTGATTCAGGCAAAGGAATATAAATATCTTTAACTTTATCCCAACTACGGAAGTCACTCGTGTTTCCTCTAACTCCATTTGAAATAAGTTTATAGACTCCCTGAAAAGCAAGATACTGCATATAATAAACTACAAAACGTTTATCTTCCGTACTATCACATACATGAACTACTCTAGTAATCTTTCCGTCGTATTCTGATAAAGCGATTGCTCCATGCCATGTATCCATACCATGTATTGCAATATCTCCCTTTTTAATTCCTTGCATTGCATTATCTTCGCTTACCATTTTACCTACAGCATTTTCGTCTCTAATAAGAACCTTTCCTTTATTAGAGCATACCAATGCAGTGTCTTCCGACAAAAAAGTTCTAGATAATTTAGTACAAATATATCCGATTTTTGAAACAGACCACGTTTCTTTAATTTGTCCCATATAGAATATGCCACTATCCTTTAAAGAAGCCTTATCATCTAAACCTCTTGTTACTCCCTCTGATATAACAGATTTTTTATAATCTTCTAATACATCAATTTCTTCTTGGATATTTTTGATTAGTAAATCAATACCACCACATTTTTCATCTAAAAAATCTGATATTTTCTTTTGTTTGTCTTTAGGCGCAATTGGAATATACAATCCACCGAATTTATCCATTGGAATCCGCATTCGTATTGTGTTTAATTTGCCATTTCCAGACTCCTTAATTAGAATGCCATTTCCTAGACCAAATAAACTTTTCTGGAATAACGTTGTCTGAAAAATATAATTATAATATCTGACATCGTCATCTTTTTCCTTTGGTCGAAGCATGTAATATACAGGACTAACACATCCAAAATACTGCGATAGTCCAACAGACCCCGAAAGAATATTCATGCTATTCATAACAATATCCCCTGGATAAGCTAATCTATATGCTGAAACATCCTCCTTTGGCTTGTTTCCACCACCCTCTTTCTCATCGTATGGAATGACACCCTGCTTTGCAGTTAATGACAAAATATAGGATGTTCTTACAGGATTGTTTTTCTCAATTCTCTCCTGTAAAACATATTTAATCTTTTTCAATTGCCAAGAGTCAGGGATTTCACCAAGCCATTGAATTTTCGTATCTTTCATCTTTTGCATGATGATTATCCCTCCTTATCCAAACAGATTCGTAATACTTCGGGAAACTATAGCTTCTAACTCCACGAATCTATTTTTAAGTTCATCACTAGCTTTCGGTGCTTGATATTTATAAAAGGTTCTGGTAAAAGGAATTTCAGCTCCAGTTTTTATAACAGGTTTTTTTGCGCCTAAGTTTTCCTCCCAAAACGCTTTTGCATCAGGAACATATGGAAGAACTTCTCTTTCCATATAGTCATCTATATCTTCCTCAACCGGGATAATCTCTGTATCTTTTGTATCTTTATCATACAGAACATTTCCTTTACGGTCTTTCTGAATCTCTGCAGTTTTATCCATTTCTGATAATCCATTTGCTATTTTAGTAATCAATTTCTTATCAGACACTACTCCCAACAACAATTGTGTCAACACAGGAATAAACTCCTTTTCAGAAAGATACTTCTTTTCGGAAATTGCCGATTTTAATGTTTCTATGATAGCTTCATAAATTGGCTGATTCTTCAAATAATCATCTAACTTCTTCTTTTCTTTCCCTGTAAGTTCCTCTGCATCTTGCAGCTCATTTGCCTTTCCTTCATCATATAACGAACTCAATGAACCAGATTGAAGCATATACTGGATTCTCTCTTCTGTAATAGCATAACTTCTCTGAAGAGGCTGCATAATGGCATATTCCTTGTAAATAAAATCCTCATTTTTAAATATACGGCTATCCTCACATTCCTTAAAATCTGCATATAGCTTAGTGATTGCCGATCTGTCACCTGGTGTAATTTCGTTCTTCTTTTTTCCCAATGCCTTTCTAAGTTTGTGATAGATACTTGAAGCATCAATTAACTGAATTTTACCTTTTCGTTCTGGACTCTTGTTCTTTGACACAACCCAAATGTACGTTGCAATCTCAGTATTATAGAAAAGCTCAGTAGGAAGGGCAATTATAGCTTCTACAAGGTCATTCTCAAGTACCCAACGACGAATTTGGCTTTCGCCTGATGCTGCGCCTCCATTAAACAACGGGCTACCATTTTCAATCACTGCCGCTCTACCAAAATTATCGTCCAACTTATCGATAGCAGATTGTAAAAACAGCATCTGCATGTCACTCGTTCCGGGAACACCAGCACCCCAGCGGCCTTCAAATCCCTTTGCATATTCATCATTAACCGCTTTTTCTACACCTTCGGCAGCATCTTTTCCTCCCCAAGGTGTACCAAAAGGCGGATTTTCAATAACAAAACGCATCTTCGTTCCCTCGAAGCAATCCTTCTTCATTGTATCCTGATAACAGATGTTCTCCGCATTCTGCCCTTTGATAAGCATCTCTGCAAGACAGATAGCATAAGATTCCGGATTAATTTCCTGACCAAAAAGACGCACATCGGCTGTTGGGTTATAGCGTTTTATAAAGTTATATCCTGTAGACAGCATACCACCGGTTCCGCATGCTTGGTCCAAAACTGTAATAACCTTTCCGTCATCGAAAATATCATCACATCCTTCAGCAAGCAGAATGTTTACCATTAGCTTAATGATATCACGTCCAGTGTAGTGATCACCAGCCTCAGCATTTTCAGAGAATCTACGGATGAGATCCTCGAAAATATAGCCCATCTTCACATTATCAATTGTACGAGGATTTAAATCTAATTCCGAAAATGCTTTAACGACACTTAACAAACGGTCATTTTTATCCATCTTGTCAATCTGCTTATAAAAATCGAGACCTTTCTCTGCAGATATGATAATCTCCTGAACATTTGGCGAAAAGCTCTGCAAATATGCTTTAAAATTTGCAGCTAAGTTGTCGGCATCATTAATTAACTCTGCCAGTGTAAACTCACTGGTATTGTAAAACTGGAATCCAGAAATACGATACATTGCCTTTGCCGGATAGTTCGGGTTTGCTTTGAACTGTGCCACCACCTTGTCCTTGGTCGGTTCCAGTGCACATTCAAAACGTCTGATGATAACCATAGGAATGATTACATCCTTGTATTTATCACTCTGGTATGTACCACGCAGTTTATTTGCAATGGACCAGATAAAATTGACCTCTGTTGATACATCAATAGGGGAATCATCCCACATTGCATCGATAGTCTGCTTTTGTGCCATTATATTTTCCTCCAATCAAGCTAAGAACTTCTTAGTCATTGTTAATTTTATGTATTTAGGTGTCCAAAAATCGGGACTTAGTCCTCGATTCCCATCATCATCTTATAGTGCTGTTCTTGATGCATGGCAGTAAAAATCAACTCAAACACTTTTTTGCACTGTTCCACATCACTGCCATCATCAATATAGTTGAAGTCATCACTTATAACAGCGGGGCCATCGTTCATATATGTGAGCATGCTTGAAGCAAGATTGTATCGGTCATAATTCGGCTTCTGTCCTTCCACTTCATCCACAAACAACGGCTTATTCTGTTCCAGAACAATCTTGTGAAGGTCGTTTCCTTCGTAGCCACATATTTGAATAAAGTAGTACTCAAGAATATGTCGGATTACGTTCTTCACCGTATTTGCTGTTTTCAGTTCCTTATATTCATCCCACAGAGCAGCATACGAGTTTTGAATTGGATTATAGTTCTCTTGCTCGGTAGGTACTCTCTGACTCTGACGCACACAAAATTTAACTGAAGAAATATTTTCTACCTTACGAATCATATAGAACGAAACGCTTTGATATCTCTTTTCTTGGTGATGTGTAATTTCCTTATGGAAATAAACATTGTGAGTCAGAATAAAAATCTGCTTAATATAGTCGCCGTCGACTTTATGGCTTCGATAGTCCGTATTATTGTAACAAACCTCAATCATCTCTCTGACCAGAGCACTGACGATGAACAACGCTCCACTATCCATACTGGATACTGGGTCATCAATAACAACAATTTTATCTTTTACAGCTTCGCTGCTAAGGCTTCCTTTCACAAGGTGATAGTAATACAGGAATGCAATAAAGTTTCTTTCACCTTCGCTCAGTTTTTCTGCAACAGTTCCATCCGGTCGAATAATCTCATATGTATTTGCTACTCCGTCCTTTGCACGAAGATGGAAACCTTCAAAACCAGAATTATCAAGCAGAACATTGATACTATCGATAGTGGCCTCAGTATTCACAATCTGTTTGTTTAGTTCATTGGCCTCTTTCTTCTTAGCAGTAGCATCCTTTTTTAACTGCTCCATTTTATCTTTCAATACTTTTATTTCAGCATCCAAATCAGTCAGCACTTTGTTGTACGCAGCTACATCAGCTTTCAAGAGCTCTGCAAGATACTCCCACACCTGTTTTTTGCACAAAACTTTCTTTGTTTTGAGGTCACTGACTATCTCGTTGTTTTCCTTGATTTTCTTATTAAAATCATCAATCAGTGTACCTATCTCAATCAGCAAACTATCAGTATCTTCCAACGAAGCAATAGATGTCGGCTCCTTAATCTTCGCCGCAATTCTCTGTTTATTTATAGTAATAGCATCTACGAGAAGATGTACCTTGACCTCATATTCTGACAAGTCCAATCCCGGCATAGCAGCAGATACATTACCTTCCAGCGTTGCTACAACAGAATCCATCTCTGATTCATATGTTCTCTGAAAAGCATTAATCGCAGAGATATCATCCTGATACTGCGCATCGAAGCACGCAGCTATTTCTTTATCAAAATTTGATGGAAGTTTCTGCTGGCAATATGGACATTTTCCATCTGTCTGTCCAGCAAAATGAGTATGACCACTTCGCACCCAATCAGTAGCTTTTAATGCTTTAATAAATTTTGCAAAATCCGTATCACTACTGCTGGAGATTGGTTTACCCATTAATTCATATCCAAGCAGAGATGCATAGGTAACTTTACCTGCCTTTGACAGCATATTGTACTGCTGTGCATCGCCTGAAAAAACGGTACCGTATAGAGCTTTTAATTCATCAAAGTTATGAGCGACCGGTGTAATCGCTAAAATCTCTTGAGCAAATAATGCCGCCTTCTTTTTACCCTTGATGGCTTCATCAAATAACGTTCTGTCTTCTGCACTCTTACTCCAGCAATTTGATTGGAATGTTGATAAGGCTGTACTCTTATCAGCTTCTTTCTTGTCTATTATGACCTTATGTCCGTTGTATTCCTCACCCATTTTTTTGCGTTCTGCATTGAGTGTATCGGCCTGCTTCTGAATAGCAATATTGGTTTCATTTACAGTGAATACACCGGCAAGATTTCCATAGTTACGCAGGTTAGCGTTTATAAAATCCGTGTCATACACAAGAACATCATAATCTGTTGATACCCGTCCATCTTGCCACTGTAAGTGTTCATCGTTGACCTTGAATGTTCTTGCTATGGTAGATTTGCCTGCACCATTCTTGCCATAGAAGAAATTTACATACGTCGGGTCGATGACCTCATTTGAAAATGTAACATCGTTTAACGTTATTTTTTCTATTGCCGATTTCATTTTTTGGTTCATATGCAAATCTACCTCCAATTTCTATTCTTTAATTTTACCTTCTCTGACCCATTCATCAACTTCAGAGATTTTAAATTTATAGGGAAAATACTGATATCCCAGCTTTCCTTAATACCTCTACTGCATTTATCTTTTTAATTGCCCAGTGCATATGATTTAATTCGTTCAGTCCACTTGAGTCTTCGATTCCAAGTTTAAATCAAAGTTCATTTATTTTTTTACTGTGGTATCCAATTAAGTATTTGATAATATACTTTGATACCGTTGTCCTGAATTTTCACATCAATAAACAATCCATAAGCAGCATAGTGGTCTGCATCAGTTTTTACCATAAGAATAATTTTCTGTCGCAATAATTGCCGGATAGGTTTTCGGCACCGATATTGCATCATCTCACAAAGCCGAACAAGCCGCTTTCAGTTCTTTTGATGTACTTTCCGTTATTGCTCTATCCTTGCGAACAAGGCAATGGCAATACTGAGGATTTAATTCATAATCTCCAGCAACCAGAAGATGATAGAAATCTGTATTTAATGTAATGGTGTGCACTGCGTTAGGGCTTCTCGGCATGGGTGGTGTCCCACCTGCTATAGGTATTATTCACAGCGTCTGTATGAGCTACCAATGTATTATTGTTACCGAGCAAATTAAATGTCGTATTCGGTGTTTGCACTTGCAAAGCTCCCGGTTGTGATGACTGTAATTTATTCTCCATCTTTTTTCTGCGCTGTTGTTCCATCTTCTTTGATATAGAAAGATTGGCTATCATCAATGCACTTATACAACGATATTAGTTCGACGAGTCCTTTCACAAGTAGCTCGTCTTTTTTATATCTCCTCCAGCAACAATGAAGTCATCCACAAAGCAGCACATTTTTCTCAATGTATCCGCATACTCGTTCTTCACTCTTTCGTCAAAAAATCTCAATGCTGTTTTATCACCGAACGGGAAGTAGCCTCCGCCTGCATTCTTGCATTTCTTATATTCTGAAGCGTTACCTTGAATTGTTTTAATTTCAGTCGGCATTGAAAAGTAAGGTAAAAAACGTACCGCCACAAAGTCTTAAATTTTCATTTTTGTCATTGATTGTTCCTCTAATCAAATTTACCTACTCAACTTACTATTTTCTATCCCCATAAAAAGCCACAGGGATTTTTTGATGTTTGTCGGCCGTCGAATCTGATGAATATAAATCAGAACAACCCCCAGCAAGCCCTACTAAAACATTATAACACTTTCTGACATTATTTTCAATGTAGTGAAAATTTTGGATCATGCACATATTACTAACAAAACATTTTCGCCACCAAGCATTTTTTGCATGTCTTTTTGCACAACATTATCTAGCAACAAACTCATCCCTTTCTACTATTAAATCGACTAATTTTTCTTCCAGAGAATTATTGCCTCAATTTAACACTACACCATTGTATATACTTAGGTATATCAGTTTCAATTTCTTCAGCAGCAACCTTCTTATCGTCTATAGATTGCATTCACTCCATATAGATGATACTCACCAATCCTGTAATTTTCTACAAACTCTCTATCAGCTTCCCACTTTGATATAGCAACTTGGTATTTTGATTGTGTTTGTCTTTGGCTTATAAAAAAATCAAGATAACTGACAATTTCACTTTTTCTCAATATCTTTTTATCAATCAAAACAGCCAGAATTTTTTGACGTCTTGACGAAGATAATCCATCTTGCTGATTTACATTGTAACCATATTGCATCAAAATAGATTCCTGAGCCAAACGCATTCCATTTACAGAATGATTCTTCATATACGTGTTTTCATCACTTACTCTACAAATAGGAATACCTTTATTTTTCAAATTCTCATATGTACTTTCCATTATGAAAAATATTTTACAATTTGAACAGTAACCAGCATTTACTCGAATCTGCTTCTCCTCATTGTTCCTATCAATGATATTTATTGCTGCTACGATGTTTTCAAGTTTATGACTAGCGTGCATACACTTAAAAACATTACGTCTTACCACAAAATCACGCACCTTAATCTGTGGAAGTTTTCCAAGTTCTTCCCTTTCTTTTGCCTCGCGCTCTTTTCTAGCCTTTTTCTGTTTTTCCTTCTTTGCTTCCATCATCTTAGCATGTTGTTCTTGCTTAGCCATATCTACGAGCACCTTGGCTTGGCGAGCTTCTTCCTCTTGCTTCTTGCGTTGCTTAAACATCTGCCGATAACGTTCTTTTTTCTTCTTTGCATCTTCCTGCAGTTTTATAATCTCTAGTTCACGAATATGTTTCTCCTTTTCAATTTCTTCTTGAGTTTTCACATGAACCTTTACCTGAACAACTTCAGGATTCTGATTCCATATTGCTTCTTCCAAACCATATAAAGAATGATAGGAAAATGAATGCTTCACTTTACTTGTTTCATCCTTTGTCAAAATATATTTTGTATCAATTTTGGTTATAGATAATGCATTACCAAGTTGTGATGGTGTAATTGCAATATATTTTACGTATTCAATCTCCTCATTAATCTCGTTAATACCCTTTTCTACTTTCCATAATAACTTACGGGAAATAGTCTCACTTGTCAGCACAGTTAAGTTATTTGAAACTTTATTTTTCTGCTTGTTCAATTTTGTTAATTTTCCCGTTTCTTCTCCACCTTTCTTTATTCCAGAATCAATTATCTCTTTTATGCATGTAGTGCAATAAATCAGCTTCTTACCATTCAATAACATAACAGCAACATGTCTCTTTTTCCCCCCCACACAAAGGACAATCAAAAAACATTCTCGGTTTTAATGCATACTTCTTATACTTATGCTCCTTGTATTTTTTCCCTGCAACACTCTTTGAACTTTTATACAATCTAGTTTCATCTACAGGAACAACATTTGCATCTAGCAAAATATTTTCACGTTTATTTACATGTTTCTTAGACTCTGATTTATTTGTTTCTTCTTTATCTTTCCAGTCGCAATATTCATCAATTAATCGCTGATATTCCAGCTTCCGAAAAAAATCAATTGATATAGTTTCATTTACAGAAAGAAGCTTTTGCAAATTCCTATCAAAAAAAGCAATAGTTCCCTCCGATATTTCATTTTTCTTATACTTGGAATACAAAAACTTCCTATCTTTGAAAAACATCTCCATCAATGTCGTTTTCCCATATCTATTGTCCCAAAATGGAGTAAAGACCTCTTGTTTAATTTGTTCAGATAACAATCAACACACCCTCTCATTCAGTAATTTTTATCACATCCTTAACCAAATTATACTAAATAGATTACTTTACTTCAATATAAAAAGTAACTCTATAACCAAATTTTTACTAATTTTTTCCACCTCCTATTTTCGAAATTCGGATATAACAAATCTTTACAATTACATCCTTCACTAACTGAAGTTAAACAAAAATTGACATTACTATCACTACCGTTCCATCAATTGCCTGCTAATTTCTCTCACTGATCCAAGTTGTCTTTCGAACATGATATCCCACAAGTTCAGACATTTATCAGCAATCTGTTTATCTGCCAATTTACTAGAATTAACAGTCTCATCATATAGAGATATAATCAATTTTGAAATCTCATCTACTATACCCCATTGTTTACTTAAATCTTCAGCCTCCATCCGTAATACATTCTCACATAGCTGTATAATAATATCTGCATAATCAACAACAAAATCTGTGCTTTCCTCTAGATAACAAGTAAACGCCCATACTAGCTCTCTACTTGCCTTGGTTTTCATAAATTCATGCAAAAACATTTTATCACGCTTAGCGTCAACAGCCTTATCATAGAACATTTTTGCTAACGGAAATTGTATATTCGTATCAACGTTCTTATAAGCAAGAATTATATCTTTTGCTTTATTTCGATAATCGTTAATCTTCAAATAAATTACAGCCATATCCAATATTGCCTTGATTTGCTCATCACTTTTAGTTTGAGCAGACATTATAATCGTTTCAAATTCATTATGTTGTATATAAAATTCGCAAACAGCACATCCTCCAACCTCTACAAGTTCGTTATCTTCAGATTCAAAGCATTTCTCAATAATCCGAATAATTCTTTCCTTATATTTAGGGTATAAGAGAAAAAACATATTTTTCGAATTATAAAAACTTGCCATTCGAATATCGGACTCATATAAATACAATATTTTTTCCGCAGCCCATTCTTTATCAATATTATAAGAAGGCCATAAAGCATACAATGACGAAAAACGCACTGCAGGATTTTCATCTTTCGTCAATCCTTCAATAACATCTTTAAATTGTCCAAACGTTTCCTTCACTTCCCAGAGTAAATGTCCTATCGCCCTTGCTGCACTTCCCCTCACACAGTTTAATGCATTGCTATGCAGCATATGACAACTATTATTTTCTTCATCTTCTGAATTTATTACATTGGGTTTATCTAATTCCGGATCACAATGTTTTAAGGCAATATTTATTAATTGTTCCATTACTTCCGAATTCCAACTAACATTACTTATTTTTTCAATTATTCCGCAAAAATACCAAGCCCTATGACTTTCCATATTACACGGAAATTCAACCAATAGTCTCTCTATAACTTCAGAATCAATTTCCTCCAACTTTCCCGATAATTCCACACCTAAAAATAGCGAATCAACAAAAGCGGGCAACACCCGTTCCTTATTTTTTAAAACAAGCTCTATCATCTCCTGTGGATGTTGTTCTACTGCACATCGAAAATCACCCGCATATGTTTGATAAGAACTTTCAATGAATCCGCCTTTTACTTCAAGCCATCTATGTTGATTTTGATTCTTCAACTTGCTGTTGGTAATTATTTGAAGCCACTGTCTCTTACTAATATTTTTACCTGAAATACGTGACTTTATCCACCTTGAAGGTCCACTAATATTACAATAACGCGATGTACCTTTATGAAAACGTCTATCTAGTATACGCAATAATTCTTTTGCTTTTGAGCTAATGCTCTCTTTTGGCAAATACCGTAATAATTCATACTGCAAATCCCCCCAAAAACTCCAATACACCGGTGAATATTCTTTCCGTTCATTGTGCTCAATTCTTCTTTTATAACATTCAGATGCATTGGGGGAAATATATCGGAAAATTGCATTTTCTACCATTAATAATTCTTTTTTATCACAACTATCTGCGTGAATCTTTAAAACCTCTTTTACAAGTTCCAATTCATCCTCTGCTCCGCTCGTATAATCAAAAATATTTTTATCCATGTCACTGCAGAGATAGCGCATTATCCGATTACTATATTCAGGAGGTAAAACTGCCAATCCTGTTAGAATAATCTCATTAAATACATAATACCCCTGTCCCATATATGACTCATAATATTCCCAAAAACGCTCTGGCGATTTACAGCACAAAGCTACAGTCGCCTTTTTAACTAACTCCACACAAGCCCTTTCAAGCCCCCTTTTATACACAAACTTTTCTGACCATTCGCTATACTTTACCTTCCAACTACACTCTTTTGGTATATATTGGAGCAATTCATTAAGTATGTATTCCCCGTTATTCACTAAAAAAGAATTGTCTGAATCTAGAAATTCTTGCTCATAACGATATACATATCTACCCTGACTTTTTATTTTGTTTTTCATCCAAAATGAAATAAGCCGTATCGTTCTTCCTTCAAACTGATTCATCATGGTTTTGACATCAATATAAACCTCTTTTGCATACTCAGGATAATGTTCATAAAACATCATCCTGAGTTCAAACAATTTATCACTTTCCCTATTTATGTCATGAAGAAAGCATTGCATAAACTGCTCATCATCCTTCTTATCATTAAAAGCATGTCTTTCAATAAAAGAAATATCCTCATCATCTAACTCAGGAGCAATACTCGCCAGCAAATTAAAAACAATACTTTTTTTCTCTGCATTCGAATACCATCGTTCTAAAACATCCTGATTTCTCAATATAGTTATGTATTGCTTTCTCTTAAAAATAACATTATTCAACAAATAATTTCCATAAATTTCATTTTGGCAATTATCTATAATGAATTGGATAACATTATCATCTGGTTCTTGAATTTGCCCCAAAATCTCATAAAAAACATATTTGACATAATATCTTATGTTATCCGAGGCTAACATTTCCTTACCAAACAAAATGAACTCTCCACTATCATATTCCAAAAGGTTCTGCAAAAACATCTGTACCTGATATCTTCTTTCGGGTGTTTGTCTGCATTTTACACCTATAATATTCTCTATCGCTTTCCTGTCAAAATATTTTTCCATCATTCTTTGCGACATAAAATAATCTAAAATTGATTGATGTACAAAGCCAACCCTATTATTTTGAATCACAACAATTTCTGATGATACCAAATAATCTAATCCATCTTCTTCAACATGCAATATTTGTTTTGGGACATACAAATGCCCTGTTTTCTCCAAAGCATCAACAATGCTTTTTTTAGTTTCATTAATAGTTCTTTGCTGTAAACCCATGGTAACACTTTTTCTACCTATTTGCTGAAACCATTTATCTATTAAATGACTAGTAGTTAAGCAATCTCCATAAGCTTCTTTTTTATCTAAATGCTGCCAAATGTAAAGATTACTTGGTATTCTTAATAGTCTCTTTAATTTAAGAGACAATTGTTCGTAATTTTTACCAATTATACCTTTTACAACATCTTCTTTTAAATCGCCCACTTTAACTATTTGCCAAACACTCTCTGAAAATTTCTTATTTCTAAACAGAGAATTTATATTATTATCATTTTCAAGATCATATGTTCTGCAAACAAATATTATAATTATTTTTTTCTTTCTTTCATTATTTAAATAATCAACCTGTCTGATTAATTCCATGCAAACCGCAAGTGCTTCACTGGAATTTGCCTGTGTCCATCTTAAAGCATCTAACTGATCTAAAATAATTACCGCATTTTCGTTTTTTGAAATGCAGTGCAAAGAATGCGCAATGGAATTAGGAAGTCCTAACTCTTTTCCCCAACTCTCACAATTTTTACAAGGGATTCTTTGATCGAGTTTTATCGCAATATGTGGAATTTTTCTTTCTTCGCAATAATTTAGAATCGCTTCTGTACACCCACTTTTTCCAGAGCCAGCACCTCCAGAGATAATAGTTGATTTCTCATTTTCAATGGATTTTATGCACGCATCAAATTCATCCCTATGTATCAAGGTACCTTGTACTGCTCTAAAATTCTCCCTATATTCTCGATTTATCTCATCAATTCTTGGCGCAATTCTTTTATCTCCCTCTTTTAACCGAAGAACAATTTCCTGTTTAATAAAATAGTCACTTAATATGGATTGCGTAATTTCTTTACCTAGGATATCCTCTACTGTAACAAATGAAAGTAGTGCATTGTAAACTGTTTTTTGTTCACTACTAAACAAATATTGTATATTCTGATTAATTCGATCCTGCAACTCATATTCTGATATCTGCTTATAAAAAATCCTCTTCAAATAATCAATACATTTTAAGACATCAACTTCCTTTTCACAATTTAAACCCATTTCCGAGCAAAAACCTTTGTAGAATTTTTGAAATTCTTTGCTACTTTTCATAATTTGTATCTCATAAAAATCATCCGACTTACCACTAGTATTGCATGCCCGGTTATGTAAATCAAGCAAAAGTGAACACGCCATGGGACTAACTAGCGATACCCTTCTATTGTTATCCCTATTTAACTGAGTTTTCCACGTAAAAAATATTCTTTTTTCTTTTAAATCTGGAATACTCCAATATTCTTTACTTGCATTTCTTGCCTTGCATTGTTGATGCTCTTTTTTCCCATCAAAAGTTGTTACTAATATGTCAGTGCCAATTTCATCTTCGCCAAGTGCCTCAATAATAACACTATAATTTGTTTCATTCAAAATTTTAAGAAGCTCATAAATTATACAGTTTATCTCATATCTATTCCCTTGTTTGTCTGCTCTTCCACCTTTTTCAAATGGCATAATTTCATCCTCCTCACTAAAATCTGTTTTAATGATTACATTAAATCCCCAAAGTTCTATATTGTTATTGCAAAATATTCAAATTTTGCCTTTACATGATTACGCTGTCAAGTTTTTGTGGGAAAGCATTACCACCGTCTCCACATGCCCCCCCTGCGGAAACATATCACACGCCCGAACCTTCTTCACCTCATACCCCTTCTCCCCCAGTACCTTCACATCGCGGGCGAGTGTCGCCGGGTCGCAGCTGACATAAACAATCTTTTCGGGGTTCATCGTAACGATGGTATCCAAAAGTTTCGCATCGCACCCCTTACGCGGCGGGTCAACGACAACGACGTCGGCGAGCGCCACATTTTGGTCTTCTTTTGACGGCGTGCGGCGCTTAGCGACCATATCCGTTACGACGTCTTCTGCTGCGCCACAGTAAAATGACGTATTGGAGATACCGTTCAATGCTGCGTTTTTCTTGGCATTTTCGATGGCTTCCGGAACGATTTCGACGCCGGTTACCTGACCGTTTGGTACTGCTTTTGCGAGAAATAGAGAAATGGTTCCGATGCCACAGTAGAGATCCCAGACACGCTCATCTCCCTGCAAATCAGCGAAATCGAGTGCTGTCTGATACAGTTTTTCGGTTTGAACCGGATTGACCTGGTAAAAGGACTGTGGTGAAATCTGGTAGCGGATGCCGCCGATTTTGTCCTCGATGGCAGGGCTGCCCCACAAAAGTTTTGTGGAAGGACCAAGAATTACATTCGTTTTCTTTGTGTTGAGGTTGAGGCAGATACTTGTCATTCCCTCAATCGTTCGAAGACGTGTAATGAATTCTGCGGCGTGCGGCAGCTCATTTCCATTTATAACAAGGCACACCATAATCTGTCCGGTGTGGTAGCCGCGGCGCACGTAAATATGGCGCACGAGTCCCTTGTGGCTTTCCTCACGGTAGGCAGAAATACCATACGCACGCAGAAAATCCATTACGGTTTCGACAACTTCATTGATTACCGGGTGCTGAATGGCACATGACGAAGCAGGGATTAAGCGGTGGCTCCGTCCGGCAAAAAAGCCAGTCTGCGGGATTCCATTTTCATCTTCACGAACCGGAAACTGCGCTTTGTTGCGGTAATGCCACGGAGATTCGTTTTCGCCCGTCATTCCTAAAATCGGAAGCCATGTGACAGAAGATAAATCCACACCGCCGAGTCTTTCCAGACAATCTTTTACTTTCTTTTCCTTGAAGGCAAGCTGACCTTCGTAGGAAAAATGCTGCAGCGTACAGCCGCCACACAAGGATGCAGAAGGGCACGACGGCGTCATGCGCTCCTTTGACGGCTCCAAAATTTCAACCAAGCGCGCAAAGCCATAATTTTTATTTAATTTCATCAGGTGCACCAAAACCTTTTCGCCCGGAAGCGCACCCTTTACAAAAAGGGCATAGCCATCTACATGACCGATACCCTCTCCGTCTTTTCCTAAATCTTCAATCGTAATGACAATTTCATCATTTTTCTTAAACTGCAATTTCTTCTTTTCCAAGTCCATTACTCCTCTGAAGTTTTTCTCAAATTGCTCTCAAACATGCGGTTGAAACCAAGCCATCCCATGTTGTCGCCTGCCTGAGTAAATACTTCCGTCAAAGTCTGCAATTTCGCGTCGGCGTTATCCGCCATATGTAACGCCATTGCCTCCATAATCGCCGGCACTTTCGGCGAGCCAAATTCCATCTTGCCGTGATGCGCAAGAATACAATGAACGAGTTCATTTTTCAATTTTGGCGGGAAATTAGGAATCTGTGCTGCCGCATTTTCCATGCAGCGTGCGCCAATGTAAATGTGCCCGAGAAGCTGGCCGTCATCCGTGTAGTCATTCATTGGAAAATCCGAAATTTCCTGGATTTTTCCCATATCGTGGAACAACGCCGCTGTGATGAGCAAATCTCTGTGAATCATTGGATAATGCTCCGCAAAATACTGGCACATGTCCGTGACGCTGAGCGTATGCTCCAAAAGTCCGCCCATGAATCCATGATGAACACTCTTCGCTGCCGAATGTTTCTTAAACGCATCCACAAACTCTTTATTTTCCACAAAATACATTTCCAAAATTTTTCGCAGATATTTGTTCTGCACACTTGCGACATATTTCAAAATGCGGCTAAACATTTCTCCGACATCTTTGTTCGTGCAAGGCACATAATCCGCCGGGTCATATTCGCCCTCGTCGCTGATGCGGACGCGGGAAATGTTCATCTGCAAATTTCCCTGAAAACTCGTTACCATTCCTTCGCAATGAATATAATCCATTGGCTCAAAATTGGCAATGCCGTTGTTCAGCTCCCAGATTTTTCCATCTGCGGTTCCCGTTTTATCCTGTAAGGTCAGGGAATAATACGTTTTTCCTGCCTTTGTTTTCAAAATCTGTTTCTGTTTACACAAATACGTGCCAACAAACTTTTCGCCCTCGCGGTAATCCTTCAAATAATTCATTTTTTTATCTCCATTTCATATTAGTATCTTTTTTTCACAGCCGTAAATGGTCCGTAGATTTTTTTGCCATTTACCTTTTTATAAGCACGCACCATAAAGCCGTATTTCATGCCGTGAACAAGCATGCCTCGCTTGTAGCTGCGCCCTTTTTGTGTTTTCGCTCTGCTGTACTTTGTCTTAATGCCTTTTACAAACACTTTTGTATAAACCTGATAACCGGAAACACTTTTGGTCTTCTTCCAGGTTACCACAATTTTTCTTCCTCTTTTTTTCGCCTTAAGCCCTTTAATTTTCCCCGGCACCAATTCTACCGATGCCGTTTTTGCCTCTGTCTGCACCTGTGTCGTACCATCCGCACGTGTACGGAACACGCAGACCTGATAAATGTAAGTTTTTCCTGCTTTCACCGACTTGTCCACATACGTTTTATTTCCCGGCGTACCATCCGAAATCCGCGCAATTTCTGCAAAATCACTTTTCTCGCTTTTTCTAAAAATGACGGCACCCTGTGCCTCTCCGCTCTGCGTCCATGTAATTGTAACCTGTTTTAACGAAGACGCTTTTTTTGCCGCTGTAATAACCGCCGCGCCAAGCGGAGTTTCTGCCGGTGTTTCAATTGTCACGCCGGTCCCAGAAGCCGCCGTCGGCTCGTCGGCAGACACGTTTACATTTGGTCCTATCATCATTCCAATAATTCCTGCCACTAAAAAAGGCACCCCCACGAATTGCATCCATTTTTTCAAAAATGTTCCCTCCTTAACTTCAGCTCTTTTGGCTTTGAGAACTTATAACTTATGTTATCCGGATTGCTAACTTTTCAACCCTGATACCATAATAATAGAAAAGGAGGGAACAAGCAAGGTGTTTTTCACCAAGTTCAGTTAATCAAACAATGAAATTCCAAAACGGATTCGTCTGAAAAACTTGTAAAACAGGACAGCAATCAGCGACAATACCATGTATAAACAACTAAGTACACCACAAGCGCCTCCGATAAAAATAACTACATTCAAAAAAATTGTTCCCAACATAATCATTTTCCTCCATATTTAATTTTCGACATAACAAGCCCGTCCTTTTGCCAAAAATCAAAGACATGACATGACAAAATAGCAGATTTACAGCAAAAGAACAAACCATCTTTATTCAATTATCCAATATGGAAGGTGCGTTTTTTTCCGTCCGTCCGAAAGAGCCATCGTAAAATGCGCAGGCGGCTGCCTGTGTCGTGTCCTTTCGCATAGAGATGTAATAAGAGTGCTGTTAATACAGCGAGAAATATAAGAGAACCAAAACCGGTTAAAACAAGCGGTGTTCTCGATAAATATCCGGTATTTCTTGCAGTGCTGCGAAGCAGACAGACAATTGGCGTCTGCTCTGAAAAACGCTCGCCGCGGATGGCATATTTAATCCCGGAGCCATCAATCCGCGCATCCGAAGAAATCGTATTCGAACAACCCTGCGAAATGACTGTGCGGTCAGGCACATGGTCAAAAAGGACGCCGCATACGAGAATGACAAATATGAAACTTGCAATCATTTTTCTTCGTGTTTGTGTATTCATGACTCTATTGTAAAACAACTGGTGGAATTATTCAAGATGGAGTTTGGTGGTTTATTTGGGTTCCGTGATTTAGGAGAAAAGCTTTGCGTCTCGTGGGCACTCTCGTTAATTGAGTGCGTAGCAGTATGGGCACTGAAACTACCAGTGCCACATACCGACGCACTCAAAACCCACTCGTCACAAAGTTTTTCTCCTAAATTACTGCAATCCAAATGAAATCCGCAGCAAACACTTAACCCAAGTCACTGCCCTGAAACTCATAAGCAACCGTTTCCCTCGAAAAGTACAAAAAGAGTTGCATGCTTTTTCAGCAAAAACAACCAATAAGGCAAAAATTTGCGGAAAACGTTGCATTTGCCTCGTGATTTTTCCTGATAAGGTCGAATTTCATGGCAAAAACACATCAAAATGCAACCCTATAACGCTAATTGTACCGACCCCCAAATGTTAGACCAAAAATCTAACGATTGGAGGTCGATATTTTTATGGCTAAATATAGTTTTGAATTTAAAAAGGAAATAGTCGTTGCATATCTATCTGGTAAGGGAGGATTTGGTTCTTTGGCAAAGGATTATGGTATTCCGAATAAAGCACAAATTTACAGATGGGTAAAAGCATATCAAAAATTAGGTGATGATGGACTGCGTAGAGCACGAAGTATAAATAATTACTCTTTCAAATATAAGATTTCTGTAGTAGAATTATATTTATCAAGTGATCTCTCATATCAGGAATTAGCACTTAAGGAAGGTATTAATAGTCCGGCACTTATTGGAAAGTGGGTGAATGCGTTTCAAATCGCAGGTCCTGATGCTTTGAGACCACGAATGAAGGGGCGTAAGAAAACATTGGACAATATAAAGAAAGGTGTCACTGACACAAGTGTCGAACACGTAAAAGAATTAGAAGATGAACTTCTTAAACTAAAAATAGAGAATGCTTTTTTAAAAGAACTGAGGAGACTGCGTTTAGAGGACGAGGCAAAAATGAGAGAACGGAGCAAGTCATCAACAGTCTCCGAAGACAGTTCAAACTAAAAGACCTTCTCTCGTATACCGGTATGCCAAAGGCTACGTTTATGTATTGGCAAAAGAGACTTGACAGAGAAAATCCAGATAAGGAACTTGAAGAAAAAATAGTGGAAATTCGAAAGGCTAACAAGGATTATGGATATCGTCGAATGGTTGGAGAACTTCGTAATCAAGGATATCTTGTAAATAAAAAGAAAGTTCAACGAATCATGCAAAAACTTGAATTACAGGTAACTTCGTTCACACGTAAGAGTAGAAAATACAGTTCTTATAAAGGAAAAGTGGGAACTGTTGCTCCTAATAGAATTAACAGACGTTTCCATACACATATACCGCATCAAAAGGTAACAACTGATACAACCGAGTTTAAATACTATGAGATTGCTTCTAATGGACATATGACAATGCACAAACTTTATCTCGATCCTTTTATGGATATGTGCAATGGAGAAATACTCAGCTATAGCATGGATAAGTGCCCTTCTGCCAAGAATGTAATGAATGCTCTGGAACAAGCGATTGAGATAACTGCTGACTGCCCTTATCGCAGAACCTTTCATTCAGACCAAGGCTGGGCTTATCAGATGAAAGTATACTCCCATCGTCTTAAGGAAGAACGAATATTTCAAAGTATGTCTAGAAAAGGTAACTGCCACGACAATTCCGTAATGGAAAATTTTTTCGGTTTGCTAAAGCAAGAAATGTACTATGGTGTAGTTTATTATAGCTATGAGGAATTGAAATCAGCAATAGAGCGATATATAAAGTATTATAATGAGCAACGAATAAAAGAAAGACTTGGATGGATGAGTCCTGTGCAATACAGGCTTAGCCTCTTGGCTGCATAAAAACAGCGTAGCAGCCATCAAACTGCTACGCCTAAAAAGTCTAACATTTGGGGGTCACATCAAATCACAGAAAAAGAGTTGCCTAGCCCCCATAAAGCCACATCGTCTCGCCCAAACGCACACACCGCAAACCAATCCCCAAAACAAACTCCCCTTCATCCATCAGAACCGTTGCCAAGTTTTTAGGATTCCAGTAAATTACCAGAAAAAGTGGTGGCTCTAGTGGGTTTTGAGTGCGTCGGTATGAGATGCCTGTACATGCGTTAGCATAGGCATCCATACCGCTACGCACTCAACGAGTGAAAACGCCCACTAGAGCCACCACTTTTCCTAGTAATTTACGCCCCCAAAAAACGCAACGCTCCCTTTACAAACAGAAACCAAATATTGTACAATAGCAATGCAGGAAAGCAAACCACACAGCCCCTGCGTCACTACACGAAGGGAGTTTCCATTGTGAACAAAAAAGTATTACAAACACTTGAATATTATAAAATCATTGACATGCTTCTTGAGGAGGCAGACACACCGCTTGCGAAGGAAAGCATACGGCACCTCTTGCCTTCGTCAAGGAGGGAAGAAATCATTAGCTGGCAGACTGAAACTTCGCACGCACTCATGCGTCTTTTAAAACAGGGAAGGCTGCCATTTCACGGGCTAACGGATATTCGTCCAAGTCTGGTGCCGCTGGAAAAAGGCGGCGTGCTCGGCATGGGTGAACTTCTTGACATCGCCCGGTGTTTGGAGATTGCCAAAGATGCCATCGCTTATGATGCCAAGTTTGAAGATTTGAAAGATGCACTTTCGGGACGCTTTGGTGCACTTATGGATTTGCCGGATTTGCGTCTGGAAATCAACCGCTGCATTTTGAGTCCGGAAGAAATGGCAGATGATGCGAGTTCCGAATTGAAACGAATTCGCCGTGCCATGAAAACTACGAACGATAAAGTACGCGAGCAATTGACGGCAACTATGAATCTATCCGGCTCCATGCTGCGTGACAACATCGTCACCATGCGAAACGGCAGGTATTGTCTGCCGGTTAAGCAGGAATATAAATCTACTTTTCCGGGTATGATTCATGACCAAAGTTCAACCGGCTCGACCTTTTTCATTGAGCCGATGGCAATTGTGCAGTTAAACAATGAGCTTGCGGAACTGGGTATGAAAGAGCAGGAAGAAATTGAAAAAATACTGGCGTCGTTAAGCGCTCTTGCAGCGCCTTACGCCGAAGATTTACAGCGAAATGTGTTGCTACTTGCGGAACTTGACTTTATCTTTGCAAAGGCAAAACTTTCAAAAAAAATGCAGGGAAGCGAACCACTTTTTGACCAGGATTACATCCATATTAAAAAGGGACGTCACCCGCTGATTCCAAAAGATAAAGTCGTACCGATTGATGTCACACTCGGAAAAACTTATGATTTACTGATTATCACCGGACCAAATACCGGTGGTAAAACAGTATCGTTAAAAACGGTTGGATTATTTACTCTGATGGGACAGGCCGGTCTGCATATTCCGGCATATGACCACTCGCACCTGCGCGTATACGAAGAAGTTTACGCCGATATCGGCGATGAGCAGAGTATTGAGCAGAGTCTGAGTACATTCTCCTCCCACATGGTAAACACCGTTTATATTTTGAAACGTGCGAACAAAAAGACACTGGCACTCTTTGATGAGCTTGGCGCCGGAACCGACCCAACGGAAGGTGCCGCACTCGCGATTGCGATTTTAGATAATCTGCATAACCGAAATGTAACCGCTATGGCTACGACGCACTACAGCGAATTAAAAATTTATGCCCTGTCCACCGATGGTGTTGAAAACGCCTCATGTGAATTTGACGTAGAATCTTTGCAGCCGACTTACCGGCTGTTAGTCGGCGTTCCGGGGAAAAGTAATGCGTTCGCAATATCCGGAAAATTAGGACTTCCAAAAGAAATTATTGATGAAGCAGGCAAACTTGTCGACTCCGACAGCCGCAGTTTTGAAGATGTTGTCACAGGACTTGAGGATGCCAGAACCGCCGCGGAAAAAGAGCGCGAGAAAGCGAAAAAAATCCGCGAAGAGGCAGAGCATTTCCGTGATAAAATGAAGGCAAAAAACGAGCGGATTGATGCCGCCAAGGATAAAATTTTACGCCGTGCAAACGAAGAGGCCCACGAGATTATCCAGAAGGCAAAGGATACCGCCGACGAATCCATCCGCAAGTACAACAAGTGGATGAAAGGTTCCGGCATGACAAAAGAAATGGAAAAAGAGCGTGCAAACCTGCGCAAAGCGCTCAACGAAACTGAGAGCGAACTGACAATAGAGGGAACCAAAAAGGCACCAAAGAAAGCACCGGACAAATTGCAGATTGGTGACATTGTTATGGTTCATTCGATGGGTATTAAAGGAACCGTGAGCACGCTTCCAAACAGCAAAGGAAAATGTTTTGTTCAAATGGGCATTTTGCGCTCGGAAGTTTCCGTAAGCGACTTAGAACTTTTGGAGCAGGAAACCAAAGCTGCCAAAAAAGAAGCATCCATTACCCATGCAAGAAACATGAAAATGGCAAAGGCAATGACTATTTCACCGGAAATCAATTTAATTGGAAAAACGGTGGACGAAGCCCTTGGACTGCTTGACAAATATTTAGATGACGCCTACCTTGCCAAACTCCATCAGGTAACCATCATCCACGGAGTCGGCACCGGTGCCCTGCGAAATGCTGTCCAAAACCACTGCAAAAAAAGCAAGTACGTCAAAAGTTACCGCATGGGAGAATACGGGGAAGGCGGATATGGCGTAACTGTAGTTGAATTTAAGTGATAAAAGACACATAAATCCAAACAGAAGAAAGAGGAATCATTTATGGAAAAAAGAAAAATTCTAATCGTGGATGACGATGCCAATATTGCAGAGTTAATCGCACTGTATTTAACAAAAGAATGTTTTCAATGTGAAATTGCAGAAGACGGCGAAACCGCTTTGGAAAAGCACCAAAGTTTTCAGCCGGACTTAATTTTACTCGACATCATGCTGCCCGGTATTGACGGCTATGACGTACTGCGCGAGATTCGCAAGCAGTATACGACACCGGTTATTATGCTGTCTGCTAAGGGAGAAACTTTCGATAAAGTGTTAGGACTTGAACTTGGCGCAGATGACTACATCATCAAACCATTTGAGCCAAAAGAAGTTGTGGCACGCGTGAAAGCCGTTTTACGCCGGTTCGACAACCAGCAGGCAAGGGTGGCTTCCGCTGCCAAAGACGAGCCAAAAGATGTCGTAACTTACGATGATCTTGTTATCAGCCTTGCAAACTATTCCGTAACAGACCATGAAAAACCAATCGAAATGCCGCCAAAAGAGCTGGAGCTGTTATACTTCCTTGCTTCTCACCCGAATCAGGTATTTACAAGAGAGCAGCTTTTAGACCAAATCTGGGGGTATGAATACATTGGCGAAACTCGGACTGTGGATGTTCATATCAAACGAATCCGCGAGAAATTAACTGAAAACCCGGCATGGTCCCTTACGACTGTATGGGGCATTGGCTACAAATTTGAAGTAAACGCATAGGAGACTTCGTATGAATAAATACTTAAAGACGACCCTCGGTCGAAAGTTATTAGCATTTTACCTCGTCCTGTTTGCCATCACTTTTTACCTGATAACAACCGTTGGACGCGACTATATTTCGGAGCGTGTTGAGTCCGAAAGCATTAGTAATCTCCGCAGTGTCGGAATCACGCTGCTTGGCTCGCACATCAATGAACAGCGCTATACAAAAACGACCATTTTATCATTACGAGACCAGTTGAAAATGGCATCCGAAGCCGCTGAAGCAGAAATCTTAATTGTGTGCAGCGATGGCGATGTAATTCTCAACACAGATACTGAGAAAACGTATAATATCTATCAGGGAAGTTCCTCTTTTCTTCATGAAGACGTGATTGAAGACACGAGACTCAGCGGTCTCTTGTCCGAGAATTCAACCTGTGTCATCCTGCCAATGGAACAGAGTGCCTACTTAAACGGCTACCTTGTTCTCGCACAGCCGGACCAGTTTATCAATAATCGGGCCATATATTACACCAACATATTAACAACCTTTTTCTATCTGATTATGGCAATTGTCGGTTTTGTGTTCCTGCTCATTTACGTTTTCAATGTACGCCCGTTGCACAAACTGCGTAAAGGCGCCAGCCAGTTCTCGATTAACCACGAAAATCCGCCGATTCTCATTAAATCTCAAGACGAATATGGCGAATTGGCAAAAACACTGAATGTTATCGGAGCAGAACTCAGTAAATTTGATGAGTACCAGCGAAAATTTATTTCCAACATTTCACACGATTTCCGCTCCCCTTTAACAAGTATTCAGGGTTATGTTCAGGCGATGAAAGATGGTGTAATTCCGGCAGATAATCAGGAAAAATATTTAGATATTATTTTGTATGAAACCGATCGGCTGACAAAATTAACGTCAAATTTAATTGATATGAACAACTACGACCGCGACAATATTATGCTTGAGCAGGAATCATTCGACATTCACAAAGCAGTCAAAATGACCTGCGAAAGTCTGGAAGGAACAGCTTCCAATAAGAAAATCACCTTCACTTACAATTTCTGTGAGCCGGAAGAGCTTCTCGTTTACGCCGATAAGCAAAAGATTTTACAGGTTCTTAGAAATCTCTGTGATAACGCAATTAAGTTCAGCCACGAAGAATCGGAAATCTGCCTGCATACCTTTACCAAAGGGGAAAAAGTTTTTATTTCGATAAAGGATTCCGGCATCGGGATTCCGCGTGAGGACCTAAATCTGATTTGGGATCGTTTTTACAAAACCGATTTATCCCGTGGCAAAGACAAATTAGGCTCCGGACTGGGGCTTGCCATCTGCCGGGAAATCATAAACGCCCACAAGCAGACAATTGACGTTGTCAGCACTGTAGGCGTTGGTTCTGAATTTGTATTTACTTTACCAAAAGCATAAAGAAAGGGGATTATTCCTCGGATGGGGAGTCAGTCGGCTCAGTATCCGGCTGCACCTCATCACTGTTTACATGAAGCTCCGTTATTACAACGGAGTCATTTTTTATCTGGCACACAAGTTTGTGGCTGCTATCTCCCATTGTAAAGGATTTTGTACTGCTCTTAATCTTACCGGTATCATACGATACTACCGCATCTACCCATTCACTGGTGAAAATCTTTGACGAATCCAATGCCTGAAACTCTTTTGCGCTGGAAACCGTCACACCAAGTCCTTTAATACTTAATGGGAAGCGGATATAGGAAGAAAGTTTTTTCAAACTTCCGTCTGCCACCGCATACTGAATATCCTGCGCAGCCTGACGATATGCCTCTACACTTTCATTGTTACTTGTGTTGTCAGCATTGTCGGTTGGCTCTGCGTCATTATTATCTGTATTCTTGTCACTATTATTTCCCGAATCCGAGCTACTATTATCTCCCTTGTCATCATGGGCAGCATCCAGGGAAATACGGATTACACTAATGAGTCCACTGAGCATATTTTCCGTATTTTCACCGGACCAGTCTTTAATCAAAAGGGATATGGCAACCTTGCGTTTCATAAAGTAGAATAAGGATTCATCCTTCTTATTCTGATACCACGTTATGGTTAATCCATTCACTTCAATGTCCTGCATTTTTTCAAAGCCATCGAGTACACCGGATGGACAGCCATCAACTCCGGCATATCCGACAATCCGCTGATTTTCCAACTCCGAAAGTTCATCATAATGGAAACTAAATGATTCAAAATCATCCACTACCTTGTAAATCACTTTTCTTGCCGGGTCCTCAACAGTCACGCGGAATCCGTACATATCATAAATCTTACGGAGCACACGTCTGCGCTCCTTATCATCGGACTCGCTTTCCTTACCACTCCAGCCCACCGCATTGCTTGCGATGTGCTTTTCATCCTTTTTCACCTTAACATCGGTATCTTTGTCCGGTTTGTTTTCCTCTTTGGTTCCCGAAACAATTTTCTTTGCTTTATCGGTACTGCACGCCGTACTCATCTTCACAGCAAATGTGCAGGATTCCTTCTGCCATGTCATGGCATCACATTTTTCATCACCATACATGGTTACTTCCGAATCATCCACCTTCTCTTTCTTCAGTTCGTTTTTCTCCGTAAACTGATTAATTACATCCGGTGCATTTTCTTCCTCTTTGTACTCAAAGAGAATCTTGTCTTTTTTCTTTTTATTCCGATACGTTATTTTTACGTGCTTTGCTTTTTTCTTGACTTCAACCTTTTTTACACGATATGATTTGGCAACATTACCAAGCTTATACGTGCGGCAGTCCGTCTCTTTAGCAATTGCCTCAATGGAATCTAATTCCTGCCACTCTTCTTCATCACTGCTTGCTACAATTTCACCCTGCTTTGGCTGTTTCTTTAATTTGCCTCCAAAAAATCCTTTTGATACAACAGCTGTAATGGCAACAACAAGTACCGCAACGGCAGCCGCCATTCCTTTTTGACGAGCGGAGAAACGTGGTCTTTTCTTAAATTCGTCCATCGAAATCACTTTTTCTTCCGACTCTTCACAGGCTTTTTTCACATTGGCAAATATTCGCTTTTTATCGCTGTCACTAAGGGAAATTTTTTCCATTGCTTCTTTATATTCCTGCTGCATGACCATCATCTCCTTTCATCTGCTGAGGAAGCATCCTCGCTAGTTTCTCCCGCCCACGTTTCAAAAGAGACCGTATCGTAGTCTCTTTCTTCTCTAATATCTCTGCAATTTCCTTAACGGAGTACTCTTCGTAATAATACAAATGGATGGCACTCCGGTACTTTTCGGGCAGTTGTGATATGATTTGCAAAATATCGCTTTCTTCTTTTTGCTCCTGCTTCTCATCTGCCACATCGTACCCTTCCGGTATTGCCACCTCCCTCTGTCTGGACGCCGATTTTAACTTGTCCTTGCACAAATTCGACGCTACCTTTAGAAGCCACGCTTTTTCATGACTCTCATCTTCAAATACTCCTGCTGACTGCATAAGGCGAATCAGCACCTCCTGAACAATATCTTCTGCATCCTCCCTGCTTTTCATGTAGGAATAGGCTAACCGCAATATATCATTGCCAAATAAGTCCAGGGCTTTTTCCACCGCGTCCGATGGATTGGCTGCCACATCTATCATTGTTTTTCCCCTTTCTACCTACATAACGATTCAACATTTGAAAAAGTTGCAAAAAAAGAGAACTTTTTTCAAAAAGTTCCCTTTGCAGTTTCCTATACCGTGCCATCTTGCCAATGAGAATGATGAAGATGCCCCATCGGATTGAGTTTCGGAAAGCCCTGCTGCCTGAGTGCTTCGTACAAAACAATTGCAACAGAATTACCCAGATTGAGCGATCGAATCTCGCCATACATCGGAATCCGAATTGTCGTTTCCTCATTCTCCACCAAAATCTCCTCCGGGATTCCGGCACTTTCTTTACCAAACATAATATAGCAGTCTTCTTCAAATGAAACATCGCTGTAAATATGCTTTGCTTTTGTCGTCGCCATGTAAATTTTGGCACCCGGATTTTTCTCTAAAAAATCCGGATAACTGTCATAAATTGTGTAATCCAATTTATCCCAGTAATCAAGTCCTGCTCTTTTGACCTGCTTTTCATTAATTTGAAAGCCCATCGGCTCAATCAGATGAAGTTTAGCACCGGCTGCCACGCAGGTTCTTCCTATATTCCCGGTATTCGCAGGGATTTCCGGTTCCAATAATACAATGTTTAACATATTAATCTTCCTGTCTGAGTGCAAGGAACAAGTCAATACTTCCACTGCCGTCTGCAAATACCATCGGCACGCACAAAGTCTTAGCAAAGTTATTCGTAAAACTTACTTCACCGTGAGATAATGTCGGCGGTGTAATATCAATTCCAACACCATTTGATGAGAATACGGTTGCCGCATTTCCCATAATCATGTTTCCCAACTCACCAATTGCGCTGGACGCGAAATCATCAATCGTCTTTACTTCCATCATACACATCTTAGAAGCAATCGCACATGCATTTTCTTCTGTCATTCCAATCATTACCTGTCCACGCATTTCCCCGGTTACGCCGATAATAATGACCCAATTATCATGGTCAAATTTTGCTTCCTTCAGGATCGGCTTTTGTATTGCAACATCGACAAAGCACATGTCCTGCAATACCTTTTTCGCCGCCATCAAGAAAGGATTGATATGTTCCGCATTTAAAGTAGCCATATTCTCTCTCCTCTGCACAATCTTATTTTTATAATAGCATAATTACGAAATAGTGTCTATAAAATTCTGAATTTTAACCAGTGCCTTCTTTAAGTCTTCAATGGAATATGCATAGGAAATTCGTAAAAAACCTTCCCCGCATGTGCCAAACGCAGACCCCGGCACTACCGCAACATGTTCTTTTTCGAGAAGTGTTTTAGCAAACTCCTCGCTCGTCATGCCAAAACGGCTGATGTTTGGGAATACATAAAATGCCCCCATCGGTTCAAAACACGGCATGCCCATTTCACGCAGCTCTTTCACTAAAAAGCGGCGTCTTTCATCGTAGCTCTCACGCATTTTTGCCACATCTTCATCGCCATTTCGCAATGCTTCAATCGCTGCATACTGACTCGTTGTCGGTGCACTCATAATAAGATATTGATGTACCTTTATCATCTGTTTTATAATTTCTTTTGGTCCGACCGCATAGCCAAGACGCCACCCGGTCATCGCATAGGATTTCGAAAATCCGTTAATTACAACACTTCTTTCCTTCATCCCAGGAATTGCCGCAATCGACACATGGTCGCCCTGATAGCTTAATTCCGAATAAATTTCATCGGACAGAACAAATAAATCGTGTTCCTTAATTACATCCGCAACAATCTGTAATTCCTCGTGCGTCATAATCGCACCGGTCGGGTTGTTTGGAAATGGCAGAACAACCATCTTTGTTTTATCCGTTATCGCTGACAACAATTTTTGTTTTGTCAGTTTAAATTCATCCTTTTCTTCTAATGCAAGTCTTACCGGCACGCCTCCTGCCATTGTAATACATGGCACATAAGACACAAAACAAGGCTCCGGAACGATAACCTCGTCCCCCGGATCAAGCATCGTGCGGAAAGCAATATCAATTGCCTCACTGCCGCCGACCGTAATAATCACCTCATCCGAATCATATGAAAGTGCAAAACGGCGTTTCAAATAAGTGCATACTTCTTTGCGCAGAGGCAAAAGCCCTGCATTGGATGTATAAAACGTGCGCCCCTTTTCCAGCGAGTAAATACCCTCCTCGCGAATGTGCCACGGTGTATCAAAATCCGGCTCTCCTACGCCAAGCGATATGACATTATCCATCGTGCTTGCCACATCAAAAAATCGGCGGATTCCGGATGGTTCCATCTCCGCTACCATTTTAGACAATGGGTTTCTCATGGAGTAATCAACTGCCTTTCATCACCTCGTTCCTCTGCTACGAGAGAAAGTCCGTGTTCTTTATATTTTTTCAAAACAAAATGTGTTGCCGTACTCATAACCGATTCCATCGGTGCCAGTTTCGTCGCGACAAACCACGCAACCTCTTTCATTGTTTTTCCTACGATAATAACGGTCAAATCAAATCCGCTTCCACTCATCAGATACAGGCTTTCTACCTCATCAAACTGGTAAATGCGCTCCGCGACCTTATCAAATCCGCGGCCGCGCTCCGGTGCAACCGTAACTTCAATCAGCGCTGTCACATGCTCACAGCCGGTCTTGTCCCAGTTAATCAAAGTCGGATAACCGCAGATAATTCCCTGCTCTTCCATCGCATTCATTTCTTTTTCAATTTCTTCCGGAGATGCCGCTAACATAGCTGCTAAATCTTCCGTCGAAAGTTTTCCGTTTTTCGCAATGTTTCGTAAGATTTTTTCCTGCATTTCTTCCTGCATCATATCCTCCAATTCTGCGGTCAATCAAACGCGCGGTATAATTCATCCGCCTTAGGCGGCTCTAAAAAACGTTTTTCACCATCATTGAAAATAACACGGTCATTTCCCTCTACTGCCTTGCCAATGACCGACGCATGAATACCTTCTTTCGCAAGAGCATCCACAAGCTGGCTTCCGTGGTCGGTGCCAATAAGCATCGAGCCGCTGGAAATCAACTGATACGGATTCAAATTAAAAAATTCACAGATTTCAATTGTCTCCTGACGAATCGGTATTTTCTTCAAATCGACACAAAGGCCTACACCGGATGCTTCTGCCATCTCCCAAAGGGCACCAAAAATTCCGCCCTCTGTCACATCGTGCATGGCTGAAACACCAACTTGCATCGCAACACGGCTGTCCTTTACGACGCTTAAAAGCGAAGCGAATTTTTGGGATTCATCCACAATTGAAACCGGCAGACGTTTTTTCAATTCTTTCTCAAATTCTGTCGCAATAATGGAAGTTCCCTCTAAGCCAACCCATTTGGTAACAACTAAATCCTGTCCCGGTTTTAATCCTTTGGTCGTAACCAGTTTATCCTTTGCAATTCGCCCAATGCCGGTAACCGACACAAGTGTCTGGTTTACAACTGCCGACACCTCGGTATGTCCACCTAAAATTTCCACATCATATTCTGCGGTCAATTGACTCACATCGTCCATAATCTGCTTTAATTCGCCTTCTTCACTATTTGGCGGCATAATAATTGTAAGCAAAATACCTACCAATTCCGCACCGGAACTTGCAATGTCATTTGCCGTAATATGAAATGCAATTGTGCCAATCTCTTTTGCTGACGCCGTAATCGGATCCGTCGACAATACAAGCGCATTCTCCGTTGGTGCCAATACCGCACAGTCTTCACCGACACCGGCATGAACTAAAACTTCCGGTCTTTTCACCGTCAGTTTTTTGAATACTGAACGCTTTAATACGTTTTCTGGTACTTTTCCTATTTCCATTGTTCTCTCCTATCCCCACAAGGAAAGCCCTACTGTGCCTCCGTGGTCGGTTCTGCGGCTGCCGGCACCGCTGTTGCCTGCGGTTTTACCGTTGCCTTTGGTTTCGCTGTCTTCTTTGGTTTTACTGTTGCCTTTGGTTTCGCTGTTTTCTTTGGTTTTGCCGTTGCATTCGGCTCTTTCGTCGCTTTCTTTGTTGTCTGTGGTTTTTCCGACGCCGCATGTGTACCCTCTGCTGCCCCTTTGGTTACATAGCGCGGCACCGCCTGATAGGTACTGGAATTTATCTGTGTCTTTTTCGTCTTGCCATTTTCCTTGACAATCTTCCAAAGCACCGCCTTGTACCCAACATGCGCCTCCTGTGTCACTTTTGTATAGGAAGCAGGCTTCGTTTTGTCATATGTGATTTTATCAGCCCCCGGCTGTATCGTCTGCGTTGTCTCGGACTCAAACGTTACCTCTCTGTCATCACTTCGGGTTTCTTCCCCGTAAATATTAAAATAAATGGTTCCCGAATACACACCGCCTTCAATATAAATCGGCACCTCCGTGTCGTTACGGAATTTAAAATCTTTGTAGTCACCGGCAATTGCCGCATCCATCGATGGTTTAACATAACTGACTACCATCGAATGAGGACTTCTCTCGACGACTTCTAATTCAGCCTTTAACACGGCGTTATAAAGCGTTGTTGATACCTGACATACGCCGCCGCCAATGGAATCTACCACTTCACCATTACTGTAAGATGGTGCCGCATAATATCCATTTTCCTCGGTCAATGGAGAAATCGTATCATGCACGGAAAATGTTTCTCCCGGGTAAATAACATGGTCGTTAATCAATCTTGCCGCATTGGAAAGATTTTTCGAACGGCTTACATTTCCGGCATTAAAATTCGTCTGAAAAGAACCGATTTTGTCTTTACAGCGTGACGCCAAATCTTTCGTCACCGTCGGTTCCTGAATCGTAACATCTGCTTTGACACGTATGGCATCTCCGCTTTTTGCCTGTTCCACTGCCTTCTTGATCTGAGCCGCCGTATTGTTAACATCGATGGTAGAACCCTCTTTTGCATCGGTATAAACAAACGTACCGTTTTCCCGTTTTACTTTGGCATTTTTTGCTTTCGCACATTTCTTTTTGCACTTCTTATTAACAAAGGTGCGGATTTTTTTTTCTTTTGCATCATATTTCAGTTTATATACAAGTGGAGTTGTAGCAATCTCCCGGATTTTTGCATAATTGGTAAACGGATTTCCGTCCTTGCCAACCTGCATTGCTTTCGCAATCACATCACCAACTTCACAGTTGTAGCCTAACTGTTCAAGCGTTGCCGAGACCGTCTTTCCATTCACATCCACCTCCACGGTGCGCTGCAAATATTCATCCCGGTACTGCGCAACAGCTGTTCTTGCCTCATCTTCCGACATACCGCCCACATTCACGGTTTCCACGAAGACACCATTGCAAATGAGACCTCGCGCCGGCTTTACCGTCTGATAAGCCGCATAAATATACGCCGCAATCAATAGCAGCATCAAAAAAATAACTAAAAAGGCAGGACCTTTTCTTGCTTTATTCATGTTGTCTCTCCTCACCTAAATTTTTAACAATACTTGCGATTTTTTTTTACTTGTATTACACTGTAATCATCACATGCCGGCTAATAATCCAATTAACATGGCAAATATGATGATACCGCAGATAATACCTGCAACAAGACGCTGTTTTTTACGATTTAACATATATATCCCCCTTTCTGAAAGGAACTAATGATTATGAATTTTATACCTGTTTTCTTAATATGTTTTGTCATTTTTGTGCTTTGGATGTTCTATGAACAACGCAAAAGCCAAAACAAAGATAAAGAAGCTTCGGACGCATTCTGGGAACGGGAGCGCATGGCTAACCAGACAAGAAAAAAAGATATTTCCCATCTTCCCATTCTCCATGTGGAAGAATCGGAACTTCCTGTGATTACCACAGAAAATGAGTCCGTACTATATTATATCGACCATATCCGGAAAATAATCAAGAGTCCTATGCTCGATTTATCCGAATATTCGAATACAGATTTAAAATTAGCATATGGCGTAGGAAATTTCAAGGTTTTATGCGAATATGATGAAAATTTTAATCATTTTCTCCTCGCATTGACCAATCTGGCACGTGCCTGCACCGAAGCCGGTCTTTATTCGGAGGCGGAGCAGACGTTTTTGCTTGCCTTCCACTACGGCTCACAAAAAATGACCGATTACACCAGTCTTGCTGACGTATATCTGCATTTGGAAGAACCGGAAAAAATCAGTGCACTCATCCGCAATGTTGAGGATGGCTCGCTGCCACATAAAGAGGCACTGATTCAGGCATTGGAGCAGAAACTCATGGCGTACCGGTAAATTCATCCATTGTTAAAATCCGTTCGGCTGCTGCATAGTTGAGCGGATTTCGGTTTTTATAGTCAAAGAGAATATAATAAGGTTCCCTTTTCTGCAGGGTACCATCTTTTAAAAGTCTCTGAATATCTACCGTATATTCTCCTAAATAAACCATATGATATAACTGTCTGGTTACATATCCCTCATAACCGGGCAGATAACGGTGTGTTTCGCACTCCCTGTCAAAGAAGGCGCGAATCTCTCTTTTTTGCGTTTCTGAATCCGGCTTTACAAAAGTCGGTTTTTCTTTTGCAAAATCCCTGCGGTACCAGTCGTAGGTAATGATCTCCTGCCAGTTTCCGGCGTCTGTTTCCGGCACATGTTTCTTTCCAAAGGCATACAGCACTTCATATCGCTCTCTCCGGTTGATTTTACGCTCAAACAAATGCTTTTCTTCGAACTCCTTCGCCAACTCCTCATACAGACAGTATGCGTCCTTAAAAAGGCGTTCCAAATAAATCATCGATGCAGCAAACTGGAAACTGTTGTAATACACCTCTACCATTTCTTCTACGCCTTTTAAAGAAAGAACATCCTCATAGGAAAGCCATTTGGTCGAAAAGATTTCATACGGCGGCAGGCTGCTCGCCTGAATCTCGTAATCGTTTCGCTTTTCATTCATAAAGGAACCATCTAAGACTTTCAAAAATCCTAATTGGAACTGGTCCGGTTTCATCGCATATACATCGCAGAACGATTTCTTAAAAGTATTGAAATCCTCATACGGCAGTCCCGCAATTAAATCAAGATGCTGGTGGATGTTTCCGCGCGCATGAATTCTTGCTACATTTTTTTGCAGCAAATCCCAGTCAGCGGTACGTCTGATTGCCTTTAAGGTATCCGGATTTGTCGACTGCACGCCAATCTCGAACTGCACAAGTCCCGGGCGGAATGTATCAAAGAGCAGAAAATCTTCTTCATGCAGCAAATCGCCCCCGATTTCAAAATGAAAATTTGTCACACCATTATCATGCTCACCAATATACTTCCATATGCGGTAGGCATACGCGTGGTTGCAGTTAAAGGTGCGGTCCACAAATTTCACCTGCGGCACCTTGTTTTCAAGAAAGAAATCAAGCTCTCTCTCTGTCTTTTCCGGGCTTTTTATCCGCACAGATTTCTCAATGGAGGATAAACAATAACTGCACGAAAACGGACATCCTCTCATGCTTTCATAGTAAATAATGCGGTTTTTCAGTGTTTCCATGTCATCATAAGGATACACTAAATCATCCATATCTAATCCCTGCCTTGGTTTAGTACGGTGCAATCCGCCGATGTCTCGGTATACTATCCCGTCTATAGATGAAATTTCTCTGTCACCATCCACCAAGTATGCCATAAATTCCTGAAAGGTCCGCTCGCCCTCGCCAACCATAACAAGGTCTGCGTATTCGTATTTTGCAAGCACTTCCTCCGGATGATAACTTACTTCCGGTCCGCCAAAGAATAAAAACAGATTTGGCAGCACTTTTTTCAAATCTCCGGCTAACCCCATCACATATTCAATGTTCCAAAGATAACAGGAAAATCCAACCGCCTCCGGTTTTCTGCGGTAAATGTCCTGAAAAATTTCCTCTCTTCTGTGATTGATTGTGTACTCCGCAATTTCTACATCCTTCCGGTACTTCCCTGCATTTGCCTGCAGTGAGCGGACCGCCAGCGTCGTGTGGATGTATTTTGCATTGATTCCAACTAATAAAACCATATTTTACAGCCTCCTGACTTCTCCTATATAAAAAAAAGCGAGTGAATCCTCGCAAAATGTAAAAAAAGAAGCGGGTGATGGGAATCGAACCCACGTATCTAGCTTGGAAGGCTAGTGTTCTACCATTGAACTACACCCGCATCAACGAATAATACTATACCATGATACCGGTGTAATGTCAAGGAATTATTTTATTTTACTTTCATTTTCTTTGGAAACCATACGATTCACAGCCAGTCCCACGCCCAGCAGTCCCCAGAATACCGGCGCCACTGCCACGGTGGAGTCATTGGCGATTCCTGTCACGATGTAACCAAAGACGGAGATCATAATAGCAGCTCCCACTCTGGCCGTAAAACTCTCCATAGAACTGCGCCAGTACAGGCGGACACTGCGGATGAGATAAATAAATACCAGTGCCAGATAGGCGATCAGAGAAAGAAGTCCCGTCTGCACCCATGTCTGCAGATACATATTATGCGGTTTTGTAATGGTGGAACCGGCATAATTCATATTGTTCAGTCCTACATAATCATTGTTTGGGTACACCTCGGTAAAGGTATTCGGGCCGGATCCGATGAGTATATAATCCTTCAGAAGCGGAATCGTCCGGGACCAGATATATCCTCGTTTGTCTCCAAAATGCTGGTTATTTTCAAAACCACAAGATGGGATCTCCACCAAATCGTCTAACTTACCGATGGCGTTATACAGTTTGTATTTTCCATTTACTATGCAGATGTACCATGACTTGTAGTTGTAACGGCTCTGAACCTGCACTGCCACAGACACTTTATTGTTAATATTGACCGCACTCTGGAAAAAGCGCATATCCTGCAGGGTAGTGCTGCCCTTGACCATCATGCCGCCGTCATTGCTGTTTTTCGTAAGTGTGATGGGTTTGTGGTCCGCATCCTGCACCGTATAACCACTGTTGTTGTTAATGGTAAGATACAATACCTCATCTTTGATGGTGGTGATCTTTACTCCCTCATCCGTAGACACCATGGATGCAATGGTATGGGAGTCTGCATTAGGATGGAACAATTTGTTCATAGCGGTATCAAAACCGCCTGGGAACACCAGAACCACTGCCACAACCGCAGCCACACATCCTCCGGCTGCCCACCACAGTTTTTTCCCAAATGCCCCCTTCATTCTCGGGAAAAAGAAGATCAGAGCAAACACAGCTGCTGCTGCCACACCGATCACACCGGTAAGAGACTGGGAACCGATCAGAAATACAAAGTTTAAGCAGGCACTGACCACTGCCAGACAGTGCCATGTCTTGTTAATGCGTCCCCACTGGGTAAAGGCAGCCAGCAAAAGGACCGGCATTACTAATGCCACATAGGAACCGGCGTAGTTCGGATTATATAAAGTAGAATAAGACTGTCCTTCCGGGAAATTAAACCGGAAATTCAGCACTTTATCCATTTTCAGGCTCATGTACCAGGCACCCAGGCTGCTGCGGAAAAAGTCCAGATGCAGATACTGGAAAGCACCGATGGCACCGCACACAGCACTTCCGCCGATAATGCTGTACACTATATATTTTACAACCTGTTCCGAATCCACGATCAGGTACGCATACACCAGAAGCACTCCATATGCCAGCAGCACATTAAAGCCCTCCCACTGCTCATAGCCTCCCTTAAAGGCCACGCTTCCATAGGAGGAAAAGAAGGCCGAGATCAGGGATAACACCAGGTAAATCCCCACACTGTATATCTCCGGTGCAGACAACTGTTTCCACCGTCCGCTCCAGTCCTTCTTCGTCAAAAATGCGCCGATCAGGCACACCGCCATGACCCACGCCAGTATGATCAGCACCTGTGCTTTATAATACAAAAACACATCCACCGTAGATTTCAGGGCATCGGAAAACCATGCATACTTGGTCAATCCTGTGTTGTAACGCTTTGCCACGGCGATCAGCGGAACAACCGCCACCGCCAATGCCAGCGGCAGGTACAGATAGCCCGGCTTTTTCTCTTCTATCTGTTGTTTATTATTTTGTCTGGACACAATAACCCTCCGTTCCATTTTCATCAGTGCCCTCATTATAACATACCTTTCCATTATCATGTCAAGGGTAAGGACATAACATTGTGTTTTCTTGACACCTTTTTCTGTTTGTCCTATACTAAAAAAAACAATTTTATGCTAGGTGGAATGAATATGCAATACATCGATTTACATGTACACTCAACCTGTTCCGACGGCACCTTCACCCCGGAGCAGATCGTGGATCTGGCCGTAGACAAAGGACTGGCTGCCTTTGCCCTTACGGATCATGATACAGTAGCAGGTGTTGGCAGAGCACTGACTGCTGCCCGGGGAAAATCTCTCACCGTGATCCCCGGCGTGGAATTGTCCTGTGAATACACAGTGACGCCTTCCCGTAAAAAGGAAATCCACATTCTGGGATACCAGCTGGATCATGAGAACAAAGTTCTTATTGAACGCCTGCAGGAAGCCGCCGATGAGCGGGACAACCGAAACAAAAAAATGTGCGAAAATCTGCATAACGATGGTTACCCTATTTCCTATGAGGAACTGACTGCCCGCTACCCGGATACGATATTGACCCGTGCCCATTTTGCCCGTTTTCTATGTGAAAAAGGTGTTGTATCCAGCATTGACTCCGCTTTCCGAAAGATTCTTTCTGACAAAGGTCCTTATTTTGTATCCAGAAAATATCTGACGCCGGAAGAGGGTATTGAACTTATAAAAAAAGCAGGTGGCATACCGGTTCTGGCACACCCCCTGCTGTACAAATTTTCAGTCACAGAGCTTCATGATCTTCTTAACTTTCTGATTCCTCTCGGCTTGAAAGGCATTGAGGCCATTTATTCAAGAAATCACGGAAACGATGAAGCTTTTGTCCGCAAACTGGCACAGGAACACTCGTTGTTTATTACCGGCGGTTCGGATTTTCACGGTGACAACAAGCCGGATATTGATCTTGGCTGTGGCACCGGCAAACTCCGGGTTCCGGTTATGCTTCTGGAGAACCTGAAATAAGTTCTTCTGCTGCTGCTGTAATATCCGTCTGTCCAAGGACGGCAGAGATCACTGCCACACCGGCTACGCCGGTATCCTTTAACAGATGGATATTCTTTTTTGAAATTCCTCCGATGGCAACCACCGGAATCTTCACCGTATCACAGATTTTCTTTAACTCTTTCAGTTCCACCGGCTTTGTATCATTTTTCGTGGCAGAGCCAAACACATCTCCTACCCCCAGATAATCCGCTCCGGACTGCCAGGCCTCTTTGGCCTTTTCCAGAGTATTGGCCGTTGCGCCTACAATACAGTTCGGCCCCATCACATTCCGTGCCACCTGTACCGGAATGTCGCTCTGTCCCAGATGCACGCCGTCAGCGTGTACCGCCAATGCAATATCCAGTCGGTCATTGATGATCAGCGGCACTTCATAAGCATCTGTAATATCTTTGATACTAAGTGCCAGTTCATAAAACTCTCTGGATGTACAATCTTTTTCTCTCAACTGGATAATGGTAGCCCCTCCCTTGATGGCTAGTTCTACTGCTTCTTCCAGCGTATCCGTCGTCATAATATCCCTGTCTGTGCATACATACAGACTATAATCCATTTCTGGTCTCATTTAATTTTCTTTCCCTCCGTCTGTAAAAGTGTCAATGACCGGATGATTTCCCAGAATCTGCTGTATCTCTCTGGCATACTCCGGCTTTTTATCCTGAATCTTCTCGATTTCTTCCAGACACTCTTCTTTGATCTTTGTGTTGTAATCTACCTGTTCCCTTAGTTTCTGTCTGCGTACCCGCAGGTCATGGCGCACTTCCACCATTTCTTTTGGATTGACCAGTGCCTCTGCCTGACTGCACCAGATCATGGTGTCTTTTACCCCCAGACGGGCCAGTTCCTGCATCAAAAGCCGGCTATTGTCCTGTAGTTCGACAGAACTTTGCTTTTGACGCTCCCATTCTCTCTTCGCCTTGAGGTATTCACCGTAAACAAATTCCAGTTCCGTGCCATTGCGAACCTGATACTTGTGGCACATATAATCCACCGTGTTGACATTATTTACATATTTGATCTTGACCCGGTTGCTAAGAGCAATGGCCCGGCTGCGTTTTTTCTCTGTTATGACCATGTCGATCCTGTTTTTTCTGGATTCATTCAAAATGATAGCTGCCACCA
>ERZ827156.508-NODE-508-length-55242-cov-13.959139_pt1 | contig 55242 bp, 57 predicted proteins | sample MGYA00519919_ERZ827156 | MGnify/ENA primary metagenome ERZ827156 (study PRJEB31778, sample SAMEA3449269) | human gut metagenome | biome: human gut; feature: human-associated habitat; material: faeces | place: United Kingdom | collected 2010/2012 ... | reverse complement strand
TTCCCGTCGAGAACGAGGACGCATTCGCAACCGGCAAGCTCATCGGCAAGAGCGAGGGCGTTTTGGTCGGCATCTCCTCCGGCGCCGCCGTTTGGGCTGCCATCCAGCTTGCAAAGCGCCCCGAGAACAAGGGCAAGACCATCGTCGCCCTGCTGCCGGACACCGGCGACCGCTATCTGTCCACCCCGCTGTTTGCAGACTGAAACTTACCAAAAAGGAGCGATTTTCAATGATACCGACACCCGAGGAAGCATGGGCACTGCTGTGCCAGTATAATGAAGGCGAATTTCACAGAAAGCACGGGCGCATCGTCGGCGATGTCCTGCGCTGGTATGCCAACGAGCTCGGCTACGGGGACGAGGCGGACTTTTGGGAGGCCGTCGGCATTCTCCATGACCTCGACTTTGAGAAGTGGCCGGAGCAGCACTGCACAAAGGAGCAGGAGATCCTGCGGCAGGCGGGTGTCGACGAAAAGCTCGTCCACGCCGTTGTCAGCCACGGGTATAAGCTGACCGTGGATGTCGAGCCGGAAAGCGAGATGGAAAAGGTCCTGTACGCAGCCGACGAGCTCACCGGCCTTATAGGAGCGGTTGCACTCATGCGCCCGTCAAAGAGCGTCAGCGACATGGAAGTAAAATCGGTCAAGAAAAAGTACAAGGATAAGAAATTTGCCGCCGGCTGCTCCCGAGAGGTCATCGAGCGCGGCGCCGACATGCTCGGCTGGGATCTTGACAAGCTCATCTCCCAAACCATCCTCGCCATGCGTGCAAGCTCCGCAGTCGATTGATTTGATATAGATAACAAAAGAAACCGTCCTATGGACGGTTTCTTTTGTTATCTGCGCTTAAGAACCGGCGGTAGAACACAAAGCCCACGGCGGTGGTGACGGTTTCCGTCACGGGGAAGGTCAGCCAGAACCAGTCGAGCCCGAAGCGGGAGAACACATAGCCCAGCGGGACAAACAGCACCACCGTGCGGATGACGGTCAGTGTCGAGCTTTTGAGGCTCATGCCGGTTGCTTGGAAGAACACGGGGAAAATGAGCGAGGTCACAAGCGGCAGGAAGCTCACGCCGATGATGCGAAAGCCCACACGGCCTATCTCGACCACGAGCTCATCGGATGTGAACACCCGCAGCAGCTGCTCGGGAATAAGCTCGAAGCACAGTGTTCCGACCGCCATCAGTGCCATGCCGAACATAACGGAGACGGACATTGTCCTGCGGCAGCGGTCTATCCTCTTTGCGGCGTAGTTATAGCTTATCAGCGGCACGATGCAGGTCTCCATTGCCCCCAGAGGGATGAAGAAAAATGTCTGCCACTTGTAGTAAAGCCCCAGCGCCGTGACCGCCTCGTCACAGAAGGTCGAGAGGATGAGGTTGAGGCCGAATATGTAAAAGGTGTACGCCGACTGCATGAGGATATTCGGCATGCCGAGGCGGAAAATTTTCTTTATGTGGTGCGCATACAGCGCCCTGTCCGGTGAAGGTCTGTACGCCTTTTTCATCACGACCAGCGCTGCTACTATCTGCCCGGCAACGGTTGCGACCGCTGCACCGGCGATGCCCATTTCCGGCAGGCCGAGCAGGCCGAAGATGAGCAGCGGGTCTAAAATTATATTGGTGACTGCGCCGAGTATCTGCGCTTTCATCGGCGTTTTCATGTCGCCGACCGACTGTAAAATTTTCGTCCAAACGCTCTCCAAAAACAGGCCGAAGCTGAACACGCAGACTATCCTGCCATAGGCGATGACATCACGGATGACCGCTTCGGAGTTCGTGGACAGCCGTGCATATAGGGGCATGAGCGCCCAGCAAATGGCAGCGAAGATCGCCCAGAGTATAACGGCAAGCGGTGTACCCACTCCGGCGTATTCGTCCGCTTCCTTCCGCCTGCCTGAGCCGAGCTTTGCTGCCATGACGGTGTTGATGCCGACGCCGGTGCCCACGGCAAGCGCTATCATCAGAAGCTGCACCGGGTAGATGATGGACAATGCGGTCAAGCCGCTGCCGGAGTATCTGCCGACAAACAGGCTGTCGACGATGTTGTAAAGCGCCTGAATAAGCTGCGCCAGCATCACCGGCGGCGCCAGCCTCAGCAGTATCTTGCCGATCTTCTCCGTCCCAAACAAACTCGACTGCTCCATCGCGCCTCACCTCGCCGACACTCAAATGATTTGACATTATACTCGGATTTTCCCCTAAGTCAATGCATTTTCCGTAAAAAAAACAGCCGTCACAGCGGCTGTTTTTTTCATCGTTTCAGTCTCGCTTCCCACTCGGAGGCTTTGAAGCCGACGAGGACGAAGTCATCGGCGACGAGGAGCGGGCGCTTGACGAGCATGCCGTCGGTGGCGAGGAGCTTAAGCTGCTCGTCCTCGCTCATGGCGGGGAGCTTTTCCTTGAGATTCATTGACTTATACAGCAGGCCGCTGGTGTTGAAAAGCTTCTTGAGCGGCTGACCGCTGAGGGCGTGCCATGCGGTGAGCTCCTCATAGGTCGGGTTCTCGGTCTTGATATCCCGCAGCTCGTATGCGATGCCGTTTTCGTCCAGCCACTTGCGTGCCTTTTGGCAGGTGCTGCACTTGGGGTAGCAGATAAATTTCATAGTCTTACTCCTAATTCAGTCCTAATTTTTTAATTCTTGATGTGATCGCCGAGGTGCGGCGCTTTAAAACGGCGGCTATCTCCTTCGACGAGGCTCCGCCTGCGTGCATCTGCGCCAAGATCTCGTCCTGCTCCTGCGTCCAAGGCGTGCCCTGCAGCTCAACGGCGGCATTTACCTCGGCAAGGATCGCATCGAGATTATCCAAAACAAAACGCTGCGCCGCAGTATCGTACACAACGGTCTGATACGGCCCGTTCTGACCGATGCGCTCCTGCACGGCAAGGCCGTTTTCCACGCCCGCAAGGGTCGGGCGCTTGGCAAGCTTGCCGCTCGGCAGTGTCACGGCCTCAAGCCAGCCGAGCCCCGTGAGCCACGATGAGATGGCGGTGTAGGGCAGCTTTGTCATGTTCTCTGTGTCGATCAGCGCATTGAGCCGTCTTGCCAGCTCGCTGATATTGATAGGCGTTTCCGAATACTCGAAGCGCTCTCGCTGCTCGAATGTGAGCTCGAACGGGAGCTTCTGCGGCTTTTTCTCCGTCTTGGGCGCAGCAGTGCCGCCGTTTTCGAGCACCTGCCCGAGCACATCGGCCACGAAAAACAGGCAGCGTGATATTCGGACATTGTTCACGACATCGCCGTCGGGCACCTCGCTGCCGTCGATGGGGTTCTCCCCGTTTGCAAGCTTCTGCACATACATCCTCGCCCGCTCGATCATCTCAAGCTCGGTCATTTTTGCATCCTCCCGTTCGCCGTTTTTCTCCATGATAGCATATTTTGTCATGCCGTGCAACGGCGTGCGCATTATTCTGCGCTCGTCTTGTATTTTGCGTTTATCCTGTCGATCTCTTCTTTGATGATCTCTCCAAAGCTTCGGTCATCCAGCTCCGGAGTTTGCATTGCAGCGACCGATTTGTCTGCAAAAGCATCAAATTCAGCCTGCTTGGTTGCTAGAAGCTCCAGCATCTTTTCATCGACCGTGTTTTCACACAGGAGCCTATACACCAAAACATCTCTATGCTGTCCCATGCGGTGCGCACGGGCTATCGCCTGTCTTTCAATGGACGGCTTTAGCTGCGGCTCGCAAATTATGACCACGCTTGCAGACTGGATATTCAGTCCCGTTCCCCCGGACTGTATCTGAGCGACAAGAACAGAGCCGGCCGGAGCATTGTCAAACTCATCGATTATTTCCTGCCTGCGCTGCGGGGCAACCGAGCCGTTTATCGGCCCTATACATCTGCTCCCAAGCAGCATGGACACCTTGCGGATCGTATCAAGGAAGAACGAAAAAACTATCACCTTTCTTCCCTCTGACGCAGCCTCGTTTACAAGTTCGACAAGGCGTGCGGCCTTCGAGGAGGCTCTGATATCGTCAACATTCCACGACACACGCCTAGCCTCGGCGAAGTTTTTGGACATGACCGCCCGCTCGTAGGCTACCTCTTCCTCGTAGCCCATGGCGCACCATTCCTCGCTCTCGATGAGATCCGGCAGTTCGGTCAAAACATCCTCCCGTTTTCTTCTGTAGTACACCGGCGCAACGGCCATTCTGAACTGCGGAGCTGCCGACATGAAGGTCAAGCCCTGCACCTGCCGTGCAACATTTGGCTGCAGGATTCGTATAAGATTTATCATCTCATCGACCTTATTTTCAAGCGCCGTGCCGGTCATGAACATCAGGCGCTCTGCGTGCAGACTGATATTTCTGACATTCTCGCTGCGCCGTGCCTCGGGGTTCTTTATGTAGTGCGCTTCATCTACGACAAGCATCTTGAACTTAAAGTCAAACGGCATGCCAAGATAAGCCGTCGTTTCGTATGTTGTCACGGCAACGCCGCCGGTTTTTAGCCACGCCTCGAACGCCGATTTTCTCCCTGCGCCGTGAATTTTGGTCACACTCAAAAGGCTCATTTTCCGTATCTCACGGCACCAGTTTGCCAAAACGCTCGCCGGACAAACGACCATAAAATGTGTGCCGCCCGTGTTTCGGAGCGACACCATGGTCGCTATCGCCTGAACGGTTTTACCCAAGCCCATCTCGTCACCGAGCAGTATTCGCTCCTGATGAAGAGCATATTTTACGCCCCACATCTGATATTTTCGCAAATCGCAGAGCAAGCCCTCCGGGAAGAAGCACTCCTCCTGTATCTCCCTTGCGAGATCCTCGGGAAGCCCGTACACCGAGTCATCGTTTCCGAGCACACTGGGGTCAATGTCCTCCAAATCGTTTGTGAAACGGATTGGGTTTTCCGAAAACGCCTGCCACGCATCGCTGCCACGGCTTCTCTCGATCGCATCCAGTTCGGCAAACAGTGCCTCGGCTTGGCTGCCGTAATCGCCACCCTGCAATGCGGAAAGCATGTCGAACGCTTCGACCGCCTTCTGCTTTTTCGCCTTTGAGGAAAACAGCCACTTCACGCTGCCTCGGGCTGCGTTCAGATCCTCCTCGGCGTATTTTATCTTTTTCGCATTTGCAGTCAGCAGCGCATGGCACTTATCCGCAACAGGCATGCTGCGGCGGTACTGAAAAAGCGCCAAAATAAGAGCGGTGGCCTCCTTTGTGCGGTTATCCGAGCTCAGGCTTATCTTTACGCCCTTCCTCGCTTCAGCCGCCATTCCGTTTGCGATGCCTTTTATCGAATAGGCGGTGTCCTCGCTGATGCCGTAAACGGATGCGAGCGAATGAACCGATGCCGCCGCAACATCCGCAACGGTGTTATATCCGTGCTCTCTGAGCGCCTTTACACGAAGTCCCCGTTTGCTGCGGCCAAGCTCCTCGACAGGCGCCTCTCGGAGCACATTTAGCACGCCCTGCGCAACGATCGCTTCCGCCGCCGTTTTGACCTTTTCACGGTACTCGTTTTCGGAGCTCTCTCCCGCCCGCAGCGTTTCGAGCGTGTCGTGATGTATTTGTAACAGTCGCTTCGCCTCATCCGAGCTGAACGGTCGTGCCATAATGGTGCCTCCGTTTTTTGAAGAAAATTAGCTTATCCGCTGACATGATAGCATATTTTGTCATGCCGTGCAACGGGGCGGGGAAAAATATTAAACGGCGGTGGACAGGCGGGGCGGATGTGGTATAATGGGGGCAAAAAGGAGGCTTTGTCATGATAGAAATTCGTGATGCCGTGCCGGAGGATGCCGGGCGGCTGCTTGAGATATACGGCTACTACACCGAGCGCACGGCCATCTCGTTTGAGTGCGAAACGCCGAGCCTTACAGAATTTCGCTCACGCATGGAGCGCATAATGCGGCGCTATCCGTACCTCGTCGCCGAGCAGAACGGCCGTGTCATCGGCTACGCCTACGCTGCGCCGTTTGTCGGGCGGGCGGCCTACGACTGGGGCTGCGAGACGACCATTTACCTCGCCCCCGATGCGAGAAAATGCGGGGCGGGCAGGCTATTGTACGAGGCGCTCGAAAATGCGCTCAAGCGCATGGGCATCCTCTGCATGTACGCCTGCATCGGACTGCCCGAGCAGCCGGACGAGTATCTGACGGCCAACAGCGCCGAGTTCCATGCGCACATGGGCTTCACCGAGGTCGGCAGGTTTCGCCGCTGCGGGCGCAAATTCGGCCGCTGGTACCACATGATCTGGATGGAAAAGCTCATCGGCGAGCATCAGGACGACCAGCCGCCGGTCTTGAGCTACCGTGAGACAAAGGAGGGCACATGAGCTTTACATTCAGAAGCGCTCAGCGCTGCGACACGCCGCTGATACTGCAATTTATAAAGGAGCCCGCCGAGCACGAGCACATGCAGGGCGAGGCCGCGGCTGATGAAGCGACCTTGGCCGAGTGAATATTCGACAAGCAGAAGGCAGAGGTCATTTTTGCGGTCGAGGACGGCACGGAGGTCGGATTTGCGCTATACTTCCACAACTTCTCGACCTTCCTCGGCCGGGCGGGCATCTACCTCGAAGATCTGTATGTGCGCCCCGAGCACCGTGGCAATGGATACGGTAAGGCAATACTCAAAAGGCTCGCCGCCATCGCAGTCGAGCGTGGCTGCGGCAGGCTTGAGTGGTGGTGTCTTGACTGGAACAGGCCGAGCATCGACTTTTACCTCTCCCTCGCGCAGAGCCCATGTCCGACTGGACGGTCTACCGCATCACCGGCGACACGCTCACCGAGCTTGCAAAATAATACTTTTGGAGGTCACCATGCGAAGAACGATCATTTCACTGCTCATTGCGGCAATGGCATTTTCGCTGTGCGCATGCAGCGCAGGCGATGAGCCCGCAGCGCACTATGAGGTCAAGCAGACGGACGGACTTAATTTCAGCTACACCGTCTACGGCAACAACGGTAAGGTTTTGGACGAGGGCGAGAGCCAAAAAGAGCCGGTCTTTGCATCGGCGGGCGAGGATATCCTGCGCATGACCGTGCAGACCGGAACGGGTCTGTCGACAAATTATGCGGTGTTCTACGACCTCAAAAACGGCGAGGTCTCGGACACCTATCACTATGTGCTGACGGCCGAGAACGGCTATGTCGTGTGCATTGAGTACACAGACGGCGAGCTTTTTGCGGTGGTCGACGGGCTGTTTGAAAACGCCCCGTATCACACGGAGCTGAAGCTTGAAAGCGCCGCAGCGGCGGCAGACTTCACTCCCGAAGCCTCGATCGACGCAAGCGGGAATGTCACCGTCACCTACTCCACCGCCGACGGCAATGAAGCAACCTGCACCATAGAGCTTGCAAAATAACAAAAAAACCGGCGTGCTGATTTCAGCACGCCGGTTTTTTGTTTAGGCTTTACTTTTTCACGCCTTCGACAGCGGCGGTCTTGGCGCTCAGATCCTCGGCCGACAGGCCGAGAATATGACCGCCCTGGGTCTTATCATGGCTCAGGTAATGGAAGTGCCAGCCGGCACCTTCTGCAGGGACTTCCATATGTTAACGTTTTTCTTGGTCTCCATACCTCAGCACTCTTTTCAACCGTTTAAGAACAAAACGAGGATCACTCGATGGTGATCCTCGTCTCGGGTTCGGCCTTGCTTTCTTCGGCCTTCGGGATGAGCAGGGTCAGAACGCCCGACTCATAGGTGGCCTTGACATCCTCGGGCTTTACCTCGCCGATATAGAAGCTGCGGGACAGTGCGCCTGCGTAACGCTCCTGGTGGATGATGCGGCCCTTCTTGTCTTCCTCATCCTTGTCAAGGCCCTTTTCGGCGTTGACGGTGAGGTAGCCGTCCTTGAGGTCAAGGACTATCTCGTCCTTCTTAAAGCCCGGCAGATCGATGGACAGACGGTAGCTCTTGGCATCGTCGGTCTCACGGACATCGGTCTTCATGAGGTTTCTGCCGTTCTTACCGAACAGCGGGTCACGGCCGGTAAAGAAGCCGTTGTCAAAAATATCATCAAAAAGGTTTTCACCGTAAATTCTCGGTAACATAATAATTCACTCCATTCAAAATACTCTTAAATCCTTCGCGGTGCGCCGCCGCATGTTTCGACCGCACTAAAAGTGCAACCAACGGCACATCAGAACTCGATGTGCGCTTCTGATTTTGTGCCCATAGCTCAAATCACTGCCTTTTCTAGGGGGACTTTCAAATCCCCTTTCCTTCTTTCTGTAAACGATTTTACTCTTTTGGCTTGAAAGTGCAATGATCCGGGAGTATAATAAACCAAAATGTTGTTGTGCTCACAGCACAAAGGAGTGAGTGTATGTCAGAGCAAATGCAGGCGCTGTTGGAGGAGTTTTTCTCGCTTGATGATCTACAAAATCTCACCTCGGACGCAGGGGCGCTTTTGGGCTGCCCCATCTTAGTTGTGGACGATGCGTTCCATGTCTCGTCGCAATTTGCCCCGCTCGGCTTTGCCGACCCGCTTTTCCGCACGGCGGTGGCGAGCGGCGAGATAAGCTACGAGGCGGGTGCAATGATAAGCCGCAGCGAGGCGCTGTCGGCGGGGCATGCGGACTTTTTCACCCTTGACGGCAATCCGTACAGGCGGCGGTTTTCGCCGCTTATCAGCGCCGGAGTGCGGCTAGGCTACCTTATATGTATCGAAACTGACGGACACCTCCAGCAGGTCTCGGACGAGACTTGGCGCACGGTCGAGAGCGTGCTGGCAAAGCAGCTTTTCATCGAAGCCAGCCGTCAGGATAAGCCGTTCGAGACTGCCGAGGATGTGCTCATGCACCTGCTTGACGAGGGCTTTTCCTCGGCGGCGTACTTCCGATTGCAGGCCGCATCGACCTATCTTGCCGACTTTCACCCGACGGGCTTTGCGCTGTTTGAGCTCACCGCATATCACGACCGCTATATCGGCAAGCATCGCCTGCGTGAGGAGATACTCGCCCGCTTCCCCGACTCGCACCCGTTTTTGTACCGTGGCGATGTGTTCATTTTCCTGCACGGCGACAGTCTCGGCGGCTTAAACGAGCTTGCAGACGAGTTCAATCTGAAAATTATCGCCACAGACGGCTTGGGCAACCTCTACGAGCTGCCGCAGCATTACAAAACGGCGCACGAGGCGCTGGAGCTTATAACCGACGATAGCTTCCACGGCGGCAGCGTCTGCACTGTGGCGCAGCTTCGCACCGTGCTGCTGCTTAAAAGTCTGGAGGGTCGCCGTGACCTCATTCCGCCGCAGATACAGGCTCTCGCCGCACACGATAAGGACAAGGGCACGCAGTATTGCGAAACGCTGTACCACTACCTGTGCAGCAGCAGGTCGCTAAAGCGTACCTGCGACGCAATGTTCACGCACCGCAACACGGTGCTTTACCGCATCCGCCGGATGCAGGAGGACTTCGCCGTGCCGCTGGACGAGCCGTATGCTCTGCCGCAGCTTCTGCTGGGCGTATCGATGGTTTTGTTTGAAGAAAAAGGGGCGGATTTTTTCCTGCCGCCGACGGATATGAAAGGACAATGACATGAAAGAAAACAGAAAGCTTCTCAAGGAAGTGCTCAAGGACATTCGCCACGACATGACCGACGAGGAGGTCTTGAATCTCCTTGCCGACAGCAAAATTTCCGCCCGCCCCGAATCGGGCAAATCCAAGTACACCTTCGGTCAGCGTGCCGCCGACGCTATTGCGAAATTCGCCGGAAGCTGGGCGTTCATCTTCGCATTCACCGGTGTTCTGATACTGTGGATGGTCGTCAACGCCGTGCTGGCGACAAAGGCGTTCGACCCGTACCCGTTTATTTTGCTCAACCTTGTGTTGTCCTGCGTTGCCGCCATCCAGGCGCCGCTCATCATGATGAGCCAGAACCGGCAGGAGGAGAAGGATCGCCGCCGTGCCGAGAACGACTACAAGGTCAACCTCAAGACCGAGATAATGATAGAGGATCTGTACGACAAGGTAAACGCCATCCTCGCCAAGCAGTCGGCGCTCGAAAAGAAGCTCGATAGTGATAAGCACAACGGTGACAGCCATGAAAACTAGACCCGACCCAAACACCGTGCACCCCATTTTCGGGTACGAAAACGAAATATACGTTAAGCCCACGCTCAAAAATCCGAACATTTGCGTCGGCGAGTTCACCTACATCGCAGACTCGAATTTTGAAAGCCATGTGACGCACCTGTACGACTGGAACGGCGACAGGCTCATTATCGGCAAGTTCTGTCAGATAGCCGCAGGCGTAGAGTTCGTTATGAACGGCGCTAACCACCAGATGAACGCCGTCACGACGTTCCCGTTTTACACCTTGGAAGGCTGGGACATGTCGCCGCCGGAAAAGCACGACCTCCCGCTCAAGGGCGACACCGTCATCGGCAGCGATGTGTGGATAGGTCAAAACGCCGTCATCCTCCCGGGTGTGCATATAGGCGACGGCGCTATCATCGGCGCAGACAGCGTCGTCGGCAGCGATATTGCCCCGTACACCATAGTTGTCGGCAACCCCGCAAGGCCCCTGCGCAAGCGCTTTGACGATGAGCTCATCACCCTCCTGCTCGACTTCAAATGGTGGGACAGACCCATCGATGAGATAAACTCCCTCATCCCACTGCTCACTTGCAGCGACCTTGAAAAGGTCAAGGTGGGACTGAAAAAACTCCTCTGAAAAATCAGAGGAGTTTTTGCATCCAGTTATCGAGAAATTGCATTTGCTCGGAGGTGTGGAACCAATGCTCGCCGCCGGGCATGACGGTGAGGTCGGCGCTCGAAAAGAAGCTCGACGGTGAGAAGTACAACGAAAAAAAACCATAAGATGACGCAAAGCCGTCTCCGATGCCGGAGACGGCTTTTTCATTATTCATGCAACAATCTTTCCGCAAGGCTTTTTATCAAAAGCCGGTCGGAGCTGTCAAGCTTTGATATGAGGTCTGTGAGCTCACGGCCGAGCTTCGGGTCATCGTCGCCCTCGGTGAAAAATTCGGAGAGCGTGATGCCGAAATAGTCGCATATCGCAAAAAGCTCCGCCACCGACGGCAGGCTCTTGCCGGAGGAAATGTTGTTGATATATCCCCTGCTGTGGCCGAGGTCATAGCTCATCTGATATTCCGAAACGCCCTTTTTCATTCTCAGGCTCGTTATGCGTTCACGCACAAATTCACTGTTCATTTTATCAGCTCCTTTGAGAAAAGGATAAACGAACAGCTCGGGCTATTATACATCTTATAGATGTTTTTAGCCTTGACGCATAGTTTTTAATATGTTATTATCGTTTTTAGATAGGCTATTTTAGCCAAAACAGCATTTTTTAGACGATGTAAAGAGGAAAAGGAGAAGAAATCATGAGCAAGAACAAGTGGATAGGCATAATTGCGCTCGTAGTTGCGCTTATCATTGTCGCCGTTGTGGTCATTGTGGTGCTCGACCCGTTCGGCGGCAAGATCGAGGGTGAGTGGTATTTGTATTCTGTCGAAGTTGACGGTGAAGTCCAAGACAATGACCGAGATTCGGCCGGAAATATCGCCATATATACCTTTTCCGAGGACGGCACAGTGACCATCGCATCTCCAGCACCCAGCTATTACGATGAAGAATACCTTTACAACACGCTCCCATACTCGTATTCAGATGGGAAGCTTTCCTCCGATGGAGACGCATTTGACTGCAAGATAAGCGGCAACAAAATGACATGGACAGGTATTGTCGATGGCGATAACATCAAAGCGGAATTAAAGCGCTAAGGGGAGGCGGAGAAAGCTATGGAAAAGAGCAAGCACAGCGGATTAATATTAGTTATCATCGCCGTCATCGCAGCCATCATAATATTTGACCCGTTCGGCGGCAAGATCGAGGGCGAGTGGTATTTGTATTATGCTGAAATGGGCGGAGAAGTTCAATCCATGAGACAAGATTCCACAAAATATCTGCAATCCTACAACTTTTCGGATGACGGCACTGTGACCGTCGCAACTCCAATCGACGGTTACTACGGTACAAAATGCAGCTATAAAACCTATACATACTCGTATTCAAAAGGGGAAATCACTATGGACGGAACCATTTTAGACTGCAAAATAAGCGGTGAAAAAATGACATGGAGCGGTGAAGTCGACGGTACAAGTGTGAAAATCGAGTTTAAACGCTGACGATTTGAATAGGAAGGAAAGCTAACGAAAAAGCTCCTCTGAAATTCAGAGGAGTTTTTGTCAAATTGATTTGCCCAGCCGTGTGTGGTAAACTGGGTGCGATGGGAGCTGATAAGATGATTTGTGAAATTTGCAGGGACGAAGGATTTCTCGCGCAAAAGGCCGAGGCGGCTGGGGTCGGGGATCTCGGCACGGCGCAGGATCTTCTCGATACGCTCATCGCCCACAAGGACGGCTGCGTGGGCATGGCGGCAAACATGATCGGCGTATGCAAGCGCATCATCGCCTTTGACAACGAGGGTAAATTTGAGGTCATGCTAAACCCCGAAATTATAAAGCAGTCGGGCGCATATGACACCGAGGAGGGCTGTCTGTCGCTCGACGGCACCCGCAAAGCTCGGCGCTACCGCACGATAAAGGTGCGCTGGCAGAACGAAAAGCTCCAAGAGCGCATCAAGACCTTCACGGGCTTCACCGCCGAGATAATTCAGCACGAGATAGACCACTGTGAGGGGGTCATCATTTAAACGAGAAAAGCTATGCACCGTTGTGCATAGCTTTTTTATTCCCATGAGTATGTCGCGGAGTATTGACCTATAAGTTTTATCGTCACATCCTTGCCCAAGCCTCGGTTCGGCTTATACAGCTCGCCGTGCCAGTAAACGCCACCTTGGCTGATTATCTCCTCGTACAGCTCCACGCTGCTGCGCTCTTTTTTGAGCATTGCGCCGAGCTGCGAAAGTGCGGCACTTCTGCCCTTTATGCGCCAGCCCTTGGGTGACGGTCTTTTGCGCATGATAAAGCAGTCAAAATCGTCTGCCGTGCAGCCGTCAAATCTTACGCACGCTGCGCCGGTGCTCTCTGCCTCGCCGTTTTTGACCACATCGAAGCCCCCGGCAAAGTGAAACTCCACATAGTCCTCGCCGCAGTTGACCTCGGTGACACACTTGTCGTGCGTGCTCACCCAAATGCCCCGCTCCTGTGCCTCGGCCATTGTCATTTTCATCATTTCTTGCCCTCACTCAAGTATTCCCTGTACCCCTCAACTATTTGCTCGTTGGGGATGCAAATGATTTCGGGGTGATGCTGCTTAATTAGCTCGTACAGCTCGGGGGTATACTGCATAGTCACCATGCGCTTTTGCTGGCCGATAAAGAAAGCGCTCTCTCCCCAATATTTCGATTCAGGCGGGAGCCTTCGTGCAAAGCCCCAGCCGTTTGTGGCGAAGTCCTTGGTGAACAGTCTGAACTCAAGCTCCGGCCGGTCGCTTGCCGTTGTTGCCAAGAGCACCTTGCCGATATCCTTCCACGCAAAATACCTGTTGCTTTTCAGCCGCAGCCGATAATCCACCGTTATGCCGCTGTCATCTATCGTGCAAAGCGCCCGTGAATAGATGACCGTGTCAAAAAGCATATAAGAGAACCCCAGCAAAAATGCGTCGGCAACAATTCTCAACACGGTTGACAGCGCATTTTCGAGAAAGGAATATTTCGAGTAATCGTCCGTACTCGCAAAAACGAACAGCTCATACAAGCCGTAGACAATAACAATTAGCGCAAGGGCAAGAACTATCCACGCAAGCTGTTCGTTCCGTTTGGATGCCGTCCTGTACCGCTTCATTTCCGCTCGTCCTCGCTTAAAAGCTCTCTATACCCCTCGATCACCTGCTCATTCGGGATGCAGATAATGTCGGGGTGGTAGCGCTTAATTAGCTCGTACAGGTCAGGGGTGTACTGCATGGTGAGCATGCGCTTTTGCTGCTTTATCACATAGGATTTGTTGCCCCAGATGCCCGACTCGGGTGGGAGCTTGTGGGCAAAGTCCTTGGTAAAGAGGCGGAACTCAAGCTCGGTGTTATCGCCGAGCGATGCCAAGACGACCTTGTCAATGTCGCTCCACGCAAAGTGCCTGTCTTTTTTGAGCGGGAGGCGGTAATTTACCGTGATGCCGCCGTCATCCACGGAGCAAAGCGCCCGTGCGTAGACAACGGTTGCCGTGCTCGTACAGAAAAAGTACACCATCGTAATGGTAATGACCACTGCAGCGATTATCTGCACGGGGTTTTCCGAGCTGCCGATAATACTCACCGTGTCCGGCAGGAAGCCGACCATGCACAATATAAAGATGCCGAGCATCACGCCCGCCGACCGTTTTTCACGCTTCGATACCGTTTTGTACATTGCTCTGCCTCCTTTGGTCTATCATCAATTTACCATCGTTTGCACGATTCGTCAATTGCGCAGTAGAATGTATTGAGCCGTGGGCTTGAGGAGGGGTCATGTTAAAAAATATCATAGAGCTTATCAAGGTCAAGACCATCGTGACCATCATTATACTGGCCGTGTGGGCGTATCTTGCCGTCACGGGTACGATAAATGCCGATGCGGTGAACAATGTCACCCTGATGGTGATTGCGTTCTACTTCGGCACGCAGCACGAGCGGCAAAGCAATCAATAAACAAAGCCCTCCGATATCGGAGGGCTTATGTTATTCAACTAAACCGTATTTGACCTTTATGCGGTCGAGCTTTTCGAGCATGGGCTCGGCGGCGATGTACAGGAAAAACACCGTCGCAAAGGCGTGGATGCAGTCCATGGGAAAGCCCGTGATGTAGTAGGTCAAAATCATTTTTGCGTTTATCGACCCGCTGCCCCACAAAAGCACCGATGCGGGATTCATGATACCGCCGTAAATGACGATAGCCGCCAGCGCACCGAAAACGCACATCGAGCCACGGGTGCGCCGGAGCAGTCCCTTGCGAAACAGCACGCCCGCAAGAAAGCCCGAGATGCCCATGGCGAACATCTGCCACGGCGTCCACGGTCCCTGCGAGAACAGGACATTTGACGCAAGCATGGTCATTGCGCCGACCAAAAAGCCGGTCTCGCCGCCGAAGGCTATGCCTGCGATGATGGTCAGCGCAAGCACGGGCTTAAACTGCGGCAGCATGAAAAATGCGGCACGACCCGCCACGCCGATTGCGCACAGCACGGCGATGATGACAAGCTCCCTCGCCTGCGGTCTGCGCCCCTCGAAAATCATGAAAAACGGGAGCATGCACTCGATGAGCACGAGCGTCGCCGTTATAAAATACTGCTTTTTATCGAGGTAGTACACGCCGACAAACAGCGTCAGCGGAACAAAAACGAGAACTAAGAGCGCCGCTGCGGCGGTGCGCTTGGTGAGCCTGCGGCGGCTCTCGGGAGTCTGCACGGTGACAGGCGGCGCTGACCTTCTTCCGATGGCGAGCATGAATGCCAAAAGCGAGGCAATGAGTGCTGCGTAGAGCTTCACGGAGCTGAGCCCCAGCTTTGTGATGCCCTCGGCATTTACAAGTGCGCTGAGGTCGGCGGTGCGCACGGCATAGACGAAAATTGCGAGCGCCGAGGCGAGCGACAACAGTGCAATTATTTTGCGGTACAGCGGCAGGGGCTCGGGCTTTTTGTCGGGGCTCTGCTCTGCCGTGCGGGTATACTCCGGCACATCGGGAAGCTCCGGCTCGGGCGGGAGAACACCGCCGCATGCGAGGATGACATCCTCGGCAGTGACGGCGTCGGCAACGATGCCGCGGGAGATGCGGTTTGCCGAGCTCGTGTAAAAGCTGTTGTCGGAGAAAAAGCGTGTGGGCGTGCCCTGCGACACGATGCCGCCGTCAAAAAACAGGGCGCAGCGGTCGGCGTAGGCGGCGGCAAACTCGAGGTCGTGCGTGACCGTGACGACGGAAACGCCGCCTTGCGTGAGCCTGCCCAAGATTTTCGCAAGCAGCCGCTTAAAGTGCGCATCGAGCCCCTTTGTCGGCTCGTCGAGCAGCAGCACATCCGGCTCTTGCAGCAATATCATCGCCAGCGCAGCACGCTGCTGCTGGCCGCCGGACAGGTCATACGGATGGCGGTCTAATAGCTCCGTCAGGCAGCACAGTGCGGCGATATTTTGCACTTTTTCGTCATTTTTCGACACGGCATACAAGTCCTCGTACACGGTCTTTTTGACGAAAAGCGTCTGCGGGTCCTGCGGCAGCATGGACACCCTGCCCTGCGTTTGAAGCTTGCCCCGGTACGGGGTCAGTGCGCCGCAAAGCAGCTTGAGCGTCGTGGATTTGCCCGCTCCGTTGCCGCCCAAAATTGCGAGCATCTCGCCCTTTTGAACGGTGAGGTCGAGCCCCTTTATGATGTCCCGCCCGTCCTTTTCGTAGCGAAACCAAAGCTCCTTTGCCGAAACAACGGTCTCGCCCGCAGGCTTTGCGGGTTTTACGGGCACGGGGGAAATTTCGTGGTGCTCGGCGTACTCCGAAAGAAACGCCCTGCCCTCGGAAACGGTGACGGGGCAGTCGGAGCTCGTCTCGAGCCCCGCCCAGATGCGCATGGCGGCGGGCATGGCGTCGAACATGGTGTGCTCCATGCCCTTGAGCGCCCTGCCGACGGCTTTGACATTGCCGCAGCAGATAATTTTTCCCTTATCCATGACGGCGCAGCGATCGGCCATGGGCAGCGCCTCCTCGAGCCGCTGCTCGGTCAGGAGCACGCTCGTGCCGAGCTCACGGTTTATTCTGCCGAGCACGGCGAGAAAATCACCGGCGGCGATGGGGTCAAGCTGGCTCGTGGGCTCGTCCAAGATGAGCACCTCGGGCTGCATCGCCATGACGGAAGCAAGGTTTAATAGCTGCTTCTGCCCGCCGGACAGCTCCGAGACATTTTTATAAAACCAGTCCTCGATGCCGAAAAACGCAGCCATCTCGGCAGCTCGGCGGCGGATGACCTGCGTGTCGAGTCCGAGGCTTTCAAGCCCGAAGGCGAGCTCGTGCCAGACCTTGTCGGTGACTATCTGATTATCCGGCGATTGCAGCACAAAGCCGATCTCGGCACTTTGCGTGCGCCGGTCGACATCCGCAAGCGGCCTGCCGCAGAACATTATGCTGCCGCTTTTTGTTCCGTGCGGGGCAAGGGCGGTCTTGAGATTGCGCAGAAGCGTCGACTTGCCGCAGCCGGATGCGCCGCACAGGACGAGAAATTCGCCCTTCTTGACGCTCAGGCTCACGCCGTCAAGCGCCCTTTCGGTCTGCTCGGGGTAGGCGAAGCTTAGGTTTTCGATATTAAAGACTTCCATCTTCGCTCCTCCCTCAGATCGATAACAGTCGGCGTTAAGCACAGCGCAAGATACGCTGCGAGTGCGCAAAATGTCATGGGGCTCATTGAGCCTCGAATGTTCGGAAAGTACCGCCAGCCAAGGCCGCCGGTGAAGGCGGCAAGGAATATTATCCCGCCGCACAGCAGAAGCCACACGAGCATGAGCATGTCACGCTTATCGAAGCGGTAAATTGAAAACGAGCTGCGGTGCTTTAGCCCGTAGCCACGGCTTTTCATGCTGTCGGCAGTGTCGATGGCATTCTCAAGCGACCATGTCACCATGCCCGAGAGCACGGTTATCGCATTTTTCGTGCGCTGCAATACACTGCCGTTTGCCGTGTCGCAGCCGATGCTGCGGCGAGCCTGCCGGGTAAGCTCCATCTGCCTTTTGAACTTCGGCACGAAGCGCAGGGTCATGCTCAGGATGAGCGCAAGCGAAGGGCTGACCCGTCCGAAAATGTACACGAACTTGTCCGAGGAGAGTACCTCGGTGCTGCAATAAAACCACATAAGCACCAAAGCGAGCATCGCTCCGGCGGCAAAGCCGTATGCGATGCTCTCTTTTGTTATGGGGTTGCCGTTTGACAGGTAGGCCAAAACGGTCTCACCTGCGTGGTTGAAGGCGGGGTTTATGACCACCGCCAGCAGCACGACCGGCAGTATGAATTTCACGCCGAAGCCCGCAGCCCTGCGCCCCGTAAGGCGCACGGCATAGGCCGATGCTCCGAAAACGGCAACGGCAAGGCACGCCGGATGCATGAATATCATGCCGAAGAACAAAACCAGCGCAAAATATATGAAGTTTACCGTCGGGTGATAGCCCGAAAAGGTGTCGGTATTAGCCATTCCAGTCGCTTCCCATTGCGTAGCCGCCGCCTATATCGTCGCCATAGGCGCAGGTGTAGCGCCACTCGACGGTTTCGCCCTGCTTGAGCTGATAGCGGCTGCACCCGTAATTGGGGTACCAGCCGTCGACACGGTACATCCAGCCGGAGGCCTGTCCGCAGTCGAACTCATACAGGTTGTGGATGCCCTCGACATAGGCGCTGTTGTACATGGGCGTAAAGGACGCTTCCATGTGGATGCCCTTTTCGGCGCAGATGCGCTTTAACACATCGTACACCGACTCGCCCTCATAGAATGTGACCGTCTGCGCAGGCAGGATGATGCCGTCAGACGGCACGGCGTCGAGCTTGTCCGGCTCGAGCATGTCAAGATTATTGAGTATGGTCGAGCACTCTATAGAGAAGGTGCAGGTAAGCTTTGTGCGCTTGTCGATCGTCTGATCCTCAGGCTCAACGGGCATGGGCTTGCCCGCAGGCACGGGGTCTGTTTTATACTTATCCTGCTCGGTCTGCTTACCGTCGGACACGACCCTGTCGGTCGATGCCGTGGGTGCGGGCGTTGCGGGAAGCTCATCGGGCTTGATGAGCAGGTTAGGCTCGACCTCGGTCACGGCAAAGTTTAAAATACTCGTCTTTTCGCCGGTGACGGACGCAGAGCACATCGGCGTTTTCTCATCGGACTTGTACACTGTCGCCGTCTGGCAGTCCCACTGCGTGTCAAGATACACGGACAGCACCGGCGCAAAGCCGAAGCTCTCCGTGGCATGAAGGTCAATGTAAATGCCGTTTTCGGCGTTGTCGATATCAAGGCCGAAGTTCAGCGCCTTGACCTCGGTGATATCGCTGCCGAACACCGTCCACTCGTAGCGGTAAGCGCCGCTATTGCCGCAGAACACGACAACGGCGTTTTCGTCCTTTATCTTCTGCACGGTGCTTTCGGGGACTATGCCGTCCTCGGCAAGATCAACGCTGCCCTGCAAAACATTTTCGTTTGCGGCAAGGAGATCGCCGCAGCCCGTGACCGAAAGCAGCATCACGAGGCACAAAAGAAGGCATATAAATTTTTTCATGTCAGTCTCCTATGACCACTCTGCCGCTGCGGGTCCTGAGCGTGTTTTTTACGGAAGCAAGGCTGTCTTTTTCATCGCTTGCGGCGAACACCGCATCGGCAAACGATATCTCGATGATATCGCCGCTTTGCACGCTGCCACGGAGCTTGAATTTGAGCCTGAAGAGCACCCTGTCCCCGTCGGGCAGCAGGTCTTTCGAGAATGCCCGTCTGCCGCCGGAAAGGTCAATGTACATGACATTTATCTGCCCTATCTCGTTGCTGCGCTCGACATTCACGCCCCAGTCGGGAAGCTCGGTCACGGCGCCGTTTGCCTTTTTTTCGCACGGAACGAGCACATTGCCCTCCTCGAGCCCAAGAAATTCGAGCTTGTTCGAGTCAAAGTTCATCGAGAAGCTCGCCGCCGGATAAATGTCGCCGTCCCTGAGGTCGGAGAGCGTGACATCAAGCGTGAACTCATCCCTGTTGCTTTGGCTCATCTTATTCGGAGTCTCGACGGTGACGGCGGGGGCAAGAGATAATGCCCCTCCGTCCCTGAACGGGAAAAACGCCAGCACCGCAAGTGCCAAAAGCACGAGCAGAACGATGATTATTGTTTTTTTCTTGCTGTTTTTCTTTTCTTCCATAGCTTATGCCGCTGCTTTTGCGACAACGCCGAAGTCATCGCCGTTTACGAAGTTCTCAACGATGCCCAGTGCGTCGGAGGTGTTGATGCGGCCGTCGCCGGTGACATTGGTGCGCAGGATGCCCTCGTCATCGGGAGCGTCGGTCTTGCGCAGCCATGCGTTTGCGGCGTTGAGCGCATCCTGAGCGTTTATAACGCCGTCGGAGTTCGTGTCGCCGAAGTCGAGTGCATCGGCAGTCTCGTTCTCGTCATAGGTGTAGTTTGCGGCATTTGCAAATGCGCTGAGGTCGGTGTCGGCGGAGACCATTGCGACATAGGTGCACACGCCGAGCTTCTCAGAAAGCAGGCGGCTGTAATGAAGCTTCACAGCGCCGTCCTTGTAGCTTATCTGCGAGCCGTTGCAGAGCTCGGTGGCGGAAACTGCGATAGCCATTTTGTCGGTCGAGATGAGGTCAACGCCGTCGCCGACATACAGGCACTTTGCACTGAACGACACGCCCTTGACAACATCGGAGGTCGCCTTGGCAGTGGCGGTGTTAACAACGGTGACTGCGGTGTCGTCGCTCTCGTCCGAGCTCTTTTTAAGATTCATGTCGTCAACGGAAACGGTTATCTCGCCCTTGTTCTTGACGCTGATATCGTCCGTGAGCTCAAGGCCGATGATGAAAAATTCCGCTGGGAAGCTTGTGCCGCTGACTTCGACGGTGCTGTTTTTCTCGGCATCGAAGTAGACTATGCGCAGCTTGCCGTTATCGAGATTGTACATTACATTGCCGCCGGATACGCGGCTGCCCACGGTGACGCCGGTGACGGTGACATTATCGGGGACGCTGAGGGTTGCGTCAACGAGCTTCCAGCCTGCTTCGCTGTCCCAATCGGAGACGCTGACGATGGCGTTGAAGGTCGTGCCCTTCTTGTTGCTGATCTCGGCAGGCAGCGAGATGCTTGCGGAGATGCCGGCGGGCTCGGGGCGGGCGACATCGGTCATGTCATAAAGTGCATTTTTATTGTTTACAAAGCGGTCGTATGCAACGAGTGCGTAGCAGGCCTGATCGGTCGCCATGGCGTTGACCTCGCCGCCAGTGTAGCCGCCGGTGGTCTCGAGAACATGGGCAAAGCCCTTGCCCTCGGGGATGTAGAACTCAAGCAGAGCGTCAACTGCCGAGCCGCCGGATTTGACAAAGCGGCTGTCGGTGCTCGGGTCGATGCCCCAGGCGGTACAGGCCACGATGACCTGTGCGATGCTCTCGGAGTTCACGCTGCCCCATGATGCGTAGCCGCCGTTATCCTTCTGGATGCTTGAAAGAGCTGCAAAGCCACGCTCGGCTGCGGCCTTGACATCGGCGTTGTCGGCGTAGTGTGCCAGCGCCTGAAGCGCCATTGCGGTCATGTCGGGGTCTGCGGTCGTGCCGGAAAGCGCCCAGCCGCCGCCGGATAGCTCCGCCTCGAGTATGTAGTTGACACACTGCTGGCGGATGGTTGCATCCTTGGTCTTGTAGTTATATGTATCAAGGGCGATGAGGGCGAATACCGGCCCGTTGAGCCCCTGCTTCTTTATCCAGCTGAAACCGTTTGCACTGTATGCGCCGACAAGGTCAACGCCGCCGACCTTGGTCGGGTCCTTGCCGATGGCGGAAAGTGCCATGATGAGGCGGGAGTTTTCGGTGCTCTTTACCTTGTGGAGCGCACCGTTTAAGTTGACGGAAGCCGCCTTTTCCTTGACAGTCTGCTCGATGCGGGAGTAGTAATCGGCAAAATACTTGCTGTCGGTGGGGTAGTAGCCGCCTCTTGCAAGGGACAGCACCGTCCACTCGCCTGCGCCCGTGCCGAAGCTCGGCTCTGTCACGGTGGCGGCAAGCTGCGCCATGGTCTCGTTGAGGGCGGTCTTGTAATCTGCCTTGTCGCCGCTGTCATCGGCGGTCAAAACTGCGACTGCTGCGTCTACCTCGTCCTGCGTTGCGGTGAGGTTTTCCATGACGGACATGACCTGCGCCTTCTTGGCGGCGTCGGTGCAGTCTGCGTATGCTGCGTACAGTGCAGCCTTCTTTGCGCCCTCGAAGAACGACGGCATGCCCCAGCCGGTGTCAACGCCGAGGTCGGCGCCGTAGCCATGCAGCGTGAACTGCCAACGGACAACATAGGTGTTGCCGAGGTCGGACGGGCAAAGCGCCTTCTGATCCTCATTTTCAAGGTACCAGCCTGCGCAGCCGACATTGATCATGAAGTCGTTGACGGTGATCATCCAGCCGGACATGCTGTCGTAGTCAAACTCGCCGAGGTACTCGTCATCGTTGCCGTCGTTCTCGTCATTTGTCGGGCCGCCGTTTTCGGTGATGACCGAGGGGATATCAAGATAGCCCTTGTCGATGTCCTTGATGCCGGACACATAGGCGGTGTCCGCCCAGTCGCCGGTCATGGTGTAATCGATATTGTGATCGATGAAGAATGCAAGCGTTGCAAGGCCTGCGGTCACCTCGCTGCGGTCAAGAGGTCCGTAGCCCTCGGTAGCAAGCAGGGCGTTTATCTCGCTGAGCGTATACGCCTGCGGCTCATAATACAGGCCCTGACCCAAGGTCAGACCCTCCATGGACACGACGACCTTAAATTCGTCGTCATCTTCCTGCGCCGCAAATGCTACGAACGACAGCGATGCGAGCATCACTACCGCAAGCACGGCGGCAAGCAGTCTTTTGCCGGTGTTTTTCATATTGTACCTCCGTAAAAAAATACACTCTTTCTTCTAATAATGAAAGAGCGCAGCAATTTATCCCCGGAGACGGGCATCACAAGCTTGACCTTGGCGTGAGGCATAAAAAATGAGCGCCCCGACCAAAGCCAAACGGACAATGATAAATCGGCTGCACTCTTCACGCCAAAGTAAATGTAAACCTAAAAAGCACGGCAGGTCTCCTGACTTATGACCGGAAAGCCCGCCTTCTCAGTGTGCCCGCCGACAGACAGACTGCACCAATGGCATAAATGGACTCCCGTTGCGTCAAATACAGTAATGGCGGCTGTTCCGGACTCGAACCGGATTCCCTTTTAATCAAAACTCATTTCTACAGCTTTAGAACCGTACTTCCATATCAATTAAGTTGTGAGGTCATTATAACTAATAATTTCTTATTTATCAACAGTTTTTGCGCAGGACGCAGGAAATCGGAGAAATTTCTTTCTCCGACGGCTTTATATTACCACATTTTGAGGAAAATTTCAAGTCTTGTATTCTTCTTTCGGCGGGTGTAGTGAACATAGTAAAGGAGCGTGACGCAAGGACTCGCTTTTCCTGCCAGAAAAGCGTGATTTTCGTGAAAATTGCGATTTGCAGGTTGAAATCAGCGAATAATTTTGCATTTTACACGGATTTTACAATTACCGTCTGTCCATTTTTACAATTATGGGGTATTATCTTACCATAAAGAAAAGCAATGGAGGCACAAGCATGATTTACTGCGTTGAGGATGAGGGCAGCATCCGTGATCTGATGCTGTACACTTTGAATATGGCGGGCTTCGAAGCGCAGGGCTTTGCAAGCAGCGAGCCGTTTTGGGACGCTATGAAAAAGGATCGTCCGGAGCTCATTTTGCTTGACATCATGCTGCCCGGCGAGGACGGCATCGCCGTTCTGCGCAGACTGCGCTCTTCACCGGTGACGGCCGACATTCCCGTTATCATGGCGACGGCCAAGGGCAGCGAGTACGACCGTGTCGTGGGGCTTGATTTAGGAGCAGATGACTACTTATCAAAACCGTTCGGCATGATGGAGATGGTCTCCCGTATCAAGGCGGTGCTGCGCAGGGCAAACCCCAAGGCAGCCGCACCGGCGGTGCTGTCGCTGGGCGATATATCGCTCGACCCGACGAGACACAGCGTGTCATCCGGCGGTCGTGAGGTCGTCCTGACGCTCAAGGAATATGACCTTCTGAAGCTTCTTCTTGAGCACCCGGGTCAGGTGTTTACGAGAGAGCATCTGCTTAGCTCCGTCTGGGGCTCGGACTTCATCGGCGAGAGCCGCACGGTGGATGTGCACATCGGCACGCTGCGCACAAAGCTCGGCGCTGCCGGACGGCAGATACAGACGGTGCGAGGCGTTGGCTACAAGCTTGAGGTGTGAGCATGAGTAAGAAAATTTTCAATTCCATATGGGTCGTCGCACTTGCGGTGTTTTTGGCCTCCCTACTGTTCATCATGGGCATGAGCTACAGCTATTTTTCCGATGTGCAGGAGGCGCAGCTTCGCATCGAGACCGAGCTTGCGGCAAAGGGCACCGCCATGGGCGGCACTGACTACCTTGAAGGGCTCGGGCAGAAAAACTACCGCATCACATGGATAGGCCGTGACGGCACGGTGCTCTACGACAGTCAGGCAGACTCCGCCGGGATGGAAAACCACTTAGAGCGTGAGGAGGTCCGGCAGGCGCTCGAGACCGGCCACGGCGAGAGCAGCCGCTACTCCAAGACGCTGTCCGAGGAGCTGCTGTACTGCGCCGAGCTTTTGCCCGACGGCACGGTGATACGCCTTTCGAGCGTGCGCTCAACGGTACTCATGCTGCTGCTCGGCTTTGCGCAGCCTATCGCCATCGTTGCGGTGCTTGCACTTGCGCTGAGCTTCTGGCTCGCCTCCCGCCTGTCCAAAAAGATAATCGAGCCTATAAACGCCCTTGACCCGGACAAGCCCTCGGACTACATCGGCAAGGAGGCCTACACCGAGATAGAGCCGCTGCTTCTTAAAATGCGGGCGCAGCAGAACGAGATAGCGAAAAATCAGGCGGAGCTGGAAAAAACCTCGCAGATACGGCAGGAATTCACCGCCAACGCTTCGCACGAATTGAAAACTCCGCTGCACGCAATTTCCGGCTATGCCGAGCTTCTGGAAAACGGCATGGTCAAGCAGTCGGACATCCGCCCGTTCGCCGGAAAGATACGCCTTGAGGCGCAGCGCATGACGCAGCTTGTTGGCGATATCATCGACCTTACGCAGCTTGACGGCGGTGCCGACGGCATGCAGTGGGAGCTGTGCGACCTCAATTCCATTGCCGAGAACGCCGCCGACAGCCTGCAAAGCGCCGCTGCGGAAAACTCGGTCGAGCTCACGGTCAGCGGCGAGAGCGCCTCGGTGCGGGGCATCCCGCAGGTGCTTTACAGCATCGTGTACAACCTGTGCGACAACGCAATAAAATATAACCGCCCCGACGGCAAGGTGAGCGTGACGGTCGCAAAAGAGCCGAGCGGCGTGCGCCTATGCGTCGCCGACACCGGCATCGGCATCTCCGAGGAGCACCAAAGCCGCATATTCGAGCGCTTCTACCGAGTTGACAAGAGCCGCTCCAAAGAAGTCGGCGGCACGGGTCTGGGGCTTTCCATCGTAAAGCACGGACTCATGATACACCGTGCCCGCCTTGAGCTTGACAGCGTCCCCGGCAAGGGCACGACCTTCACCATACACTTCCCGAGTGCGGAATAATGAAAAATCCCCGACAACTGTCGGGGATTTTTTATGCCGAGTAGATTATTTCATTTATTTTATTTTTCTTTGCGACAAGCAGGCGGACAAGCCTGCCAAGCTCCTTGCCGCCGTTTTCGGCGGAGGCGAAAATGCTGTCATTGAGATAGTACATTTCCCGCATGCCGAGATTATACAGCACTCTGCTGAACGAGCAGGCGTACATTCTGCATTTATCGATATTGTTGCTGCGGTACGCCCTTTCCATCTTCTGCGGGGTGTCGTCCTCGGCAAACTGACGCAGACTGCTTATGTACAGCTCCTCTTCGTCATAGCTTGTCTCGAGTCCCTTGCCGATATCGCAGCCGGCATCGGCCAATTTATTTATAACCTCATTCATTGGCAGCTCCTTAAATCAGGTAGTTACGCCTGAGCCTTTGCTTTCTTTCCTCGGTCACGCCGAGCTTTTGCCGAATATACTCGTCAACGCTGCCGCACATGCGCACCATGGTGTCAAACGCTGCGGCAAGATACTCCTCGCTCGTGGTATTGAGCCAGTAGACAGACTCAATGACCCTGTCGTCGTTTGTGAACTCACGGCAGGCCTCGGTCGCCGAGCGTATCTCCTCGGCGCAGCGTGTGCCGGTCAGGAGATAGTCCTCGACTATGCTGTCCATGGACGCACCCAGCACATACAGTATAAGCGCCGACGCTATTCCCGCTCTGTCCTTGCCCATGGCGCAGTGCCACAGCACCGCACCCTGCTCGCTGCTTTCAAGCAGGCGGAAAAAGCGGCTGTAGTTTTTTATTGCGCTGTCGCTCTCTACGAGCAGCGGGTACAGTGAGCGCATAACGGCAAAGCCGTTTGAGCCGAGCTTCTCGGCATAGTCGGGTCGGGAAAACGCCTTGTAGGGGTCCTCTATCGACTCACGGGTTATGCCGGGCAGCAGTCCCTCGATGACGGGCAGGTGCATATAAAGCACGCCGTCGACCTGCCGATCGGACTTGAGCTCACGCTCGTTATCGGTGCGAAGATCGATGACCGTGTGCAGTCCGATGCTGCGCAGGTAGCGCTCATCGTTTGGGCTGAGCCTGCTCAGCTCGCCCGAACGGATCAGTCTGCCGCTTTGCACACGCAGGCCCTCGGCGGCGGGAATACCGCCGAGGTCGCGTGCGTTCAGCGAGCACTCAAGAATTACCTCGGGTGCGTAATTTGTCATAGTCCTGCGTCCATGCCCTCGGCTCTGTCGATTATCATCTGCACGAAGTCGTCGTTCCAAATGCCGGCAAAGTACAGAAGGTCGATGACGGAGAAGCGGTTGCGCATGAGGTTGCAGTTGGTCATTGCCCAGCGAGCCGTCTTTGCGTCGACGGGGTAGTTGAGGACGCTGTAGCGGGTCGGAGCATTTGCATTGTGCATGCATGCGGCAATGTACTCCGGCTTCTTGACCCACGGCTCGACGGTCTTTTTGAACTCATCGAAGTTATCAAGGAACGCCTTGAACTTTTCCTTGTTCTCATGCCACTTTGCAAGCTTCTTCTGATAGTCCGACCAGCACTCGTCGGCTGCCGAATGGGTGTCATCGAGCCAATCGAAGGCCTCACGCACCTTCGGCTCCATCTCCTCGGCGCTGGGATAGCACTTGTCAAGGTCGACGCTCTTGGGGTCGAACTCGTTGAGCAGGTAATCCCAGATGATGCAGGAGTTGATGCCGGAAACGGCGACCTGCGTGCCGTGGTAGCAGATGCCGGTGTGGCGAACCTTGGACGCCATGTCGATGAGGTGGCTCATAACATGCTCCGAGCCCGAAGCAGGAGAGCTCTGGTCGGCAAGACCCATGGAAAGGCCGCTTAAGGTCAGCACATTTGCAAGGTCGTAAAGCACCTTGCCGTCGCCGTCGGCGAGCTTTGCCGAGTTTTCCAGCAGCTCCTCGCACTGGGTACGGATCATGTCCGAGGGAGCGGTGTGGAAGCCCGAGCTCATGCCGAGAACGGTGCCGAGATACCAGTCAACGGGCGCCGTCCATGTTGCGATAAGGTCGCCGTAGCCGGAGACATTCATCTCCGCCGGAGCGGCCTCGACGATGTCAAGGTCGATGATGAGAATGTCGGGGTAGCGGGAGTGTACGGTCCTCTTTACGCCGGAGAAGAGCATGACGGAGGAATTATCCGAAAATGCGTTGACGGAAAGAGCCGACTGCACGATAACAAGCGGCAGTGGGTGCTCGTGGTCTGCCGTGTAGGTGGAATACTTGCACAGGTCGCAGATGGTGCCGCCGCCGATACCGACGACACAGTCAACGCCCGCAAAATGCTCCGCAACGGCTGCGGCGTTTTCGGGGGTGCAGTGGACAATGCTGTCATCGGGCTCTCTTACGACGAACCACTCGACCTCATACTTTGTCTTGAGCAGCTCATATACACGCTGCTTGACCGAACGGTCGGCGCTGTCACGGAAGTCGACCGGACCGGTAACAAGAAGGACCTTCTTGCCCTCGGTGAGCGATGCGACGGCATCGCAGATGCCCTCGACCGCACCGGAGGAAATGCAGATATCCTTCATATCGATGGAGCAGAGAATTTCGGAGTTTTCCTGCTCCTTCATGACCTTTTCAAGCTCACGAAGCTTTGTCGCATCCGCTCTGATCAAACGAGAATCTATCATTTTTCTGAACTTCCTTTGCTGTGAATTATGCCTTGTAGTATTTGTTGAAGAACGGCTCGAGAGTGGTGTAGCACTCGAGGTAACGGGCGTATGCCTCGTCGTACTCGGGCTTCTTGCTGAAGTCGGGCTCGTAGATAGCGCCGAGCTCTACCATGGCCTCGGCTGCTTCCTCGAGGTTTGCGAAGTTGCCCTCGGCAACGGAGGCGAGCATTGCTGCGCCTATCGCAGCGCCCTCGGAGCTCTTGGTGGCCTCAAGGCGCTTGCCGAGTGCGTCGGCCTTCATCTGGCACCAGAACGGGGACTTGGTCGCACCGCCGACTATACGCACGGTGTCGGCATCGATGCCGAGCTCTGCGAAGCGGTCGACATTGTCCTTAAGGCCGAAGGTGATGCCCTCGAAAACGGCTCTTGCCATCTCGCCGATGCCGTGGCTGAGGGTCAGGCCGATGAAGGTGCCTCTTGCCTTGCCGTTCCATGTCGGGGTCATTGCGCCGCCCATGCACGGCAGGAAGGTCAGGCCGTTCGAGCCGATGGCGACATCCTTGGGTGCGATGTAGTTTACAAGCGTTTCCTTCGCTTCGGGATCTACCTTGCCGAGGAAGGAGGTCTCGCCCATTGCTATCTCGTTCATTTCCTTGTAGCCGGGCTTGCGGAGGATATTGTCGATGAACCATCTGGTCGAGCCGCCGGAAACGAAGCCGGGGTTCTCGATGAGCCACAGGCCGGAGTGAGCCGAGTGATGGGTCTCAACAAGACCCTTCTTGTCGAAAACGGGCTTATTGAAGGTAGCGGCGACGGGCTCTGCCGTGCCGGTGATATCGCAGACCATGCCGCTCTTGACAAGGCCGGAGCCGAGGCAGGAGCTGTGCTCGTCGCCGGTGCCGACGATGACCTTGGTGTTTGGGGTCAGGTGCAGACGCTGAGCAATGTCGGGCTTAAGAGTGCCGACGACATTCTCCGCCTTCTGAAGCGTGCCGAGCAGTGCCGGGTCAAGGCCGAACAGTGCGCACATCTCGGGGTCCCAATCCATCTTTGCGACATTGTAAAGCATGGATGCGGAGGCCTGAGCATAGTCGACTGCGGCAACGCCGGTCATCCAGTAGACCATGTAGCTGTCGACATTGAGAATGTACTTTGCCTTCTCGAAAATGTCGGGGCGCTCTTCCTTTATCCACAGCATCTTTGCTGCGGTGTGGGTCGAGTCAAGGTTAAGGCCGGTGACATCAAAAACATGTGCCTCGTCCACGGTGGCCTTTATCCTGTCGGTGATGGCCTCGGCACGGCGGTCCATCCAGATAACGCAAAGGTCGCCCAGTGCGTTGCCGTCTGCGTCGGCGGCGATGACGGAGTCGTTTATCGCATCCATGCCGATGGTGCCGATATCCTCGGGAGCAACGCCGCTTTTAGCGACGAGCTCATTTATAACGCTGGTGAAGGAAACTATATAGTCCGATACCTTGGATTCTGCCCAGTTGGGGTGCGGGGCGGAGTAGTCGTGCGCATGGGACGCTTCGGCGACTATCTTGCCGTTCGGGTCGACGAGGAAGCCCTTGAGGGACTGGGTGCCAAGGTCGATGCCAATTACATATTTGCCCATTTTATTCTCCTTAATTTTGTCCGTATACAAAATCGCAGCATCGCGTTAAACACGATGCCGCGATTGACATTTGAATATTGAAGCTATTGTATCACTGGTCTTCAGGCTCTACAAGGAAGGTGCCGTTCTTGCTCTTGCAGACGGCTATGTAGTAGATGATAGCCAGCACGAAGAAGCCGAAGGCGATGCCTGCCAGAAGCAGAGACTGACCTGCAACTGCGCTGTAGATGGAAGCAGCGGCAACGAGGATGCAGAACGGGATGCCGAGGTAGCCGAGCCACTTGGGGCACTTGTAGGGGCGAGGCATATCGGGCTGATCCTTGCTGAGCTTGATCCAAGAAGCGAAGCAGCACAGAGCCATGAATGCAGAGCCGATGCCTGCGATGACAACGATAACTGCAACAGAGCCCATGAGGGTCAGTGCGATACCGATGACGGAGGTGACGAGAAGTGCGTTCATCGGGGTGCCGTTCTTGTCGAGCTTGCCGAGGAAGCCGGGCAGGCACTTGCAGCGTGCAAGAGCGTAGGTCTGACGGGACTGGCCGATGATGATGCCGTTAAGGGATGCGGCAAGGCCGATCATGGCGATGACAATAAAGACAATGCTCATGGTGGAGCCTTCGCCGAACAGGTGGTTGATGACATTTGCAACGGGAGCGTCGTTCTTAAGGATCTCCTCCTTGGGAAGAGCTGCTGCGGTGGTGATGAGCATGAGCATGCCGCCGACGAGCAGAGTGAAGATACCGACGATGAAGCCCTTGGGAATATCCTTGGACGGGTTCTTGCATTCCTCTGCGCCCATGCCGCCTGCCTCAAATGCGAGGAAGAACCATACTGCGTAGGGGATAGCGACGAAGATGCCCTTTACGCCGCCGAGCTCGCCCATCTTGCCGAGCAGGCTGAAGTCTGCGTGGGGAAGGCCGATGGCTGCGTACAGCACGACGCCTGCAACACCGATGACGGTGACGATAAGGCCGATGGTCTGGCCGGCCTCAATGCCTCTCATGTTTATAAACAGGAAGATGAGGTAAGCAACGACGGATGCGACGACCGCCGGGCATACCGGAAACAGGGTGTGGACATATGCGCCGATAGCGATGCAGATACCGGGAGTGCAGAACAGCGACTCAACGAGATAGCTGAAGCCTGCAAAGAAGCCTGCGCCTCTGCCGAACGCCTTCTCGGTGTAGGCTGCCGGGCCTGCGGAGCTGGGGATAGCGGTCGCAAGCTCTGCGAACATGAATGCGAAGGGGATGTAGAACAAAATTGCGATGCCCATTGCGATGAGAGCGCCGACAAAGTTGGTCTCGCTGAAGATGTAGTTCCAGCCGTAGTAGCTGCCGGAAATAACTGCACCGACGGCGACTGCCCATATACCGGCTGCGGTCAGGGCTTTTTTAAGTTTGTTGTCTTCCAATTGGTGGGTCCTCCTTATTATCCTTTTTACTTTCTATTGTAACCGCTGTCCGAGCGGCTTACATTACTTTTTTGCCATGTAATCGGCAACTGCCTGCAGGTTGGTGCGGAAGTCGCCGTCTGCAACGAACTTCTTCTCAAACAGAGCAGAGCCCATGGTGAAGGTCCAGGGTCCGATATCGAACATGGTGTCGATGCGGCCGTAGCTGTTGATAGAGCCTGCGATGCAGATCTTTGCGTCAACTGCCTTGCAGAAGTCGTATGCCAGCTTCTCGCCGTCGACGACATGACGGTAAGCAAGGATATCGAAGCCGGTGATGCCCTTTGCCATCAGATCCTTTGCGTTCTGGATAATTTCCTCGTTGGTGCCCTCGAGGATGCTGGGGCTGCCGGAGACCTTGCCGACGAAGGGCAGATACTCCATACCGTTGTCCTTGAGAAGCTTTGCGACGGAATCGTAGTAAATGGTGCCCATGAGGTAGTCAAAGCCGCAGTCGATAGCGGTCTGAGCGCCGTCAAGGCAGCTTGCCTCGTCATAGGTGACGACCTCGAGGAAGGTGGTCTTGCCTGCGGCCTTCATTGCGCCTGCCAGAGCCTTCATCTCGTCCTTGGGAAGGCCGACATTCTTAAAGCCCCAGAACTTGACCTCTTCAATGTCCTTGCACTGCTCGAACACCTCGGCGGCATTCTTTACGGTGACATCGTGATGGGTCAGCATTATGATAATTTCAGGTCTCATTTTCAGGTTTCTCCTTTGCAAAAATGATGTGTTTTGGTCTTACGGCTGCGCCGTATTCCCTGTTAAGACATTTATATTTTAGAGCAACTTTTTCTCAGTGTAAACGCAGAATTTGCACGCAAAAAGCGCTGCAAACGCTTGACTTATCAAGCATTTTTGACTTTTGCGCAAAACACGCATTTTTCTAAAAAAACTGCGTGTTTTCAGTCCGTTCATTTTTGCAATTTAACTAAATCCGACCGCTCAATTTCTACAAATTCGGTCGTCAAAAAAATGTCATTCTCTTGATTTTTCTGTCAAAATATTTCCTTGAATGTAAGCGCATAGAAAACTGCGCAAATTTCGCCGCCGCATGGGCGTTTTCGCTGCCCCAACAGAGCAAAGAATCCCCGACGGCAAGCCGTCGGGGATACCGATCGTTATATGATCATTCGCCGAAATCGAGAACTCTGCGCATGCGGATGAGGGTATTGCGGTTTCTGATGGCCGAGGACACGGCGAGCATCTCGTCGGCAAGCTCGGGCTTGATGCCGATGTGCTCGGGCAGGTACTTGCAGCCGCAGGCCTTGTACAGTGCCTCCATCTCCTCTGCCGAGGGCAGCTTGTTTATCATGTCCCTTATCTCGTCCCAGTGGTCGACGATGTTCTGCGGGTCAAATGTGCCGAGGACATCGTTTGCATTCTCCTTGATGATTCCCGGGGCAAGGCGGTCGCCGAATTTTTCTCTTATCCACTCCTCGCTCAGAGGCTCAAACTTCTTTGCCTTGGGCGTGGGCAGGGCGGCCAGACGGTGGTACTCCTTGATGCACAGGTAGGTGCCGACGCCGACGCATTCGCCGTGGATGCCCTCGGCCTCCTCAAAGCGGGGCGGGTGCATCTCGACAAGGTGGGCGGCAAGGTGCTCAGCACCCGAGGCCGCTCTGGAGTGATTAAGAAGCTGCATGGTAAGACCCGACTCCATCTGAGCCATGGTCATGGCCTCGTGATCGACCTCGCCGGTGGCGGCGAGCTTATCGGCAGCTTCACGCATTATCTTCAGCGCATGCTCTGCCAGATCGCACACCTTGGGGCAGAAATACTCGTCTGCGACCATGTGCGAGACCTTCCAGTCGAATACGGAAATGTACTTGGACAGAATGTCGTTTATGCCGCTGGAGACAAGGCGCATGGGGGCGCCCTTTATGATGTCAAGGTCGGTCACAACGAGGGTGGGAGCGCACATGGGGGTCGACTTCTTCTGGCCGTTGATGATAGCCGAGCAGATGTTGGCGGTGAAGCCGTCGGACGATGCAAGCGTGGGTATCGCAACAAAGGGGATGCCCAGCTTATATGCCGGATAGCGGCCGAAGTCCATGATGGTGCCCGCACCGTAGGCGACGATGACCTCGGGGTCATCGAGCTTTTTCATCATGTCCTCGATGAGCGTATCCTCGGCTCTCAGTCCCTGAGCCTCGAGCACTATCTCCTGATCGGCGGCGACATGCTTGCCCTCGGTGAGCTTATAAATGACCGAGTCGTACACAACGGCACGCTTTTTGCCCGCAAGGCCGACATCGGCCATGTACTTTTCAAAGTTGTTGATAGCGCCGTACTCTACGACGACCATCTTCGTTTCAAGCTCGTGGTCTCTGCCGCACCCGCACAGGCCGGCGTATTTGGCACAATCCATTATCATAGCAATTTACCTCACATTTCTACCGTATCTAATTTGCCGTAGCCGTTTATCGCAAACAGCTGCTTTTTGCTTTCGTCTCCGTAAACTTCAACGACATCGGCGATGAAGAAGGTGTGGTCGCCGACGGCGACAGTGTCGCTCAGGCGGCACTCGAAAACCACCTTGCTGGCCTCCACGACCTTGGGGGCTATCGCCTTGGCGTCGACAAGTCCGATACCGAGCTTTGCTGCCTTATCTGTATCTCTGCCCGAGCAGCGGCCGCACTCAAGCGCCTTCTGCTTCATCGTTTCGTCAACAAGGTTGAGCGCAAACTCGCCTGCCGCACGGATATTGCCGCCGCTGAAGCCCTTGTTGCTCAGGCATGCGCCTATTTTGACGGGATGATTGCTCAGATATGTCCACCACGACACCGCCATAAGATTTGTTCTGCCCGTTTCGTCAACGGACGACAGCAGAGCGAACGGTGCCGGGCTTGTCATTTTCTGAGCCTGTCCGATAGTGAGCTGTTCCATAATCATACCTCCGTTTAAGAAAGTTCACCTAATTTTATAATAAGTATACCTTTTGCGCAAGCTAAATATAATTCAAAAAAATTCTTGAAATAATTATACGATTTGTGGTATATTGTTCACTATGAAAAAATGCGCACTTCGCCGAGTTTCAGCTGCACATCTTATATATTATTCGGCAGCCAAAGTATTGTCAACCGTGCGAAATCGAGCGAAAACGAGTGCTTGCACAGCTTAGAGGATTTTTGCGTGTTTCGCTTGTTTTGGGCGATTTTTGAGCGTTTTTTCTTGGTGGATATCGACAAAATCCACAAATCATTTTTTACACAGCCAAACTATCAGCATCGGAGTGATACACTTGAAAACCGCAGTAAGAGAGCAAAGGATCATCAGCATCCTCGAAAGTCGGGGCGAAATGTCGGTAAACGAGCTGGGCGCTATCCTCAACATCTCCGTGTCAACTCTGCGCAAGCAGCTTGCGGATATGCAGGAGAAAAAGCTCATTATCCGCACCTACGGAGGCGTAATGAGCATAAATCCCGTGCCGGACGAGACCTTCGACAGCAAGCTCCACAAGAATGTCAATGAAAAGCGCCGCATCGCCACCAAGGCCCGCTCGCTGATAAAAAGCGGCGACTCGCTGTCTCTTGGCAGCGGTACGACGGTCTATGCGCTGAGCAACCTGCTCGATGACCTCGACTCGGCCGAGATATACACGAACTCCATGCAGGCCGCCGAGTATCTTGCCAACTGGGCGATACTCAACACCCACATCTGCGGCGGCATAATACGAAGCGCAACGGGTACCATCATCGGCAGCGAGGCGTACAACTTCTTTAATAATATCGATGTAGACTACGCCTTCATAAGCTGCGACGCCGTTGACGACAACGGCATCGTATACAGCGACAATCTCGCCGTTGCCACGGTCGAGCGTGCCGTTTTGAGAAACGCAAGAAAGAAATATGTCCTGTGTGATTCGACAAAGTTCGGCAAAAGCTCCGTTGCGAGCATCGCAGACCTTGCCGACTGCGAGGCGGTCATCACCGGCACGGAGGCAAAGTCCGTCACCGAAAACCTCAAGTTTAGAGGCGTAAACATCATCTTTGCTTAAAACATCGGCATTTTTACAGTCTTTTTACACATTGGGTCTATTCCGCTTTACAAAAATGCAGTAATATAGATCCATGAGAGAGAAAGGATGTGATAATTTGATAGATTTTAACGCAAAAAAGGGTTTTATCTGCGATATGGACGGTGTCATCTACCACGGCAACCGCATTCTGCCGGGCGTGGTGGAGTTTATAGACTGGCTCAAGGCAAACGACAAGGGCTATCTGTTTTTGACCAACAACAGCGGCTGCACGCCCAAGGAGCTCAATCAAAAGCTTGCACGCATGGGGCTCGATGTCCCGGAGGAGCACTTTTACACGAGCGCACTTGCAACTGCTGCGTTTATAAAGGAGCAGTCACCGGGCTGCTCGGCATATGTCATAGGTGAGGCGGGACTATTAAACGCCCTGTACGATGCGGGCATCACAATGAACGATGTCAATCCCGACTATGTCATCGTCGGCGAGGGCAAGGCGTATTCGCTGGACACCCTCACGAGGGCGACGAACCTCGTTCTGGGCGGTGCTAAGCTCATCGGCGCAAATTCCGATATCTCGGGTCCTATCGAGAACGGCATCGCACCGGCATGCCGTGCGCTCATTGCGCCCATCGAGATGGCGACCGGCACGGAGGCGTATTTCTGCGGAAAGCCGAACCCGCTCATGATGCGCACGGGGCTGAAGATCCTCGGCTGCCACTCGGGCGAGGCGGTCATGATAGGTGACCGCATGGACACCGATGTCATTTCCGGCATGGAAAGCGGTATGTCCACGGTGCTCGTTATGTCCGGCATCTCCACCCGCAAGACGCTTGAGCACTTTGCCTACCGCCCGACGATGGTACTCGACGGCGTGGGCGATATCGTTAAGTTGGCTGGAGCCGAACACCATCGGTTTTGACGGGCAGCTTTCCGCCCATGCTTCGCTAAATCCCTAGTCCATATATGTCCATTATGCCCGTCGGGCTTTATCTTTGCCTGAGCGAAAATCTGCTCCGTCAAAACTGCGGAGCATCTGTCAGTGCTGTTTTTCGAGGGATTTTCGGCTTTCTTTGGTGTCAATGGGCTGACGCCCATTAAGACAAAAAAGGCGGAAAGCGCCGAAAGGGCACACTGACAGACGATAGGGGTTCGGCTCCCGTCAACTTAAAGGCTGCAAGCGCAAAGTAAAACTGAATTTTCGGCCGCAGAGCGTTATGCTCTGCGGATTTTTTATGCTCCAATCTTACAAACTCTTTACAAAAACACGGTATTAGCCTTTACGATACGGCGGTAATCTATGACCGTACCCAAGGAGAACATCCAAAAACGATTTTGTACAAAGGAGTATACAAAATGAAAAGAAAAAGTATTATAGCCGCCGGCATGGCCGCACTTATGTCTATTGCGCTTCTGGCCGGCTGCGGCAGCAACGGTTCTGAGCCTCAGAGCGTTTCCACCAACGGCTCGACCTCCATGGAGAAGGTCATCGGCGCGCTTAGCGAAAAGTTCATGGAAACCAACAAGGACATCACCGTCACCTACGACCCCACCGGTTCGGGCACGGGCATCGAGTCCGTGAGCACCGGAAAGTGCGACATCGGCCTTTCCTCCCGTGCACTCAAGGACAGCGAGACCGGTCTTACCGGCACGACCATCGCACTTGACGGCATTGCAATCATCGTAAACGCAGAAAACAAGGTCGCAGACCTCACCGTCCAGCAGATCGCCGATATCTTCACCGGCAAGATCACCAACTGGAAGGATGTCGGCGGCGACGATCTTGAGATCACTTGCATCGGCCGTGAAGCAAACTCCGGCACGAGAGACGGCTTTGAGTCGGTCACCGATACCAAGGACGCATGCAAGCTTTCTCAGGAGCTGACCTCCACCGGCGCCGTGATCTCCGCAGTAGGCAGCAACAAGAACGCCATCGGCTACGCTTCCCTCTCGGCAGTTGAAGGTCAGACCGGCATCAAGGCAGTCACCGTGGGCGGCGTTGCCTGCTCCGAGGCAAGCGTTCTCGACGGCAGCTACGCAATCCAGCGTCCCTTCGTCCTCGTGACCAAGGACGGCACCGAGCTTTCGAGCGCAGCAAAGGCATTCTTTGACTTTGCAACAAGCACCGATGCTGCCGACCTCATCCGCAGCGCAGGCGCAGTCCCCGCAGCAAAATAAGCTTCGGCAAAACGCAAACCATGCCCCATGCCAACGCATGGGGCATTACGATTAGGAGCTGTCCATGAAACGAAAAAAGACGATAGAAACGGGCTTTCGCCTGCTGTTTTTAATATGCGGTCTTATTGCGGTGGCGTTCGTGCTGCTCATAAGCATCTACCTCATAATCGCCGGTATACCCGCCATCCGTGAGGTGGGGCTCATTAACTTCCTGTTCGGCGACACATGGAATGCCGGCACGAACGAGTTCGGCATCCTGCCGTTTATCCTCACGAGCGTTTACGGCACAGCAGGAGCGGTAGTCATCGGCGTGCCGATAGGCATAATGGCGGCGCTGTACCTTTCAAAGGTCGCTCCGCCAAGGATCGCAAAGCTCGTGAACACCGCAGTTGAGCTCTTGGCGGGCATCCCCTCGGTCATATACGGCCTTGTGGGCATGATAGTCGTTGTACCGGCGGTGCAGAGCGTGTTCGGCCTGTCATCGGGCGCATGCCTGCTGACTGCAATTCTTGTGCTTGCCGTCATGATCCTGCCCTACATCATAAACATCTCGAAAACGGCGCTGGACGCTGTTCCGCCCGAGTACGAGGAAGCGTCGCTTGCGCTCGGTGCGCTCAGAACCGAGACTTATTTCAAGGTCTCGCTTCCGGCGGCTAAGCGTGGTATCGCAACCGCCGTTGTGCAGGGCGTGGGCAGAGCGATGGGCGAAGCGATGGCAATAATCATGGTCGCAGGCAATGTCGCAAACATGCCGGGTCTGTTTTCCTCCGTCCGCTTTCTCACGACCGCCATCGTCTCGGAAATGTCCTACGCCTCCTATGGCACGCTGCACAGAAATGCGCTGTTTTCGATAAGCCTTGTGCTGTTTTTGTTCATCATGATGGTCAACACGCTGCTGCACATGATATCGCACAGCAAGGAGGACTGAGGCATGAGAATAGCTAAGGACAAAACTCTTAATTTCCTTATGTCGCTGTGCGCCGCCGTGACCTGCCTGCTGCTCATCGGTCTGATCGGCTACCTGCTTTACCGTGGCATCCCGGGCATAAACGCAAAGTTCCTCACAACGCAGACAAGCTACATCTCCGACTCCATCGGCATACTGCCGAACATTCTGAACACCCTGTACCTTATAATCCTCGTCATGATCATCGTCGTGCCGCTGGGCGTTGGCGCTGCGGTGTATCTCACCGAGTATGCGTCAAATAAGCGCATCTCAAACGCCATCGGCTTTGCCGTCGAGACGCTCACGGGCATCCCGTCAATTATCTTCGGCCTTGTCGGAATGCTGTTTTTCACGCAGATATTAGGGCTAAGGCAGGGCATCCTCGCAGGCTCGCTCACGCTTATAATCATGGTGCTGCCGACGGTCATCAGCAACACCAAGGAAAGCCTTCTCGCCGTGCCGCAGGCGTACCGTGAGGGTGCGCTGGCGCTCGGCTCGGGCAAGTGGCACATGGTGCGCACGGTGGTGCTCCCGAACGCCGTTGACGGCATCGTCACCGGCTGCATCCTCGCAGTCGGCAGAGTGGTCGGCGAATCGGCGGCGCTGCTGTTCACCGCAGGCTTCGGTCTTAAACTCCTCGGCTTTGCCAAGGCGCTTCAATCCTCGGCGGCCTCGCTGACCGTGGCGCTTTATATCTACGCCAGCGAGGAGGGCAAGTTCGATGTCGCCTTCTCCATCGCCGTCATACTCATCTGCATCACCCTCATCATTAACCTCGCCGCCTCCCTCGTCGGCAAGAAAGTGAGAAAAAGCTAATGGATGAACCTATCATTAAAGCCGAAAACCTACAGCTGTGGTACGGAGAGCATCAGGCTCTGCGATCTGTCAGCATGGATATCATGCCGCAGAAAATAACCGCCCTCATAGGCCCGTCCGGCTGCGGAAAATCAACATTTTTAAAAACTCTTAACCGCATGAACGACCTTGTGCCGAATTGCCGCATCAAAGGCCGCATAAGCTTTAAGGGGGAGGATATCTACGCCGACGGCACGGATGTGACCGAGCTGCGCACGAAGATAGGCATGGTGTTCCAAAAGCCCAACCCCTTCCCCATGAGCATCTACGACAACATCGCCTACGGTCCGAGGCTGCACGGCGTGCGCTCCAAGGCAAAGCTCGACGAGATAGTCGAAGCCTCGCTCAAAAGTGCGGCTATCTGGGACGAGTGCAAGGACAGACTTAAAAAGTCCGCCCTCGGCATGTCCGGCGGCCAGCAGCAGAGACTGTGCATCGCACGAAGCCTCGCCGTTGCGCCGGAGGTACTGCTCATGGATGAGCCGACAAGCGCCCTTGACCCTATCTCCACCGGAAAGATCGAGGAGCTGGCGCAGGAGCTCAAAAAGGACTACACCATCGTCATCGTGACCCACAACATGCAGCAGGCCGCCAGAATTTCCGACAGCACGGCGTTTTTCCTGCTCGGCGAGCTTGTGGAGTTCGGCGACACGCAGGGTGTGTTCTCCATGCCGAAGGACAAAAGAACGGAAGCATACATCACGGGGAGGTTCGGATAATGCGAAGCATATACGACGAGCAGCTGAGCACGCTGCACGAAAGTCTGAGCACCATGAGTGCTCTTTGCGAGGCTGCCATCGCCAAGGCGGCAAAGGCGCTGCAGGATAATGACCTTGCGCTGGCCGATGAGGTGCACGGCGTAACGGAAAAGATAGACCGTCTCGAACGGGATGTGCAGTCCCAGTGCCTGAAGCTTTTATTGTTGCAGCAGCCGGTTGCGACCGATCTGCGTGCGGTTTCGGCGGCACTTAAAATGGTCACCGACCTTGAGCGCATCGGCAACCAGTCGGCGGATATTGCCGAGATAGTGCAGACCGGCGCTCTGCCGGACAATGCGCCCAAGCAGGCGCTGCACGACATGGCGCTGTCGGTAATAAAGATGGTCAACGGCAGCGTGGAGGCGTTTCTTAATAACAACACAAAGCAGGCGCACGAGGTCATGGATTATGACGATGTCGTAGACCGGCACTTTGACGGCATGAAGGAGCTGCTTATAGAGACTATCCGCACCGACCGCAGCATGGGCTCGTGCGCTATAGATCTTCTCATGATCGCAAAATACTTAGAGCGCATCGGTGACCACGCCGTTAACATCGCAAAGTGGGTCATTTTCGTCGAAACGGGCGAAATTCAGAGTGTAAATTGAAATTATAAATTGTAAAATCAAGATTTTACACGGATTTTACAATTTGACGGTCTTGGATTTGACATATTGCTGATACCCTTAGTTCAAGAGAGTAATAAACGAACTAAGGGGTATTGGCATGGACATTTTTTCTGTATTAAATTTAATAGGCGGCCTGTGTCTGTTTTTGTTCGGCATGAACCTGATGGGTCAGGCGCTCGAGCGCAGAGCCGGAAGCGGCCTGCGCACTCTTTTGGGCAGGCTCACGAGCAATAAGTGGGCGGGGCTGCTCACGGGCCTTGGCATAACGGCCATTATTCAGTCATCATCTGCGACAACGGTCATGGCGGTCGGCTTCGTTAACTCGGGGCTCATGTCACTGAGCCAGTCTATTCATGTCATCATGGGCGCAAACATCGGCACGACCGTCACGGCATGGATACTCTCGCTTGCGGGCATCGACAGTCACAATGTGTTTATCCAGCTTCTCAAGCCCTCGTCATTCACGCCGATATTGGCACTCATCGGCGTTATCCTGCATATGTTCTCAAAGGACGACCGCAAAAAGGACAGCGGCACCATCCTCCTCGGCTTTGCAACGCTCATGTACGGCATGGACACCATGTCGAGCTCCGTTGCCGGACTGCGTGATGTGCCCGAGTTCGGGCAGCTGTTTATAATGTTCACCAACCCCATTCTGGGCGTTGCCGCCGGTGCGCTTCTCACGGGCATCATCCAGTCGTCCTCTGCTTCCGTCGGCATCCTGCAGGCGCTGGCGGCGACCGGTCAGGTCAGCTACGGTGCGGCCATCCCCATCATCATGGGTCAGAACATCGGCACCTGCGTCACGGCGCTTATCTCCTCCGTGGGCGCCAACAAAAACGCAAAGCGCACCGCCATGGTGCACTTGAGCTTTAATGTCATCGGCACTGTCGTGTGGCTCACGGTGTTCTGCATCGTAAAGGCGGTGTTCGCTCCGGCGCTCTTCGGCGAGAGCGCAACGATGCTCGGCATTGCAATTGCCCACTCGCTGTTTAACATTGCATGCACGATGATCATGCTTCCGCTCGGCGGCTTTCTCGAAAAGCTCGTGTGCTTCCTCATCCCGGACGGCAAGCAGCCGGCACATGACGAAACGCTTGACGAGCGCCTGCTCGCCACTCCGACGCTCGCACTTGAGCGCTGCCGCCTGCTCATGGACGAGATGAGCGCAGCGACAAAGACGGCGCTTTATCTGAGTCTCGACTCCCTCGGCAAACTCACCCCCGAGCTTGCCGATGAGATTCGCAGACTTGAGGGCAAGACCGACCGGTACGAGGACATCATCGGCACATATCTCGTCAAGCTCAGCGCGCACCACATCAGCGAGGCAGACAGCCTCACCTCCGCCGAGTACCTCAAGCTCATCGGCGACCTTGAGCGTATTGCCGACCACAGCGTGAATATTCTCGAATCGGCCGAGGAGATGCAGCAAAAGGGCATCATGTTTTCGGACACGGCAAAGGCCGAGCTCAGGCAGATGCTCGACGCCGTGCGGGAAATTATAGGTCTGTCCGACACGGCGTTCACGCAGCATGACCTCAAGGCGGCATCAATGGTCGAGCCGCTCGAGCAGGTCGTGGACGAGCTCAAGGATGCGCTGCGCACACGGCACATTCAGCGTCTGCAAAGCGGACTTTGCAGCATCGACGCAGGCTTCGTGCTGTCAGATCTCCTGACGAACCTCGAGCGTGTGAGCGACCACTGCTCGAACATCGCAGGCTGCGTCCTCGACGCCGAGGATCGGAACCTCAACCTCCACGAAAGCCTGAGCGTCTACCGCAAAAGCAGCGAGGACTTCAGGCAGGCGTTTGCATCGTACCGCAGTAAGTATGCCTTGCAGGCATAAAATTTAAACAACCATGCCTTTTAGGCATGAAAAAAGCACCCCGACGGGGTGCTTTTTTCTTTGCTTTTATCTGACTCTGAAGAGCTCTTTGTTTTTGCCTTTGACGAAGGTTTTGACATCAACGAGCTCGGCCGGCTGTTCGGGGAAGGTGAAATCAAGCTCGAATGTGCCGGTGCTGCGGTCTATCTTGCCGAAGATGCACTCCTCCGGCTGACCGCCGCCGCCCGGGCAGCCCTTGGGGCATGCCATGACCTCGACAAAGTCGTACTTTTCCTCGCCGGAAGCGATCTTTTTGAGCAGCTTGTCGGCATTTGCAAGTCCGTTGACGACGGCGACCTTGGTTTTGCCGTCGAGCGAGACGTTCTCGATAGCGTCCTTCGGGCAGCCGAGCATGCAGGTGCGGCAGCGGATGCACTTATCCATGTCGATGACATGGGCAGTCTTTGCCTTGCCGGTGATCGCACCGACGGGGCAGCGGCGGGCGCACTTGGTGCAGCCGATGCACTTATCCGGATCGATGCGGAGCGCCACGGGGGTCTTGCACTTGTCGCCCGTTACCTGCGCAAAGAAGTTGTCGGTCGGCGTGTCGGGCAGAGCTGCAAAGCTCATGCCGTACTCACGGATCATGCCGATGAGCTCCTGCGTGGTTATGACAATGTCAACGGGCTTCTTGCCGTCCTTTACATTCTCGTCCCTGAGCGCCTCCGCCTTTGCGGCGGCGCAGCTCATGACCGCAACGGACACGAGGTTCTCGTCCGGGTACTTGTGGCGGATGAGCGTTCCGCATATCTGCATGGGCGAGCCGGCGGCCGACAGTCTGTCCTTGAGCTCGGGGTGGTCGCACTCGACATGCTTTACCCAAGCCGGGCAATACGACGAAAGCACCGTGCCGCCCTTTTTGCGGGTCTTAAAGTCGTCGGCTTCCTCCAGAATCGTCTGGTAAGCGCTCATGGAAGCGTCAAAGACATAGTCTGCGCCCATGAGACGCAGGGCGGTGACCATCTTGCCCATCACCTGTGCGGTTGCGGGAAGTCCGAACGCCTCGATTATGCCGAGCTTAACGGCGGGAGCTATCTGCACTGCGACCTTTTTTGTCGGGTCGTTTATGGCGTCCCAGACACGGGTAGTGTCGCTCTTTATCGTCAGTGCACCGGTGGGGCACATTGCCGCACACTGGCCGCAGGAGGTGCAGTTGGTATCGGCAAGCTTGTAGCCTATGCCGCAGGACAGCACCGTCTCGTTGCCTCGGTTTATAAAGTCTATCGCATTTACATTCTGCAATTGCAGGCAGGTCCTTGTGCACTTGCCGCACAGGATGCACTTTGACGGGTCGATGACAACGGCGGGAGAGCTGTCGTCAACAGGCTCACGGCAGTAGTCGACGGGCTTGACATCGGCGACACCGTAGCGCTTTGCGTAGTCCTGGAGCTTGCACTTGCCGGATTGCGGGCAGGTAGCGCACTCGGTGCGGTGGCCTTCGAGCAGCAGCTTCAAAATGCCCTGTCTGAACTCACGCAGCTGGGCGGTGTTCGTGCGCACGACTGCGCCGTCTTTTGGTACCATCGTGCAGGCAGCCTCGATACCGCCACGCTCGTTTTCGACAACGCACAGGCGGCATCCGCCGTATGTGGACAGGCTTTCGCAGTAGCACAGGTTGGGGATATCGATGCCGTTATTCAAAGCGACCTCGAGAACATTGCGGGCATTTTCAAATTCGCACTTGATGCCGTCTATGATAATATGGCTCATACTCATACCTCCTCGATCGCTTCGGTCGGACAGCCGTCAATGCAGGTGCGGCAGCGTGTGCACTTACTGAGATCGATGCTGTGCGCACGCATAAGCTTGCCGGTAATTGCGCCCGTTGCGCAGTTGACGGCGCACTTGGTGCAGCCGATGCACTTTTCGGGATCTATCCGTATCTCAAACAGCGGCTTGCACACATGGGCAGGGCACTTTTTGTCCCTGACATGGGCAATGTACTCGTCCTTGAAATAACGCAGGGTGCTCATGACGGGGTTAGTCGCCGTCTTGCCGAGACCGCACAGTGAGCAGGTCTTGACGAGCTTTGAAAGCTTTTCAAGCTCATCGAGATCCTCCATCGTGCCCTCGCCCTGAGTTATGCGCTCAAGTATCGCCTGTATCTTGGGGATGCCCATGCGGCAGGTGGTGCATTTGCCGCAGGACTCGTTTTTCGTGAAGCTCATGAAGAAGCGGGCAATCTCGACCATGCAGGTATCGTCGCCCATGACGACAAGGCCGCCCGAGCCCATGATGGCGCCTATCTTTTTGAGCGAGTCGTAATCGAGCGGCAGGTCAAGGTGCTCCTCGGTCAGGCAGCCGCCGGAGGGGCCGCCGACCTGAACGGACTTGAAATTGCCGGTCTTAACGCCGCCGCCGATATCGAAAACTATCTCCTTGAGCGTCGTACCCATGGGGACTTCGATAAGGCCCGTGTTTTTAATATTGCCCGCCAGCGAGAACGCCTTCGTGCCTGCGCTGCCCTCGGTGCCTATCGACTTGAACCACTTTGAGCCCTTGTTGATGATGACGGGCACATTTGCAAAGGTCTCGACATTGTTAAGGCAGGTGGGGGCGTTGAACAGGCCGTGGTCAACGCTTCTGGGCGGCTTTGTGCGGGGAGTGCCGCGGTTGCCTTCGATTGAGGTCGTCATTGCCGAGCCCTCGCCGCAGACGAATGCGCCTGCGCCCTTGTTTATCCTGAGCTTAAAGGGCTTGCCAGAGCCGAGGATGTTCTCGCCGATAAGGCCATAATCCTCCGCCTGAGCTATCGCCTTTGTCAGTCTCTCGACCGCATGGGGGTACTCGGCACGGACATAGATGCAGCCGTTTTCCGAGCCCGTTGCGATACCGGCGATTATCATGCCCTCTATCATCTTGTGGGGGATGCCCTCCATGATGGAGCAGTCCATGAATGCGCCCGGGTCGCCCTCGTCGCCGTTGCAGACGACATATTTTTCGCTTGTCTCCTTGTGCGCTGCGACCTGCGCCCACTTTCTGCCCGTGGGGAAGCCTGCTCCGCCACGGCCACGCAGGCCGGAGTCGGAGACCTCGCTTATTATCTCGTCGCCGGTCATGTCAAACAGCGCCTTTTCGAGCGCCGTATAGCCGCCGACGGCAATGTACTCGTCGATGCTCTCGGCGTTTATCTCGCCGCAGTGCTCCAATGCGACATGGAGCTGGTTTTTATAAAACGGGATGTCCTCCTGCTTTGTGTATGTAACATCGTCGCAGGTGTACAGCAGTCTCTCGACTACTCTGCCGTTTGCGATGGTCTCGTTTACGATATCCTCGCAATCCTCGGGCTTTACCTTGCAGTAGAAATAGCCCTCGGGCTCAATTTTCACAAGCGGGCCTATCTCACAAAAGCCCTGGCAGCCGCTTTTCTTTACGCCGACGCTGTCGCCGTGGTCGACATGATCCTCAAGGCAGATCTCCGTTTCAAGTCCCTTGTCGGCCAACACGGTCTTGAGCTTTTCATATACGCCGAGCGAGCCGCTGGCTATGCAGCCGGAGCCTGCGCACACGAGTATCTTATGCTTCTGCGCCGAAAGCGCCTGGGCGGCCTTTAAGCGCAACTCGTCAAGCTGTTTGCGTGATTCAAGCTTCATCCTTCTCAGCCTCCCTTAACTCAGCGATAAGTCTGCGAGCCTCTTTCGGCGTCATCTGCGCATGGACGATATCGTTGACCATGCATACCGGAGCAAGGCCGCATGCGCCTAAGCAGGCGACACGCTCGATGGAAAACAGGCCGTCGGCGGACATGCTGTCGTCCGGCGTCATGCCGGTGCTGTCGTAAAACGCCTGCTGGATATCCGCCGACTTGCGGACATGGCACGCCGTGCCGTCGCAGACCTTGATGACATACTTGCCCTTGGGGTCGAGCGAGAAGTTCTTATAAAATGTCGCAACACCGTAGAGCTTTGCCGGGGTCATGTGCAGCTTTTCGCCGATGTAGACAATGACCTCTCTGGGCAGATAGCGGTACTGCTTCTGGATATCCTGCATGATAGCGATTATCCTTGTTCTGTCATAGCCGTGCTGCTCGAGCACGGAGTCGATGAATGCGTAATCTATCCCGGGCATTACTCTTCCTCCTTCTCGTTTGCGACAAGGCGCTTGACCATTTCTATTGCGCCCACGGGGCAGTGCTTTGCGCACTTTTCGCAGCCGATGCAAAGGTCAATGTCCGTAAGCTCGGCTATGGTGCCGGTGTCGCCCCTGAACTTGGGCTCGGATATGCGCAGAACATACATGGGGCATATCTCGACGCAGGCCGAGCAGCCGTTGCAGACTGCGGGGTCAACATGCGGGATGGGCCACTCGTCATGCTCGATTATCTCGTTTTGCATTCCGCTTCTTATCGCAAAGTTCTTGCACAGATTCATGCACAGATTGCAGGATACGCATTTATCCGGATCGATGGTGTGCACCTCGTGCTGCACGCCGGAGATCGCCTGCGTGGGACAGGCGGTGACACATGCGTCGCAGCCGTTGCACACGCTTTCGTTAATTCTGTATGCCATTACCTTGCCCCCCTTATTCCTTGATGTCCTTTATGCCGAGCTTGGCTAAAAGCTCGTCCTTATCCATGTCCTTGAGCTTCTCGGCGGTTTCCTTGAGCTTTGCGGCGCAATCTTTGACGGAAAATGCGTTTGCCGCCTTATACGCCTTGAGCATGGGCTTGGGAAGCTCGACTGCGTCCGCCGTGCCGGTCTTAACGAGTGCGTCAAGGGTCATGCTCATGCCGACGGTGTAGCGAAGCTCCCTATTGAGGAAGGTCACGGGCAGCTTATCGCCGACCGTCTCGGGCAGGATGCTTATTATCTTCGCTGCAACCGGTGCAAGCGGAGCAAGCTTCCTTGCGGCTGCGGCCTTGATGCCGCAGGGCTTTTTGACCATGAATGCGGGGATGAGCGCCAGCGCAACATAGGGGCACTGACCTGCGTTCAGGGCAGCGTCCAGATACGCTTCAGCATAGTCTGCCAGTGCGCCGTTAAAGCCGACATATGTCTTTGCTGCTGCGCCGACTATGTCCGTGAACATATACGCAAACTCGCCGCCGTACTTCTTGCCGAGGGCTGCACAGCCCATGGAAAGCTCCTCGCCGATGCCCGTTTTGAGGGCGATGGCCGCAAAGGTGTCGGAAATGTTCGTTGTTATGCCAAACTGAAGCTCGGTTTTCCAAACGCCCTCGCTGCGGGCCTGCATCGCCCATGCGATCGCCTTCGCCGTATGCGTAAGGTCAAGGCCGAGCTCGTGCAGCTGCTTGGTCCAGCGGACGATGAGCTTCATGTCGGAGTTTAAGATATTGCTGCCCAGTAGCACCGCTGCGTTCAGGCTCGGGCCTTTTACGACCTCGCCCTCGCACATTGCAGAGCGCTCGCATCTTATCGGGCAGTAGGTGCAGCCACGGTTGACGACATTGTACTTGTCGGCAAAAACCTCGCCGCCTATCTCGTGCGCAAAGTCGCAGCTTGCCTTGGAGAAGTTCTCCGTCGGCAGCAGGCTCACCTGCTGCAAGCGCTCGACAAAGCCGATGCTGCCGCGCTTGGGCAGAAGCTCGCCGGTTATGGGATGAGCATGCAGATGCTGCGCCCACTGCCTGTGGTTTTCAAGCGCCTTCTCCTCGTCGGCAACGCTGATATCGTGGTTGCCGGTGACGACTATCGCCTTGAGCTTCTTTGCGCCGAACACTGCGCCCAGCGAGCAGGTGCAGGCGTCGTTATCGCCGCTTGCGACCGTCGCAACGGCAGCGCCGTTTTCGCCCGCAGGGCCGATGGCGAGCATGCCGCACTTGACACGGCAGTTGCGCTCCTCATCGATCGCCGCCTGAAGCTCGGCATTGGTCGTGGAGACGGTCTTTCCCCAAAGGCCGCCCGCCTTATGCAGCGTGAAGTGCTCGTTAAGTATCCCGAGCCACATCGGTTTTTCGCACGAGCCCTTGATGACCAGTGCATCGATGCCGGCCTTTTTGAGGTAAAGGCCGAAGTTGCCGCCGCAGCTTGAATGCGACACCTCGCCCGTCAGCGGCGACACTGCCGAGATGTTAAAGTAGTTTGAGCCCGGTGCGCCCGTTCCCGTGAGAGGGCCGGTGGTGATGACGATAAGGTCGGCGGCGTTTTTGCTGTCGCCAAGAAGCTTTGCCGCCATTGCGCTGCCGCCTATGTGTCTGCACCTGTCCTCATCCGACCACGGCAAGACCGAGGTCTCCTGTGTCCCAAGGTCAAACAATATGACCTTGTCCATGTACGCCGAATAATTTGCCATATGATCCCCTCGTATATAGAATTTGATTATTCGCAATTATCTGCCGATCTCATCGGCTATACCTTTTGTTGTTCAAAGATCAATCCTCAAAATTATAGAAGGAAATCTTCTTGTATTCGATATGTTTTGTGTCAAGAGCTGTCTCTAAATCAACTTGTGGAATAGAAGCATTCAAGAAGTCGCTAAAAGGCGCAATAATGTCGTCATGGGAATTGACCCCCAAAACCTCGTCAAGAAATCTCAACCAATTCTCTGCTTTCAGTTCGTAATGAATATCATCAGACAATTCAAAATTGATACAAACACCCACAAGTTGCTCATTCTCGTCCAACCAGTAATATATGTTAGTGGCGGAATTGATTTCAATCGCCGGCGATTTATGCAATGATATGTCAAACATCCACTTATCACTATACATAAATTAACCTCCAAGTATTTATTTGCTCGTCATATATAATAGCAATTATATGCTCCCGCCGCCCGATTTTCAATAGACAGCGTTAAGGAATTGACGAAAATTGTTGGTTCTTTTTGCCGTTATGTCAGTACATTCTGTACCTTTTCGACATTTTCGTCCGAATATTCGATCTCCGATGAGTAAAGCCGCACAAGCTCCGAAAGCGGCTGGGGGCACAGTTTTTCGAGCGCACACAGCAGACGCACGCTCAAAAACGCAAAGGAAAGGGTCTGCGGAGAGCCATCATTGAAGTGGCGGTAGACGAAATATTCCGCCAAGCGCTCGTACTTTATTCCCTCCGGCTGCGGCAGCGGAGCGGAGCCGCCAAGGCGCCCAAGGCACTTTGTCCACTCATCGTCGAGCCGCTCTAAGCCGAGGTACAGCTCCGCAATCTGCGAGAGCGTGAAATCGGGCATCGCTGCCCCGACAAGCGTGAGCGCCCTGTCCATGCGTTCGGATAGCGGCGTACTCTGCCCGGCGAGAACGGCGAAAATGTCGTCACGCCGTGTCGGCTCCGGCACCTCACCGTCGGTCTCGACGACGAGCTCAAGCGGCGTGTCTTTTTCAAGCAGCAGGCGCACCGCCTCCTCGCAGCACAGGCCGAGCCCCGCCTCGATGCGGTCGGGGTGCTCGTTATAAAATCTCGGGTGCTCGGCGCAGATATCGCACAGGCTGTCCTCGCCGAGGGTGAGTATGAGCCTGCACAGGCCGTCTGCTTGCAAAAACGGGCAATCCTCGTTTTCCGTGAGCGCAAAATGCGGCGTCGGCGTGCGCTCGATGCTCCGCCGCACCGTGTCGCCAAAGTCGCCCGTGAGTGCGTCATAAAGTGCCAGCGTGTCCTCATCTATGTCTATCTCCCAGCCACGGCAGCAGCTATGCCGGCAGCGTGATGCGGTGCAGGAAAAGTCAAAATAAAAATCGGGGTAAACGAATATCATCTGCAGCACCTCCGGCTATGATAATACCATTTCCCCGACGGAAAGTATATAGATTTTGTTTGCAAAACTTGACAGATACGGACTGAATGCACTATATTAGTACAAGCAAAGGGCGAGGCGGTCAGCTACACCACCCGAGAGGGGGTGCGCTTATGCCAATTACACTAACGATACATATTGGTAAGTATACCATTTCGATTAGAGTAAAAAAGCAGAACCGCCACTCTGCCAAGTGACGGTTCTGCTGGTAAGCTTTTGTCTTACTACAATATACTTAACTTGTTGAGCTGACCGTTGGTCATCGCCCTTTGTGTCCTTATAATACCACCAACAGCCCGCAAAGTCAATAGCCCTATAACTGCGCAGTATGTCTGATACTGCGCATATTTTGTATTTTTTGAAACGCTTTTGCCGTTTCGTTTGTCTCTTAAGTGAATGGGAGTTGAAGCAAACAACAAATTACCTTAAACGCTTCCGACAAACCTTATGGCCTTAACATATAACTCACTATTTTAAGTTGACGGAAGCCGAACTCCTATCGTCTGTCAGTGTGCCCTTTCGGTGCTTTTCGCCTTTTTTCGTCTTGCCGGGCACAAAGCCCGCCCGCACCAAAATAAAGCCGAAAATCCCTCGAAAAACACTACTGACAGATGCTGCGCAGTTTTGCCGGAACCGGCTCCGGCGCAGCACGAGCGGAAATCAGCCCGTCAAAACCGATAGTGTTCGACTTCCGTCAACTTAGCTTCAGCCCCCATTCTTATCGAAAGGACGGTGAGCGTTATCCCGAACTCATACAGCGAAACCGAACAGGGATTTTCCGATGTGTATGCGCGCAACATTGACGCCGTTTACCGTGTTTGCTTCTCTTTTTTGAAAAACAGTGCGGATGCGGAGGATCTGTCGCAGGACACCTTCCTCCGTTATCTGGACCGTGATGTGAAGTTCGAGTCGGAACGCCACGAAAAGGCATGGTTCATCGTGACGGCATCGAACCTCTGCAAAAACGAGATCAAGAGCTGGCGCAGAAAAACGCAGGATATCGACGAGCACATTGAGCTCGGCTTCGAGCAGAACTTTGACACAGGCGAGACCCTGCGGGCGATCATGGCACTGCCGAACGAGTACAAGACCATCGTGTACATGTACTATTACGAGGGCTACTCCACACCCGAGATAGCGAAAATGCTCAAGCGGCCGGATGCGACTGTACGCACCCGACTTGCACGGGCGCGCAAGCTTCTCAAGCGCTCTCTCGGCAGCACCGTCGACGCCTGAGCCGCCATGAAAGGAGATGTTCCTATGAATAACGACCATATCCGAAACGCCTATGACGCCATGTCGCCGAGCGAGCTTGCAAAGGCAAGGATGTTCCGGAATATAAGTGCCGCCGTGCAGGCTCCGCATAAGGCCCGCTCGGCGAAACCGAAGCTTATCCTCATTGCCGCCGTGGTCGCCGCAATGTTTGCTCTGGCCGCCACAGCATACGCCGCCGACTGGTTCGGCCTGCGTGACGCATTTTTGATGACAAAGCCCGAGACGACGCAGGGCGGCTTTGCCGCAGGCGACTACATCAGCCTGCAGGGCAAGGAAAACAGCCCCGAATGGCAGGCGGCCGCCGAGTGGCAGACCTTCCTGCAAAGCTACGATGTCGACGGCAGCATCCTCGCCTCGGTCGGCAACAAACGCACGGGCTTTGAGGAAAAGTACAACGCCTACATCTGCTACACGCAGGAGATGGCAGACGAGATCGACCGCATCTGCGAGAAATACTCGCTGAAGCTTCTCGAGGGCTTCAAGGAGCCCGCAACCGAGGACGAATTTTTCTCCCTTGCCGGTACGGGCGTTATCTACGCCCCCAGCGGCAACAATTTCGTCAACACCGTGAATCAGGGCTTTGTCTACGCCGACGGCTCGTTCCGCTTTGACGGCGATGCCGCCATCACGGGCACAGACCTCAAGCAGCCCGTCAGCTATCAGTTCATCCGCAACATGAAGGGCTCGTTCTCGACGGCACTTTTGAATGTCGGAAGCATCGACGACTACACCCAGTGGCAGCACACGACCCCCCACGGCGTTGAGCTTCTGATGTGCACATCGGCAAGCAAGCAGCTCATCATTGCGGATCTGGGCAAATCCTATGTCGTCATCAACCTCCTGCGCACCCCGGGCGACACCGAGGCCGCCCCGCTTTCCCGTGAGACGATGGAAGCGTTTGCGGATATCTTTGACTTCAGCGTAATTCCCTGAGAGGAGAGACTAACATGTCAGCAAAGCACATACCCGCCATGGCATTGGCGCTCGTAATCATACTTATAGCCGCTTTTTCGGTCACCGCCTGCGGCGGGTATGACAGCTCCGTGAGCATACCTGCGACCTCCGTGCCGGAAACGCAGCCTGTCAGCGCAAAGGCCACGCCGCAGATGACCATGGATCCCGTCGGCCCGTCGTTCACCCCCAAGCCCACCGATACGCCCACACCCACACCCACACCCTCAGGCGATGCGTGGAAGGCTGAGTTTGAGGCCGATCTCAAGGAGAAATACGGAGTTGAGGTCGATCACTACGAGTTTATCGGCGGCACGAGCTATCAGGCTTATGTCAGGATAAACGACGAGATCGTCCCCTATGTATGCGTTGATTCAGCTACCGGCAATTATCACGGTTGAGCCGGTGTCCGGATTGCCCCCTGATGCAAAAGCATCGGGGGGCAATTTTTTCGTGAAAAAAAATTTTATTTTGGGCATTGACAATTGACAGCGGCAGTAGTATAACATAATTGAACAATCGTTCAAGTGTTCAATTATGATTTATTGGAGGAATAATGATATGAAGAAGACCTACAAGATCGATGTTGACTGCGCAAACTGCGCTTCAAAGATGGAGCAGGCCGCAAAGGACACCGCCGGCGTTGCCGATTGCGTCGTCAACTTCATGGCGCTCAAGATGATCGTCGAGTTCGTCGATGGCGCAGATGTCAAGGCCGTCATGCAGGATGTCCTGAAAAACTGCAAGAAGGTCGAGGACGACTGCGAAATCTTCCTTTAATGAGTGATTGCTATGAATAAGAAGCAAAAAAAGGTTCTGCTGCGAATTATAATCGCAGCGGTTTTGATGCTGATATTTGTTATCACCGACCCCCAAGGCTGGCTCGGCTTCGTGCTGTTTTTGATCGCCTACCTCACCATCGGCTACGATATCCTCATCAAGGCCTGCAAGGGCATCAGGAACAAACAGCCGTTTGACGAAAACTTCCTCATGGCGGTCGCAACGCTCGGCGCAATGGGCTTAGGCGACTACAAGGAAGCGGCAGCGGTCATGCTGTTTTACCAGACCGGCGAGCTTTTCCAGAGCATTGCCGTCGGCAGGAGCCGCCGCAACATAAGCCAGCTCATGGATATCCGCCCCGACTATGCGAATATCGAAAACGCCGACGGCGAGCTTGAGCAGGTCGACCCCGATGAGGTCGCAATAGGCTCGATAATAGTCGTTAAGCCCGGCGAGAAGATACCCATCGACGGCACCATCGTCGAGGGCAGCACCACGCTCGACACCGCCGCTCTCACCGGCGAGAGCGTCCCCCGTGACGCAAAATGCGGCGACGAAGCGCTCAGCGGCTGCATCAATCTGAGCGGCGTTATTAAGATAAAGACCTCCCGTGAGTTCGGCGAGTCGACCGTCTCGAAGATACTTGACCTAGTCGAAAACGCAAGCTCGAAAAAGTCTCGCTCCGAGGCGTTCATCACCCGCTTTGCAAGGGTGTACACCCCCGCAGTCTGCGCAGGCGCACTGGCGCTGGCGATAATCCCGCCGGTGGTATCGCTTGCGATGGGCAACCCCTCGGGCTGGGATGTGTGGCTTTACCGTGCGCTGACCTTCCTCGTCATCAGCTGCCCCTGTGCGCTGGTCATCAGCATCCCTCTCACCTTCTTTGCGGGCATAGGCGGTGCAAGCAACGCAGGCGTGCTCGTCAAGGGCTCAAACTACCTCGAGGGTCTGTCCGAGGTGCGCCATGTCGTGTTTGACAAAACAGGCACTCTCACAAGAGGCGTGTTCGAGGTCAGCGGCGTGTATAATAACACCGTTGACGAAGCGGCGCTTTTGGAGTACGCCGCCTACGCCGAGTGCTACTCCGACCACCCGATAAGCAAGAGTCTCAAGGCCGCCTACGGCAAAACCGTCGACCCCGAGCGTGTGGCGGATGTGCATGAAATCAGCGGCAACGGCGTCACGGCGGTGTTTGACGGCAAGTCCGTCGCAGCGGGCAACGCAAGGCTCATGTCGAGTCTCGGCATCGAAGTGCCTCCCTGCGATGAGCCGGGTACGCTCGTGCATGTGGCGGTCAACGGCACTTACTGCGGCGTGATCCTCATTTCCGACAAGCTCAAGGGCGGCGCAAAGGATGCAATATCTTCTCTCAAGCAAAGCGGCATTAAAAAGACCGTCATGCTCACGGGCGACGCTAAGCGTATCGCCGACGCAACGGCAGCACAGCTCGGCATCGACGAGGTGTACAGCGAGCTGCTGCCGGCCGACAAGGTCAGCAAGGTCGAGGAGCTTTTAGGCGGTCTCGGCGGTAAGGAAAAGCTTGCGTTCGTCGGCGACGGCATAAACGATGCCCCTGTGCTGTCCCGTGCCGATATCGGCATCGCAATGGGCGCTCTGGGCTCTGACGCTGCCATCGAGGCGGCGGATATCGTCCTCATGGACGACGATCCCCGCAAGATAGCAAAGGCCATCCGCATCTCCCGCAAGGCACTGCGCATCGTGCACGAGAACATTTATTTTGCAATCGGTGTTAAGGTCATCTGTCTTGTGCTTGTCGCCGTGGGTATTGCGAACATGTGGTTCGGCATCTTCGCCGATGTCGGCGTCATGGTCATCGCCGTGCTCAATGCCATCCGTGCGCTGAATGTGAAAAATCTTTGAAATTTCAGTCGAAAGTGATATAATATAAGTAAAGGAAGTGACGATAGTGTCCGATGAAATTCGCACCGAGCAGCTCGACGACGAAAAAGAGCACGAGCGGCTCAGAAAAATTGTTGAAGAGAAAATGCCGCCCGAGGAGGATATCTACGACTTGGCGGAGCTGTTCAAGACCTTCGGCGACTCGACGAGGATGAGGATACTTTTCGTCCTACTCGAATCGGAAGCGTGCGTGTGCGGCCTTGCGTCGGTGCTGAACATGACCGACTCGGCGATATCGCACCAGCTTAGAATTTTAAAGAACAACCGGCTCGTAAAAAGCCGCCGTGAGGGCAAGTCCGTGTACTACTCCCTCGCCGATGACCATGTCCGCACGATAGTCAGCCAGGGCATGGATCATGTAGAAGAATGAAAAAAGCGACCCGTTCGGGTCGCTTTTATTTTTTACCAACTTTTCTTTGTGTTCTTGTGTTATCATATGAAGTGCAACGGTTGAAAAAAGGTAGCGGCCCACGGGAA
>ERZ827156.507-NODE-507-length-55355-cov-4.232911_pt1 | contig 55355 bp, 82 predicted proteins | sample MGYA00519919_ERZ827156 | MGnify/ENA primary metagenome ERZ827156 (study PRJEB31778, sample SAMEA3449269) | human gut metagenome | biome: human gut; feature: human-associated habitat; material: faeces | place: United Kingdom | collected 2010/2012 ... | reverse complement strand
AGGGCGCTCGCGTGTGCGTGATGGGCATCACCTTCAAGGAGAACTGCTCCGACACGCGCAACAGCAAGGTGCACGACATCATCAACGAGCTGAAGGAGTATGACATCGACGTTGTCTCCTGCGACCCCATCGCTCCCAAGGACGAGGTGAAGCGCTTCTATGGTGTCACTCTCACTGATTTGAAGGACATCAAGGATTGTGATGCAGTGGTGATGGCTGTGGCTCACAAGGAGTACGCTGCGATGACGATGAAGGACCTCCGTGCCCTCTTCAAGCCTGAAATTGCTCAGAAGCTTGTTTACGATGTGAAGGGTGTGATCTCTCGTGAGGACGTGCCCAGTGACATGGTTCTGAAGCGCCTGTAAGTTGCAATCTGTTTGTTGAAACAATGAAGGGCTAACTTGTACCTTCCCCCGATTGCCATGATCACTCCCGAGATTCTGAAGACCGTGCCGGACATGATCTGGAAGGCGGCAAACGACTCTGGCATCCCCAGAGAGCGGCTGTACCTCTATCTTTCCACGGACTCCTCGATCGCCGCCAAAGCCATCGCCGATGCGATGAAGCCCATTCCCGTGAAGTCCGCATCCAAGTACTATCGAGGACACACCGAGACAGCACTGGTGGACAACAACGCGCTGAAGAGGTCACTAATGGAGCTGATCCTCACCGCCGAGTCGCAGTCTCTGATCATCTCCTCCTCCAGTGGGTTTAGCTTAATGATCAAGTGGCTGGTGGGACTGCCGAAAGTGACAACCATTCAGGCGCCCTATTCCTATGTGGATGATGTCGTGTTTGGGAAGAGAATTGGGTAATCTCTTTAGTGTTACTTTATGCTGTGTGCTGTGTTTTGACATAATGTGGATTGGGTTTTCTGAAAGAGTGACTCGTTTTGCTTCTTCCACTAAGAGATTGGTTCTATGGGTACTTGAATGAGTTTTTGGGAATTGGATTATCATGTTAACAGTTTGTGCAAGGGGTAAGAAACAGGAGAAAAGGATTCACTTGTTTGAACAAAAGGGATACGAATTGAATATCACCAAGTTCAATTTGCGTGTTTCAGTAATTGTGTTTTCATATTTGATTCAATTGTGTTTCAATTCCATTTCGTATAAGTCGGAATGCACTCCATTTCTTTGGTAATAACCACAAGCCAGTTACCTGCTATTCTCATAATGAAAAATGCAGTTTGAAGCAGCCCACTTCACTATTTGGAAATGCTCTGAATGGTGAAACACAAATACATATTTGAAGCAAGAGATTGTGTTCCCAAATCCCTTTCGTAAAGGAGGCTGCGTTGAAATGCAGCGATCAGAAGGGATGAATCTAACTCATAAGAGCACTTCAATATGGGATTAACACGCCACAAGTCCGTTTGTTTTGAATAACACAATGAACTGTCGAAATGGAGTCGTTTCAAAAAGCGAAACACAATTATTCGACACGCAAAAGCTCAATGAATTGTGTTTCCTATTGCAAATGGCGTGTTTATCGCTTTTCAATGTGAATGAGGCTTTCTTCGTTCCATGTGCAAATCCACTTCACTCGTTGTACAAAGCATGCCATTCCTGTGATAATGTCACTCTCGTGTTGATCTACTTGTGATGTTCATAGGGGACGTCTATGAAATGCAAAGCGACACTAGAGCCATTTTCGTAGTGAAAGCAACAGCTACAAGCATCGGGTGATTTAACACAGAGCACCAGTATTATTGGAGATATCACTCTACACTTCCCACTAGTAAATTACAGGAGTCATAAGATGACATGGAAAGAGCCCACTAACGATCCACTAGCACGAAATGAATAATCACTTATCAGGAAATACTCGTCCGTTTTGTAAACACAGTTTCAGTAGACAAACAACTGTTATACGAGATGGATTCTTATCCCGAGTACGGAGTATCCTTAGAAGACACGTATCTCTTCTGCGATGACATATTCCCTATCCCATACAATTCCTACTATCAGTCGCTATTCAGCTATGATGACTCTTCCTATCTCGGTAGTTTGTGTACAACGATAGGAGTAATAGTGTAGAGAAGCAAAACCATTCAGAAGAAAGGCCAGTAGTTCCAAAGAAGCCCCGCAAACTACCACCCGTTGCAAAGAGCAATCTGTATAAAACCAAAATGTGCAGGAACTTCATGGATACGGGTAGGTGTAAGTACGGTAGAGTCTGCCAGTTTGCCCATAGTAAAGCAGAGTTGAAGAAGTACTCTTGTCGTGTTTGTTGATCAAACCGATCCACCTGTCTCATAGCACCCTTTACGGAAGGGAGTGTGCTTGACACAGAGAGCAATGAACAGCTAGGATGAGTCGTGCTATTGCTGTCTGTGTGTGATGGAGTCTTTCCGTTTTGCGTGAAGGACAGCATGGTTTTCCTTTCCACTTAGGGAACAGCAGAGTCAAAGCAATACTCCTATTGCGTCTGTTGACCGCATGAGCGCAGTATCAACCATCCCAATGATTCCATCCGTGACAACGCAACTCTGATCCCTTTTCAAGTATTAAATCCCTATCGTTCGTACACAATGCGAATAACGTTCCCTGAAGCGAAGACTATCAACACGACAATCCCGACTCGATTGTTTATTACCACTTTTCCGTACAGGAAACACAAATCGTTACAACTCGCGAAACACAATTCTATCGAAAGCAAATAATCACTCCGTTGTTCTACTCTTCAATCCACGACTCCTAACAATCCTATGAAGCAATGAACAACTCAAAGGAGCAACTCAAAGCAATCATCTTCCAACCCATGTTCGTGTTTGCAACGGAAGCCATGAGCACCATGTCACCTCCATTCTCAGCATGTTCTTCCCCTATTTGCAACCGCCCATTCGCAATTCCATGCAATCACCGCCAAACGCATTCCCCTATCACAAACCCTCTTTACACCACTCCTACAATCTAATCCCCGACCCAACCCCCTTACACACCCCATTCCTGTCAATCTTCATGAAGCACCCTTTCAACTTGCTTCGCCACTCTATTCGCTACCCTCCAATGTCAAACTATGGATTTGCCCAAATACCACGGTAATCACAACACTCTTTGCAAGGGCTGCTCAGGAAAGGGCCTATTGCTCTGTTGTGATTATTGCCCGCTTGCCTACCATCCCGCATGCCTGACTCCGCCATTGAAGGAGCAGCCTTCCGATTACTGGATGTGCCCGCAATGCGCACAGGAATTGGAGAATCGTACGTCCATTCCGTTCCTTAATGATTATAGGCCTTTGCAAGTGCCAATCCAAAAGGAGTGATGCAAAGCCCGTCCACAAGGGCAAGTACGTCCATTCGTCATGAATTACCCTAAGAACAACATCCCATGTGTTTACCAGCGGCTATCGAGGCGTGTACTCGAGATCGGGCAAGTGGAATGCCCAAATCCAATACAACGGCAAGAAAGTGGTAGGCCCTCGTTGCACCAACTCATCGCAATAGTACCTCGGCAGTTACTCCTCCGAGGAAGAAGCGGCCCATGCATACGACATTGCGGCGAAGCGCTATCACGGAAGCAAGGCTGTGCTCAATTTTCACACGAATGAGAATGGAAGCAGTCGCAATCCCTACCAGATCAACAGCAAGCCAACGGGGTCCCTGATTGAACCCGAGGAGCCGTTGTTCAACCAAAGTCGTTCGCAGAGTGTGCAGGAACCCTCTGTTCTGCGTATTCGCTTCCTATCTCCCTAACCGCCTAGCTACACCAGTCGTCTATGTGGACGCGAAGGAATGCATCGACTGCATCAAGCAAAACCGAGAGACTCTTCTCCAGAAGTGCATGAACTAACACCCGACGAGACAGCAACTTTTTCCGTTTTCCACCTCTTGCTTGTCTCTGTATTCCAATTCTCCTAACATTCGCACTGTTTCTTCCGCAACACACAATTTCTTTGCGAGAATGCCGAAGACGCGTATGACTGCTCTCGATGTGAGAGCCTGCGTGAACGAACTGAAAGGAATGCTACTCGGGTCCAAAGTGTCCAACATGTTTCCATTTCCCGAATCCGTAACCCTATAGCTACGATGTTTCAAGCAAAGTCTACATAATCAAAGTGGTGAAGAAAGGAATCCAATACAACCTTCTTCTCGAGAGTGGCATCCGGTTTGCTCATTAGCACCCATTCACCGTTCTAGAGTACATACAACCAACTACATGAGAGAGAAGAGTCGCTTTCCCAACAACTTTGCGCAGAAGCTGCGAAAGCACATTCGTAATCGACGTATCGAGGCCATCCGGCAGATTGGATTCGTTCCTTCCTCTTTCTCTCTTTCACGAATAGGATCGCATCATCGATTTGGTGTTTGGAAACGGGGAGAACACCTTCCATGTGATTGTGGAGTGCTATTCGGGCGGCAACATCATTCTCACCGACTGCCACTTCGAGATCATGGCGCTGCTGCGGACCTACACGCTGCCCGACGGGACGGCGGTGGACGTGAAGCAGACCTACACAATGCGTGCCCGTAGCCTCCCTTCTCTCTCCTCAGCCTCAGGACAGCACGACCCCTTCGGCAGCATCCAGACCATGGACGTCTCCGCACTGGACGAAATGTGCGCGCTGTTCCTGCCGCGGTGGTCGGAGCTGAAGGCGCGCGAGAAGCAGATCAAGTCGCTGCTGCTGACCAACGGGCTCTTCTCCCTGCTGGGCTCCGCCTTCGTCACCAACGCGCTCCACCGCCTGGGCGTGTCGCCGCTCTCCGTCGCCGAGAACGAGGGCTGTCTGCGCGACGAGGAGCACCGCGCGGCGCTGCTGCAGGCGCTGAAGGAGGAGGCGGCGCGGGTGGAGGCGGCGCTGGAGAAGCCGCAGGGCTTCATCCTGCGGTCGGAGGACCTGCTGACGGCGGAGGACAAGGCGGCGAACGCGGAGCCGTACACGGACTTCAGCCCGTTCGCCATCGCCGCGGGGGAGCGCGAGAGTACCGTGGCGTTCGCGTCCTTCAACGAGTGCCTGGACGCGTACTTCGTCAACGAGGAGAATTTGAAGGTGGCGGAGCGCGTGCAGAAGTGGCAGAGGGCGTGGGGCGTGAGGCGTAGATCGCGCGAGGCGATCGACAAGAAGGTGCTGACGATCAGCCAGAAGCAGGACGAGCGCATCCGCAGTCTGGAGCGCGAGCTGCACGAGGTGACGCGGCGCGTGAGCGCGCTGTTCGCCAACGCGAGCATCGTGAACACGGCGATCGTGGTGATCAACCAGTACCTGAGTCAGGGCGTGCAGTGGGACGTGCTGCAGGAGCAGGTGCGCGTGTTCAAGCAGAAGCCGTACAACGTGTTCCACCACATCAAGAGTTTGGATTTGGAGCACAACCGGATGAAGATGGTGTTCGAGGTGGTGGATGACGAGGAGTGGGGCTTGTGGGGGGATGTGAGTGGTAGTGAGAGTGACAGGAGTGGTGAAGAGGATGTGAGTGAGGAGGATGACGTGAGTGAGGATGGGAAGAGTGATGGGAAGAGTGACGCAGAAAAGAGCCACCAAATCAACGTGGACGTCGAACTGAGCCTCAACTGCAACAACAACATCGCGCTGCTCTACAAACAGAAGAAGGAGCTCGAGGAGAAGCTGGTACGCCCTCTCCCCCCCCTCCAGCATAGGAAAAGACCATCGCGGCCGCGCGCCAGGCCGTGGCGGAGGCCTCCAAGCAGCAGCAGAAGGAGATCGTGCGCGTGGAGCGCACACAGCAGACGGAGATCTCGCGGCGGCGGCAGAAGCGCTGGTTCGAGAAGTTCGACTGGTTCGTGACGAGCGAGGACTATTTGGTGCTCGGCGGCAAGAGCGGCGACCAGAACGAGCTGCTGGTGAAGAAGTACCTGCGTCGCGGCGACGTGTTCGTAGGCCTGCTGCGCGCGGCTGAGCGGTAGATGCACGCCGATGTGTACGGCGCGGCCACCGTCGTCATCCGCAACTACATGAGCGTTCCCGCGGGGAGTGGCGCCATCCCCGCGCGATGCCGCATCTCGGAGGTGTCGCTGCAGCAGGCGGCGGTGTTCGCGCTGTGCCACTCGGTGTCGTGGGACAACAACCTCATCAGCAAGGTGTACTGGGTGTTCGACCACCAGGTCTCCAAGACGGCGCCCGACGGCGAGCTGTTGCCGCCGGGCAGCTTTATGATCTGCGGGAAGAAGAACTACCTGGCACCGTACCGGCTGGAGCTGGGGCTGGGGCTGCTGTTCGAGGTGGAGAGCGCGCACCGCTGCGAGCGCAAGCGCAAGGACCTGACGGAGGAGGAGTGGGAGCGCGTGATCGCGAGCGGGCGGCCGAGCGAGGAGCCGGACAGCGAGGGCGAGGAGGTGGCGGAGGAGGAGGACGAGGAGTACACGGTGGAGGTGATGAACGAGGTGACGAACGTGAGCAAGCCGAAGCCGGTGGTGAAGGTGCAGTCGGCGCCGAAGGCGCCCAAGGGCAAGAAGGCGCAGCAGGCGAAGCACGCACAGCACGCACAGCAGGCGAAGGAGAACAAGAAGGCGCAGAAGGGCACGACGAAGAAGTCGCGCGCGCAGGCGGAGGAGGAGGCGCTGCTAAACGAGGGCATCGAGGAGGCGAAGCCGAAGGGAAAGGAGCTGTCGCGCGGCGAGCGGCGCAAGCTGAAGAAGGCGAAGAAGTACGCGGAGTGCGACGACGAGGAGATGAGGTGAGTGTGGGGCGTGCGTGTGAGCGTAGGCTGCGTAATGTGCTCTACGGCAGAGCGTCGCTGGAGTCGGTGCTGAAGGGTGATGAGAAGGCGTCTAATTGTGAGAAGGCGTCTGTGAAGGGAGAGGCGAAGGCGTCTGTGAAGGGAGAGGCGAAGGCGTCTGTGAAGGGCGAGGAGAAGGCGTCTGTGAAGGGAGAGGAGAAGGCGTCTGTAAAGGGAGAGGAGAAGGCGTCTGTGAAGGGAGAGGCGAAGGAATCGGGTTTGGAGACGGCGTCTGCTACGGAAACAGCGCCTGTGACGGGAGAGGAAACAGCACCCCTCCCCACAACTGTGGACGGAATGCCGGACGTGAACGAGGCGTCGACGCTGGAGGAGATCGACGCGTATTTGGAGCAGCTGGTGTCGATGGAGCCGGCCAAGCCGACGCAGCTGTGCTACACGTGCGGCAGCAGCGAGCACGACCAGGCCCACTGCCCCGAGAGCTGGCGCGTGATCGAGCACGTGGACGAGAAGGAAGCGGAGAAGGAGGAGAAGGAGACGGAGAAGGAGGAGAAGGAGGCGGAGAAGGAGGAGAAGGAAGCAGAGAAGGAAGCAGAAGCAGAGACGGAAACGACAGAGACGAAGACACAAACAGAAAGCGACCTGCTCCTCAACTGGACGGCAAACCCCACGGAAACGGACCGCATCCTCCACGCCATCCCCGTCTGCGCACCCTACGCCGCGCTCAACGAGTACGCCTTCCACGTGAAGATGACGGTGGGAAAGATGAAGAAGGGGGCGATGGCCAAGAGCGTCGTGGACTACTGGCTGAAGAGCAAGATTCCGGAGGAGCAGAAGAAGAGCATTCTCCAGATTCCCGTCGAGGACATCTCGGCGATCATCATGAACAACGCGAAGGTCGTTTTACCGGGTGGCAGAAAGTGAGGACTGTGTTTGTTGGCATTCATTCTCTCCTCTTCCCTCTCTGGTGTTTGCAACGGCATGGAGAGTCCCTCCAAATCTATTCACGAGAGCGAGCCCTCTCTCCGAGAAGCCGATTCTCCCCTGTCCGAAGAGGAGGCCAATCCGAGCGCGAGCACCAAGGAATCCGTGGAGGTCTATCTCTTCCGTTTGATCATGCAGGTGGAATTGGGGTGCGGAGCTCATTGACAGATGCTGCAGGCAGGAGCCGTGGACAAATCGAAACTGACTCCGAATCTGCAAAAGCAAGTGGACGTGATGGAGTCCATTCGGCAAAACATGGGTTCCCGGTTCTCTCCCTCCCTCCCCTCTAGAGGATACCTCCTCCTCCGACGAGTCGAGATCCGACTTGAGTTCGGACGAATACACGCACTTCCCCATCGAGAATGAGCTCGAGGCCTATTTCCTCAATCGGAAGAAGCTGAAGCAGGAGTTCGGACAGCAGGAGTACAACCCCGTGAGTAGCGACGTGTCGGACTTTTCCATCACCGATGTGTCCGATTCGGGGTCCTCGGACCCGTCACTGCTCTCCGACGCGGACGACATCTTTTCTCCGGAAGAGGAGACGAACAGCCAACAGCCAATCCCTTCCGACAATGAAAGGTGCGTTTTCACTGGATCGTGTAACGTAGCATTCAAAGCCAACTGTCGTCCGCATCGACCATCCAAAGCCAGCTGTCCTCTACATCCTCTTCCTCCAATTCGCAACTCTTCGACAAGGCGGCGAAATCGCCCAGTCTGGACATCCAGTCCACCTTCGTGAAGCAGTGCCTGAACCGCGTCGGCAACGAGAACGTCATTCCCTCCGTGTTCGACCCGAACAACCGCGGCGTGGACTTCTTCCTGCTGCCCATCTTCTACACGCCGCAGCTGTGCGGCAGCGCGCCGGACACGTCGCTGCGGATCACGACGAACCAGTACATTGCCGACCGGTACCTGATCCTGAGCGAGCTGGGCTCCGCCACCTTCAGCATCACCGTGAAGTGCGTGGACATGCGCGGCGACGCCAGCAAGCATCTCTGCCTGAAGGTAAGTTCACACACGCTGTATCAGACGCAGATCATCAAGAACGGCGATTTGTTTCTGGAGCAGTCGCTGGATGAGATCCGCGTGCTGCGCTATCTCAACAAGCTGAAGGGCTTCGAGGCGGCGCACCTGCTTCGGCTGCACGACTTCTTCTTCAACAAGCAGCACCTCATGATCGTGACCGAGGTTCCGCCGCTGGCTCCTCTTCCCCGTAGCTGCTGCAGCAGAGCCTCTACGACGTCACGCGGCTGCTCGACGACCGGCCGCAGCTGCCGCCGTTCTTCACGCTGGCGCGCGTGCGCGTGATCCTGAAGCAGATCCTGGAGGCGCTGGAGTTCATTCACTCGCACAACATCGTCCACTGCGACCTCAAGCCCGAGAACATTCTCTTCCAAGACGTGCAGCGGTGCGCCTTCGCCTCCTCCTTCACGCGTAGCGCGCAGATCAAGCTGGTGGACTTCGGCGGCAGCAACTTCATCACCTCGCTCAAGTCGCTGTCCCCGCGGCAACTGTACATCCAGAGCCGCTCCTACCGCGCGCCGGAGATCATCCTGGGCACCGACGTCGACGAGCGCATCGACATGTGGTCGCTGGGCTGCATCGCCGCCGAGCTGTACACGCACCGCCTGCTCTTCGACAACTCCTCCGTCGCCAACCTGCTGACGTCTGCCTCGGCGCTGCTGGAGCCCGTGCCCGAATGTCTGCTCCTCATGGCGGGCGTGAAAGTGCTGCAGAGCGAGGGCCGCTTTTTCGTGGCGCTGAAGAAGGGCGGCGTGTGGGACATCGACCCGCCGCACGTGTCGCTGGAGCGGGAGCTCGGGACGACCGACCCCGACTTCGTGGACTTCGTGCGCAAGCTGCTGCGGTGGGACCCGAACCAGCGTCTGACCGCCAGCCAGGCGTTGCAGCATCCCTTTATCGCGCGTGAGCGGCCGTGCGAACCATACCCGCATGACATTAGCCATTACTATTGCGTGTGTTTGTTAGTGAGTAGTGATGATGATATGAAGGAGTCACAGAGATCAGGCTCTGAAAGGGAGAAGCACACCTAAAGCAAAAGAACACCTTTCAAACAAACACCCCACTTAAAGTACCGCTTCCGCAACTCCTTAAAGTACTACACTCAACCCCTAAAACAACTCCCCACATTATACAACTCATTCCCTAGCCGCGCAAAGAGCGACTGCGCGCCGTGGTACAGCAGCGCGTTGTCCGCGATCAGCTTCACGTCCTGCTCCATGTCGTCCACCGACCGGTAGCTCTGATTGCGGATGCTCTGCTACCCATCAACCCCCGCTCAGAACACCACGTTAATGTCCGCCAGACTCATGGGGTGCGACACACGGTCCAAGTAATCCGGGATGTTGTTCTGGCGAATGTACGTCTTTGTTAATCGCTACAGCGTCACAAAGCATGAAGAGTGGAACGGGAATGAAGGGGTTCTCATTGTTGTACTCCACCCACGTCCTCTTCATCAGCAAGGAACAGATGAACTGCATCTTCCCCGTCACCTATTCCTCATCACCACTCGAGCGTGCGTACGCTGTTCTCCACGTCCATGACATCTTCACCGCGACTTCGCTTCGACGGCTGCTCATAGCGCGCTGTCTGGATCAGCGAGCGATCTCCCTCCTACCAGATCACACACCATTTGTAGTGCAACTCGGAAGGGACAGAACTTCGCAACGCGCTTTGAATTGCCCGTAACCTCCATTATCCCCGCAATTTGCTGCTCGTTAAGCTCTCTATATTGTTGCGTGGGTGGCGGGCCCTGGGCAATGGCATACAGCTCTATTCGTTCACTGCCCGGAGAAGGAGCTTACCAGGACGCGGCGCATCTCCGACCGCATAGAGCTGCATGTCCTCATCATCTCGGTACTGCTTTCCGAGGTAACGAATAAATGACGGATCGCTCTACCTCTTCAGCCCTATCCGCCGCAGAACACAATGTTCTTGAAGAGAGAACCCAGGTTCTGGAGTCCAAACTGACTTAGCAGCGAGTCCTCTTCCATGCAAAGAAAAGCTGTTCCTGCCTCTCCTTCGGAATGGAAAGTGTTAAAAACAAACAAAACGCTCCCAACTAACTACCACATTAATTCCACACCTGCTTCTTGGTGAAGATGAAGTAGGCCCACACCCAAGACCACAGGAAGCCAAGGCCGAAGCTACCGCAGACCAGCTGCACAACTCCGCAGATGATCACAGGGAGGTTGGTGCCCTCCAGAGCGCCGGCAATGATGGTACCAACACCTACGCGTCAGAACAAGCGGAAAATGGAACCAGCAAGGAAGATGTTGATGATGACGCAGACCAGACGCATGGTATCGTCCTTAACGATGGGGATATGTAAGAAGGAGTTCAGACTCATTCTAGTGACAAAGAATATGTGGGTGGTGTGTTCATAATAAATGTCCGGCCGCAGCCGACTGTTTCACCCGTTTCCGCCAATCATTTCATTTCGGACACAGCTGATGCCTGACATTTATCAAACAGGGGGCTGACCACTCCCTGACTGACCGAGGAAAGGGAAAGCAATGAAAAGCAGGGTACATGAAAGGAACAAACAGACCAAACGCTATGAAGACGATTCCGCCTTGCACGCTGCATTCTCCAAGCATGTGCTGCAAAACCACTTCCCCTAACCATGAATGGCGCAAAGAGAGAGCACGAATGGGATTTCTCCGCTTCGAATCCCCAGACACTGCATGTGGTAGGCGCAGTCGCAGCAGTCGCACAGCAGCAGCTTGCTCTCATGATCGCTGCGGCGACACATCTAATCCTCATCGTCCTTCCACACGCGCACGCTGCAGGAGTGGCTCGCCGAGTTGTCCTGCGCCTGGTGCTTCTCCAACAGGCACCGCTCCTCCACTTCCTCCAATCGCTTTGGCTTGTGCTGAAGAGCCTGCCATTCATCTTCCTCAAACGTATTTACTTCGAAGCAAACGTCCTGATGGCAACGAAGCACATGCACGCAATCCATCAGCACGACGACGTGCACGCGCTGCGTGGTGTCTCTACCGATGAGTTACACACCACGGACACACAGCAGCAGGTGGTGGTGCGACAGCGGGTCGAAAGCGAGAATGCGGCACAGACGCCATTGCGTGTCGACGAACAGATCGACGTACAGCCCCACGAGGCGCTCGCCGTGCAGGAAGGAGCAGCAGTTGCAGACGAAGGCAGTGCTGGCGGTCTAGGCGTCACAGAGCCGCCTCACACCCACTGTGTTCATCATGGGCGAGAAGCCATTGGCGCCGCACAGCGCGCAGCGGTCCTCCTTCTCCTTGCACTCCATCACGCGCTACGCCTCACTCGCATCTCCAGCTCCCACCTTTGTCGCCCGCGCCACCCACTCGCCGTCCTCCCGCGGGAACGCCTCCAGCGATGCGGGCAGGGACTGCGTGAAGGTCTCCAGCGCGGGCAGCAGCCACGGGTTGTTGGTCGTCAACTCCCCCAGCGCTGGCACGTGCTCCGCCAGCAGTGTGGGCCAGACGGCGGGCATGGCGTCCTGCTGCAGAAGCGTCGTCAGCAGCTCGGCGGCGCGCGGAATGGCTAGCGGTGAGAAGACCAAGCGGAGGGAACCGAAGTGCTGCGCGAGGAAGCAGAGGACGAAGAAATGCTGCAGCAGGCGCAGGCGCGTGGCGGCGGGCGGGTGGAGCAGCTGCAGCTTGGCGCGGCGCGCGGCGAACTGGAAGCGGAGACTGCTGCCGAGGCGGTCCTCCAGGCGCAGGCGCGGCGCTAGGCGTGAGCGGAGGGGAAGAGAAGGACTCTTCTTGGCGAGGACGGCGAAGAAGCGTTTCTGCGGGTCAGAGGGGCTGCGAAGGCCTACCACGTTGGCTGCGTCCTTGCGCGTGAGCTTGGCGGCGTGGAGCGGGCTGCCGAGCTGTGGCGGTGGTGTGGTGCGCGGCGTGGGGAGGGTCTTCATCAGCTCGGCGACGCTGTGAAAACGGGTCTCGCCGCCCGTGAACTGCCACTCCGTGCTCTCCTCTTTCACCTGTACCGTGCTGCTCTCTTCTCCTTGCTTCGCTTTCTCCATCGTCTGCTCCTTCCCTTCCTCTTGTGCCGTAGGCATCGCCTGTCGCTTGCCCGCGGGCTCCGACTCTACAGGCGCCGTCTGCCGTTTGGGTGGTCGCTTCTTCTCGCCTCCCGTCTTGGCATCCTCAGTCGCCTGCTGAACAGCCTTGCCAGTCTCCACGTTCTCCCCAGACTTGCCAGATTGCATACCCTCCACAGACTTGCCACCCTTGACAGTCTGAACACCCTCCTCAGACTTGCCACCCTTGACAGTCTGAACACCCTCCACAGACTTGCCACCCTTGCCAGTCTCTCCACCCTCCTCAGACTTCACAGACTTCACACTCTTTCCAGATTGCGCCACGCCCTGCACACGTAGCGAGGCGGTGATGGCCTTGTCCAGCAGGGCCCCAGACACGAACTGCTGCGGGGGGAGGCGGCCGAGATAGGCGATGAACGGGTCGCGCTCGATCATGCGGCCCTCCGCGCGGATCAGCTGCTGCAGCCGCGTCACATTGATGAACACGTGGTGGTTCCCGCGGTTGTTCTTCGTCACCAGCAGCATGTCGTCCTTGTTCACCGTCATCTTCTTCAGCATGCCCGCGCTCACCACGCGCGCGTTCCGCTTGCCCTCGCTCTCCTCGTCGAACTCCTCGTCGAAGCCCTCCGACGCCTCCGACTCCACCGACGCCTCCGCGTCCTCCTCCACACGTGCGCGCTTCGCGGCGGGCTCCCGCTTCGGCTTCTCTCGCTTCGGCGGCTCCTCCTTCACCGGCACGCTCGGAATCTCTGCTTCTCACACCACCGCTCCACGCCCACCCGTCGCCAGCAACGCGTGACCCGCGCGCACCCCCTCCGCCACCACGCGCACGCCCTCGCGCTCGCCCAGCCACGCCGGCATGCCCCAGCGGTCCACGTGCAGCACTAGTCCTCACGCCGCCCCTTCGCATCCACCCGCGCCGTCCTCCTGCAGACACACGCGCTTCGCCAGCCGCTCCTTCAGCCGCCGCACGCTCTCGCGGATCTCGCTCTCCAGCCCCGCCAGCCGCTCGCGCTCGCGCACCGTCTTCTCCACGTAGTTCGCCAGGATGCGCGCCGCGGTCTTCATCTCCTGCCACTTCTGCAGCAGCAGGAACAGCGGCGACACCAGGTCCTCCGGCACCCACAGCAGCGACAGCGGGTCCTGCACGAAGCCCGGCGGCACGTGGTCGCGGCAGAATAACACCAGGCCGCTCGGCGCCGAGTAGAACACGCAGTGCCGCCGCGACAGGCACGACAGGTGGTAGAACTACGATGAAACGCCCGCGCAACGCCCACGTGCCGACACTCGGGCACGCTGCACTTGACGAAGCGGCCCGTGTTTTGGTTGCACTCGCAGCAGGCGATCACCCGTCCGCCGTTCTTGCCCACCACGACGGTGCTGTAGCTGGTTCTCACCGCCCCCTCGCGCCCCCACATTTCGTTGTTCACGACACCCATGCAGTCCGGCGCGGGCAGCACGAACTCCACGAGCGTGCGCTGCGCGGGCGGCACGGTGCTGGCGATGGTGGAGGCGAGCAGCAGCGCGCAGCGCTTGTGCACCCAGCGGCCCTCGGAGGAGAGCACGCGGTAGCCGCCCGAGCAGCCGCAGATGGGGCAGTAGTGCGACAGCGAGATGGTGGCGGGCGCGTACTGCATGAAGGCAGCGATCTGGCAGGAGAAGGGCGCAATGCCGCACAGGCACGACGGGCAGATGGAGTCTACGTCTCAGCCGCCGCGCCCGCGCCCACAGTCGAACTGCTCGTCGCTGTGCAGGATCGGCTGTGGCAGCTCCGCGCAGGCCGCGTGCACGCACACCTCGCAGCACACGCACTTGCGCAGTCGCCCGCGACCCGCCTCCTTCAGGTACACCTCGCTCCCGCGCGCCTGCCGCGCGTCCGTGCACTTCTCCCACACGCGCAGCACGTCGCCCACGCTGCACTCGCGCTCGTCGTACCCGCGCGTCACGTCCGTCGCGCTCTCCGCCGTCCCGTCCGCCGCACCGCGCACCACGCCGCTCATCTCTGTGCCCGCCGCGGGGCAGTAGAACCCGTAGCCGCATACGTCGCACACCGCCGCCAGCCGCGACTGCGCCCGCTCCGCGTTCTCCTGGCCCAGCAGCACCGCGCGCATGTCCGCACTGATGTGGTCGCTGCCCCGCGTCTCGTTGCGCTTCACCACCTGCTTCTCGCGCTCGCCCGCGCCGCGCATCTATGCCTCACATCCCTCGGCAGCACGCACGGCGTCGTGGGCGAAGCAGAAGGACGTGACCTCAGGGTGCTGACCGCCGCCCACGTACTCCTTCTGCGTCGTGACGACGTCCATGAAGCCGCCGTTGTAGTAGTGGCACATCGCGTGATAACTGCACGTGCAGCCGGGGTGGCAGCATCGGATGGTCACTCCCGCGGGGATGTGGCAGTAGCAGCAGAGTCCGCCCACGGGCGCCAGGTCTGTTCGTCATTCTCTCTCTTTGGCCCCACCGCGGCTCTCGCAGAATTCCCGCTTCTCGCTGGGTCCTGGGGCTGGCGTCTTCTCCTTTCCCTCTCTCTTCGGGGGTTTCTCCGTTCCTTCTTTCAAAGGTGCTTCCTTCGCAGATGGGTTCACAGAAGTGTTGAGAGAAGTGTTCGCAGAAGGGTTTACAGAACTGCTCACAGAAGGGTTTACAGAACTGCTCACAGAACTGCTCACAGAACTGCTCACAGAACTACCCACAGAAGGGTTGAGAGAAGGGCTCACAGAACTATCCACAGAACTGCCCACAGACGCACTGCACAACCCCAGCACGGTTCCCTGTCGCCGCAGTTCCGCGGGAAGACTCTGCTCCACCACCACATAATCGGTCCGATTTCGGGACACGGTCACTGACGTGCACCGACTCACCAGCTGGCCCGCGGCCGACGGCTTGACGAAAAGCGGGTTGATCTTGGGCGGGATGGGCTGCACGGAGCAGTGCGCCTCGGCGTTGTTCTCCGTGCCCACGGGCAGCGTTAGGTGCGTCTTGGAGTCTACACGTAACCGCCACTCATCGCACCTGCAGAACTGCTCCAGCCGCGGCTCGGCCGCCTTGTAGCGCTGCACGGCGTCGCTGCTCTACGGTTCAGACACACACGCGGGTCGTACGGCCTGCAGCGGGTTGGTCATGCACTCGCCCTCGTAACGCACGGCCACGCCGGGGCTGCCCGCGCTGACCTTGGCGAAGGAGGTGATGTTGCCGCCGGGACTGAGCAGACAGCAGGCCACGTGCGCGAACAGCGGCGGCGAGGAGGGGATGAGGCGCAGATAGCCGTCGCGCACGGGGCAGAAGCAACAGCGCAGCAACTGACAGTCGCCGTCTAGTCCTCACTTCTCTCGCCGTGGCCCACTGCGCGCGAGGAACTGGCAGCGGTCGCACTGGAAGAGCTCACCGGTCTTCTTGGCGAAGCCGACGCACTTGGCGTGCACGAAGATGCCGCAGGACTGGCACTGCAGGAGCGGGTTGTCCAGGCTGCGGTCGCCCTTGCGCGAGTAGTACGGGCCCAGGTGGCACACGTCGCAGAACGCCTGCGCCTCCTCCGCCGACACGTCGCGCGGGGCCACGGCGCAGCGCAGCACGCCGTCGTCCGCCAGGCTGGCGTGCAGCGCGCGCTTGAAGTACGCCCAGGCCACCACGTTGTTGAAGTGCTGCGTCAGGCTGATCGCGAACGCCGTCTACGCCTCATGCCGCGCGCCTGCACCCACGCTGTTGCGCTTCTTCTCCTCCTCCACCGCCTGCAGCAGCGCGCTCACGTGCACCCAGTTCTCCTCATGCCGTGCGCTGTACTGCTGCTACGCCTCACCGCCGCGCCGCACGCACACCTCCAGGTTGCGGATCTCGAAGCACAGCGGGTCGTTCGCGCCGTCCGCCACCAGGTGGTCCGTCTGCAGCACGCGCACGCGCCGCAGCATCACGCCCACGCCCTCCGCCGACTGCTCCGCGAACGGCCGCGTGTCGAACACGTGCTGCGCCAGCTGGCGGAACCGCACGCGCTCGCGGCACCCAGCTGCCCGTAAGACTCCGCCTCAGAACCCACCGTCGCAGTAGCGCGCCACCTGCGGCGGCCACGGCGTGCAGAGCAGCGACACGGAGGGGTGGTTGACTCTAGGCGTGAGCAACAGCGGGCACGCGCACCTCTCCACGATGAACTCCAGCTCTGCCGAGAAGGCGGCTTGCAGCAGCACGCTACTTCTTAGCGCGCCTCCGCGCACTCACCTCACCACGTGCAGGTCGTGATAGTCGTCGCGCGCGGGCACCACGCCGAGCAGCGCCTCGTTCGCCCACTGCCAGACCACATTGCGGCCCTGGTAGTAGTCAGAGGGCCGCAGCACGCTGGGCGCACAAGGACACACCTCGGTCATGTCGCGGCTCTTGTGCGCGCCCTTGTACAGCATCCACAGCGCCAGGTTCTTCGACTGGAAGTAGTTCTCCTCCACGTACCGCATAAACTGCTTGTAGCTCAGGTTCCCACGCCGCGGTAACTTCACGCTCGGCAGGTCCGACAGTTTCATCGAGGAGTTGATCAGCGAAACGCCGGTGGAGCGCGGCGGCGAGTGCGGCTGGATCACGAACTGCGCAGGCGGGTGTGTGATGCGCGACGAGTGGTACGTGGCCTGAGGCGGCCTGTGGTCCGACCCGCGCGTGCGCGTCGTCATTTGCATGGCGCGGACACACGATGCAGCGGAGTTGATTGAAGTGACTGAAGTGACTGAGTTGATTGAAGTGACTGAATTGATTGAGTTGATTGAACCAACGGAAGGGACTGAGCCAACCGAACCAACGGAACCAACAGAATTCACAGACCCAATAGAATTCACAGACCCAATAGAATTCATGGCACTAGGAGCACCGATGTAAGCGAAGCGCTGCGCCTCTGGCGTGAGTCCCCGCACCGGAACCTACCGCGGCGCATCAGCGTGGGCAGCACCAGCTCACAAGCCTGGTAGCAGAGCGTCGAAATCTGGGGGAAGTGGGGGGTGAGGGCGAAGTGGACGGTGGAGAAGATGGAGCTGTGCTGACTGCAGGCAATGCGCACCGTGTTGCACGGGAACTACGTGTGAGAGGATGCGGCGAGGGCGACGCGACGGTCCACGATGAAGTTCCACTTCCGGTTCGCGTTCTGGACCAGACATACCGGATGGGCGCGGAAATCGCACTTGTCGTAGCAGCAACGCACGTAGCGCCCGGTTATCAGCTGCTGGCAGATCGAGCAGATGATCGGGTGCGAAGACATCGGCGGCGTGGGAGGCAGAAACACAATCGGCGAGGGCAGGATCTGGTAGATGCGCGACAGGGAAATCAGTTGGTCCTGAGACGTGCCCGTCATGGGCAGCTTGATTCCGTTGGAACGCAGGCCCGCGAACAGATACGCGATGATCTTGCTGTTGTTGATGAACTGCGCACCGGATATCAGCTCCGCACATATCACGTGGCACCATTCGTGATCGCCCATGTGGATTATCGGGTCGGAGGTGGACTATTCACAAGCACTCTCCAAAACAGCATACCAGCATGCACACCATACACGTGGGGTACTTTTGCTTTGCTGCGCACGCATAGCACAGCCAAGGAGTCGAATACTCAGTAACGCCGTAGCAGAAGCCGTGAACGCACATTCCGCACTCGCTACAGCGCAGCAATATGTCCGTCAGGCTCGAAGGCTGCTGACAGAGACTAGAACGCATAGCCATCCGCCGGAGCTCCCTACCTGCAGCGTTCGTTCACGGAGCTGTAGTCTTCCATTTGCGCTAGTTTTATTGCGATTGAGGTGGAATCAGCAAACAGAGAGATTCCCTCTACGAGCATAATGCAAATGGAAAAGGGGTACGAAAAGAATAGGATCAGTAACGCAGAAACGAAAATGAGGAGGAATCAACAATCGCTACAGTACAACGTGCAAATCGCTCCTACAATCCACGGAGATGCAAATGGAAGAAATCTACTCCTAGGGGAAGTGGCTGCCAAATCCCGTTTGTTTTCTGTGCAGGGAAAGGACCGAAACCGCGGTTTTCAAGATGAGCATCAAGCCCGCTCTTCCTATCCTTGAACAGGAAAAGAGGAGGGTGCAATAGCAAAAGGAGCACGTGGATGGAACAAAAACGGCAATACTCAGGATTCTTGATCACACCCTTCTGCAGAATAATGTTCGCATACTGAGAAGTCTCTCTAGCCATCACACATACGGAAAGGACAAACCCAGTGGCAATCACCGCGTAGCACTTCTTTGCACGCTCATAAAACTCGAATCGTTCCACATACTCTACCTTCACCTCCTTGCCCTCCGCTTCCGACATGATCTTGATGTACTCGTCAATAATCGGAATCTCCATATCCTTGTCGCACTCCATCTTCGCCATCACCTGCGCCTACAAATCAATCCGTCTAAGTGACACAACGGGACACTCCACATACTGGTCCAGAGGAAGCAATTTGCAGATGCCATGGAGAATGCGAGGAATGTCGTGACCTATCCCATTACCCATCACCAAAGATACGCACCATCCAAGCGAATCAGGCCAGCGGGGCAGTGGGAAGCGATCGAGGCAGCGGGGAAGTTCGCATCTGCAATCACTAGTCATTACCGCTGTCCAATCCAAGCACCAATCTGATCCGAATGACCCATCTCCGCCAGCACCTTCAGCAGCTCCGGCGTCATCACACTCGATATTCCTTTCAATACGGGCATAGAACGAGGACAATTACACAGAAATGGAGAAATGAATCCAGTTCCAAAAACAAAACCGAAATGGGTTGCTCTGTGAATCCTTCGTCGTTGGTTATGATATGCGAGGGAAATGGCATGTATCCTCGTTTAGTGACACAAGGGGGTAATCAGAAAGGAGGAACAATCATCATGTCGACGCCAAACCCACTCCTCTTCACCCTCAGTAAATGAGCAACAAACAAACAATAACCATCATTATTTCTGCTTTGGAAGGGAATCGACCTGAAGCATCGCCACCTTCTGCTGCAACTTGATCATCTACTCAATAAATGCACAACTGTAGTGTTACTTCATCCTCAATCTTCTTGTAATTGTCGCTCTCCTTTTTCGCCTTCTCTGCGAGGTCCTCGCTACGGTTACATCATCACAAGAAGAAGTACGATTGTCTCTTGATCAGCTTTATACGATTGGCGACATTGCTCTTCGCCTCCTCCAAATCCACATGAATCAGCACAGGGCCCACTAATTTGTACACTTTCTGGTCCTCCTTCATTGCGTTCAGTTCCTACGCCATGAACCACAACCACTTGCCACTACGTTTTGTACCGATGTGTTTTCGTTCATGGCCACTTGCGTCTGCTCAATCGATGTGTTCAATGCCACCATAGCTAGCCCTTAGTCAAACGCACCGCCCCTACACTTCTGGCACTCGTCATATCTCTTCTGGATATCTGCAGCTTCTTTCTGTAATTCCTCCACAGAAGGCATCTCTGAAAAACGTTTCTCTGTGCATCGCTCCCTCTCACGCTTTCACGCGATTCCGTTATTGTGGACGAACTGGCATGAAGGAGAGTCACCCACCGTCTCTACGCATTCTTCTCTTCCATGGATGAGCCCACTCCCCCTATCCAGTTTCATTCCATATCAGAGTTCGAGGCTACATCGTTAGCAATGACGAACGACTTCAATTCCCTCTTCAACGCCTTTCAGCCTTCCCCCTCTCTTTCGTATCCATGTTAATTCTCTATAAGCTCCTAGTCTCGAGGGCATGTCCATATCAAGGGAAGAGCGCTCGAGTCAGATTGTGGACTCCCTCTCTACTCGGGCTGTTTCCATCCCGAATCCAAATCACCAGACTGTGGAGTATGCGAGTGGCGAGATTGAGCACCTTTCTCTATCGCCCGATCAGCAGCTGGTGCTGAAATCGATCCGGAATGTTGCTCCTTCGCTGTGGAACGACGTTCTCTTTCAATTACAGTGCAAATGCAGGGTGGCAATGACTCGAAGGCAGTTGAGCATTGATTTCGATCAGGAAGTTGTCGTCGACATCCCAAAGGTCCAGCTCCCCGTTTGCTACTACCAAAAGCGAGGGGAGGAGAATCAGCCGAACCACTCGGAGGAGCAGCAAACTAGTGCAGAGGCGTGCTGCTGCATTGCCGAAATCAAAATGTGTGTATGGAATGTCGCGCTAAACCCTAGAAAGAACGATCTCTTCTTCATTCCCGCTCACTACACCCTTTCCGAGTTCGTCTCCTTCTACACAACGTATACTCCATCATATCCGCTCTCCCGTAGATATACCTCCATTTCAGACACCCCCTCGCAATTCCTCATCTACATCGACGGCAAGTGCTACACGCCGAACGGCGACTCCGCCATGCCGCAGAGCCTCCTCGCCTGGCTGCACCAGCAATTGTCCCCCTCTCCCATTCCCTCTATTCTAGTCCCGCCTTCTTGGACGCCGAGCTGTCCTGCACCGACGCCTCCGCCGCCTCCATCGCCTCGCTCGCCATTCGCTTCCAGCACGACTACCTCCTCCTCCTGGTGAACGCCGCCGAGCCGAGCTACAGCGAAGTGCGCTTCTCCTTCCTCAACCTCTTCCTGTATCCCTGCCGGACCGCCGCGGGCCGCTCCGACTTCTCTCTCATGAGCAGTGCGGCGCTCACCGAGGCGCAGTTCCCTGTGGTGATTTCCACGGTGTGGTGAGGGTAGTGGCATGAGCGGTAGAGGATGAAGCGGACGCCCGTGTGTTTTGCCTGTGCGAAGCGGGAGGCCGTGTACTGCGTGAAGAACGACGTGCTGTCGCCCTGCTCTCCGTGCTACTACTGCGCCTCCTGTCTGCAGACCCTCCACTACGACGAGACGAATCACTTGATCGGTCCTCCCTTCTCCATGGTCGCGCTCTGACCTGTTTCCTGAACAAACACGCGCACAAAGAATTCCACACTCACTTGGAAGGAGAAGTGGACACGTCCTCCGTTTTCCCTTGCGTCGTCTCTGTTCCATTCGGCAGTATGGGCGCCACGCCGTTCATCATCTCTGTAGGTGCCATATCCGCTCCATTCATGGGCAATACAGGCGGCATTCCCGTTTCACTCAATGACAGCACGGGCGACATCTCGGCTCCACTCATGGACAGCACGGGCGGCATCTCGGCTCCACTCATGGGCAGCACGGCAGCCATCATCACGGGCGGCGACCCAGCACCCCCCATTCCCGCGGGTGACCCCTCCGCACCAGCCACACCTTCCGCCGGCACCACGCCGCCCATCACCATGCCCATGTTGCTCATGTACTGCTGGTAGGTCTGCGCGTCCATCGGCGGCAGCACCATCATCTGCGGCACGGCCTGGTACGCGCCCGGCGGGTAGTACGCGCTGTACATCACCGGGTTGGTCAGCTCCACCGACGACGCCTCCGTGCCCGGCACGCAGCACATCGAAATCGGGTACGGGACCATATACGGGTACATGACCGTATTGTTGCCCATCACCACCGCACCCACTCCCGCGCTCGGCGCCGCCTCGCCCGTCTCCGGCGCGCCGTTGCTCAGCATCGACGCGCAGCTGGCAGTACTCTGATTGCTCAGCGCCGACTCGCTGCGACTGTGGTTCGCCGCGTGCGCCTTCTTCTTCAGCTCCGCCGCTGTGTGCGTGGCGATCACGTGGTTCTTGTCGTCCATCACCAGCTCCGCCTCCGGCTCCAGTGTCGACTGCGACCCGGGCATGTACGGAAACTGGGGCGTATCCACGGGCAGGGCGATCTCCGCGCTGGCGGCGCCCTTCATCAGCACGAGAAGGTCGCGCACGATCCAGCAGGAGAGGTACCACGTGTACGAGAAGCGACGCTTCACGCGGATGGCGAAGCGATACCGGAAGTGCGCCAGCGACGACTCCGACGCCTCACTCGCTACGTGTGAGTCTGCGAGAACGCTCCCACTCAGTCCCGCCAGCGACGGCGAGGACACGCTGCGCGGTAGGGGCACGTCGTGCGGGTTGATCTCGAAGACGCGCGTGAAGTGGTCGGGCGTCTGCTCCTCCATGCGCCAACCCACGATGCTGCGGTTGCCCTCCACCACGCGCTCAGCACCGCGCGTGGAGAGCTGCGGCGGCACGGACTTCATCAGGAGGTAGAGCGAGTCGGAGGGCGTGTTGAGGTGGTGTTGGAGCGAGAAGGTCACCTACGGGTCAGCGCCGCGGGGTGCTCGCACGTGGTAGGAGGCGAAGGCGGGGCCGCTGGGCTGCGGGCTGGCCGGCGCGTCGGGCTTGGGCTTCCCGCAGGGCTTGGAGGGCAGCCCGATCTCGCTCTTCCACCGCCGCTCCTTCCGGCGCGGCCGCGCGGGCTCTTGCGGCTTGGGGGCTTCGGGGGTTTGGGAGGGTGTGTTGATGGGTTGTTCAGGGTGTGTTGATGGCTGTGTTGATGACTGTGTTGATGACTGTGTTGATGACTGTGATGATGGTTGTGTTGATGGTTGTGATGATGTCCGTGTTGGTGTCTGCACCGGAGGGTTTGGCTCCGAGGCGGTGGGAACGGCTGCAGGCTGCTCCGCTGCTGGGGTTGGCGTCTCCACAGCCTTGTCAGCAGGCGCCTTAGCCACTGAAGTTTCAACAGGCGTCTCAATCACTGGAGTTTCGACAGGTGTGTCAGCAGAGGTTTCAACCACTGACAGAGACGGCAGGGCTGGCGTCTCTGCTGGCTTCTCCTTCCTCCCCACCCGCTCCTTCTTCTCCTTCACTTCCTCCTTCTTCACTTCCTCCTTCTTCACTTCCTCCTTCTTCACTTCCACAGCAGGCTTCACCTCAGCAGGCTTCTTCTCCTCCACTGCAGGCTTCTTCTCCTCCACTGCAGGCTTCTTCTCTTCAACTACAGGCTTCTTCTCCTCAGCAGGCTTCGCCTCAATAGGCTTCGCCTCAGGCGTCGCCGCCTTCTTCCCCGCCTTCTTCGCCTCCTTCTTCCCACCCTTCCCGGCAGGCTTCGCCCCTGCCTTCTCAGCCACCCTCTCCACTCGCCTCTCCACTCGCTTCCTTTCCGCCTTCGCTGCAGCAGACCTCGCCTCAACAGACCTCGCCTCAGCAGGCTTCGCCTCCGAGCGCCACAGCGACCGTACCAACTCCCAGTTCCACACGATCACGCCACAAAACACCCCAATAATTCTAACGCTCACGCCCACGCCCCACGCCCACAAGGTGAACCCAACCACCTCGATCGTCTCCAAATTCGCGATGGCAAACCGAAGGAGGGAAACGGACGATGAAACTCCCTTCTTCCCGCCATCCAGGCTGGCGGCGCGCGCGGTGGGCGTGAGAATGGCAGAAAGAATGTCGATTTTGTACAGAAGCTCGCGTTGGAGGGAAAAGTGGGAGTTGGGCAGGAGAGTGAGGAGAGAGTTCCGCGTCTCGTTGAAGCAGGCAACGCTCCTGGGATGAGGGGAGGAACGCACACTCACTCTTCGCACGATGTCGTGATGTTCATCGCAAATGCGCACAGGTTGCAGTAGAAGGAGGTGGAGTTGCAGGAGGTCATCAGGTACGCCAGCTGCGTCGAGACCTCATCAGGGCGCGAGAGGTACAGGGAAATCACGCTGAGCAATCGATCCACGTTCTTGCTCAGGTAGGTCAATTCGCTCCCGGGGATACGAGAACTACAATGACAGAGGAAAATAGCAACTACTATCGCTTGTTCGCATACTCCCACGAATCGCTACCAAAAATGGGCAGCTCAAATAGATGCGACTTCATCCGCAGCGCGCCGTCCAAATCGCCGTACGAAGCGAGCATCGACACGAGCTCGTAGCGACAGGTCACCACCATGTTGATCTAGCGTAAAGGCGAGACAGAAACACGAACGTTGACGGAAGGAATGGTCTCGAGCAACTTGCACGCACTATCCAAATCGCTCGTGGCTGCCGTGATATTTCCGCGCTTGAGGTGGATCGCCGACCTCAGGTGATACCACGATGACCATCGTATGCTCGAAAAGAAGGACTACGAGTAACGACACACTCTCACGTCCTACGCTTGCAATAGGAGTGTGAGCAACTTTTGTATATGTAAAGACAGAGTTCAGCACCTCTTCGGCCTTCGAGTACTTTCCCTTTTCGTACAATTCGAAAGCAGTGATGGTTCTCTAGAAATCATAGGCTCAACGGCACGCCCAACATTTGTGAGCAATTCGTCAACATCAAGAGAAGGAGTATCCACACAGATTACTAATACACATCTACGTTTTACTGGACGGAGCCTCGCATTACATCAAGGGAAAAAAGAATGAGTATAGCATCAAATACTTAATTCGCATCAAAGAACGTAACAGAGGGAGCAAACACAAGAAGAACAAACTCTTTTGAATCCAATATCAGCTACTTGAGATATAGAACTGGAGACAAATAAGAATTGAGTCTTCTCTAGTCACGAATTGATTTCTATTTCGAGATCTCGGACTCTTCCATGGCGGGCGTTTCACCCGTACACAGATCACGAACATGATTGGATGCACTACTTACTCGTTGACAAGTGTGTGATCAAACAGCCCATTTCAAACCAAAATAACAAAAGGCAACGATTCCTAGTCCTCCTTTGACTCTATTGCTGACCCGACAATCCGATGCAAACTGCATTCCTCCATCATCTCCTTCGCGCGTCTTCTCATTTCCTCGTCAATGCGACTGAGGGACATCCGCTTCAGCAGCAGATAGAAACACACCACAAACAACATGGAAGACACCACGCTGAGGGAGGACAGGATCGTTAGCAGAAGGCTCTAGTCCTCAGCTCTCTCGTGCAACATAAACATTGCTGGCAATGCCAGAACAGCTCATCACTTCCAGACGGGAGAGCAAGTCCATAATCTCCGCAGACCGCTTCTGCGAGCGGTCTTCTTCCACCGCTTGGTGAAGTCTCTGCGCCGTGTTATTTAGGCACGTATCCGTCAGCGAGTCGACGGCAGCCTACAGATCGTCTCCCTCCTCCGCCTTTACCACCACTCTTCCCATTTCACCCTGCAATACTGTAAGGGAAGTAACCACAGAATCGAAGGCGTTTCCCACATTATTCAGCCACGTAAACAGCCGCTCCATTCTTTCATCCTGCCGACAGTACACCGACCATTGCAGCTTCAGCTCCTCGTTCAACGGAAACGACGCGTTGCGCAGCACCGCCTCCACCTCCTCCACCGGCACGGCCCTACCCTTGTCACTGCAGTACGGGTTCGCTGGGACTACGCATCAGAAAAGGTGGGATCCCCCACAGTCGTGCAGATAAGGCGACTGCTTCAGCAGGGTCTCGAACTTGTGCTTCAGATTGTTCCTCAGCTGCATGGTGTCTGCTTGCAGAATCATCATAGCATGGCTTTTCTCCTAGTCCTCACCCCTCTCCACTCCTGTTACCTCTGCCCAACCATCAAGCCGATCAAACAGTTCTTGCGGAATCTGCTCGGGAGAGCGGGCTGGCGGCCAGGCGGCAAAGTGCGCGTCGGTGTGAGCGTAGAGAGGAACAGAGAGGAGAAAGGAATCTTGGTGGATGGCCTGGCCCATGATGTGCGGGTCGACGTGTGTGGTGACAGCATCGGAGGAGAAGGATTGCGTGTTGGAGGTGGAGGCATTCTCATGGGAATGATTGAAGGCATTCTCATGGGTATGAGTGAAGGCATTCTCATGAGAGGAAGTGAAGGCACTCTCAACACCGTTGTCCCTCCACCATTCAACCCTCTCGTCCACGCTTTCTGCAGCTGGCATGCAGCGAGCCGGCACGGAGTGTAAGCCGGAACACACTGCGCCTCACACACACCCACGGCACTCACGAGACAGACTGAACTTGTACAGCGGCACGATGAACGCCAGTGTGCCGCAGCATACGACGGATGCCACTACCGCCGGAGCCACCGCCACTTGCACACGCCCCCCACGCCCCCCATTTTTCAAGCGGACGACCGATGTGACGAAGAGGACACCCACCGTGGCAGCGAGCAGCGCAAAGGGCAGCAGCACGAACAGCACGTCCAGAGAGGTGTCCACCAGCGGCAGTGTGCGACGCGCCATATAGCTACGATGGGACGCTCACGCCGACACTCACTGCACCGACGGCGCGGTAAAGTCCTTCAGCAGCTCCTGCAGTCTCGACAGCGTGGCGTTGGCAGACCTACGCCTTAGCGGGCGGCGCGGGAGTCACCGCAGCGACTGGAGCGCCTCCTGCAGCTGCGTGACGTTCAGAGCACGATAGTCGAGCAGGAGGGAAACCTGCGGGTTATCGAAATCGGGGGATCCCACTCCCCGATGCACAGTGGTGAGTGTGGGAAACATGTCCGCCTCAATGACCTCGAGTTGTTGGTGCACCTCCGGGCAGAAGGAACAATTAAGCGGTTGGGGGTAGTAGTCTCTGGGGGTGAGCGAAAGGGAGGGAATCCACCCGAGGAAGTCGGACGAAGTGTAGAACGGCGTGAACTCGTGCCATGCGGTTTCCAACTGCGTGTTACACCCGATTTGCAGAAGCACGTTGGATAGCATAGCGTGGTACACGGACAATTCTGATTCGGAGATGTGATCGCTACTATGCACTTCGCCAACAGCAAATACGAAATGCAGGAAGAGGCCTCGAGCGTGGAATGCAGCTGCTCTTCTTCCAGAGCGTAGATACGCATCAACAGGGACTGGAGAGAGGACAAGGATTTGCTTGTTCTTGCTGCCTCTGTGTTGACAATGTGCTTCATGCCCTGCGATGAAGGCACCACTCTGTTCACGGAATGACGGATATGAGGAGATAGCCGCTGGTGGCGGTGAACGAAACCAGCATCAGGATGCCGGAGAAAAGACCAAGCAGGAGCAGAGACAGCTTCTCACAATCACTGTAGCCGGTGATGGACTTGCGGCGATTCGTGTAGGTGCTCCCCTACCATTTACGGAGAGTCACGACATCTCACGAATATGGATTCTCCAAAAAACAACCGAATGTAGCAGGCCACCAGCACCACGAAAGTGATGCAGCCCATCATGGTGTACAGGGAGAACTGATTAAACAGGCAACCAATCTACGCTGAAAGAAGGGGTTGGCGCGAACGGGGTTGTTTCCGTTCAAAACGCAGAGGAAAGTCGAATAGGCGTTTGCGTTGTAGTTGTAAATGCCATCAAATCCAATAAGCAGCTAGTATTCAGTTCACGGAAGAAGCAGCACGTTTGTCAAGTAGCGGTTGTTCACGAGACGGGTAATCGTGTTCGCTCGCTGCTCCCAGAAGGGGATTCGCGTCTCATCGCATCTACTCATGAACGGATTCATCAGCACAGACAGGACAACGACGAGTAGCAACACCAGTATCCACAAGGCACCGTGCCGCCGACCCATTCTCGCACACTTCGCGATTCTGAGAATTCCCGCGATTCTTCGACACACAGTGAAAGATAAGAATCCACGATGAGTTCCTGGCAGAATCCTACATCCGCCGTCAGCCTGGTCGATTATCCTCCGCTCTATTCGTAGAGGCGGGAAAGCAGTGTGATGCGTAGACTTCAGGCAAAGGAGAACAAGGAGGCGCAGTACCGCGTGTGGACCGATCTGATCATTGCATACACGAAGAGTAAGAAGATGTGGTCCATTTCGCTTCAAGCCTTCCCCCTCTTTTCTCGTCCGCAAATCAACCGTTTGATTATTCTAATGTATTGAGCATAGGCGACGCTCCAATGGAGTTGCGCAAAGAGATCATCGAATACATGAAGGATCACGGTCTGCTACGGTCGTTGCTGTGATCGATAGGCAGAGCGCTGTGGATCGGGTCGTCCCAACGGCTACAGGCGTACATCCTGCGCGATTCCGTTAACACTTGGGTGGATACGATTGTGAACAGTGTAACCCGTTATCACGGTGGCGTCAAGGGTAGTTGAGAGAGAAGGCGATGACGAATCCGGTTCAGTCCCACGAGCTGGTGGAGGACGTCGACTACACGGGAGATGGTTCGGACTTCCAAACCGTGTCACCCGTAGCGTTCTATGGCATGCCCGACGACCTGATGGAGATGCTCCTCCAGCAGGCGGTGAAGAGCGGCAAGGTGCGACCGGAGACTCTTGGTAATGCGTAGATGGTGTCTTTTAAGACGGGCGACGATGTCAGTTACAAGCTCGTTTCAGCCAAGTAGAGACTGTTTGTTGAAAAGGCATGTGGAGGAAACACGGTAGAAGAAGATACCTTAAGGAAAGTAAGACTTCTTGCATTGGATACCAAACTGAAGATCAGTTGATGACAGAGTACTTTCTCGAGCTTCCGGTATAGCGATCAAGGGACAACGGAGTTAGTACTGCAGAAGCAATAAACATGTGGTCTGACTGTTCAGAAACGCAAGACAACCATTTAGCTTGGGGAATCAGAACCAATAAGTCCTCCGAAATGCAATTTCCGAAGGGTTGCGGTGGCTGGTTTGGAAGATTGGGATTATGCGAAGAAATCAGCGCGCTAATGACTTTTCTCTCTCCCTGGTCAATGCTCTTGTCGCTCTTTTCCCGTTTAGATAAAGGAACGTTGGAAAGAGTCGCTATGCGTGAAACGGAGGGGGAAGCCCCACAGTAGTATTTCAGTCTCTTCTTGTATCGGCACGGAAGGCACGTCTTATAAAAGAAAGACGATTGTTCGCTTTTGAAGAGATGGGACGGAAGAGCCAATTTGCATGAACTACATTTACGTACCTTTGAGTCGTAATCCATTCCTCGCGGAATCACTCAGGATGCAAAGGCAGAATGGTCATTCTTCAGAGCCATACCATCTAGCCGTTTCATCCAAAAACTGGTTCAGCCAATGGGACAAGGGCATTGATCATGTTTCTCACAAGGCAGCGAGAGAAACGGGGTGAGAAAGAGAAATCGGAAGAGAAAAGAGAGTTCCAAGGGCCCTACGCGATGGGAGAATGGCGAACGCCGATTTCCAGAAAGGGGAATCGAACAAACAGGGGAAAACGATCTCTATGCCACAATAGAAGGTACCGTGTGGTCATTGTACTTGTGGGTCTGCATATGGCGGTTGAGCTCCGACTGAGAAACATAACTCTACGCATCACGCCCCGTGCCCTTCCCCACCTTGTCGCAATTGGAGAAGTGACAGACGAAGGGCTTGCTATCGGAGTGCACCCGCAGTTTGTGGATCTTCAGGTCCGTCCGCCGCACGAAGGCCTTGTCGCAGCCCGGCACGTCGCACTTGTACTTCTTGTCGATCTGCGCTCGACCCGCTACTCAGCTCTCACCTGATGGTGGCTCTTGATGTGCAGCTTCAATCCGCCGGGCGTGGAGTACTTCTTCGTGCAGCCGGGGTACGGGCACACGTGCGACTACGCCTCACCACTCCATATGGCCCCCACGTTGGGCGTGCGCTTGTGGATCTGCAGGTGCTGCTTGAGGTGTTGCTGGTCGTAGAACTTCTTGCCGCAGTTCGGCTCGGGGCACACGAAGTCGCGCGGACGGTTCACCTCGTGCGTGCGCATGTGCACGTTCAGGTTGCTCTTCCAGTTGAACACTCTACGCCTCACGCGCCAGCGCCGCGCGCACTTGTTGCAGCCGGGGTAGGTGCACTTGTACTGCGGCGTGCTACGCGTCAGTTCTCAGCGGCGCCCGCACCCGTGGGAGGAGATGATGGCGTCGGAGGACAGCGGGTAGGTGTCCGGTACCAGCAGCGCCGGGTCGTTCTTGTCGTACAGCTGCTACGCCTCACGCTCTCGACACAGTCCCACAGACAGGTCGGTGGTACTGATCAGATTGATGGTCTCGCGCACCACGTCGATCGTGCCCTTCAGGTCGCACTCGTTCAGGTTCAGGAAGAACAGCGCCATCTGCTTCGCGTCGTGCTCCGCGAACAGCGTCTGCAGCGTGTGGTTCCCGCCCTGGCTGCCCGTCAGCCGCAGCAGCGAGTTCCCGCCAATCTCGTAGCCCTTCTCGATGTCGCGCCGAAACCGGTTGTACTGCTGCTCCTCGTCCTTCTTCCGCTTCTTGTCCTCGTTCGCCTACGCTCACAAGAGGGCGCCAATCGCACCTCATTCACGTAGGGCTGCTTCTCCTCCGGCGACATGCCCTTCCACTTCTTCGCGATCTCCCGGAAAATGTCACTCTGCTTCGACTGCGGCGGCATCGTCGCCTTCACGTCATTAAACCTGCGAGTCAATGGAGAGAGGAAAGGCGACACTTTGCGGCTGAAGCACGCGTAAGCGCTCATGAGTCGCTTCGGCGGCTTCAGGCTGAAGTTCTGTGTGTTGAGCGGCATGCTCCCGTATTCCTGCGGGTTTATGTACTCTTGGTTCTCCTGTATGTTGTCCATGGGCTATGGCTCACAACGCCGCGGAGAAACAACAAGCATGCCCATCTGCATGTCCGTCTGGTGGTAGGGCAGGGAATCGTTCTATGCTTCATCGGCACAGTGAGGGCGCACGGCTATATACGAGTAGGTCACCACCGCGCTGTTCATCCCGCCCTCGCCCCCCATGCCCTGCGACACGTTGCTGTCCGAGTAGGAGAGGATGTTCATGGGCGTCGACTGCGTTTGCACCGCGACCACATTGCTGCGGCTGGAGCTCATGTTGTTGTTCATGCCGATCGGCAGCGACGGCGGCACTAGTCACATCAGCGTCTCCCCAGCAAGCGTCCCACTCATAAACGGCATTTGATCAGGCATAACGACCACGTGCTCTACAGCCCCGTTAGCCCTTCCGAAACGCGGGGCGAGCCCCGATTCTCACGCCCTACCCGCTGTATTACCGGCACCCTGCAATTGCTGCTGGAGGATCGAATTCATCGTTGAAGAGCTGGGGTGCATGTTCCGTTCGCACAAATAACCTGTCCCCCCAATGCAAATTCAAATCCGTGTGAGAAGCACAAAGATTGAATAGGATGAATGATTGGACGGTTGAAACGCCCTTGCGTGGGAAGCCAAATCCGCGAGAACGTCACGTTATTCTTGTTTCTGTGTGTCACTCGAATTGTTTTTCATGGAATATTGTGAAACCAATGCCTGTGAGTGTCGCAACTGGATTGGCTGTTCTTCCTGCATTACACTATAAATCACCCTCTCAACAAAAAGAAGCACGAATGGCGTAGATACAGAGCCCCCGCGACTGGGAAAGAGGATGTCCCAGGGAATTGCGACATTCCCGCGATTGCTCGGATTTGAAAACACAGAATGGAGACAATATCGAAGACCTCATTCTGGCTGCTCACAATCGGCCTCTTCCTCTGCAACTGGACCAATGGATTTTGCGATTCCATTCGCTCCGTCACCTATTCCATGATGAAGGACGAGGTTCCGCTCTCCTACTCCCAGTACGGCGGTCTCCAGAGCCTGGGCCTCTTTTCCTACGTGATTTGGGCCTTCGCTGCCGCTTCGGTGCTGGACTCGATGGGCTACAAGCTGACGTTCGTGATCTCCATCATCGCCTCGATCGTCGGGAACCTGCTCACCATCACCTCCAAGAACTACCTGCTCATTCTGGGCTCTCAGTTCTTCGCCACTTCCCTGCTGGGCGTTCTCGACGACTGCCCCACCTCACTCGCGGTGATCGTGTTCACCAAGCATTCTGGCGCTCTCTTCTGCATCATGTCGGGCATCTACGGCCTTGGCGCGTTCATGGGTCCCCTGTGGGCGAAGTGGATCATTGACACCTTTTCCAAGTACACGTACCGCGGAATCTACGTGTCGATGAACATCCCCATCCTGCTGGTGCTGCTGTTCCTCGCCTTCATCCCCTTCGCGATCAACCACCCCCGCAAGAAGGAGGACGCGCAGAAGGAGCACATGTCCGTGTGGCAGTGCGTCAAGTCGCCGATGATCTGGTACTGCGGTCTGATGCTCATCATGATGACCACCGCCGAGCGTAGCACCCTCTTCTGGGGCAGCGTCTACGTGAAGGAGGTGCTCCACCTCACGGAGGACGACGGCGCGCTGCTCAACTCCCGCTTCTACTTCTGCTTTATGGTCGCGCGGTTCCTCGGCGGCTTCGTCACCGACTGGCTGGGTCCCTTCCTCATGGAGTACATCATCATCCCCGCGGGAATCGTGGTGTACGTCATCGGCTTCGCCATGGGCGCCAAGGGTGTGTACGTGTTGCCGCTGGTGGGCATCTTCGTCTCGCTGTACTTCCCCACCTTCATCGTCAGCACCTCGCGCTACTGGGGTGACGACTGCGCCATTCCCGTGGCCTGCATCCTGCCCATTCAGGGCGGCATCGGCGCCCTGATCCAGAGCGCGCTGGGCGTCATCAACGAGCGCTACGGACCGCAGTACGCCTACTGGGCCGCCGTGCCTTGCGCTGCCATCGCGCTGCTGATGTTCATTTTCTACCACGTGATGGCGATTCGCAGGGAGAAGGAGAGAGAGTCCCTGCTGAACAAGGAGCAGATAGCTGTTTGCCCTGTTTGTTGGAGGAAACACGCGCAACTAACAGCAGCAAAACGACTTCTTCTCGTGAAAGTCCTTGATGTCGATGACTCCGGGAGCGTATCTACTGTGTATACTTGAATTAAAGCCTACACGACTTTCCTAAACGAGTGGCGCAAACCCACGTCCACCGCGGCCATCACCGCTTCCTCCACACCCTCTCCCGTCTTTGCGCTCGTTTCAAATCGCAGCTACCGAGTAAAACGCGCCTCGCACAACAACCCGGTCCGGAATGCTGTTGTTGTTACACCACTCCTTCGCCGACTCCGTCGGCACGGCCCTGGACTGCGTCAGATCCGCTTTCGTTCCCACAACCACGAAGGGAAGGTCCTCGCGGTAGTTAAAGTCGATCTGCAAGAGGAACTCGCTCTTCCACATGGCCAGATTGCTGAGCGAGAGAGCGCTCGTCGTGTCGTACACCAGAATGCACGCATCCGCTCCGCGGTAGAAACTGCTCCCCAAGCTCTGGAACTTCTCTTGTCCCGCCGTATCCCAAAACTAGCCATTATACGATGTCAGAAGAGCAAACTTGCAGCTCGATGCTGGAATCCTTGTAATCGATCGTTTTCGAAATATAGGTCGCACCGATCGTGTTGTGATAATCGTTGCCAAAGGAATTTGTGATAAACCGGCGCAGAAACGCAGTCTTCCCCGAACTACGCATCAGCAGCATCAACCGATCACCAACCCCGATTCCCCGATCAGGATAATCTTCAAAAATTGTCGACTCGATACAAGAGGATCCATGAAGGAAGAACTGAATGACGTCCCCTTTCCGCTCTCATTACGGATGGGAGCTGGGGAAAGTGTTGGGAAGGGGAAGGACATTCTCCCTCCGATTCGATCATGAACAGCATCCAGTTAGCCAAGGAGAGAGCGCAGATGAAGATGGGCCAGCGGAAGGAAGCCGTTCTCAAGAAGATCGAGAACAATGATGTCCGTGCCGTTTCCCTCGCTTCATGCATAGCCCTTCTCCAGACCCTCCACCTCACAGAGCAAGCGAGTCGTTTTCCGTGTTCCGCCTTTGACTGCCTAGAATGCCCCCTCCTCCTCCGAAGTGCCAAATATCTACAGTCTGAACAAAGTCAACAAGGTGGGGCTGGATTACGCGCTCTCGATTTGCGACTACTCCCGTCCTTCCAATGAAACAGTCACATCGCTATCGTTGTCGAGTATCTCCTCTTTGTCGTATTCACACATAGAAAAGCTGCTCACGGACCAGGGATTGAAGATGATCTGCACCTACATTTCCTTCGGCTTCTACCCCCACTTAACGACGATGGATCTCGACGGTGGTATTCCACTCTTCCCCTGATTTCCAGAAAACCTCCTCACCGACGTCTCCCTCTCCACCCTCTCCGAGATCATCGAGGGTGGTATGTGTCCTGAGCTCCGCACCATCGACCTCAGCTGTGCCCTCCCCTTTTCTCATTCACGCCTAGTCAACTACATCAACCAGTCCGTGGCGCTCTGCTTCAACGAGTTCTGCCAGCAACACAGCATTTCTCTCATCGATGGGGGTTACCCCAACTTTTCTCTGGCCTCGCTCCTCACGCCCACGCAGCCGCCAGTCCTCATCTACCGCGTGATCACGCGCATGGCCGACGCGCCCGGCTCCTACCACTACTCCGACTTCGCCACGAGCGGGCGGTGGTGCAGCGACGGCGGCCAGCCCATCATCGGCCTGCAGTTGTTCTACTATGGCAGGGGCAACCTCACGGCGCGGCTACGGAACAGCAGTGGCGAGGAGGTGTGCGGCAGCGGCGCGTGTGGCGAGCTGATCGTGTCGCCGGGGCTGCAGCCGGTGGTGAGCGTGGAGTTCGGGTTCCGCGACATGCCGTTCAACGTGGTGGGCATGACCAACTTTATCGCGTCGAGTGTGGCGGAGGTGCGTGTGTGTCTCGTTGCTAATCCGTGTTGTGTTTGTTCTTTCCCTTTTCCTCTTTTGATAAGCCAAACCCTTTCTGAACAACGAAGAACATCGCTCCTTCACTCGTGAAACAACACACCACTCACTTATCAAGCAGTACATCACTCAGTTAAGCAATAACAAACAACGACAAACGCTGACAACTGAAACAAATAAAAGACATCACTCGTAGTAGTCCTCGCACATATCCACGTCCGAGTACTCGCTCACCGACGCGCTCGCGTACGACTGCCCGTCGCCGTCCATCTCCTCCGCGTCCTCCTGCTCCATCTCCGCGTTGTCCTTCTCCTCCTGCAGCTCGTGCGCGTACGACCCCACGTACGAGAACCCCTACGCCTCATGCCCCGCCACAACGCCCACCGGGAACGCGATCTCCTCCGTGCAGGGCCGGTTGTAGGACGACGGACTGACGATCGGTAGGTTGGTGAACTCCGCCGAGAACATCGACGTGTCCAACTTGTCCTTGACCTCGGGCAGGTACGGCACGGGCAGCTCCTTGCGGTACAGCTTGTCCCAGTCGATCGACTTGAAGAACGGGTGCGCCTTCACCGACGCCGCGTCGTCCGGCCCGCCACCCAGACGCTGCTTCGGGTCCTTCTGCAGCAGCTACGCTCAAGCCCGCTCGCCGCGCACACTTTCTGCAGAATGTCCGCCGTTTCGGGACTCAAATTCGGGGGAATTTCGACGCTGGACCGCTTGATCTTGTTGAACAGACGCTCCTGATCGCGGCTGTAGAACGGGGGCTACCCCTCAAATTTCGATCCATGCCCCACCCAGCCTGTGAGCATCTCGTACAGCAGCGCGCCCAGCGACCACCAGTCCACCGCCTGTCCATGGCCCGTGCGGTTGAGAATCTCGGGCGCCAGGTACTCGGGCGTGCCGCAGAAGGACTGCGCGCCCTTGTCCGCCTGGCTGATGCCCTCCTTCGACAGTCCGAAGTCGGTGAGGCGCACGTGACCCTCTTCGGTCAGCAGCACGTTCTCGGGCTTGAGGTCGCTGCGAGTGAGAGAGAGAGGGTGTGCGCACCGGTAGACGATGCCCATCTTGTGCAGGTGCTCCAGCGCGAGGGTGATTTCTGCGGCGTAGAAGCGCGAGCGCTCCTCGCTGAACTTGCGCGCCTTGCCGAGGTGGTAGAACAGCTCGCCGCCGGGACAGTAGTCCAGCACGAAGTACAGCTTGTCCTTCTAGGCGTGAGTGCGGAGGACAAGACGGACGGTCTGGAACGCGTACTTCATACCCACGATGAATGGATGATCGATCTTGCCGAGGATGTTGCGCTCCGTCTTCGTGTGCTCGATCTGGTTCTTCTTCTTGATCACTGCCTTGTTCAGCACCTTCATCGCATAAATCTCGCTCTCCCCGTGTTTTCGCACCTGGAACACCTTTCCGAAGCTGCCCTTCCCGATTACCTTCAGGATCTCAAAGTCGCTGACCGTCACGGTGGAGTTCGCCAGCTCAGGGTACTCATTCCGGTAATAGGCATCATCGCCGCTGCCGGGCGACTTCGCGTCGAAGGAGTCGTTATCGCTCAGGAAGGAGAAGTCGATTTCCTGGATTCCGTTTGGGGGACGCTATGGGTGAAAGACGGGGAGCGAGCGAACATTTGCCTCCGCACGCATGAACTCCTGAAAGGCATTCACGTGCTGAACGTACTCGTTCTCCATAATCTGCGGATTACACTGATGGCCGGAATTCACCGCATGGAGCCAGTTCTCCAGCATGATACGAATCGAATTGATTCCCTCCAGCGTTGAAGAGTCGATGTACTGCGTATTTGGGAATGGAGGCAGGTTCGGGACATTTGCTTGAACCAGCTACATCTCAGGATATATGCCCCATTTCCAACCATATTCTTGAGGATTTGAAACGCCGAAAACGTTCTATACACTGTCCACGTCACATTGCACGCTGTCACTTCAATGGCATACAACTAGCACAACCGTTAGCTTCCTGCGTTGCAATCCACTCGACTTACGATATTATCCACATTGTAGTGCACGGGAACAATGTAGCAATGCCGTATAAACGTCGTTGCTCTTTGCTGAGACATCCTGATTTGCAATAAAAAGACCGGTTAAAAGAGTTCAAAATCCCACTCTCTATGCAAAAGACAACGTCTATTTGATTCTACGCATAGACGCGCACGAATATTCGTTCACCCAATCGAAGTGCACCTTAGTTCTTCTCTTCACACGCCTCTCTTTTCGTCCTTTTCAATGACTCTGGAACCAACCCACAATCGGAAACCTCTCTGTGCCACCATTGCATTCGAGTTGTGATTCCTCCTTCAAATCCGTGTATTCTCCCATACGGGCTTTTTACGAAGGGACCCGCGACGTTCCCGCTATAGATTCGCAATGACCCACGCGGTTGCCAGAATCTTGAAATAACCGGAATCCCCGCCTTGCTTCAGGGACGATTTCTTTGACAGATTCTGTCAGAATCGCGTTCCTTTCTATCGTTTTTCGCCCCTTTTTGCATTCGTGCCGAACCAATCATGATTTCTGAAGAGCTTCGTGCTGTGATTGCCAAGTATGACCAGTCTCACATCCTGAAATACTACGACGAGGGCCTTTTCACCGAGGAAGAGAAGAAGCATTTCGAGACCCAGGTATCCAGTAGTAAGCATGATGAACCCTCTAGCTGAGCAAGATCGATTTCGAGCGTCTGGATCTGATCTACAAGGCGTCCATGAAACAGACGGCTGCTTCCAGCCAGGATGCCAAACTGGACCCCATGGATAATGCATGGAAGGATGTGAAGTGTCACACATAGATCACGTTCGCGGACAAGCTGACCCAGGAGGAGAAGGACAAGTATCTCACCATTACACTGGATGCCATCGCCAAGAACGAGGTCGCGCTGATCCTCATGGGCGGAGGTCAGGGAACGCGTCTGGGTTGCTCCGGCCCCAAGGGCGAGTACGACATCGGCTTGCTCTCCCACAAGCCTCTCTTTCAGCTGCAAACGGAGCGCATTCTCCGCATGCAGGAGATGGCCTCGCGCCGCGCGGGAAAGAGTGCGTCCTCGTTCTTCTCCTGATTTGCAGAGTGCGCCGTTCACTGCTACGTGATGACCAGTCCGATGACGCACGCCGACACGCTGAAGTATATCCTGTGTGTCCATTTGACGCTTCCTTCACCCCACTCTATCGCGATCACCACTACTTCGGTCTGGAGCCCGAGCAGGTCGTCTTCTTCTCCCAGGGCACGCTCCCCTGCATGGACGACAACGGCCACATCATCCTCTCCTCCCGCAGCGAAGTTCGTGTTTTCCCGCCATTTCACGATCAGATCGCCACGGCCCCCGACGGCAACGGCGGACTCTATATGGGTCTGTACAAGAGCGCGATCACCGTGAACGGCGTGGAGGACGCCTCCCGTTGCGTGCTGGACGACATGGTTGCCAAGGGCGCCAAATACGTCCAGATTTACGGCGTCGATAACGCCTTCGTCCGCGTGGGCGTTTCGTGGGCGTTTCATTCTAGATCCCCGACCCGCTGATGTTCGGCGTGTTCATCGCGGACGGCGACGACGTGGGCAACGCGTGCGTGCTGAAGAACAGTCCGACGGAGCGCGTGGGAATTGTGTGCCGCAAGGCGGGAAAGTACGAGGTGGTGGAGTACTCGGAGCTGAGCGACGTGATCGCCAACATGCGCGATGCGCAGGGCAATCTCGTGTTCGGCGCGGGCTTCATCTGTAACCTGTGGTGCACGGTGGAATTCCTCCGCACGAAGTGCAACCCCGCCAGTCTGCCGCTTCTGTACCATATCGCGCATAAGGCGATCCCGTACTACGACGACGCTGCCAAGGAGACGGTGAAGCCGAAGCAGCCCAACGGCGTGAAGATGGAATCGTTCATCTTCGATGTGTTCCCCTTCTCGCAGAAGATGGGCTGCACGCTCGTCTCTCGCACGCACTTCACGCCCGTGAAGAACAGCAACGGTTTGCGCTGGGGGACGGAGTGAGGCGATAGATGCCAAGTTCGATTGCCCCGACACGGCGCGCGAGATCATGACGACGACGTTCGTGAACTGGCTGAAGGCGGCGGGATGCGAACTGGAGGGAGAGGTGGTGTCCTCCTGCGTGGAGGTGGATTTGCGTGATGGGGATGACGCCTAGGTTTCTGGACTGGTGAGCTTCGACGGAGAGAACCTGGAGAGACTGAGCGGACTGAAGCTGCAGCTGCCATGCTTCATCTGCCAGAAGAGCGAGGTGAGCGACGAGGAGCTGAAGGGTGCTACGAAGGTCTCCGACGCGGTGGCTCTTGTGAAAAAGGAGTTCAACGAATATGTCTTCCTTTACGCCTGTTTGGTTCGACACAATCACGGGAATGTCCGTTTCCCCGTTTCCCCTTTTGGTTGAATCGAATTCTGCAGTCACAGCCATCAAGGGCACGAGGAAGACACTTCGACTCTACCTAGTTGTGTTCTAGCATCGATTCATGTTTGCTTTCTCACGCGGTGGGCCGTTTTCGGTTTCATTCAAAGTAGGCTTGGCGAAATCCTTTGCGTGCTTTGGGAAATGCGCCCCGAAGACGAATGTTTTCCTTTGGCAGACGAAAAGCACCTTTGCGCGATCCTTCTTTAATGGATTCGGAGGATATGCCGGGAATATGGGCTGTCGCGGAAACCCTGTCGACAAGACGTACTACGACCTGCTCGAAGTGAAGGTGGACGCTTCGGCCGACGACATCAAGAAGGCCTTCCGCAAGATGGCCATGAAGCACCACCCGGACAGAGGAGGCAACATCGAGATGGTTGGTGTCGTTGCGGGGCGTGAGGCGTAGTTCAAGAAGGTGAAGGAGGCCTACGACGTTCTCTCCAACGAGGACAAGCGCCAGATCTACGACCAGCTCGGTCCCGACGGCTTGCAGCAGTCCGGCGACGCGGCCGACTATTCCAGCTACGCGAACCTGAACGACATCTTCGAGTCCATTTTCGGCGCGGGCGCCGGCGGCTTCAGCCAGCGCCAGACGCGCACGGACGACATGGAGCAGCGCTTGCCACTGACGCTGGAGGAGCTGTACGCCGGGACGAAGAAGGACTTTACCGTCACCCGCAACAAGCTCTGCACGGAGTGCAAGGGGTAATGGCGCAATCCCTCCCTGACGACGTAGCGTGGGCACGACCAAGCCGAACGCCGTGAAGCGCTGTCCGCGCTGCAACGGCAAGGGCTTCATTATGCAGACGACGATGATGATGGGCATGATGGCGCAGACGCAGTCGGTGTGTCCCGAGTGCGGCGGCGAGGGCAGCAGCATCAGCAGCAAGGACAAGTGCAAGACGTGCCACGGCAAGAAGGTGAAGCGTGTGCGCGAGGACATGTCCGTCACCATCAAGCCAGGCATGGACCACGGGCAAAAGGTGGTGCTGCGCGGTGCGGCGGACCAGGACCCGCACATGGAGACGGGCGACATCGTGTTCTACATCGACCAGATCCCGCACTCCGTATTCCGCCGGCGCGGCAGTGACCTGTTCGTGCGCTCGCAGATCTCGCTGCTTGACTCGCTCACACACGCCAGCCTCCAGCTGAGGCACCTGAGCGGCAAGACCGTGCGGCTGGAGACGCTGGAGGGCGATCTGCTGCCGCCGGGCGCCGTGCGGTGCGTGGAGGGCCTGGGCATGCCGATGTACGGGCAGGAGGGGCAGTTCGGGCGGCTGTTCGTGCAGATGAGCGTGCAGTACCCGAAGGAGCTGAGTCCCAAGCAGCAGGAGCTGCTGAAGATGGCGCTGGGCGCGCCGGGGGCTGTGGCGCAGGGTGCTGAGGCGAAGAAGCCTGCAGCTGAGGAGAAGAAGGCTGAGGAGGTGAAGGTGGCGAAGCCTGAGGAGAAGAAGCCTGAAGAGAAGGAGGAGAAGAAGCCTGAAGAGAAGAAGGAAGAGAAGAAGGAAGAGGCGAAGAAGCCTGAAGAAACGAAGGAAGAAACGAAGAAGGAAACGAAGGAAGAAACGAAGGAAACGAAGAAGGAAGAGGCAAAGGAAACCATCTACACGATGAAGCCTTGCGACCAGAGCATCTACGCGAACAGAAAGCTCTGGGACGTAACCGACTCTTCTGGACACTCACTCGTAGGCTCTCTTCCAATAGGGGTACTCATTTTATCACTGGCGTGTTTGTTAACCAACACTAGCATAAAGAGACAGAAGCAACTACAGACACAGACTATTCTCATCCGAGAAGGTCCAAAACGCCTTGTCATCTACCAGAAAAACACCTCTTCTCTCCCACTCTTCATCGGTGAACCACTCTTCATCGGCGAACCACTCTTCATCGGCGAACCCTCAAAGCGAAGAATGCGTTTCGGCGCCACGGGCTCCTCCTCCGAGTTCTCCTCCTCCATCAGCGTCGATTCTACCCTCCACTCGCTTCCTCGCCCAAACCCTCAAACTGCTTCTTGTTCCCGAAGAAGTCCTCCAACAGAGGCGGCACCACCACATTCTTCCGCAGCTTCGACAACGCCGGGAAGTACTGCTTTCCCTCTGCACCTCATTTCGCTTCACGTCCCCCACCAAACTCGCCTCTCAACACCGCGTCATAAATCGTGCTCTGGAAGTACGGATGCTCGCAAATCTATTCTTCACTCCCTCGCCCTCCACACACCGCCTCGATCGACAGTCGCCGCGCCGGGTCCAGCTTCAGCATTCCACACAGCACGCTCAGACCCTCGTCGCTCACAAGCTCGGGCGAAATCTGCTGCCGCAGACGCTCCTGCAAAGGTGCCAGCGACTCCAGAGTCACCGCGGGAACGAACTGGACATGGCGAAGTGCCTAAATCACATGCGCTCTGTGGAGGTACAGACCAGGAGTCGGAGTTGGGGCTCTCGCCGAGGAACTCGAAGATGCTCTGACACATCTGGATCTCGGTGGGGTTCTGCGAATCAACGCGGCAAACAAACAGAACAGAAGGACTGATTTGAACGCCCAGCAGCCGAAGCCACGTGAGCGCCAGGGACCACACGTCCACGCTGCAGGTTATCTCGGGAAGGCCCAGAAGGATCTCGGGGGCGTTGTAGTAGCTACGGTCGATAAAGCATCGCATTGCCCACACGGTCGAAATGCAGCTCTGCTTCACGCTGTACGATGTGCTGCCGCCGCAGTCGATAGCCGAACCAAAGTCCGTGAGACAAATCGTGTTCTGGCGAGAAACAAGCAGATTCGCCGGCTTCACGTCCTATTCGTGAGTTGCTGTCACGAGCGCAACTCCGTGAATGATGTGGCACCTCTTTAGGAACAGCAGCGCTTTTGCCGCCGAAAACACAATGTACTTGATTTGCTCCTCGTTGAACGGGGTTGCATTCGCCGTCAAGTACTGCTGGATGTAGGAAGGGTAGAAGGGCTCCACCAGGTACAAGTCCCCATCGTGGGGAAACACCTCGATCAACTAATCGCGAAATGGAGTTTACAAAACGCACTTTGACAATATTGGGGTGGTTGTACAAAGAAAGCTCCTGCAGAATCCGAATTTCGCGGATCAGCGTAACATTCACACCATAGGTGGCTCGCTGCTTGGAATATCCCCGCTTAATCGCGACCGACAGCTTGGTATCGGGATCAATCTACTCCTAACGAAACTCCGCCGATGCTCACTCCAATGTGTATCTCCCCACCCCCACCCTTTGCGTACACTTCTCTGCGCATCTTGTAGTGCTTGATTCGCGATTCCACAAACTCACCGGGCATGTCCAGCTCCGACTGAAGATAACCTACCCATCAGTGCTGCCCATTGTTCTGTCACTCTTCCAGGAGCAGTACCCGGGAGTGGCAAAGTCCATGAAATCGACTGAAGAACAAACACCCAGTTAAAGAGACTACGCAAACTGCTTGAATGCCTCCTCCTTCTGCAGCAGACTGCTATTGCAGACACCCTTCACAACGCCCTTCTTGCCTCCGCCTTTGCCTCCCTTGCCCACCTATTCGTTGCAGAAGCCATTTAAACCCCACTTCAAACACGATGCTCTTCAATCGCTCCATCTCCTCCTTCTTCACCCCCTCTTTGCCCAGCAGCACGAAGGACTTGTTCTGCACGATCAGCGAGCACTCCTTTCCTCGCTTCTCCTTCAAATGCGTCATCATCTTGTCAATCAACTCCTTCGACACCCCGTCAGGAAGCTCGTACACCGCCACCGGCAGGCCCTCTACAATCAACTCCCAAAACGACAGGTACCCACGACGCAGGAGTAACTGCAGTTCAGATTCTGCAGTGCCATCCGCAAATAGCCCCTGTTTTTCTTCTCCAGCTCGCCGTTCTCCTTCACCACGCTCGCCACGCGTTTCACCACCGCGTCCTCGCTCACCTTCAGCAACCGACTCACTTCCTGCAGCGATTCGCGATTCTTCATCAATGCGTCAATCCCGGCCCGGCCCGCCTTCGCCTCGATGCGCTTGATTCCCGCAGACACCGACTGCATGCTCGTGATCACGAAGGGGTACACGTCCGAACTGCATCGCGCATGCTGCCCGCAGCAAAACTCCCGGCTCGCGCCGATCGACACCGTGTGGAACACCGAGTCCTTGCCAGAAATCCGTACGATGTCTCCGATGAAACTCCCCTTGGGCAATGTCCCGAGCTGCTGCTTGGAGAAGTCCTGCTTCACCACGGGCAACGCTACCAGTGATCCATGTCTATCAAGGACACCTGCACGCGCGAGGTCGTTCACCTCCTTCTCCACCTCCTTCAAAAACCCTGCCGTGTCCGCGCGCAGCCGGTCGCTCAGGAAGCCTGCGTAAAAATCGAAGGTCAGCCCGTCGGCGTCGATGCGCGAGCCCTCCTGCAGACTCTGCCCACAGCCCGCTCGCTCGCGCAGCACGCCGTGCAGCAGGTGCGTCGCCGTGTGGTGCGTCGCCACGCATCTAATCCTCAGACCGCAGTCACACGCCCACTGACGGTGGGTGACGTCCACTCGGCACTGCGCCGGCGCGCCGACATGCGGCGTGTGCGGCGTCACCTCGCACACCACGCCTTGCGCCGTTTTCACCGTGCGTTTCACGGCGACCGTTTCGCCGCCCAGAGTGATCTCGCCGCAATCTCCCTCCTGCCCCGCCTGCGTCGGGTAAAACGGACACGGGTCCAACGCGACGAAACGCCCGTCGTCGAACACCACGGAACACTCCGCCGTGGCCGGCTCCCAACTCGTCAGCGCCTCGCCCATCAGCCGCTGGGATGGCAGACTCGGGAGGGATACCCCCCGATTTCCAGTCTGCGTGCCCTCGCCGAGCCGCACCTCCTCGTTCATCCAGGCAGCCACCTGCTGTTTGTCGTACGGAATTCTCTCCTCCTCCAGCAGCGTCAGAATCATCTCGACGGGCAGCCCCGTGTCGCTGTGATAACGATGGAGCGTTTCCATGGAGATGACCGAATTCGACTAGATTTCAGGCATGACAAATTACGAAACCTTTTTGAGCTTGGAGGAAACGGCCTTCTTTCCCTCCACCACAGCCCGCCAAAAGAACTCTTCTTCGTTCCGAAGGATTCTCTCGATGCGATTCCGCCGTGCGGGCAGTGTCGGCACCTGCTCCTCTATGCCTCACAATTCCCGCCATCTCCCACGCATCATCTCGATAACCGCGGGAACGAAGTCTCCCATGAAGGGCTCCGTGATGGCATTCAAATAGGCGTAGCGGAGGAGACGACGCACAATCTTCCGCATGACATACCCGCGACCCTTCGAGGAGGGGAAGATCTCGCCCGCCAGCACCACGCTCGTGCGGAGGTGGTCTGCGAAGATGATCTGGTGCGAGGCGGACAAGGAGGGGAATCGAGTACGGATGCTCTCGATCAGCGGCGCGAAGCAGTCCGTTTCGAAATTCGAGTGCACATGGTTGAGCTACGTCTAACAGGAACCTCCAGACACGCACCACTGAGAGCATGCGCTCGCATCCCATGCCCGTGTCGATCCACCCTCCCGGGTTGCGCGTGTTCATGAACACGATGTTCCAGATCTCCAGCCAGTCGTCGTACGTGGACTGGGGGTCCGTCTACTCATTACGCGATTCTCACACTCCCACGGTGTAGAAGATCTCAGAGCAGTAGCCGCTGGGAGAGTCCTCCGAACCCATGCTCCAAAAGTTGTCCTTGTTCCCGCGATTCACTATACAAGCGTCCGAAAAGCCCCCGATCTATCCATCAGAAGTCGAGCGTGCCGCTACCTTCTTCCACAGCTCTCGTGCAACGTCGTCCTTCTCGTGCACCGAAACGCGGAGATGCTCGCGAGGAATGCCAATCTCGCGCGTCACAAAGTCGTAGGCCATGACAATCGCCTCCTCCTTGTAGTAATCGCCGAGGGAGAAGTTGCCGAGCATCTCGAACATGGTCTGATGGCGCGGCGTGAATCCAATCTATCCTTCACCGTCATTCGATAGACTACGTTGTCCAGATCGTTATGCTTTCCTCCCGCACGGATGCACAGCTGCGATGTGGTTAGCCTCCTCTTCTCGCTATTTCTTAAATACCACGCAAATACCCACGGCACCAGCTCTCCCAAGTAGTACTTCTTGAACTGATTCATTCCAGCATTCACAAACAGCAGCGAGGGATCGTCCTCTGGAATCACGCTGCTTCCGGGCACGATCGTGTGCCCCTTGGACTGGAAGTACTGCAGGAACTTGCTCCGGAGCTCATTCGCAGTCACCAGCGTCGCTCTCTGCAGGGACACCGCTGGAAGAGGATGGGGACGGCGCGCACTCTTCCGCACAAGAGAGAGCATCATTTGAGAATAAGAATCTGGAACAAACATGCCACAATCAATTCAACGTCGTGATAATCCTCTTCAGCTTCCGCTCGCTCTCCTCGACATACTTCGCGATCACCGCCTTCGATTCCACAGACGCGCCTCCCCGGAACGCCTTCTCCAGCAGCAGACGCAGCGTCGCGAAGTCGCTCGACGGGATCGCCTTCTCCATCACCGAGATCTCGACCATCAGCTACCATCAACGCAATCGCGCATCCCCACCTGGCAGTACGCCTCCTCCGTGATGTTGCTGTAGCCCTGGAACGTCTCCACCAGATACGCCATCGCCTGCTTCTCGATCTTCGCCAGCGTCTCCTTCGCCCTATCCATCACCTCCTCACCTCATCATCACTCCATGCCCAAATACAACGACAAGTCGCCGCTGATCAGAGCCAGCGACACCAGGAAGAACGCCGCCTCGCTCCGCATCTACATCGCGTTAGCGCAGCCCGCCACACGCATCCCCCTACCGGCTGCAGCGCCTTGAAGGCCACCCAGTCCATGCCGTAGCACTTCTTCAGCGTCTTCAGCATCTCGCGCTCGTTCCGCTCCAAGTAGCACTCCGTGTACTGCTTCATCGCGCCCGAGATGCCCGCGTACAGCGCCTTCAGCTCCTTCTCCTTCTTGATGAACACGTACTTCGCCAGCGGCTCCTCCACCAAACTCGTCTTCACGTACCCCAGCGAGTACGCCAGGTTCAGCAGCGTCGTCAGAGGCGCCTATGCCTCACGCCCTCGTCGCACGGCTACGGAGGACACATCGGGCACGAGCTTCCGCATGGCGTCGAACACGGCCTGAACGGTGGACAAGAAGAACTTCATCACCACGGGAGAAATGCGCTGTTAGTGACTCAACCCACACGCCCCAACTTCTTCGTATCCACGCAGATGGCACGCCACGCCGTCGAAGCACTTCATCACGGCGTCGTGAAACTCCACCAGCGGGAGTTTCATCTTCCCCGTTCCCTCCACATTCATCATGCACTCGGTGATAAGATAAGGCGACAGCAGCAGGCGCTCCGCCTCCACGCCCATCACCGCCTCGGCCATGCCGTCGAAGGACAGCCGGATGAAGTTGTTGATCACGAAGATCTCCAGCACCGTCTGCTTTTGCACGAAGATGGTCTATGCAACAGAGACGGAATTCGTTACTACTTCGATGTTATCGAGAATCGTCACCAACTGCTCGTTTCCGTTTTTAGTGGCTATTTCTCACATAGTGGGATTACGCAAACCGGATTTCCGCAGCACGCCGAAGGTGTTGTCGCACTACGGTTCACTCGCTTCACTTCCCACGCACGCTCTGATGCATGTCGACATGCACCACCGAGTACACCTTCAGGACCGCGTCAGTGGAGAACAGCGTCACAGACTCCGTGTTCGTAGCCACGTCGAACAGCCACGTGATCTGCGGTCAAGTCACGGCACAGACACTCACCTGATTCATGAAGCACGCCATGATCTCGCTGATGTTGGCAATCATCTCGTTCACAGAGTCCGACACTACCTCTCACCCACACACTGTGGACACACCCTCTGTCAAATCCGGCACTCGCTTCATCATACTCTGTTCGTCACACCCACAACCCACACTCACCGCCAACACCTCCTTCACGTTACGCAGCACCGCGTGGTAGCGCGTCGCCAGCTCCTCGCAATAGTCCAGCAGCAGCGCGCACACCAACTACGGAGTTACCGGAACACAATTTCATCACTTCCTTACTGCCTTCGTTGGTGACGTGATTCAAATCGATGCGTTCCAACTCGCACGCACTACGCCTTATCGCGCGACGACACACGCACCTCATCAGCTTCTCCGTGCAGAAGGAAATGCCTTGTTTCCACGCCTGCAGCGCGTTCTGCACCATAAACAGCTCGGGCACGTGGTCGTAGTCCAGGCCGATCACGATGTTGATGAGATAGGACTGCTGCTCCGGAGACAGCGTGTTCGACGAGTTGTACAGCAGCGTCAGGATCTCTGAGATGGCCTGGTGAATGTACCCCATCATGTGCTCTTTGATCTACGGGACATCGAGACGATGAAACGCCCACCATCTCGATCACGATGTTCTGCTCCTGGCTCGTCACGATCACCGATTTATATTTGTTGTACTCCTTCAGCAGGCGGTCCCATTGCTTCTTCTCCAGGTACGACTTCACATTGTCGATCGTGGGGAACATCAGGCGGTATTTCCGGAACAGCTGCAGCGAGTTCTGCAATGAGTAGATTTTCTAGCGTTGATGTCCCTCCGCAAGTCCACTTCGCGGTTGGCCTGCAGCGGAGCGATCATGTCCTCCGCCATATCGACCGTCGCCTCCACCGGCTAGTTGTTACCTTCCCCCTTTACTCTTACAGCCTCCACGACGAGGTCCTTCTCCGGTGTGAAGTACGTTGGATCGGAGAGGGTCGTCTCCAGCTGCTCAATCGTTTTGCGCGCAGTCACGAAGTCCCCGAAGTAGTCCTTCACCAGCTTTTTGAGGCGCGTCTCCTCGTCCAGCACCGTCTCCTTCATCGTTCTACCCGTAACTCATTCCTTTCGCAGCCCACGTTAAGCCCTTTCCCAAATCCGAAAGGGATGTTGCTTTGTGGATCTCCAGCAAAAACTTCATAGGGTTGAAGGATTCGCTGGAATAGTCGATGTCTTCCGTTTGAGGATCAATTTGTCTACGCAGCCATAAATACCGTCTCCAAAAAGTCCTACTCAGAGACAATTCCGAGGGGATCTTGATAACCCTTGCTAATCTTCAGCGAAGATGCGGCCTCTCCCTAAATCGTAAAACATGCGCAGATCGGCAACGCTAATAAGTTCATCATCGTCAGATTCGTTGAACAGCACGTCTTCCCACTTTACGGGATCTTTGCGTCAAACATCAAGAGTGCTAGTTACCAGAAGCGATCGATGACTGCATGAAATCGAAGGATAAACGAGATTTGGACCAAAACACGGTGGTGCGAAAATGGAGCCGATTTTCATGACTCCCTTTCTCAGCAGAAAGCACTCAATAATGAATTATGTGGGGTGGTGCAGAGCGTATGCCAACAAAGGTGCGAAGAATCACTCCAATGACTGGGACTGGAGGAACACTTGGTCCAGCGTGCTGCGGTCCTGCATCGAATTCGCCGTGGAGTACGATGGGGAGGGTGTGGGGTCTCGTTTCGCTCCCTTCTTCTCCACCGAGTTTTCGAACTCTACCGACAGCGGGTAGTTGTCCACCTCGTTGAAGAAGCTGATCTGCGACTTGGACCAGTCATTCTGATCATCACTCCCTCTCTCCCCTTGCTACAAAGTCGAAGGATCCGTCACTTGCAGCACTGTTGGAACGTCTCCGTTTCAGTGGCGACGGCTACTCTTCATTCCCTCCTTCGTTTTCACTTCCTGCGATGCGCTGCGCTTGCGATTTGGTGGCGTTTTTGATTTAGAGTTCCTTCGCTTGATATCTCTCCCCATCGATACAGACTGTCTTCGGCAGACGCGATCGAGTTCTCGGAGAGAGTCACTACGCCTCATTTCATGCATCAAGACGCACGCTGGGACACACTGGCGGACCGCGATTTGTCCGTCTCCTCCGAATGCAGAGAGGACGACTCGGAAATCTCGCACACGCTCTTTGGAAATGCCATCAAGGGGAAAATGAGCGAGCTGGAGATTGCGCGGCATTCTTCGTTTCCTTCTGTTCCCTATGTATTCACCTTTGTGGCATCCAATATCCTTCCACGAATGGAATAAGACGGCTCCAACAAACACGCACTAAACACACTTAATGCACACGCAGCAACCCCTTCAAAAACTCGCGCGACTTGCGGCACGACTCGTCGCTGTCACATTCCTGGTGGTACCGCACCCCCGTGCTCTTGATCGCGATGCACGACTTCTCGATCCTCGCGCTCTGCACCAACGCCGTCAGAATCGCCTGGTCCTGCCGGTGGTTCTTCCGGCTGCTGCCCTCGGGCGAGATGCACTTCTTCGTGTAGGCGCACTCCACCAGCGGGAACACCACCGTCCGCATCACCGCGTCGTTCGCGTAGTCGATGAACAGGTACCCGCCCGTGCACATTCCCTTGCCCAGCAGCACCTTCCGCAGCATGTGGTGGTTCTGCAGAAACTTCGCCGAGCTCCCGTGCAGCCACGACTGCAGCACACCGCCCGAGTACGGTGTGAACAGGCCGTACTTGTGTGCGCGCTCCAACTCCTTGTCGAGACTGCGCGGCAGCTGGTTCCCGCCGTCGGACCATACCACCAGACGCTTGCTCTCCAGAAGCACGTCGAAGTAGCTGATTACCTTCCATGCGTAGCCGCCGCGCGTCGCCTCGTCGTTGATGGACCACCAGGCGGGGAAGTGCGAGAAGTCGAACTTGCGGTAGTAGATGCGCGCGTGGGAGTGCGATTTGAAGTAGTCCACCATAAAGCGCATTTCGCGGATGAGGGCGTTCAGAGCAGCCGCATCCAATCCAAAATCAACAAAAACGATCGACGCGCGGGGACTGGACAACATGATGGAGTACATCGTGTTGATGTTGGAGTACAAATGGTTGGAGGAGCTTCCCGTCACGAAGATGTGGTCCACGTCCTGGAAGGAAGCGTCCTGCACTTCACCAAACTCGATCTCTGGCGGAAAGCGAGCGTCCCTCTTTCCGAAGTCCACGTACCGCATGGATTTGTCGGAAACCAGCTTGTTGAACGGAATGGGATACGCGATGGAGGGATAGTCGTACTCTACGTGTGACCAGCGCTACAGCATCTCTACGATTGGTCTCCATCGTTCCGAAGTCAGGAAGGACGCTCGTCTCGTTGCTCGGCCAGTTCCACACCTTTGGGGTAGGAGACAGTGCATTCGTCTCCACCTCCTTCGTAGAGTTGTTTACAGGAGTGGAAGTGAAAGAAATGGGAGCAGGAGTCATCTCTTCCTTCTCACGAACACGCTCCAAATCTGCTTTCCTCTCCCCTTCGGGAGCCTTTGGACGAAGCGAATCTGATCTTGGGAAACTGGGAGCCTCCCTTTCACCGAAGGCACGGTAATGAAGATAGCATATTGTCACCAAGCATAGGACATACACGAACAGGGAGAATTTCATCCTCACAACACGAAAGGATAGAAAACGATCATCCGCCACGATTCGAGCCCATTTCGTCCGGAACACAGGGAGAAAAACGGGACAAACACCGGAGATCTTCATTGAATTGGATTCTATCCTCACTGATCTTCGGTATGGAGAACGAGCATGTGCCACTGTTGAGTGCCAACCAGGATACGTTCGAAGAAGGGAAAACACACACACAGCCGATCGGTTCGCCGCAGCCTGCAGGTAGGTGGCTTATAGTCGTTCATTCCATAGCGAGTGCGCATACAGCCGTTGCGGCGACAAATGCGGCCCAGTCGTCATCCCAGCCGCTTTCGTCGGCTTCGAATGCACAGCAAGGGAGCACAACGGATAAGGCGGTAAAACAAAAAGCGCAGCCGGTGGAAGGCTATCTCGCCAAATGCGGGGAGTGCGGAGTGTGAATTGCATGCAGTCGTTGACAACTAGAAGCCAGTGATGTTCCCGCTGGGCTGTTCTCGCTCCGACTGCGCTAGCTGCGGGGCCATCAACTACATGGCGTCGAATATGGTGCCGAACGTGACGCGCAAGGGTAGGGGAGAGGATCGGAGATTAACAGTAGCGCTTCTTGTCTGTCCGATGTGCAAAGCATCCATCGTGCGTACACGGAGCGATGATAAGGACTAGCTGTATACTATCGGTTGCACCCACTTCCAGTGCTCCTGCGGGGCTGTGCTTGAGATTCCGGTGAGTACCTCCAAAGCGACTGACCGCTAGATCCCCAAGTACTACATTCCGTGTTTTGGGGATAGGAAGTAGTGTTGTTAGTGTGTAAAGCGAGTTCTGTTTGATCTAACACAGAGCAGAATTGGTTGGGTGTGGCCTTGTGGTCTAGTGGTATGATTCTCGCTTTGGGTGCGAGAGGTCCAGAGTTCGATTCCCTGCTGGGCCCGTTTTTTTGCTCGCCTTCCCTTGTTTTCTCTTTTGTTCACACGAATTAGAGAAGGAGTGGATGCGAAAAAACACGTTGTTTTCTGAATTGTCCCAATCGACTCCCTTTCCCGGATTCTTCCTTTCTCGATGCTTTGCAGAGGATAGCAACACAATACACGAGGAAAGGCCCAAAACAACAAGAATTAGTTGTCCGCCAAAACGCCGTTTTCGACCATTCCATCGAAAAGAAAAAGTCAAGTTCACAATGTCTACTGAGTCTGCAATCCAGTGGCCGTCGGCGAAGGTGCGCCAGACCTTCATCGACTTCTTTATCAACCACGGTCACACGTTCGTCAAGTCCTCCCCCGTCGTGCCCCTCGATGACCCCACTCTACTCTTCGCCAATGCGGGTATGAACCAGTACAAGCCCATTTTCCTGGGACAGGTTGTGGCGTGAACGGGGCACTCATGCGTAGGTGGACCCCACGAGCCCGCTGGCGAGCCTGAAGCGTGCTTGCAACTCGCAGAAGTGCATCCGCGCTGGTGGCAAGCACAACGACCTCGATGATGTGGGCAAGGACGTGTAGGTTCTGCTACGGACGTGTGAGTCGCGTAGGTACCATCACACCTTCTTCGAAATGCTCGGAAACTGGTCCTTCGGCGACTACTTCAAGGAGGGCGCCATCGGCTTCGCCTGGGAGCTGCTGACCAAGGTCTACGGCCTCGACCCCGCCAGATTGTACGCGACCTACTTCGAGGGCTCTGCCGAGGACGGAGTTCCCTGCGACGAGGAGGCCTACACCATCTGGCGTCGCTACCTTCCCGACGACCACATCCTGAAGGGAAACAAGCACGTAACGGCTTCGCAATGGCGCGATGCGTAGGACAACTTCTGGGAGATGGGCGAGGTGGGTCCTTGCGGTCCCTGTATGAACCACATCACATCTATAATGCGTAGGCTCGGAGATCCACTACGATCGCATCGGCGGTCGCAACGCGGCGTCCCTGGTGAACAAGGATGACCCGAACGTGATCGAGATCTGGAACCTGGTGTTCATGCAGTTCTCGCGCGACAAGTCGGGCAAGCTGCACCCGCTTCCCGCCAAGCACGTGGACACGGGCATGGGCTTCGAGCGTCTGACCTCCATCCTGCAGGGTGCGTGTGGTGCGCATGCGTGAGCCGTAGGCAAGATGTCGAACTACGACACGGACGTGTTCATACCGCTGTTCGAGGCGATCCACGCGCTGAGCGGCGTGGGCCCCTACACGGGTCTCGTCATCGGCCAGAACGGCGTGACGAAGGACAACGAGGACGGCAAGAAGGACATCGCGTAGGCGTAGCCCATCACTCTCACTCCCAGCTACCGCGTGGTGGCGGACCACATCCGTACTCTCACCATGGCCATCACGGATGGTGCCGTGCCCAGCAACACCGGTCGTGGCTACGTGCTGCGCCGCATCCTGCGCCGTGGCGTGCGCTACGGGCAGCAGGTGCTCAAGTGCCAGCCGGGCTTCTTCAGCAAGCTGGTGGCGACGGTGGTGGCGAACATGAAGGACGCGTTCCCCGAGCTGGAGGAGAAGATGCACTTCGTGCAGGAGGTGATTCTGGACGAGGAGATGTCCTTCAACCGTAAGTGCGTGCGCGCGACGACATACGCTCACTGTGTGTAGGCACGCTGGAGAAGGGTCTGAAGCGCTTCGATCAGGAAGCGGCGCGCTGCAAGGCGGAGCATCGCGACACGATCACGGGCGACGTGGCGTTCTTCCTGTACGGCACGCTGGGCTTCCCGTTCGACCTGACGGAGATCATGGCAGAAGAGGCGGGTCTGAAGGTGGACAAGGCGGGCTTCGAGAAGTGTCTGGAGAACGCGCGCGAGGAGGCCAAGGCGGTGGGCGTGAGGCGTGGGTGTGATGAGTAGACGCGCAAGGGCGCGGCGAGCGGCACAGACCTGGTGATGGAGGCGGAGCAGGTGACGCACCTGCAGAAGGCGGGCGTGGAGCCGACGAACGACCAGGCGAAGTACACGTGGTACGAGAATGTGGAGAGCGAGGTGGTGGCGGTGTACAAGAACAAGCAGTTCCTGGAACAGCTGAGCGCCGAGGACGGTGTGGTGGGTCTGGTGGTGAAGGCCACCTCCTTCTACGCGGAGAGCGGCGGTCAGGTCGCCGACCACGGCGTGATCACGGTGGGTGACGCGCGGTGCGTGCGGTGGTGTGAGATGATGTATAGCTTCGACGTGACGGGTGCCATGTCCTATGGTGGTTACGTCGTGCACATCGGTTCGCTGGAGAGTGGTGTGGTGAAGGTAGGCGACCACTGCACGTGCGCGGTGGACTATGACTACCGCTTCCTGGTGGCGCCGAACCACACGATGACGCACTTGATGAACTGGGCCATTCGCCGCGTGCTGAAGACAGACGTGGACCAGAAGGGCTCGCTGGTGGACGAGGCGAAGCTGCGTTTCGACTTCAACAGCACCAAGGCGGTGAGCCCCGCGCAGCTGGCGGAGATCGAGACGCTGGTGAACGAGCGCATCAACGCGGCGCTGCCCGTGTACACGGAGGTGGCGGAGATCGCCAAGGCGCGCGAGATTTGCTCGCTGCGTGCCGTGTTTGGTGAGGTATGTGATGTGATGAGTGATGAGTGATGTGATGAGTGATGAGAGTGTGATGTGAAAACAGTGATGTGAAAACAGTGATGACAGAGCAACACTCTAACCCCTGGATAGCACTACCCCAACATGGTGCGCGTGGTGTCCATCGGCGTGCCCGTGGCGGACCTGCTGGCAGACCCCAAGGCACGCGCTCCCCTCGCCGCTCACCCGTAGAACCCCAAGTGGTTCGACTACTCCGTCGAGTTCTGCGGCGGCACGCACCTCTCCAACACGGCGCAGGCCAAGTTCTTCGCCATCGTGGAGGAGGGCTCCATCTCCAAGGGCATTCGCCGCGTGGTGGCCATCACGGGCGACCGCGCCAACGAGAGCATCGCGCTTGCGAAGCAGATCGAGGGCATGCTGAGCCACGCGCGCTCGCTCCACGGCAAGGAGCTGGAGGCGGCCGTGGCGGAGCTGCAGCAGACGATTCCTGCGGCGGTGGTGAGTGTGGCGAGCAAGGCGCACCTGAAGGAGGAGCTGAAGGCGTTGGAGAAGATGATGATGGCGGAGAAGAAGGAGGCGGCGGCAAAGCAGCTGGAGGCGGCCGTCGCGGGTCTGGAGGCGGTGGTGAAGGACGTGGCGGAGAAGAAGGAGGCGGGCCGCGTGTTCTACACGGTAGAGGGCCTGGAGTCGGCCAACGCGACGAAGCTGATGCAGAAGCTGCGCGAGCTGGACAAGGAGGGCTCCTACTTCTTCTTCAGCGTGGACCGCGCGCTGCCGAAGGTGTCGATGTACGCGCTGGTGGCGAAGGAGAAGGGCACCAAGACCTTCTCAGCCAAGACCTGGATCGCGGCTGTGGCGGCGGAGTGCGGCGGCAAGGGCGGCGGCTCCCCGATGCTGGCGCAGGGCCAGTCGAAGGACATCAGCAACGTGGAGAAGGCGTTCCAGAAGGCTGAGGAGATGCTGAAGGAGAGTTTGTAAGGGGTGAATGGCTTGTTTGTTCCTCACTCATCACTCTTGAGAGTTCTGTGTTGCACTTTACTGAAACGAATAGAATCACTCGAACCATTGGAGTGCAGGGAGAACGACAGTGACCAACAAACACACCACTTATTCTGTAACCCCGACACGATGTC